>ERZ1694701.74-NODE-74-length-69368-cov-43.680435_pt1 | contig 69368 bp, 71 predicted proteins | sample MGYA00581721_ERZ1694701 | MGnify/ENA primary metagenome ERZ1694701 (study PRJEB42213, sample SAMN07424528) | human gut metagenome | biome: ENVO:00009003; feature: ENVO:2100002; material: ENVO:00002003 | host: Homo sapiens | place: USA | collected 2014 ...
TTGTTTTCTGTGTTTATGCGTTTTTGGCAATTATTGCACTGGTAACGGTAATGAATATCATCAACAGTATTTCCATGAGTGTGTCTACCAGAATGAAGCAATACGGGGCTATGCGTGCAGTAGGAATGGATGAACGGCAAATGACAAAAATGATTGCTTGCGAAGCATTCACTTATGCTGTTTTGGGGTGCGTTGTTGGCTGTGCTATTGGCTTGCCGCTTAGCAAGCTGCTGTATGATTTCCTTATTGCAGGACATTTTCCATCTGCGGTATGGCAGTTTCCAATTACCTCTTTGGGCGTCATTCTTTTGTTTGTCTCGATTGCGGCAATCGCGGCTGTGTATACTCCGGCAAAACGGATTCGTAATATGTCGATAACTGCAACCATCAATGAATTATAGTTTCATATGTTAATCTGCCGCACGACGGCAAAAGAAAAAAAGCCGTCGTAAAGCAGACACATTTCCACGCGCCTATGAAGCGGCGGCTTTGATTTTCAGAGCCGCCGTTTCTTTTCATCTACCCTAAACCAACGACGACCTAACACCGTGTAAATTCACGGCGGCATATAGGAGGATTGCCGCCGTGTCTATTTTTGCCTTTTTTCACAGTGCCCATGACCTGCACCAGCTAAAAAAAGCCTGTTCCCAGCAGCGGGGCAATGCGGTCAGAAGTATGTACTATACCATGTAAGCGAACAGCAAAATATATTCCATGACGCTCGTATGGCTTTATGCCGTCCGGGCGCTTTTTTGTCCCTATGGAGCCGGAACATCGGGTCAGCATGGCCCGAACTTTATCCCCGGTGCCGCGCCCCGCCGCCTCATTCAGATTTACCAAAAAAATCTGAATGGAGGAAAGGCAGATGGAAGTTACCATCAATTATAACGGACAAGCTGTGGCCGTGGAGGTCACGCTGGAAGTCTATGAATTTCTTGACCGGGCCGATCACAAAACGGAGAACCTGTTCCATGAACAGCGGCGGCATTGGGATGGCCGGGAGTTTGACGAGTACATCATTACCACCGAGGGTGTAGGAGCCTACGGCGAAACGCCGGAAGAATACCTTTGCCGCATGGAAACGCTGCATGAGCTGATGGCTGTTCTGGACACCTGTACCGAGGCCCAGCGCCGCCGGTTCCTGCTCTATGCGCTTGACGGGCTGAGCCTTGCAGAGATCGGTGTGCTGTGCGGCTGCTCCAAAGTGGCTGTGTATCAAAGTGTGGAGGCGGTCAGAAAAAAATTTATAAATTTCTTTGAGAACAGGCTTAACGAATGACCTGTTTTCTGGCTACCAAGTGAAAGGGATCATTTCCCTTATCTCAGCGAGGGGCGGACAGCGGACGAGCTGCCCGCCTCTCCGATTTTCAGGAGGTAAGCCTATGAAAACAATCAATCTGCGGTGGATGTATCCCCACTACCGGCATGACGAGTTTGTGGATGTTACGGACGAGGTATGGGCAGCGATGTATCAGGCCCAGCGGGAGATGGAGAACTATGAGCGTCGGAAAGTCTACCACCGCGCCTACTACTCTCTGGACGCATACAGCTGGCTGGAAAATTACGCACTGGAACACAGCAGATCGCCGGAAGATATTTTGCTGGAACGAGAAGAAATGACCACCCGCCTGCACCTGATAGCAGCTCTGCCGGTGGCTCTGGCTCATGCCACTCCGACACAGGCCCGCCGTGTTCACGCCTACTACATTGCCGGTATCAAGCAGCCGGAAATCTCCCGGAGAGAGGGCGTCCACAGCAGCAAGGTCAGCGTTTCCATCCGTCGGGGTCTGCGGAATATGCGCCGCTGCTATGATGACCTTTTTCAAACAGAGTGAGGGCGTGCCTATGCAGACCATCAATCTCAAACAATATTATCCATTTTGCAAAGAGGACATTTTTGTGGAGGTGTCCGATGAGATCGTCGAAGCGTTTCTTCTGGATAAGAGAGCCGAGGCCGCCAGAGAACGCAAGATGTTCCGGTATAAGGCGTTTTACTCCCTCGATTGTAACGACGGAATCGAAAATGCCGCAATCGGCTGGGCGCAGCCATCGCCGGAGGATCATCTGATAGAAAAAGAGGAATTAGCCGAATATGAAGAACTGATACGGCGATTGTATGAAGCCATTTCTTCCCTGCCGCCTATGCAGGCTCGCCGTGTCCATGCCCGCTATATGCTGGGTATGAAAGTGAAAGATATTGCTGCAATGGAGGGTATCACACCATCGCAGGCGGGAAAATCCATCCACGCTGCATTGCGGGGGCTGCGCCGGTACTTTGCGCGTCAGAAATGGACGGTCAATCTATGAGCGTTTCCAAAGAAAAGAGGTGCATGACATGAACGAAAAAATTACAGCCCACCCCTCAAAAGAAGAACGGGAGAAAGTCCTGAAGGAGATCTGGCAGCTTGAAAACCGCAAGAAGATTTTAGAGAACAAGCAGCGGAATGAAGAACGCAGGGTTCGCACCCGCCGCTTGATTGAGCGCGGAGCCATTTTAGAGGGGATTTTCCCGCTGGCTCCTAACCTTTCCGGCGCAGAGGTCAAAGCATTTCTGATTGCCCTGTCCCACCTTCCGGGGGCTGTGGAATTGACTGCAATCCTTCCAAAATCCGGGGACACACCATAAGTCCCTTGTTTACAAGGGCGCACTTATACACCGTTGCCGGTGCTGTGCGCCCTGCCGGGGGCGTTGCGTACTTCGTCCGCGATGGGAAGCTACGCTCCCCAAACCCCTTGTGTGCTCTGCGCAGCCAAACACCCGCTTTGCGTTTGTCCGGCTCCACAGAGCCTGTTATCCCCTCACTGAAAGGAGGTGTTCCCCATAGATTTCTGTCATATCCCCGTCAGTATCATCAAGCGCAGCGCAGGCCGTTCTGCTGTTGCCGCAGCTGCTTACCGCAGCGGAACCAAGCTGACAAATGAATGGGACGGAATGACCCACGACTACACCCGGAAAGGCGGCATTGTCCATGCGGAGATCATGCTGCCTGCCCACGCCCCGCCGGAATTTGCAGACCGTTCTATCCTCTGGAACAGCGTGGAGCAAATCGAGAAAGCAAGGGACAGCCAGCTTGCCCGCGAGATCGAAGCAGCTCTGCCCCGTGAACTGTCCGGCGAACAACAGCTTGCCCTTGTGCGTGCCTATGTGAAGGACAACTTTGTAGACAAAGGAATGTGCGCCGACTTTGCTATCCATGACAAGGGAACCGGCAACCCTCATGTCCATATCATGCTGACGCTCCGGCCTCTGAAAGAAAATGGACAGTGGGGCGCAAAGTGCCGCAAGGCATACGATCTGGACGAGAATGGACAGCGTATCCCGGATGGGAAAGGCGGCTGGAAAAATCATCGGGAGGATACGACCGACTGGAACGATAAAGGAAATGTGGAGATTTGGCGGGCAGCGTGGGCAGCCTACACCAACCGGGCGCTGGAATCTGCCGGTAGACCGGAGCGCATTGACCACCGCAGCTACAAGCGGCAGGGCATTGATAAAATCCCCTCTGTCCATCTGGGGCCAGCTGCCAGCCAAATGGAAAAGCGCGGTATCCGCACCGACAAGGGAGAGGTAAACCGGCAGATCGCCGCCGACAACAAACTGCTGAAAGAAATTAAAGCCCGCATTACCCGTCTTTATCGCTGGTCAAAAGCCGAAGCGGAAAAACCACAAACGCAGCAAAGCAGCTTGACCGCCTTGTGGGAAGCCCAGCAGCAGTTGAACGCTCCCCGCACCCGCACCGGCAAAATCCGGGCTTTGCAGGAAAGCGCTGCACTATTCAGCTTTTTGCAGGCAAACGGCATCCAGTCTATGCAGCAGCTCCATGAAAAAATCGCTGATATGAACATCCGTTACTATGACCTGCGGGGAAAGATCGTCAAGGCAGAACGCCGGATCGCCGCTCTTACCGAGCGCGGGGAGATGTGGGAACAGTACAACCGGTACAAGTCCATCCACAAGCAGCTTGCCAAAGTAAAGCCGGAAAAGCGGGAACAGTTTGAGCAGCGCCACAGCCGGGAACTGATCCTGTATGACGCAGCAGCCCGGTATCTGAAAGAATTGAAAGACAGCGGTGAGGCAATCACCCCGAAGGCATGGCAGCGGGAAATCGACCAGCTGATCGCCGGAAAGCAGACGGACACGCTTGCCATGAAATCCATGAGGGAGGATTTGAAAGCAGTGGAACGGCTCCGCAAAACCGCCGAGCAGCTGTCCCGACAGGAAAGGGACAAGTCTCACGACCGTGGGCCGGAGCGGTAAAGGCTACCGCGTTTTGGCGTACCCCTGTCAAGTGCGTCGCGTTTCACGACATACCTTTGCATACAGAAAAACCGCCGTACAGGTTTCCCCATACGGCGGCAGACTGTTTATTTGCCGAACAAGTCGCTGTGTGTGCCGGTGCGGGCCAGCGTCAGCACCAGAACATCATCCTCTATGCGATAGACAAGCAGCCAGTCCGGGAGAATATGACATTCCCGATGGCCTGCCCAATCGCCGGACAGGTCATGGTCACGGTTCTTATCCGGCAGCGGTTCGCCCATTGCCAGCAATGCTACGACCTGCTCCAGCAGCTCAATCTTCAAGCCACGCTTTATGGCTCGTTTGTAGTCTTTTTTGAAACTGGTCGTGTACTTGACGGTATATTTGGTTTCTTTCATCTTTTCAGGTCAGCAAATAACTCGTCAAGGTCATTGTAGCCCTTTACAGACGGGTCTTTTGCAATCCTTTCCGCTTCCAGCATGGCAGCAACCGTTTCTTTGTTCGGCTGTTCCAGCCTTACTTCAAAGGGAATGCCGCCTTCACGAAGCGACTGGCGCACAAAGATGTTAAACGCCGTAGTCAGGTTCATGCCAAGTTCCGTAAACAGTGCGTCCGCCTGCGCTTTCAAATCTGCGTCCATGCGGATACTGATGTTTGTGGTATTTCCAGCCATACGATCAACCCCTTTCTGCTGGCAATTATAGTATATGCCATTTGCACGAAGAAAACAATACTTTGCACGAATATTTAACAATAAATTCATTCAAGGAGGTTACCTGCTTTATGAAAGAAATCATTTATGAAGAACAACAAGACTGAACCTATCCCTGTCATGGATTACCGCCAGTACCGCAGAGCGCGGAGGCTGGTGCATGAGTGCTGTAACTACATCGACGGAAACTGTATCTCCCTGGACGATGGGGAGGAATGTGTCTGTGTCCAGTCTATTTCCTACTCCCTGTTGTGCAGGTGGTTTCGGGCGGCGGTATTGCCGCAGGATAAGGAACTGGAAACGGCGCTGTTCCACCGGCTGAATGCTAAGAAATGCGCCGTATGTGGGGCGCTGTTTACCCCCGGTTCCAACCGGGCCAAATACTGCCCGGAATGTGCCGCACGCATGAAGCGGATCAACGCCGCAAAGCGCAAGCGGAAACAACGGGAGAAATGTCACGCTTTAGGGGCTGAAAAACCCTTGTAAATCAAGGCTTTTTTCGAGGGTGTCAAAGGCAGGCTGATAGATTTATCCTCCGACCCCTAAAACGGCCTTAAAATGCGTACAGAATCCCAAGAGAAACCCCAAGGAGGAACCCTATGTCAGACAACCGAAAATATTATTACCTGAAACTCAAAGAAAACTATTTTGACGATGATTCCATCGTGCTGCTGGAAAGTATGCAGGATGGTGTGCTGTATTCCAACATTCTGCTCAAGCTGTATCTGAAATCGCTGAAACATGGTGGACGGCTTCAACTTGACGAGGACATTCCTTACACGGCGCAGATGATCGCCACCATTACCCGCCAGCAGATCGGCACTGTGGAGAGAGCCTTGCAGATCTTTTTGAAGCTGGGTCTTGTGGAAGTGCTGGACAGCGGCACATTCTACATGAGCAACATCGAACTTTTAATCGGCCAGTCCTCTACCGAGGCTGAGCGAAAGCGGGCTGCGAGGCTCCAAAACAAGGCTCTTTCCGCGCCCCGGACAAACGGCGGACATTTGTCCGACATTCGTCCACCAGAGATAGAGATAGAGTTAGAGAAAGAGATAGAGATAAAGAGAGAGATAGAGAAGGGACACCCCGCCCACGCCTATGGCCGTTACCAGAATGTTTTCCTGACGGACGGGGAACTGGCAGACTTACAGGCCAGCTTTCCCACTGTATGGGGCCAGTACATCGAAAAGCTGTCCGAGTACATGGCTTCTACCGGCAAGCGTTATCAGAGCCATGCAGCGACCATCCGGCGCTGGGCCGGTGAGGACGCTAAAAAAACGGTCACACCCTCACGCAACCGGGATTACAGCGTAAAGGAGGATGAAACTGTATGATTGAGATTACCGCAGAAATCCGGGCGTTCATCGACAAGGCAGCTGCCGGTGTGGAATTGGCTGAGGACGAGTATATAGACCCGTCAGACGGGCTCATTCACTGTAAGAAATGCGGCGGCCAGAGGCAGACCGTTGTGCCATGCTTCGGGAAATCCGGCTACTTTATGCCGCGCTGCATCTGCCAGTGCCAGCGGGAGGCTGAGGAGCAGCGCAAGGCTGCTGAAGAACGGCAGCGCCGCATGGAGCGTATCAAACGCCGAAAGGCACAGGGTTTGCAAGACCGTTATCTGTACGACTACACATTTTCCAATGACAACGGCCAAAATCCCCTGATGGACAAGGCCCGCGCCTATGTGGAGAACTGGAAGGAGGCATACAGGAACAACACCGGCCTGCTGTTGTTTGGGGATGTGGGAACCGGCAAGTCCTTTTTCGCCGGTTGTATCGCCAACGCCCTGCTTGACCGGGATGTGCCGGTGCTGATGACGAACTTTCCTACCATCCTGAACCGCCTGACCGGGATGTTCTCTGAGGACAGGTCGGAGTTTATTGCCAGCTTTGACGAGTATGACCTGCTTATCATTGACGATCTGGGTGTAGAGCGCAGTACAGAATATGCTATGGAGCAGATGTTTTTCGTCATCGACAGCCGCTATCGCAGCCGCAGACCCATGATTATCACAACAAACTTGAAACTGTCCGAGCTGAAAAATCCGCCTGATCTGGTTCACGCCCGTATCTATGACCGTATTCTGGAACGGTGTGCGCCGATTCTCTTTGACGGGAAGAATTTCCGGGAAGAAAATGCCGGTGCTACCCGACAGGCAGCAAAAGACATTGTAAACAGTAAGCACGACTGATTTTTTACCGGGCGGCACAGACCCGTTCGGAGAAAGGAGCGCCATGAACAAAGAACCCCGTACTATGCAGGTGGCAGACGCCGCTACTGCGTCCAGAGCGCCGGAAAACACGCCGGCGATGGTAAAGAAAATCGGCAAGACGACCTACAAGGTTCATGTCCATTTCAGCAATACCAGCACAGAAACCATGAGCGATAAAATCAAGCGTATGCTCAAAAATGAAATTCAGCAGATGTGACAGACTGATAAACGAAGCCGCCTTGTGCTAAACTGATGATGGTACGCACCAAAATTTTTGTCAAGGAGGACACGAAAATGCTTTACACAGAAAAAGAGAAACATGAAATTGAGCGAGTAAAGGAAGTCTTTGCGGAACATCTGCGGCAAAGCCCTGATTTTGAACTGCTCTGGTCGGACAAGGTGGGCTATGTCTGGCTGACGATTGGCGTAAATCCGCTTTATGTGGATACTGGCATCAGGATAGAATCAGCCGCCGATCTCTGCGGCAGGTGTTTGGACGATGTTGCTACGGATGTTTTGTATATGACGGGCAACGATCATGCACTGGAAGCAGCCGATCCGCTGGAATTGGCCGAAATCAAGCGGCGCTGGGAGCCATATATCAACCAGCTGCCAGACTATGCGTATCTCTGCAAAGACCTGCTGAACGGAAAAATGTAATCTATCAAACGAGGTGTCAGGAGCCATACGGTGCTTCTGGCACCTTTTTTGTAGATTTTTTGTGAATTTGATTAAAAAATCCTTGACAATCTGTCTCTGGCAAAACGGCAAAATCCATCCTCATTTCCTGTGGTGCTAGGCTTGCCCCATTCGACATCCAAGAACTGCGCGACCTCACCATGTACGATGAGTTGGAATTGGACACGCTGGGCGACAAGAAAACGGCCTTGTTTCTCATCATGTCGGATACGGATTCTACCTTTAACTTCCTGATTTCGATGGTATACACCCAGCTTTTTAACCTCTTGTGTGACAAGGCCGACGATGTGTACGGCGGCAAGCTGCCCATTCATGTGCGCTGTTTGATTGATGAAGCTGCGAACATCGGGCAGATTCCGAACCTTGAAAAACTAGTGGCTACCATCCGCAGCCGCGAGATTTCGGCCTGTCTGGTGCTGCAAGCCCGCAGTCAGCTGAAAGCCATCTACAAGGACAATGCCGACACCATCGTGGGCAATATGGATTCGCAAATCTTTCTGGGCGGCTCGGAACCGTCCACGCTGAAAGAGCTGTCCGAAATGCTGGGGAAAGAAACGATAGATTCGTTCAATACTTCGGATACGCGCGGCAACAGCCCCAGCTACAGCACATCGTTCCAGAAACTTGGTCACGAATTATTGAGCCGAGATGAGATTGCCGTGCTAGATGGCGGCAAGTGCATCTTACAGCTGCGCGGTGTGCGCCCATTTTTGAGCGATAAGTACGATTTGACCCAACATCCAAACTACAAGCTCACTTCCGATTTTGATGAAAAGAACCGATTCGATATTGAGAAATATCTGAACCGGAAAGCAAAAATCCACCCCGGTGATGAGTTCATCGTGGTGGACGCAGATTCACTTCCGTCTGCCTGATTCGGTAGGCGGTTTTATTTTATCCGGCCAGAGAGGTACACCAGCAAGCCAGCTCTCGCCGCAGTTTGCGGCTCAATTATATGTCGGCTTCAGGTGTGTACGGACGGCCTACAAGTTTCATTTATAAGGAGAAACGACTATGGAATTTTTTAACTCTGCTATCGAAGTTCTTCAGACTCTGGTTGTCGCTCTGGGTGCTGGCCTCGGCGTTTGGGGTGCTATCAACCTGCTGGAAGGTTACGGCAACGATAATCCGGGCAGCAATGCTCATGTGCGGTAAAGTAACACACAAAAATTTGATAGACAGTAGCCCGCTATTCCGAGAAAAAATTGTTTACAATTTAGAGCAACAAGGAGGCGTAATATCTAATCCTTCAAGAAAACTTGTTCCCCAATTACACATAGACTCTAATACGGGAATGATACTCTTTCCGAAAGCAGTAAGCGAATAAAGCGTTTTAGGCGGCTTTTCTGGAATGACTTCTCTATGAATCATGCCACATTCTTCTAAATCACGAAGTTGTTGAGAAAGCATTTTCGGCGTTGCCTTTGGAATCAAGCGTTGTAATTCCATGTAGTGCAGAGGTTTTTCTATCAAATGCCAAAGAATTAGAGGTTTATATTTTCCACCAATCAGAAAAAGAGTAGCTTCCACCGGACAGCTAAATTGATTTTTTTGATAATTCATTTTATAAATTCACTCCTTTTGAGGTACTTTCTTTGAGGGAAGTATCTACCTTAAAAGTGCAATCTTGTTATTCTTTTGCACCATGTTAAAATTAGTATGACGTTTGAATCGTCCATTAAATTATACAGCACAAAGAAAGGATTGACTATGATGAATTTTATTGAGATTGCAAAAAAACGGTATTCTGTACGCAGTTATAGCGACAAAAAAGTGGGAAAAGAAAAACTTGATAAAATTTTACAAGCTGCTCATGTTGCACCTACAGCAGCAAATTTACAGCCGGTACATTTAATCGCAGTAGAAAGTAAAGAAGGGTTAGAAAAAATTAGTAAGGGAGCAAATATTTATGGTGCTCCTCTTGCCATTATTGTATGTGCAGACCATAACAAGGCATGGGTTCGTCCATTTGACAAAAAACAAACTGGAGATATTGATGCGTCCATCTTGACAGACCACATGATGTTAGAAGCAACCGAATTAGGGCTAGGTACAGTATGGGTATGCTACTTTAATCCTGATATTATCCGAAAAGAATTTGATTTGCCCGATAATTTGGAGCCAATCAATATCTTAGTAATCGGCTATGGAAATGAAAAAGCTGCGGATTCAGAAAGACATGAACAACTAAGGATTCCACTTACTAAGTTAGTTTCGTATGAAACACTATAAATATAATTAGCAAACCCAGCCGAGCCAGTCAACGGCAAGTGAATGGGCTGCGCCCACCGTTGACAGCCCCGTCTGTCCTTGCTGGTGGGTAATCAAGGGGCGACAGCAAAAAGTGCTGCCGCCCTTTTCCATAATCGAAGAAAGGGGGATTTTCCATGACTGAATATGAAACCTATCAAGAACATATCCGCTACGCCCATAATGCGTATTGCCGGATTGTTATTCGCCATGCGTCCTTTAGTGCTGCCCGTATGCTGGCAACGAGGTGGAAACGGGAAATCTCCTTTGAATACTTGACCGAAGAAAAATTTGTCCCGTTCAGTACCACAGACGAATATTGTTCAGTGCCGGATTATGGAGAACCCTATTTGTTTTCTGTCCGGGGGCAGACGGTATTACTGGATAACTGCGCCCTTGCTACGGCTCTTACCCGATTGCCGGAACAGACGCAGGAGGAAATCTTTTTGTATTATTTCCAACATATGACGCAGAAAAAAATCGGGGAACAAAACGGCTGGGCACGCAGTACAATCGGACGGCATATCCAGCTTGCATTGAAGCAGTTGAAAGAGGAAATGGAGGTGTTGTCCCATGAGTGACCGACTTCTCCCCTATGACACGATTGTAAAGGCACATGAGGGCGACCCGGAAGCGGTACAAGCCGTCCTTGACCGTTACGCCGGATATATCCGTTACTTCTCAAAAATGAATGGTTACTATAACTCTGATATGGAGGACTACATCAAAACAAAACTGATTGAAAGTCTGTTTAAGTTTCGGTTTGACCGTTGAGTTTGAATTGATGATATGATAAAATCATCTCAATCAATCGGGAATTTTAGGAGATATAGATTATGGAGAATATGCAAGTAACAATCATAAAAGATGTTTTAATAAATGCCCCTAATCTTCTTTGGTCTGACTCTCTATTCTTACCAGACACATTGGTATGGGAATTAGAAACACAGGTTGTCATTTGTGATCCAGATGATGTTGAATCAGAAGATGATGAAGTTCCCAAAATTGCGAAAGAAATGGGGTTGCCTTTAAGTATAGGGATTCAGGATATTCAGCAGGTTGTCGATAATGCAAGGCAACAAGTGGAAGATTGTAGTATTGAACAGTTATTTGAGGCGTTTCTTTATTTTTATGATAATGACGCTTTTATTGAATTTTGAAAAAGGCAACTTCCAGTTTAACATACTGAACCATTATAAAAACTGAATATCCCGCCGCCCCACAGCGGCATATGAAGCAGTAAGTCTGAAAAAGATTTGCTGCTTTTTTTGCGCCCATTTTTGGCAAATCGAGAAAGTGTCGGTACTGATAAGTGAGCAGGGGGAAATTTCCCGTTTTCTATCAAACAGCGGGCAGAACACAGCTTTCAAAACGCCTTATTGTCGGGAAAGAATGAGCCGTCAGAAGTTGGCACAATTCCCGCTTGTGGCACTAAGGAGATTGAACCCAGCCGGACACAGCGGAAAGCGGCAGTTTCTTAGAGCAAGTTTCTACCACAGTACCAAAATTCGCTTACCGCTCCTTTTGCCCCTGCGGGAAACTTGTTGGGGAGTGCCTTCCCCAAACCCTGCTTATGCGGCGTATGCTGCCCATTACCGCCGCCCTCATGCGGCAACAGAAAGGAGGTCTTGCACCATGCGAAAGAGATACAACACACCCCACCGCAGCCATGTTATTAAGACCCGGCTGTCTGATGAAGAATACGCCGACTTCACAAAGCGTCTTGCCCCCTATGGTATCAGCCAGTCGGAGTTTTTGCGGCAGGCAATCCGGCGGGCAGCCATACGCCCCGTTATCCATGTATCGGCGGTCAATGATGAACTGCTTTTAGCTGTCGGGAAGCTGGCTGCGGAGTACGGGAAAATCGGCGGCAACTTAAATCAGATTGCCCGCTGCTTAAACGAATACGGCGCACCCTATCCCCAGCTTGCAAAGGAACTAAGGGGGACGGCGGCGGAACTGGCAGCCCTCAAGTATGAAGTCTTGCAGAAAGTAGGTGGAGTGGTTGGCGATACTCAAACATTTCAGCTCTAAAAATGCAGACTACGGGGCAGCCGAAAAGTATCTGCTGTTCCAGCATGACGAGTTTACCATGAAGCCCGTCCTTGATGAAACCGGGCGGCTGATACCGAGGGAGGACTACCGCATTTCTTCCCTCAACTGCGGGGGCGAGGATTTTGCTGTTGCCTGTATGCGGGCAAATCTCCGCTACGGGAAAAACCAAAAACGGGAGGACGTAAAGAGCCACCACTATATCATTTCCTTTGACCCAAGGGACGGCACAGACAACGGATTGACACCCGACCGGGCACAGGCGTTGGGCGAGGAATTTTGCCGGGAACACTTCCCCGGACACCAAGCCCTTGTCTGCACCCACCCGGACGGGCATAACGGCAGCGGAAACATTCATGTGCATATCGTTATCAATTCCCTGCGGATAGAGGAAGTGCCGTTCCTGCCCTACATGGAGCGACCAGCCGACACAAGGGAGGGCTGCAAGCACCGCTGTACGGACACCGCCCTGCGCCATTTCAAAGCCGAGGTCATGGAAATGTGCCACCGGGAGGGGCTTTACCAAATCGACCTCCTAAACGGCAGTAAGAACCGCATAACAGACCGGGAATACCGGGCGCAGAAAAAGGGGCAGCTTGCCCTTGATAAAGAGAACGCCGCCCTTGCCGCCGGGGGACAGCCACCGAAAGCCACCAAGTTTGAAACAGACAAGGAAAAACTGCGCCGGACAATCCGGCAGGCTCTTTCCCACGCTTCCAGCTTTGACGAGTTTTCTTCCCTGCTTTTGCGGGAGGGCGTGACCGTCAAGGAGAGCCGGGGGCGGCTGTCCTATCTTTCGCCGGACAGAACCAAGCCCATTACTGCCCGGAAGCTGGGGGACGATTTTGATAAGGCTGCTGTCCTTGCCCTGCTCACACAGAACGCCCACAGAGCCGCCGGGCAGACGAAAGCCATACCCGAATACCCTGCCGCTGTCAAAGAGCCGTTACAGAGGGAAAAAGCGGTCAAAATCGCTCCGAACTATGACGGCATACAGCGCATGGTTGACATAGAAGCCAAGAAAGCCGGGGGCAAGGGGCAGGGTTATGAAAGGTGGGCGACGCTCCACAACTTGAAGCAGGCGGCAGCTTCCCTTGCTGTTTATGAGCAGTCCGGCTTTTCCTCTCTGGAAGAACTGGAAGCCGCCCTCACAGAAGCCTATGCCGGATTGCAGGACACCACCGCCAAGCTGAAAGCACTGGAACGCACCTTATCCGGCAAAAAGGAACTGCGGCGGCAGATATTAGCCTTTGCAAAGACCAAGCCTGTCCGGGAGGGGCTAAAGGCGCAGAAATCGGATAAAGCCCGCCAAGCCTACCGGGAACAGCATGAAAGCGATTTTCTCATAGCAGACGCAGCCGCCCGGTATTTCAAGGAGCAGGGCTATACCAAGAAGCTGCCCGCCCGGAAAGACCTGCAAGCCGAGATTGAACAGCTAACCACCGAGAAAAACGCCCTCTACTGCCAGTACCGGGAGAAAAAAGAGCGTGTCCGGCAGCTTCAGACGGTCAAGGGCAATATTGACCAGCTACTACGCCGGAGTGAGCCGCAGCGTGGGAAACGGCAGGATTTAGACCGTTAAAAACTACCCCGAAATGATACCGAACCCATACAGAACAAAGGGGCTGCCCTTTCCCCTATCCGCAATACCAAAGGGATTTTTAAGGGGCTTACAAGGCAGAAAAAACCGGAAAATGATACCGGGAACATACAAAAAATACAGCCCGTCTTGTCACACCGGCAGGACGGCGGAAAGGAGTGTTTGCCTATGCCAAGAATGAGCAAAAAGCGGCGGCTGGAATGGTCGTTTTTCCTCAACAGCCGCAACCGTATCACTTATAACGACTTATGCCGGGGCTGTACCCGGACTTGCAAGCAGAGTTTCCGGGCAGTCATTATCCTCTGTCCGCATTATTATTCCAAACGCTGGAAAAAGGAGGACACAGCCCATGTCAGATAACCGCAGATATTACTACCTCAAACTGAAAGAGAGCTTTTTTGATGAGGACGCTATCGTACTGCTGGAGAGTATGCAGGACGGTATCCTATATTCCAACATTCTCTTGAAGCTGTACTTAAAATCGCTGAAAAACGGCGGGAAATTACAGCTTGACGAGCATATCCCCTACAATGAACAGATGATTGCCACCCTTACCCGTCAGCAGGTCGGCACAGTGGAACGTGCGCTGCAAATCTTTCGGACGCTGGGGCTGGTAGAACCCTTATCCGGCGGCGTACTGTATATGAGCAACATTGAACTGTTAATCGGTCAGTCCTCTACCGAGGGGGAACGGAAACGCAGGGCAAGGCTGGCTTTACAGAAGCAAAAAGCCCTGCCGGAAACGGGGGCGGACATTTGTCCACCAGAGTTAGAGATAGAGAAAGAGATAGATATAGAGAAAGAAAAAGAGAGAGAGTTAAAACCGGGACAGCCCGCCCCCGCCGCTTATGGCAGATATGACAATGTATTCCTTTCCGACAAGGAACTTTCCCAGCTAAAGGAAGAACTTCCCGGCAAATGGGAGTATTACCTTGACCGCCTTTCCTGCCATATCGCTTCCACCGGGAAGCGGTACAAAAGCCATGCAGCCACCATTTACAAGTGGGCGCAGGAGGACGCTGCCAAAGCTGCCCCGAAGCCGGGTATTCCCGATTATTCATGTAAGGAGGACGAGAGTTTATGAACACCAATCTGCAAGATACGATTTTGAAGATAACCGATACTGCCGCTGAAACGGAGGACTACACCGGGGAGGACGGGCTGTTATACTGCGGCAAGTGCCACAAGCCCAAAGAAGCCTATTTCCCGGAGGGCAAGACATTGTTCGGACGTGACCGCCACCCGGCAGAGTGTGACTGCCAGCGGGCAGCCCGTAAGGAGCGGGAAGCTGCGGAACGCCGCCGGAAACATCTTGATACCGTAGAAGAACTGAAACGCCGGGGATTTACGGATAACGCCATGCGGGGCTGGACGTTTGAAAAGGACAACGGGCAGAACCCGCAGACTGCCGCCGCCCGCTGGTATGTGGAGAACTGGGAAAAGGCAAAGGCGGAAAATATCGGTTTCCTCTTTTGGGGCGGCGTGGGGACGGGGAAAAGCTACCTTGCGGGCTGTATCGCCAATGCCCTTATGGAGCAGGAGGTTTCTGTCTGCATGACGAACTTTGCCTTTGTCCTCAATGAACTTGCCGCCAGCTTTGCGGGCAGGAATGAATATATTTCCCGCCTTTGCAGCTTCCCTTTGCTCATCATTGACGATTTTGGAATGGAGCGTGGCACAGAATACGGACTGGAACAGGTCTACAACGTGATTGACAGCCGTTACCGCAGCAACAAGCCGCTGATTGTCACGACCAATTTAACCCTGCATGAATTACAGACCCCACCGGACACCGCCCATGCCCGGATTTATGACCGTCTGATTTCCATGTGCAGCCCCGTCCGCTTTACGGGTAAGAACTTCCGCCAAGCGGCTGCGCAGGAACGGTTAGGGACACTTAAAGGGCTGATGAATGGAGGGACTGCCTATGACCGATAACAGAGGGGGAAAACGCCCTGCCCGCCGCCCGGACTGCGTGACCGAGGTACGCATGGGAAACACCGTCCTTGTGGTTTCCGGCTACTTCAAGGAGGACACCACCGCCACCGCTGCCGACAAGATGATGAAAGTGCTGGAAGCAGAAAGCAGCCTGCCCGGAAGCAGGCGGGAAGCCCCAAAGGAAAAACTGGCGTTTTGACGGCGCATAAGGAAGCATTTTGACGCTTTTGCCGCTATACAGACAGCCGCCCCATGTGGTACAATCAAGGTACGGAATAGTGGGGCTGGCTGTCGGAAACGGAGGAATTTGTGTTAAGACAGACCACCCAGCAGCTCATTACCGCCCTTTACCCAAGACTATCCCATGAGGACGAACTACAAGGCGAAAGCAATTCCATTTCCAACCAAAAGCGGATTTTGGAAACCTACGCCAAGCAGAACGGCTTTACAAATCTGCGCTGGTACACCGACGACGGTTATTCCGGCGCAAACTTTCAAAGACCCGGATTTCAAGCCATGCTTGCAGACATTGAAGCCGGGAAAGTCGGCACAGTCATTGTCAAGGATATGTCCCGGTTAGGGCGCAACTACTTACAAGTGGGAATGTACACCGAAATGATTTTCCCACAGAAAAACGTCCGTTTCATTGCTATCAATGACGGCGTGGACAGTGCGCAGGGGGAGAATGATTTTGCCCCACTGCGGAACATTTTTAACGAATGGCTGGTGAGGGACACGAGCAAGAAAATCAAGGCGGTCAAACGCTCTAAGGGCATGAGCGGCAAGCCCATCACAAGCAAGCCCGTCTATGGATACCTCATGGACGAGGACGAAAACTTTATCATTGACGAAGAAGCCGCCCCGGTGGTACGGCAGATTTACAGCCTTTGCCTTGCCGGGAACGGTCCGACCAAGATAGCCCGTATGCTCACAGAGCAGCAAATCCCCACGCCGGGGACGCTGGAATACCGCAGGACGGGAAGCACCCGCCGCTACCACCCCGGCTATGAGTGCAAATGGGCGACCAATACCGTTGCACATATCCTTGAAAACCGGGAATATACGGGCTGTCTGGTAAATTTTAAGACCGAGAAGCCCTCCTACAAGCTGAAACACAGCGTAGAAAATCCCCCGGAAAAACTGGCTATCTTTGAAAACCACCATGAGCCTATCATTGACCGGGAAACATGGGAACGGGTGCAGGAGTTACGCAAGCAGCGGAAACGTCCCAACCGCTATGATGAAGTGGGCTTGTTTTCCGGCATACTCTTTTGTGCAGACTGCGGCAGCGTCATGTACCAGCAGCGGTATCAGACAGACAAGCGTAAGCAGGACTGTTATATCTGCGGCAGCTACAAGAAACGGACAAGGGACTGTACGGCGCACTTTATCCGCACCGACCTTTTGACCGCCGGAGTGACCGAAAACCTACGAAAGATTACCAGCTATGCGGCAAAGCATGAAGCCCGGTTTATGAAGCTGCTTGTGGAGCAGAACGAGGACGGGGGCAGACGCAGGAACGCCGCCAAGAAAAAGGAACTGGAAACGGCACAAAAGCGTATCAGCGAACTTTCCGCTATCTTTAAGCGGCTGTATGAGGACAGTGTGACCGGGCGTATATCAGACGAGCGTTTTTCGGAACTGTCGGCAGACTATGAAGCCGAGCAGAAAGAACTGAAAGAACGTGCCGCCGGATTGCAGGAAGAACTTTCCAAAGCGCAGGAAGCCACCGAAAACGCAGAAAAGTTTATGAAAGTGGTTCGTAAACACACCAGTTTTGAAGAACTTACCCCCACTCTGCTGCGGGAGTTTGTGGAGAAAATCGTTATCCATGAAAGCGTTGCCCTTGACGGGAAACGCCGGGGGAAGTTACGCAGACAAGAAATCGAAATCTATTATTCTTTTGTCGGCAAGGTAGAACTGCCCGACTAATGCCCGCCCTGTCCGGTTCTCTTACCGGATAGGAACGGCAAAATTTTTTGCACTTCTTTTACTTCTTTATCTCACATGAGTAAAGAGTCAGGGCATGAAGCAGCTCATGGCTGGCGGCGGTGTTGCGCTGGTCGGCATCACCCTCATTCCTCTGCTGAGCGGCCTGTTCGGTTAAGAACAGCAGGCGGGTTTATCCCGCCTGTACATACGCAATCGCTTCTATCTCTGCTGTGGATAACAGCTCTCTATTATAATGGGTAGCGAATTGCAACCGAACATTCACCCATCAATGAAAGGCGGTGCGCTTATGCAGCTTCTGACCCACATTATTTTCGTTCTGAATCTTCTCAAGACCCTTATCAACCATTTCAGCTAAGGCGGTGACTGCTGAATGGAAACTGTTCTCAAAGCCATAAGCGATTGGCTCAAATCGCTTTTGACAGCGGGCATCATGTCAAACCTGTCCGGCCTGTTTGACGATGTAAACACACAGGTCGGAAACATCGCCCAGCAGGTCGGCACAAGGCCATCTGCCTTTGAGCCGCGTGTTTTCGCAATGATTGAAGCCCTTTCCCGGAATGTTGTGCTTCCCATTGCGGGTATCATCCTCACATTCATTGCTTGCTATGAGCTTATCGAAATGATAACCCAGCACAACAACATGGCGCAGTTCGAGCCAGCCCTTATCATGCGGTGGATTTTCAAAACCGCTGTTTCGGTCTGGTTTATCTCCAACACATTTGATATTGTGATGGCGGTCTTTGACCTAACCCAAAAAGTCGTGTCCGATTCCAGCGGCATTATCGCAGGAAACACCAGAGTGAACGACATTGGCCTTTCCATGCTGGAGGCCAGTCTGATGCAGATGGATGTTGGCCCACTTTTCGGGCTTTTTCTGCAATCATTTTTTATCGGCATCACCATGAGAATCCTGTCGATTGTGATTTTCGTCATTGTATACGGGCGCATGATTGAGATTTACTGCATGGTGAGCCTTGCGCCGATTCCTATGGCAACATGGGGTAATCATGAGCAGAGCCACATGGGAATGAATTACTTGAAATGCCTGTTCGCACTGGGTTTTCAAGGCTTCTTGATTTTGATTTGTGTTGCTATCTACGCTGTGCTGATACAGTCGGTAGCGATTTCCGGTGATGCCATCAACTCGATTTGGGGCATTGTCGGCTACACCGTCCTGCTCTGCTTCAGCTTGTTCAAGACCAGCTCCGTGACGAAATCTGTTCTCGGAGCGCATTAAAAAGGGGGTGTGAATTTTGGCTGCGTATATTTCTGTTCCTCGTGACTTAACCAAAGTCAAAGCAAAAGTTGCATTCAATCTGACAAAGCGGCAGCTCATCTGCTTCGGAACGGCGGCACTGATTGGAGTGCCGCTGTTTTTCGTTCTCCGGGATTCCGGCGGCAACACTGCCGCCACCCTCGGCATGATGGCAGTAATGCTCCCGGCTTTCTTTCTCGGTATGTATGAGAAAAACGGTCAGCCGCTGGAAAAGCTGCTGTCATATTATATCCGGGCGCGATTCCTACGCCCGAAAATCCGGCCTTATAAAACCGCAAACTACTATGCGTTGCTCATGAAAGGAGGTATGAACCATGATTCCGTTCTGGAAAAAGACCGATAAGGGCGGTAAAAAGCCGCCGAAACCCGCTGTTCCCCACACGGCACAACAGTCCATCCCGATGCAGCGGATGTTCGAGGATGGAACCTGCCGGGTGAAACCGAACTACTACACCCGGACAATCGCCTACCAAGACATCAATTATCAGCTCGCCCAGCAGGAGGACAAGACCGCTATTTTCGAGGAATGGTGTTCTTTCCTCAACTTTTTTGACAGTTCTATCAAGTTTGAACTGTCCTTCGTGAACATGGCAACAGACAGCAGCGAGTTTGAAAAAAGCATCCGCATTCCGTACCAGCGGGATGGTTTCGATGATGTTCGTGCCGAGTATTCGCAGATGCTGCGCCAGCAGCTTGCCAAGGGCAATAATGGTTTAACTAAGACCAAATTCATCACTTTTGGCGTGGAGGGTGAAAGCATGAAAACCGTCAAGACTCGGCTCGACCATGTGCAGAATGACCTGCTCAACAACTTTCACCGTCTGGGCGTACAGGCCAAGCCGCTGAACGGTGAAGAACGGTTGAAGCTCATGCACGATATGTTAAACATGGACGGCGAATCGAAGTTTAGATTCAAATGGAAAGACCTCGTGAAAAGCGGTCTTTCGGTCAAAGACGCTATCGCGCCCACAGCCTTTGCCTTCAAAAATTCCCGGACGTTCCAGATGGGCGGTATCTACTGCGCTGCCAGCTTTCTGAGCATCACGGCATCTGACCTTAGCGACCAGCTGCTGAAAGACTTTCTGGACATGGATTCCAGCCAAATCGTCACCATGCACATCCAGTCGGTAGACCAAAACCGTGCCATCAAGACGGTCAAACGCACGATTACTGAACTTGACCGCAGCACCATCGAAGAACAGAAAAAGGCCATCCGTTCAGGTTACGACATCGACATTCTTCCGTCAGATTTGAAAACTTACGGTAGAGATGCCAAAAACCTGCTCAAAGAGTTGCAGAGCCAGAATGAGCGAATGTTCCTCGTCACATTTTTGATACTGAATACGGGCAGGACTGAGCAGGAGCTGGAAAACAACGTCTTTCAGGCAAGCTCCATCGCGCAGAAGCATAACTGCAATCTCTGTCGGCTGGATTATCAGCAGGAGCAGGGGCTTATGTCCTCTCTGCCGCTGGCTGACTGCCAAATCGAGATTCAGCGCGGCCTTACCACCAGTTCCACGGCCATTTTCATTCCGTTTACCACACAGGAGCTTTACCAGTCCGGCAAAGAGAGCTTGTACTATGGTTTGAATGCGCTTTCCAGTAATTTGATCATGGTGGACAGAAAGCGGCTCAAGAATCCCAACGGCCTTATCCTCGGCACTCCCGGCTCTGGCAAATCGTTCAGTGCAAAACGTGAAATCGCAAACGCATTTCTCGTGACCGATGATGATATTATCATCAATGACCCAGAGGGAGAGTATTCTCCGCTGGTAAATCGTCTGAAAGGTCAGGTCATTAAAATCTCTCCCAACAGCACCCAATTCATCAACCCGATGGATATTAACAGCAATTACAGCGAAGAAGATAACCCCCTGTCGTTGAAAGCAGACTTTATCCTCTCTCTGTGTGAGTTGGTTGTTGGCGGCAAAGAAGGTCTGCTCCCGGTGGAAAAGACGGTCATTGACCGCTGTGTGCATCTTATCTATCGGAAATATTTCGCTGACCCCTGCCCGGAAAATATGCCGATTTTGGAAGATCTCTACAACGCCCTGCTCCAGCAGGATGAAAAAGAAGCCCACCACGTTGCCACCGCGCTGGAAATCTACGTCAAAGGCTCTCTGAATCTGTTCAACCACCGCACCAACGTGAATGTCAACAACAGAATCGTCTGCTATGACATCAAAGAGCTGGGCAAGCAGATGAAAAAGCTCGGTATGCTCATCGTGCAAGACCAAGTTTGGGGTCGCGTTACGGCCAATCGCAGCAGCGGAAAGTCCACCCGATATTATATGGATGAGATGCACTTGCTCTTAAAAGAAGAGCAAACTGCGGCATATAGCGTCGAGATTTGGAAGCGTTTTCGCAAGTGGGGCGGTATCCCCACAGGGCTGACACAAAATGTCAAAGACCTACTTTCTTCGCGTGAAGTCGAGAATATTTTTGAAAACTCGGACATGATAATCATGTTGAATCAGGCTGCGGGTGATAGGCAAATCCTCGCAAAGCAGCTGAACATCAGCCCTCACCAGCTCTCCTACGTCACGCACTCCGGTGAGGGTGAAGGATTGCTGTTCTTTGGCAATGTCATTCTGCCTTTCGTTGACCGTTTCCCCACTGATTTGGAGCTGTACCGTATTATGACCACGAAGCTGGGGGAAGTTTCGGAGGGCGCACAGAAATGAGCAATCCGAAGCTGAACTTTAAGGAAGATTCTTCTGCAAAGAAAACCCGTTCACCCCCGAAAAAAGCCAAGGTCGAGCAGTCTACGCCCAAAAAGAAAAAGCTGAAAACGGATGCAGAAAAAGTTGCCGAAAAGAAACAACATCTACGTTTTGGCAAGGCCGAGCTGACCCCGGATGAACTGAGCCGACTGAGTAAGGCGCAGAAGCGTGAAATGTATGCCGCCCATGCTGCCCGCTCTGCGGTGCATCAGGAAATCGGCCAGTATGAGGACGATAATGTTGGCACACAGGCTTTGAGTGAGGGAGAAAAAGCGGCTGAAAATGTCCGTGATATTTCCAAAGGCCGCTATGCCCGGAAACTCAAGCGAAAAGCTAAGATGCAGGGCAAGAAGAACACTCGTACCACAAAAGCTACTCCACAGGAGCCAACTGCGGCACAAAATGCAGGAGATTCCGGCATCAGCGAGGGTGGCTCCAACTGGCTCTCCCGATGGAAACAACGTCAGGAGATCCGCAAGGGCTACTATGCTACCGCCCGCTCTGGCAGCACAGCGGCGCAGACTGCTGGCGGCAAAAAGGCTACATCCGGCGGCACAGCTGCGGTGCAATCTGGTGTGGAGCAGGTCGTGGACAAGGGAAAAAGTGCAGTCAGCGCAGCAGTAAACGGTCTTATGACTGCGGCAAAAAGCAACGCTCACACTCTGGTAATCGTGGGCGTTTTTCTTTTGCTCCTGCTTCTCGTCATGTCCGGTTTTTCATCCTGTTCGATTATCTTCTCCGGCACAACACAGGTCGGAGGGCAGACCATCTACACCGCCGAGGACAGAGATATTCGCGGCGCGGAGGAGGACTATAAAAAGCTCGAAAAGGAATTGGAGAAAAAAATCCAGCGCACCCCGCAAGAACATCCGGGGTATGATGAGTACCAGTACCATCTTGACCCGATTGAGCATGACCCGTGGCAGTTGACCTCTTTTCTTTCGACCTTGTATGACGATTACACCCGGTCAGAGGTACAGGGAAAGTTGCAGGAAATCTTCAAAAAGCAATATAAGCTGACAACATGGGTAGAGGTGCAGACGCGCTACAAGACAGTCATTATGATTGACCCACTCACCGGGATGCCGTACACGGTACAAGTTCCCTACGAGTACCGCATCTTCCACACCAAATTGGAAAACAAGGGCTTAGAGGTCATTATCCGGCAAGAACTGAACGACGATCAGTGGAAACGCTATCAAATCTTTCAAGAAACGCTGGGCGGCAGACCTTATCTGTTCAATGGTGGATTGCCGCCCGGTGGCTCGGATGGCTCCGGCGCACCCGGCATCGACTACACCGTTCCTGCGGAAGCTCTGACAGACAGTGAGTTTGCCGCCATCTATGAGGAAGCAAAAAAATATATTGGCACGCCCTACGTCTGGGGCGGCTCTACCCCGGAAACAAGCTTTGATTGCTCCGGCTATGTCTGCTGGGTCTACAATCAAGCTGGTTATGATGTTGGGCGCACCACCGCAAACGGCCTGTGGAATCAGTGCCAGCATATTTCCGAAGCGGAAGCCAAACCCGGTGATTTGGTCTTTTTCAAAGGCACTTACGACACCCCCGGCATGAGCCATGTCGGGCTGTATCTCGGAAACGGCATGATGGTGTCCGCTGGCGACCCCATCAAATATGCAAATATCCACTCGTCCTACTGGGAGTCACATCTTGCTGGATTTGGACGACTTTCAAAATGAACTGGAGGGTTTACTATGAGTGAAAAACTGGACAAGCTGCGCGCTTCTTTGGAGAAAGAAAAAGAGCGGCGCATCAAAATCAACAACCGCATTGCCGTTCTGGAACGGCGCATTCAGGAAGAAGAAGCTGCCGAAGTGAACGAGATGGTACGCACGGCCAAGCTCACGCCGGAACAGCTGGCCGCGCTCCTGCGGCAGTCGGCCACCACTACCCCGAACCCGGACGCGCTGGCCGCTGTGGGTGCAACTTTTGACAAGGAGGAAGATGCCAATGATGAAGATTAAGAAGTTCGGCGCACTGCTGGTATCGGCTGTGCTGTGCATCAGCATGGCGGCTCCCGCCTTTGCCTATGAGGGCGATACCACCCCAGTGGAGCAGCCTGTCCTGCCGGAAATCGTGGAGGAAGATACCGTCACCATCACAGACGAGGAAGCGGGTGCATTGACCCCGGAAGGCAATCTGACGCTGGTGGACGATTACCACACCAATTATTCCGATGGCAGCGGCCAGCAGTTCATTACGCTGGTGTCAAAATCCGGTGCGACTTTTTATCTGGTCATTGACCGAAACAGTAAAGGCGCACAGACCGTCCACTTTATGAACCTTGTGGACGAAACCGACCTGTTGGCTTTGATGGAAGAAGATGCCGCGGACGCTTATACTGCCGAAAAAGAAGCGGCGGCAAAAGCTGAACAGGACAAGCTGAAAGCCGAGGAAGAAGCCAAGAAAGCCGCAGAGGAAGCGGCAAAGGCGGCTGACGCGCCGAAAGAAAACAAAGTCACGAAATATGCGGCGGGCTTTCTGGGGGTCGTTGCGCTGATTGCGCTGGCCGCTGGCGGTGGTTTCTACTTCTTCATCCAGCGGAAGAACAAAAAACAGGCTGAGAGAGAAGCCATTGACCCGGATGCAGACTACACCGAGGACAAGGGCGATTTTGAGATTCCACCGGAGGATGATTCGGACGATGAGGACACTTCCGAGGAACAGGACGTAACACCCATCTGATTTTAAGGCGGCACTCTGCCGCCTTTCCATAAAAAATTTTGGAGGTGTCGCTATTTGACAAAAGAACAACAGAAAGCCCTTGAAACCGCAAATCGAAGAAAATTTGTCAACAACATTGCCATTGTTGCAATGACAGATATTCTCGATCAGGCCGAGAACATCCGCAAAACGCTTGATGTAAAAATGCGCTATCAGAACTACAACCGCTATATTCATCTGCACAAATACTGCTTTGACGTTTCACTGCTGTTTTATAAGGACGGCAATATCGTCATTAAAATCAAAGACCAGACAACCGGAGCAAACTATAATGAAGTCCTCTTTGAGTATTCGACAGACGAAAAAGAACAGGAGCGGGCGTTGGATATGGTTGATATGCTCGTGACTTGGCTCGTGCCGCGTTTTGTCGAAGTTGAGTTGACCGAAATTCACACGTTTGTATCAAAAATTATCCAGTACGATTTGATGAACCTCTGCGCGATGGAAATGGAGGAAATGGAAAGTATTGAAGCTGATTGTAACTGAAAAGCCGTCCGTAGCTATGTCTTATGCCAAAGTCTTAGGTGTGCAGGGGCGGCAGGATGGCTACCTTGAGGGCAACGGCTATCTTGTCAGCTGGTGCGTCGGGCATCTGGTAGAGCTTGCGCCGCCCAGTGCCTACGGGGAGCAGTATGTCAAATGGAACATTGACGACTTGCCCATTCTGCCGCAGAAGTGGCAGTACCTTGTATCTGCCAGCACCAAAAAGCAGTTCGCCGTTCTGAAAAAACTCATGCACCGCGCCGATGTAGAAACGGTGGTGAACAGCTGCGATGCTGGCCGAGAGGGAGAGCTTATCTTCCGGCTGGTCTATGAACAAACCAAATGTAAAAAGCCTGTTTCACGGCTGTGGCTTTCCAGTATGGAGGACAACGCCATTCGTGAGGGCTTTGCGAACCTCAGACCGTCAACTGAATACGATGCACTGTATCAGGCTGCATTGTGCCGGGAGCGCGCCGATTGGGAAGTCGGCATCAACTGCTCCCGGCTTTTTTCATGCCTGTATGGTCGTCCGCTGGCGGTAGGCAGAGTAATGACCCCCACATTGGCGATGGCCGTGCAGAGAGAAGCTGCAATTTCTGCCTTTACCCCGGAGAAGTTCTACACGGTTTTGCTGGCATTTGTGGGCGGCGGCACAGCGTCCAGCAAGCGGTTTTCTCAGAAAGCAGACGCGGAAAGGCTGCTCACCCGCTGCCGAAAGGAGGTGCAGACAACGGTGCAGAAAGTAGAACGTAAGGAGAAAGCCGAGAAACCGCCGCAGCTGTACGACCTCACCACGCTCCAGCGGGATGCCAACCGTTTGCTGGGTTTCACCGCACAGCAGACCTTGAACTATGCACAAAGCCTTTATGAAAAGAAGCTCATCACCTATCCCCGAACAGACAGCCGTTTTCTGACCGAGGATATGGCGGCATCCCTGCCGGGGCTGGCTGCGGCCATTGCAGATACCTTTGGTGTCGAAACTTCCACCACCAATGCCAGACAGGTCGTTGATAACAGCAAGGTCACAGACCACCATGCGCTGCTGCCTACGGCAAGCGTGGCACGGACTGACTTTTCAGCTTTGCCCTCCGGGGAGCAGAGCGTCCTGCGGCTGATTGTGGCGCGGCTGCTCTGCGCCGTGGGTGAACCCCATCGGTACGCCGAAACCTCTATGACCACCATCTGCGCCGGGGAAGAATTTTCGGCAAAAGGCAAGGTGGTTTTGGACGAGGGCTGGAAAGGCATCGAGCGCAAGATGCTGGGTGACTTGCTGGGCAAAAAGAAAGAGTCTGCCGCCCTGCCGGACGTGCAGGAACAGAACGAGTGTAGCATTGTGGGGGCAGAGCTGAAAGAGGGGCAGACCACGCCGCCGAAGCATTACACGGAAGATACGCTTCTGAGGTCTATGGAAACCGCCAGCGCGGACAGTATGCCGGAGGATGCAGAGCGTCAGGGCATCGGCACTCCGGCTACCAGAGCAGCCACCATCGAAAAGCTGGTGGCAAAGGGCTTTTTGGAGCGCAAGAGCGATAAGAAAACCAAAGTGCTGCTGCCCACCGACAAAGGAAAAGCCCTTATCACGGTGATGCCGGAACAGATTCAGTCTGCGGATATGACCGCCGACTGGGAAGCAAAGCTGCTGCGCATTGAGCGTGGCGAGATGAAGCCAAACGAATTTATGACGGAAATCAACACGATGATTACTGCTTTGGTGGAGAACACCGAAGCCGCGAAAGGAGCCGATGTGCTTATGAAAAATAAAATGATTGGTGTCTGCCCGAACTGCGGCGCAAATGTTGTGGAGCGTGAAAAGGGCTATTTTTGCGAAAACCGCGAGTGCCGTTTCGTCCTGTGGAAAGACAACGCTTTCTTCAAACGGCTGGGCAAGCGCATGGACACTCATGTGGCCGACAAGCTGCTGCGAGATGGCCGCATCCGACTGAAGGACTGCAAGAGTGCTAAGGGCAAGGTGTACAATGCCACCGTCCTGCTGTCCACCGAAGCCGATGGTCGCAGCAAGTTTTCGCTGGAATTTGAGGGTGGCCGCTGATGGGTGTGCAGTCCGAAGCCGTTTATCTTCTGAACGATGAAAAGTATCTGCACCTTCGGGAAAATACCTCCGGCGTTGGCTACGCCACCTATGACAAGCTGACCCTGCTGCCGTTGGAAAAGGGGCAGATTCCCTTTGAGCATCTGCCGCCCGATGGCAGAAATGCCATTCCTGCCGCCCGGAACTGGTTCCTTTTTGAGCTGTCCGACGACCCTCGCAAGGCCATCCAGCTGGAAAGCATAAGAATCCTCGACAACATCCCGGATTCTGGCATTCGCAAGCGGCGCGTCTGGGATGACCCCTCTATTCCAACGGATGATGTACGGCTCATCGACAGCAACTACAAGGACTTATACCGTGTTCCCAATGGCGGGGTGATTCAGATGGACTACTCGGATGGGAGCAGCTACACCGCACGGGGCGAACATCTGGATGAGTACCATTTTGACCTCGGCGGTTTGTACAACACCTTTCACATCTGCCAGTTTGCCGAGATCATGGAGCGGAATGGAACTAGTTACTACCCGGAAATCCAGACGCAGGATGAACAAGGTGCATGGAAGCTGGGCGGCAAAGGTTATATCGCTATCCAGTCCTGTGATGATGGCTGGGATTACACCATTTATCATAGCGATTTTTCCGTGATGGATGGCGGTCAGCTCACCTCTCCCGAACTAACGATTCAGGAAGTCCGGGAAGAAATTCTGGAAGCGCACCACATGGAAAAGGGGCAGCGGCTAATACAGGACTACGACTTCATTATGGACAAAGCCGCCGAAGCCGAAGAACTGGGGCTGAATAGCCATCCTTCCACGCTGGAGAAGCTGGTTTCACTGGCTAGTGCAAAAGAAAAATGTGATGCCCCGGAGTGCAGCCCTGCCGGGTGCAGGAAAGTGAGGGATGCTCATGAACTTTAATGGCGAGGAACTGGTGCTGATGATGCTCTACAATCCCGGCACTCGGCTGGGCTTGATGCAGGAGCTGCGGTTGATGCAGTGCTATCTGCTGCCGGATGAAACAGCTCTGCGTGAACTCTCTGAGGGCGTTATCCAGAAGCTGAAACTTATGACCGATGCCGAGTTTTCGGAAATCGAATTTCCGCTTGACTGATGCCTGCCGCCAATAGGCGGCACTCCATAATGAAAAAATTTTCTCCAACCCTTAAAGCTGTGGTCTTGATAGCACTATCGAGTTCATGCTATACTAAAGGCACTTTATTTTGCGCAGAAATAAAATGAAAGCGAGGAAAGCTCATGGCCGAAGAAAAACGCTCTCCCCTTGACCGACTTCTCTTTGCCACATTTCTGAAAGGACGCACATCTTCCCGTGACCTGTGGGATGAAAAAGGCGAAGTAACTGCCGAGGATAATCAAAAAATCGTAGACGAAAACAATGAAATCATCAACGATGATTCTATCTACCCCTTTATCAGCTACCTGTCCGACCTGCTTGCAAAATCTAAGCCGTCCGATGATGCGGTCAAGAAGCTGCATGACTGCATCGACAAAGTTGCAGCTGTATTAGGCGAGGACAGTACCGATGTTTTCCGTGCGCTTCTCGCAAAACTGATCGAGCAGCCGGAAGAAAAGCAGACCTTCGACAGCCTACTGGAGATGGCAGAGAAATTTGCCGCAAAATACGAATAAAATAGAGTGGATTCCATAGCGAGTGACCTGAAAACGGCCACTCGCTTTTTGTTTGTCCTAAAAGCTGAAAGGAGGAACGCAATGCCAAATAAAACGCAAGAATACCTGAACCTCGCCCAGCAAACAGCAAAGGAACTGACCCGGCATTGGGAAAATTGGACGGACTACCTGACCACTGCATCCCGGCTGTACAAGTACAGCTATGCAGACCAGCTCATGATTTATGCCCAGCGTCCTGACGCTACTGCCTGTGCCAGTTTTGACCTTTGGAATAACCGCATGAACCGCTATATCCGGCGCGGCTCCAAGGGCATCGCCCTGTTAGACCAGTCCAGCAGTGTGCCGCGTCTGCACTACGTTTTCGATGTGTCCGACACCGGGGTGCGCCGCAATTCGCGTGACCCAGATATGTGGCAGCTCGGCCCCGATTTGGTTCAGCCTGTGTCGGAAATGCTTGTCAGAGAGTACGGTGTCCAGCACGAAAATCTTAGTCAGCAGATTGCGGACATCTGCGGCAAGCTGGTAGATTCCTATTGGGATAACAACAGCGGAGACATTCTCGACATCGTTGACGGCTCTCTCCTGATGGGGTATGATGAAGCCGGACAGGAATTCCAGTTCAAAAGTGCCGCCGCCATCAGCATCACCTACACCGTCCTTGAACGCTGCGGCTTTGAGCCGAACGGTCACTTTGACCGGGATGATTTTCAAGCAATCTTCGCTTTTTCCACTCCTGCTGCTGTGTACGCACTTGGTACGGCAGTCAGCGAATGCAGCCGGGACGTGCTGCGCAACATCGAACGAACCGTAAAGACAACAATCCGCCGCCGCAATATAGAAAGGAGCCAGTATGAATATGAACAGCAGGAACGTGACCTACTCGACCATCGGGGACTACCAGCTCCCGAACCTGACCTTACCCCAGCAGGAGAAAGCACTGGGCAAATACGGCAGACTGCGCAGGACTTACCTGATGAAGCATCGTCCGGTGCTGTACAACTCGATGCTCCTGTCGGGAACTCTGCATCCGCACCTACTGGAAGTGGAGCAGACCGCAGAGAGCCGGATGCAGCAGACCATGCAGGAACTGCTGAAACAGAACCCGACTCCGAACAAGGAGCAGCATCAGATGGAGTGGGTGCAGCACATGAACAGCCTGAAAGCACAGGCCGAGGAACTGGTGATGAACGAGCTGATTTACAGCTAAGTTTCTTCGATACCCACATTCCCACTGAAGCTGAACAAATCGAATCCATTGACCGCGCGGAGAACGAGAAATCGTCCTCCGCTTTCTCTTTGTCACAAGCTGACATTGAAAACGCGCTGCGGAGAGGTTCCAACTTTGAAAACAGTAAACTTCGGATATGGAAAATTTATCAGCTACAATCTGATCGAAAACTCCGGGCAAAAGCTCTCGCCAAAGAATATGCACCATACGGACGCGGTGGCTCCTCACACACCTATCTGGACGGAAGCAGCGGCTGGCTCGACCATGATAGCAAGGGATTGACATTTGAACATTATCCAGACCATCAGAAAACTCTTCTCCGCTGGAATCAAGTCGAAAAGTATATCGACCTGATGATTCAGTCTGACCGCTACCTTACGGACAAAGAGAAACGAGCCATCGAGTTTCCCCTTCAACTGAACGACACCAGTGCTGCCGAATACACGGCATTAAAGGAACAGTACCCGGACGCTCTCATTGGCTTTGAAGCTGGCGGCAATTTTATGTTCTATGGCGAAGATGCCGCCAAGGTCGCAAAAATCATCAACAGTGCTTTGTTCACGAGAAACACTGCACTGGGCGAAGTTCAAATCACGGGCTTTCTCCCTAGCTTATGGGCGAAAAGAGCAAAAGAATTGTGGTCTGCGGGCAATGATGTATACCTTGCTGGGTTAAACGAGGATGGCACTCACCACCAGACCAAGCACTTGCGCAAAGAGGACTATCTGCCCATCGGCTCCATCATCAATATGGATGGCCGGGAATTTCGGGTCGATAATGTGGATTTTGGCAAGGGCAAAGTTTCCTTGCAGGATATGGCACTGGCCGATGCGCGGATGCCGATTTTCCGGGAAGAACCTTTGTCTGTCGTCCGGGAACTGTACGAACAACAGGATGAAGCCCTTGATGCTGCTCCCGAAAAGGCAGTTGATTATAAGGTTGGCGATTCCGTTGTTGTAGACCTCCCCACCAAAACCATCGAAGGCACAATCGGCTATGTTGGCGAAACCGATGTGCGCATTGACACCAGCGCGCAGGGCTATTCGTGGAGCAATGAAGTTCTCAATAAAGCGCAATTTGAAAATAATCTGCGGCAAGTAGAACCCGAATCCACTCCCGATGAAGAACTGGACAAACTGCCGATCTCCGCAGAAGTCAATGGTGAATGGCAGACTTTCCCGGACGCAGCCGCCGCAGACGAAACCCTGAATGCTGAGCCTGTGCCGGAAGCTGCTGGGAACTTCCACATTACGGACGAGCATCTCGGCGAGGGCGGCGCAAAGCAGAAATACGCCCGGAACATCGAAGCCATCCGCACCCTCTTCCAGTTGGAGCAGGAACACCGTGGAGCCACCGCCGAAGAACAGGAAGTGCTTTCGCAGTATGTTGGCTGGGGTGGTCTGGCCGATGCCTTTGACCCTGACAAGGGCAACTGGACAAAAGAGTATAGCGAATTGAAAAGTCTGCTCTCCGAGGAAGAATATGCTGCTGCTCGTGCCAGTACCCTGAACGCCCACTACACCAGCCCCACCGTTATCCGTGCGATTTATGATGCAGTCGAGAAAATGGGCTTCCGTAGCGGCAACATTCTGGAGCCGAGCATGGGCATCGGCAACTTTTTTGGTATGCTGCCGGACACCATGCAGGACAGCCGCTTATACGGAGTGGAACTGGACAGTGTCACGGGCCGTATCGCCCAAAAGCTCTACCCGGAAGCCAACATTAAAGTTGCTGGATTTGAAACCACTGACCGCCGCGATTTCTATGACCTTGCCGTAGGAAATGTGCCTTTCGGCCAGTACAAGGTCAACGACAAGGCGTACAACAAGCTGAATTTCAGCATCCACAACTATTTCTTTGCCAAAGCCATTGACCAAGTGCGTCCGGGCGGCATCGTGGCCTTTGTCACCAGCCGTTACACGCTGGACAGTAAAGACAGCTCTGCCCGTAAACACATCGCCGAACGTGCTGATCTGCTGGGTGCCATCCGTCTGCCCAATGATACGTTCAAGAAAAATGCTGGCACGGAAGTTGTTTCGGACATTATCTTCCTGCAAAAGCGTGACCGCCCCATCGACCATGAGCCGGACTGGGTGCAGCTTGGCAAAACGGAAGATGGTTTTGCCATCAACCAATATTTCGTAGACCACCCGGAAATGGTGCTGGGCAATTTAGAGTTGGAAAGCACCCAATACGGCCATGACCTGACCGTTGCGCCCATTGAGGGGGCTGTGCTGGCAGATCAGCTTGCCGAAGCGATACAGCATATTGAGGGGCAGTACACCGAAGTCGAGGTAGAAACACCAGATATTGCGGATGCCGAAAATGAGCGGCACCTTCTCCCGGCTGACCCGGATGTAAAAAACTTCTCCTACACTGTGGTGGACGGTGAGGTGTATTACCGGGAAAATTCCGTTATGACGCAGGTGGAACTTTCCGACACCGCCAAAGGCCGTGTGACCGGGATGGTGGAACTGCGGCAGATCGTCAACGAACTTATCGACCAGCAGTTGAACGACTACCCGGATGCTGACATCAAGGCAACGCAGGAAAAGCTGAACACCGTCTATGATGTCTTTTCCGCAAAGTATGGTCTGCTGAATGACCGCAAAAACGGCAGATTATTTGAGCAGGATTCCTCGTACTACTTGCTCTGCTCGCTGGAAAATCTCGATGAACAGGGACAGCTCAAAAGCAAAGCGGCAATGTTCACCAAACGGACGATTCGCCCGGAACACACAGTCACCAGTGTAGACACCCCCACGGAAGCTCTGGCGGTTTCCATCGGAGAGCGTGGCCGGGTGGACTTGCCCTATATGGCCGAACTGCTCGGCACTCCCGGCGAGTATGAGCGCATCACCAGCGAACTGTCCAGCGTGATTTTCAAAGACCCCAGCGCAGACCCCACCGACCCGGAAGCAGGCTGGCAAATGGCAGACGAATACCTGTCCGGCAATGTCCGGGCAAAGCTGCGCATGGCACAGCTTGCCGCTGAAACCAACCCAGAGTTTGCGGCCAACGTCATCGCACTGGAAAAAGCACAGCCGAAAGACCTTGAAGCATCCGAGATTGATGTGCGGCTGGGTGCAACATGGCTTGCGCCGGAGATCATCCAAAAGTTCATGGCAGAAACTTTCCAGATTCCCTACTATCTGCGCCATGCAGTCAAAGTGAGATATTCTCCCTATACCGCAGAGTGGCGTGTTGAGGGCAAGTCGGCCATGGGCAGAGGTGACATTATCTCCTCCGAAACCTACGGCACCTCCCGCGCCAACGCCTACAAGATTCTGGAAGACACGCTCAATCTTAAAGATGTGCGCATCTATGATGCCATCGAAGATGAGGAGGGCAAACCAAAGCGCGTCCTGAACAAAACAGACACCATGCTGGCACAGCAGAAACAGCAGGTCATCAAGGATGCGTTTGCCAACTGGGTCTGGAAAGACCCCCAGCGGCGCATTGCACTGGTGAAGCAGTATAACGAGTTGTTCAACAGCAGCAGGCCGCGAGAATATGACGGCTCGCACATTCACTTTGTCGGCATGAACCCGGAAATTTCGCTCCGGGAGCATCAGCGCAATGCCATTGCCCATGTGCTTTATGGCGGTAATACGCTGCTTGCACACGAAGTGGGCGCGGGCAAAACTTTTGAAATGGCGGCATCCTCAATGGAAGCAAAACGCCTTGGCTTGTGTCAGAAAAGCCTATTTGTGGTGCCCAACCATTTGACGGAGCAATGGGCTTCGGAGTTTCTGCACCTCTACCCCAATGCAAAGTTACTGGTGGCTCGGAAAAAGGATTTTGAAACCGCCAACCGCAAAAAATTCTGCGCTCGCATTGCCACCGGGGATTACGATGCAGTCATTATCGGCCACTCGCAGTTCGAGCGTATTCCGCTATCTTATGAACGGCAGGAGCGCATTATTCAGGAGCAAATCGATGAAACACTTGCCGCCATCGAAGAACTGAAAGCCAATGCAGGCGAAAATTTCAGCATCAAACAGATGGAAAAGACCCGCAAAACGCTGGAAACGAAGCTGGAAAAGCTGCGCTCCGATGCGCGCAAAGACGATGTTATCACCTTTGAGCAGTTGGGCGTTGACAGGCTTTTTGTAGATGAGTCGCATTTTTACAAGAATTTGTTCCTCACTACAAAAATGCGGAATGTCGCTGGTTTGTCCACATCGGAAGCGCAAAAATCGAGCGATATGTTCGGTAAGTGCCGCTACTTGGATGAGGTTACAGGTGGGCGCGGCGTGGTGTTTGCTACGGGAACGCCCGTGAGCAACTCCATGTCGGAACTTTACACCGTTATGCGGTATCTGCAATACAGCACACTCCAGCAGAAAGGGCTGACGCACTTCGACTGCTGGGCATCGACCTTTGGAGAAACCACCACCGCTATCGAACTGGCCCCGGAGGGTACGGGCTACCGCGCTCGTACCCGGTTTGCAAAATTCTTTAATCTCCCGGAACTGATGTCGATGTTCAAAGAGGTGGCCGACATCAAAACCAGTGACCAGCTACACCTGCCCGTGCCGGATGCGAAGTTTGAAACCGTTGTGGCAAAACCGTCCGAGATTCAGAAAGAAATGGTGCGGGAGCTGAGCAAGCGCGCCGCAAGAATCCACTCCGGCGCAGTGGAAGCATTTGAGGACAATATGCTCTGCGTCACCAACGATGGCCGAAAAATTGGTCTGGATGTGCGTTTGATGAATCCCATGCTGCCGGATGACCCCAGTAGCAAACTGAACATCTGTGTCCAGAACGTGCTGCAAATCTGGGAGGATGGCAAGGAGCAAAAGCTGACGCAGCTTCTATTCTGCGACCTCTCGACACCGAAAAACGATGACAACTTCAATGTCTACGATGATATTCGGAGGAAATTGGTCGCCGCCGGGGTGCCGGAAAGCGAGGTTGAGTTTATCCATTCGGCAGATACCGAAGCGAAAAAGGCGGCATTGTTCTCCAAAGTGCGCTCTGGCGATGTGCGAGTTTTGCTCGGAAGCACTGCAAAAATGGGAGCGGGCACCAACGTGCAGTCTCGACTTGTGGCGGTGCATCATCTGGATGTTGGCTGGAAGCCCAGCGACATGACCCAGCGCAATGGTCGCATCATCCGTCAGGGCAATATGAATAAGGAAGTCAAGGTGTTCAATTACGTCACGGAAGGGACATTTGACTCGTACTTGTTTCAGACCCTTGAGAATAAACAGCGATTCATCTCGCAGATTATGACCTCCAAATCCCCGGTGCGTTCCTGTGATGATGTAGACGAGCAGGCTTTGTCTTATGCGGAGATCAAGGCATTGTGCGCCGGAAATCCGCTCATCAAGGAAAAGATGGACTTGGATGTGCAGGTGGCGAAACTGAAAGTGCTGAAAGCCGACCACCAGAGCCAGAAGTTCCGCTTGGAAGATAAGCTGCTCACAAAATTCCCGGCTGACATTCAGGAAACCACCGCCTATATTGCTGGAGTGAAATCGGATGCGGAACTTGCCGCCGCTCATCCTCAGGCGCAAGAGGGATTCTGCGGCATGACCATCAAGGGTGTGGCCTACGATGAGAAAAAGACTGCTGGCGAGCGACTTCTTCTCGCTTGCTCTGAACTGCCAAATAGTGAGGAAAAAGTGATTGGCAGCTATCGCGGCTTTGAACTTTCTTTGCGGTTCGACACCTACCACAGCGAGTATCAGGCTCTTTTGAAAGGCCAGCGGAAGTACCCGGTGGCACTGGGCAAAGACCCTCTTGGCTGCATCATCCGTCTGGATCATTCTCTGAACGATTTCCCGGAGCGCATCGCTTCTGCCGAAAACGAACTGGCCACCCTGAAACAGCAGCAGGCGGCGGCACAAATCGAAGTGGAAAAGCCGTTCCCGCAGGAGGAAGAACTGGCTGAAAAATCGGCTCGTCTTGCCGAACTGAACGCACAGTTGGATGTGGACGAAAAGAGCCACGAGTCAGAACAGAGCGAGAAAGAACAGGAGGATGAACCTCGCCGCCCCTCAGTGCTGGCCGTTCTGGAAGAAAAAGCTGACAAGGTGGAGCCGATCAAGCCGTTCAAAAGTTTTCTGGACAAGGATGGTGATGCCCGATGAATGACCGCCGCAATCAGCAGCTTCATTTCCGTGTCAGCAGGCAGGAACTGGAACGTATCTGGAGCAAGATGGAATCCAGCGGTATTCTGAGCATTGGTTCCTATCTGCGAAAGATGGCACTGGACGGCTACTGTCTGCATCTGGACTTGCAGGAGTTGCGCCGGATGGCCTATCTCCTGCAAATGTGCAGCAACAATCTCAACCAGTATACCAAAGCCGCCAATGAAAACGGTCAGGTCTATGCCGCCGATTTGGAGGACTTGCGCACCCGGCTGGATGAGCTGGTAGAAATCAGCAAGCAAATCCTTGCAAAGCTGGCCGAACTGTAACATTGCCCGCAGTCAAATACTGCGGGTTACATAAATTTATTTGTATGAGAATCACCACTCATCTTCATCGAGCAGTAAATCCTCAAATTCATCAGTATCATTCGATGCAAGCCGTTCCGGGTGAAACCGCATATCAAGCTGTTCCTGCGCCAACTCCCGAATCTCTGGTCGCTTGTCATGGGCTTTGTTATTCAGCCATTTGATTTGTTCTTTTGAAAGTCTCCATGGCAGAGAAAGCAGCTTATTTTCAATCATCTGCGCCGAACGCACATCTGCTGGCAGAGCCGCACATTTTTTGCAGATGTGTGCTGCATGGCCTTTACCCGAAAACTTTTCATTCGCCTTATACTCGCCACAGACTTTACAATAATGTCCATGCTTCTTCATGCGACCGTGTTCCTTTCATAGATATTTTTTACCAGTGTATCAAATTTTGAAGTCAATTCCAATTCATTTTTTAGAAAAGGGGGCGTTCGATGGCTGCAACGCGATTGATAGCATTGCACAAAAATAAAGGCAAGTCCGTTGCGGCCTGCTTGAAAAGCCGCACAGATTATGTGCAGAACCCGGAGAAAACCGAACAGGGCGAACTTGTCAGCAGTTACGAGTGCAGTCCACTGACAGCGGACGAAGAATTCATGCTATCCAAACGGCAGTATGAGCTTGCCACTGGGCGTAGGCAGAAAAGTGATGTGATTGCATATCAGATTCGGCAGTCCTTCAAGCCCGGTGAGATCACCGCCGAGGAAGCTAACAAAGTGGGCTATGAACTGGCAATGCGATTTACCAAAGGCAAGTACGCTTTTATCGTTGCCACCCACACAGACCGCGCGCATATTCACAATCACATTATCTACAACTCCACTGCACTGGACAGCACTCGAAAATTCCGGGATTTTTTATTGTCCGGGCTGGCCGTGCAGCGGTTGAGTGACTTGATTTGCTTAGAACATCAGCTCTCCGTCATTGAGAAAAAGCCCTACCGGGAAAGACAAAAACGCACACACTACCCACCCAAGGAAAGCAATCGTAACCGTCTGTGCGGTGTGATTGACAACATTCTTGCTGAAAAGCCCAATGACTACGAAGATTTTCTGAAAAAGCTGGAGCAGCAAGGCTATGAGGTCAAGCAAGGAAAATACACTTCCGTCAAGGGAAAGCGGCAGAAACGATTCGTCCGCTTCAAAGCGCTGGGTGCAGGATACGGCGAGGAAGAACTGAAAGCTGTGATTGCCGGAGAAGCCGAACACCGTCCACGCCAGAAGCAGCCGCCGAAAGAGAAACCATTCAATCTTCTGGTGGATGTGCAGGCAAAGCTGGCCGAGGGCAAGAGCGGCGGCTATGCACGGTGGTCGAAAAAGTACAACCTGAAAGAAATGTCCAAGACGCTGATTTTCTTACAGGAGAAGAAAATCAGCAGCATTGAGGAAATGCAGGAGCGCGTAGACGCTGCCACCGCCCGGTATCACAAGCTGGGCGATTCCATCAAGGCGGCAGAAACACGCATGGCAGAAATTGCGGTACTGAAAGCGCACATTGTCAACTATGCCAAGACCCGGCCTGTTTATGATGCCTACCGCAAGGCCGGATACAGCAAGCGATTTCTGGAAAACCATCGCGCAGAAATTACACTGCACAAGGCCGCAAAAGCAGCTTTCAATGAAGCCGACCTGAAAAAGCTCCCCAAGGTGCAAGAACTGGATGCAGAATATTCTAAGCTGCTGACGAAAAAGAAAGCAGCCTACCCGGACTACCGCAAATCAAAAGATGAAATACAGGAACTTCTTCGTGCGCAGCGCAACGTAGAACTGTTCTTTGCTGAAGAAAAGACCCCCACCGAGAAAACACAGTTCCGATAAACGATGACAGCCTAGGATTCTTCCTTGTGGGAGAGTCCTAGGCTGTCTTTTTTTGTTATAGAAGTGTTTGGAACAAACGCGCAGCCTGCATCGACACGATGCAGATCGAAAGGGGTCTGGGCACAGCCCAACAAGCATTTTGAATTTGGATTTGAAAAATCCGATTCAAAAATTGCAAGTTGGTACCAACTCGCCCTGCTTGCTACTCTTCTGACCGTAACAATTAAGTATTTCTGATTGTGAGATATTTTCTCATATCCATATACTCATTTGCTCTTTTGGTAAACATTCTTTCCTCTTCCTGATTGATAAACACTGGACACATTACAATTTTGTCCGCTTTTTTTCCTGATTTTATTGTGTCACGAGCTAATACGGCCTGTATTTTTGATGTTGACTCAGGTGTATATTTCATAAAATTCTACCTTTCTCTCAGAAAAAGCCAGCGCAGTTCTAATTACTTTACAATTTTCCCACCATTCTGTTGCGCAATTATATAACTGTCAATTAAGCTATATAAGGCGTCCGCAACAAATGCAGTTGTTTGATATGCATAACTCTCCGTTTTACGACCCCAATCAGGCTGGATTACTTTAGAGTCAATACATACCAATCCTAACATCCGATACTCTTCAGAACAACCGCTGAGGATGCGACATCGTATAGGGATAATAATCGTGGAAAGAAAAATATCTTGCCACTTATCTCCATATTCGCAGAAAAATTTATCATCATCATTTTCTTTTTCTGAAAGATTTCTTAAATCTCCCTCTGCGAAATATTGAAATTTTCGCTTCAAAATCGAATCGTACGCGTAGTTGTCACCAATTTTAAGCGACTTACTATTTAAGCGTTTTACTTTTTTTCTTCCTCCTCGACTAGATACATTCTTCGGTCCACGAGCAAAAGTTTTCAATGTGTTTTGTGTGTTACATAATTTTATGCTGGCGCAAATCGGTTCTCCATAGTATCTAGTCAAAATTTTTTCAAGGAGTTCTAATGTGAATCCAAGAAATTCGACGATAGAGTTTCGTGTCATCTCTATGCTTTGGTTCGGCATCTGTGAAATATTCATCTTGATTTTATGGGTAACTGTATGGGCAAAATTTATCATTTCGAGCGACTGATCTTCTGCATCCATTGCCTCAATTTCGATTTTTTTCATTAAATCGTTGATTTGCTGCTCTTCATATGCCTTTAGTTCAAGCAACTGAGTCTTGCTTTTCTCTTGCTCTTCTATAATTTCACGCTCACGCCTATTGGTTAATAAGACCCACTGTGCAAAACATAGTGCACCGCACGTTATCAATGTAATGGCTGCTGTAAGTACCGTATTATTTGATATGGCCGAACTCCAGAATGTCGTAGCAAGCGTCCAAACTACTTGCAATGCCACTGCTATACCATCAAACAGTTTTGGATTCCGAGTTCTAATAGTCTCAAAAACTCGACGAACCTTGGCCACTTTTATTTTCCAACGTGGTGGCCGTTTTTGAGGACTGTTTTCTTCCTTTTTTGATTCTAGCATAATTGACCTCACACGAAAATCACCGTCTTAACTTCGACAGAATATTATTCTGTAAAGAATTTATCTTCCAGCATTAGACACAGGCAGTGATAGATAGGCAGATGCAGTTCTTGAATCATGTACGTTTCTGTCTGAGAAGCTTTGATGCACACATCGCTCATATCTTTCAGTTTGCTGTCTTTTGCGCCGGTTAAACCGATAACCTTCAATCCCTTTGCATGAGCAGTAGTCGCGGCAAACAAGATATTTTTACTGTTACCGCTGGTCGAAATACCAAGGAACACATCACCAGCTTTACCATATCCATTGACCTGCTGTGCAAAGCAGAGCAATGGCTCACAGTCGTTCATGTATGCGGTGGACAACGCTGGGTGTCCATCTAATGCAATCGCAGGAAGTGCTCCCTGTAAGGTTTCAGCAAGAACAGAACCCAGTTCTTGATTTTCAGCTATAAGTTTTTCTGCAAAAGTGGTTTCTGGCTTGCGAGACATTTTGAAGCCTTTCATCAGTTCGCCGACGATGTGTTCGGCATCTGCTGCTGAGCCGCCATTGCCAGCCACGAGCAGCTTTCCGCCATTTTCATAGCACTCTTCCATTATAAGATACGCCGCAATAATGTCATCTTTTGCCGATTCTAAAGAAGGGTATCGTTCCACCAACAGATCGATGTGTTTCATCAGTCGATTTTCGAGTTCACGCATTTTATAATTTCCTCCTTAGTTCAGGTGTTGTTCCACAAAGTTTTTCAGCGACGATACTGTTACAGTCTGACCGTAAGATTCATTTCCAATAAATGCGGTTTGACAGCCAGCATTTTGACCTGCTCTAATATCGTTTTCGCCATCACCAATCATCCAAGACTGCGCCAAATCAATGTTGAAATCTTGCGCTGCTTTCAACAACATCCCCGGTTTCGGTTTGCGACAGTCACAATCAAACTTCAACTCTGGACGCTCTCCTTCATATCCCTTATGCGGATGATGTGGGCAGAAGTAGATAGCATCCAAATAAGCTCCCTTTTTCCCTAGAAGCGTCTCCATTTTGTTATGGATTCTTTCCAGCTCTTCAAAAGACACTTCTCCGCGAGCAATCACGGGTTGATTTGTGATAACGATTGCCAGATACCCAGAAGCATTGATTTTCTTGATAGCGTCCGCTGCACCGTCCAGAAGTTCAAACTCATTAATATTCCGTAAGAATCCGACATATTTATTGATTGTTCCGTCCCGATCAAGGAATATTGCCTTCTGTTTGTTTTGCAGATTCTTTCCGGAAACACGTCCAGCCTTGTAATCCTCACAGACAGCATCGTAACGCTCTGGTGTACCCATGTCCTTCACATATTCCGGGCTGTCATAACAAAACATTTTGCCTGTGCCAGCAAGGGGTTTTAGGAGCTGACGATCCAAATCAACTTTAATAGGTTTTCCGTTTTCTCCGACTGCACCAACCTTGTCTGCATCAATTCCAGACAACTCTAAAACACTTGGATTGATAACATGGAGGCCAGCGTTTACACGATTTCGATAGTATTCTGGACGAGAATCCTCTTTTGCCAGCCATTGTTCAACTGCACCATTTTTATCAGCGATAAGCAAGCCGCTATCATACGGATGGCTATTTGGATGCGTAAAGAGAGTAACCAACCCACCGTGCTGTTTGTGAAAATCAACAAACCGATTGAAATCCACATCAAACATAGCATCGGCATTTAGCAACAGAAAATCTTCTTTCAGATTTAATTTGAAGAGTGCGCCAGCATTGCCTAGTGGAGTGTTTTCTACGAAATACTCAATTTTCACACCCCACTTACTGCCATCTCCGAAATGCTCTTCAATTTTTTCGTGCAGATAGGACACCGTAAGAATAATATCCCGAAACCCCTGCGAAGCTAAAGAACACACCTCACGCTCCAGTACAGGAATACCGTCGATTGGAATCAACGGTTTTGGAATATCGGGGAACAACTCAGAAATTCGAGTGCCGCGCCCACCGGCCATGATAACAACTTTCATATTTTCACCTCCGCATCAGCCGCTTTATATAGGGGCGGATGATGTTGTAATTTGCCTTTATAAATACCACAAGTGCCGCCAGCTCCATCAAAAAGCAGAGCCACAGTCCCGGCACTACGAAGGTCAGCACCATAGAGAGCAACACGGCCATCAGCCAGACTGCATTCTTTCCCCACTCAATATCCAAGGTGAAATACCGCTGGGAGTGCCGGATGCGGATTAGGAACAGAAACAGGTATGCTGCAAAAGTTGAAAAACTCGCCGCCTGAAGACCGACAAAACGGACACATCCGATATTAACGCCAAAGTTGATGAACGCCGCAAAAATCGTAGTCGCGAGGCTTCTGGATGTTTCCTTGGAAATCTGGTATCCCATTCCGAGGAAGCTGCAAAGTGCGCTGAACGCTGCTCCTAGATAGAGGAATCCTGTGTATCTCCATGCTTCTTTGTATGCCTCCGAAACGAACAGCTCAATCACGATTTTTGTTGCCGGAACAGCACAAAGGCACATGGAGAACAGAAGCACATAATACTTCCTGAATACCTCACTAAAAAAGGCGTCTCGATTTGGCGTATCATATTCTTTGATTGCCGTTTCCTGCCATGCCAGATAAAAAATGCTCGTTACCGTAGTAAGGATTGTTGGGAATTTCGTTGCCATCGAATAAATGCCGTTGAACGCTGCACCCAAAACAAACAGAATGATATACCGGTCTGAGGAGTTCACGACCCACCAACAAATCGTATTCGGCACGAGCGGCGCAGAGTATTTCAGAATCGGCCCCAAAACCGCCTTCGACATACGCTCCCGAAGCGCCGCGAAAATTTCCTTATGCCGTGCGAGCATCGTGATAATGCAGACTCCATACGCACACGCTTTTGAAACGATGAGTACCTCTACGCCTAAATGGAGGAGCATCAGACCGACAATCTCCATTACGAGCATCACAATACTGTTCAGGACACCGTAGAAGGCGTATTCTTTATTCAGGCTAAGACCACGGATAATGTCCTGAAACAGAATGAAGAACATCGTTGTTGCCAGCAAAAGTCCCACCCAAAGAGCATACTGGATATTTACGAAAGCACAGAAAAAAGCGAACAGTATTTCCGTAATGACGGTTGTCAGACATAGAAATTTGATTGAATTCCCGATGATTGCTTTGTTTTGCTCTTTTTTTGACTCTATCAGGAACCGGAATACGCCATCATTGAGCTGGAAAATGACCAACGGCTGGATCATGGAGATCGTTGTCAGGACAACATCATAATATCCGAGTTCTTCCGGCGTAATGTAGTAGGAATAAACCAGGACCATCACATAGGAAAGTATCTTTGTGCCGAAATTTCCGATGGCGTAAATTGCTGTATTTTTAGCAAGTTTTGAACTGCTTTTCATGTACTAAAAACCTCTTTTATGCTCAGGAGTTTGCTTTGATTGGGCAGGTTTTTACGCACATATAACACCTGACACACTGCTGCTCATCAATTTCAGGATATTCAAATCCTTCCTCGTCTTTTACCATATGAATTGCATTTTGAGTGCAAACAGCATAGCAGGCCGTGCAACCGCAGCACTCTTCTTTTTTGTTATATAGTATCGGTATCTCTTTCAGCATGATTTTTCCTCATAACAAAACATAAATAGTAGTCGCTATGTTTAATTACTGTACCCCCCCCCCATCTATTCTTTCCATAGGGAGTTTTTATCAGCACTGCTTTTATGACCTTTTTTATTTTTACCTTTAGAGGCACCTTAAGATACTTTTGGCTCAGTTTTTCAAACGGCATTTGCCTCATATCCTTGAAAAACGCCTCCCTCTTTGGGGGCTTTGGATAAGACTGATATTCGGACTTGTTGCTCCGGACGCCGTCTTCATACGATACGCTTTTTAGAACCAATTCTTTTGAGACAGCGGAGAATAATTCTTTTCCCTTTTCAGTTCTTACAATAACAAGGGAGACACCTTTATTATCATTCATCTCGGGTTCCACATCATCTATTCCCCAAAAATCAGCGACCGTTAAATCCGATTGCTTCAATTTTTTGGCAAGGCATTCATAGCAGGAAGGACGCAGGGGAAGATTGCTTACAAAAAGCGAAAAATACGGATCAACATGCCGTGAAATATATACGACCTTATCATTAGCATCGATTTCCTTCATGTTAAATCCGTTCCAGTCTTTGTCGTCTTTGCATCGAAAGCTCACATATGTAACCTTCGAACTGTACTCCCTCTCACGGAATTCAACATACTCTCGCCACAGTTCAGGTGATGGCGCACCATGGCATATAACATCGACACAATATAATTTTTCATAGGATTTGCCAAGATATGCTTTCACTCCGTTGACCTGACAACCCGTTCCTGTAAACAGAACCGTCCGACCGGATTCCAAATCTTCCTTGACCCGGCGGAAGGTATCTCCTACTTTTGCCTGCAGGTATTTAGAACCCCGTATCTTTTCAAGGCCATTGCGGTCTGTAACGCGGATAAACTCCGCCGCGTAGCAATCGTCCGACATTGCCACGCCATAAACAACACCGCCCTGATCAAGTACATGTTCTGCAAGGATGGTTATCATTCCACCGGAGGAACTTTTCAAACGGATATCTTCATCCACGCAGTATGCTGCATATACATCCATACTTTTATCCATGTGCTATTGATTTTCCCTTCAATCCGTTTCCAGCTTGTTTAAAAGCCACTCGCCGCTGTCTTTTTGAAGTCCTTTCAGTTTTTGCTTCACGTCATCATAATGGATCGTACTTTTTAATACGCCCGGCAAAGCATGGAGGTCGTTGACCTCAACAATGCGTTTTTTGACGTCAAGCAGCTCTAAAACGCTGGAGATGCGCTTTGTATTACGCTGATCTACTACCGGGGCAAACTGTCGTTCAAATTGCACGGAGAAAACACACGCATGGAAGGAGTCTGTCAATACATAACTTGCATATTTGAAGTACGAAAGCCATTCTTCTACTTTGGGCAGGTAAATTGCTTTTCGACCGAGAAATTTTTTATGTGCAGGATTGGCAGACAAAATAACCAGATTCATTTTTTGTGAACGTGCAAATTCTTCGGCAAAGTGCAGCAGCTCTTTATTCGGGTTTATCTGGAAAAGTAAGACATAATCTTGTTTGAGCAGTCGGCTTGCCGCAAGTTCATCCCACACGGTACGGTCACAAAGCATTGTCGGATCAAGGACAACTTTTGCGGAAAGCCCCATATCTTCAACAAGGTTTTTCCCGCTGTTTTCCCGAACTGCAATAGCATCGTAGCGCTCCAAAAGTTTTCTGACCTTTTGCTTTACTTCCGTGCTCATATGGACTTCGCCAAAGCTGGATGAGTATGCAATTTTTTTACGGTCATCCGGCACAAAATCCAAGAAGAAAGGGTAATCCGGCTGTTTGTCCCATGAAAAATCCGTGTTCCAAATCTGGTCGCTTCCGGAAATAAATGCATCACAATCCGGCAGATCTTCTTTCAGTTCCTCGTTGCTGTAATAAACCTTGGTTTTGGGAATATGCTCTTCTACAAAGTTTCTGAAAAAATCTCTGCATTTTACATCGTTTTTGTGCCAGGTGTATTTCCACACAAACCTTGTCAATGCGTTTTTTTTCCAGCGTACAGTAGTTTTATAGACGTAATCTTTAGTATCAATCTGGTATCGCTCTGTAACATAATCGATCAGCACAGCGTCATATCCATGCTGATTCAAAAATCTTTCTGTGGCATATGCTTGAAGAACCGCGCCATAATTGTACGCGCAGCTCAAAGTAATAAGCCCGACTTTCATTTTTATTCCTCACTAATATTCTGGACCCCAGCATCCGAAAAAGCTTTCAGCAGCAGTTTTTTCGCCATTTGAGGAGAGTATTTATCCTCGTACAGTTTTCTCATTTCACCGGAGAACTTTGGGGGGCGGCTCTCACAAAATTTATTTATTCTTTGGATAAACTCGTTCGCTGAATTGCATCTATAGTCGTTCAGACCCTCATATCCTTCTAACGCCTCGTCAGTACCAAGGTATCGTTTTCCGTACATCAAAGCTTCACAGGTTTTGGTCTTCATTCCTTCGCCCTTAAAAATAGGACCAACAACCAAATCTGCTTTATTGTACCACTCGTCTAAATTCTCTACGCTGCCAACAACCGTAACATTATTGCGGGTAAGATCTTCTCGCAGTTCTTCCATCCGATGCCCTACAATATACAGCATGATCTGAGACTTTACTTTTGGCATGACATTATCAATAAACCAAGTGATTCCCTGTATATTAGGCCAAAAATAACCTCCAACAAATAACAAAGTAAATTCATCTGTGCGAACATTCTTATCAATATTTGCCGTATCAGTATAATACACCGGGAAAAGATACTTTGACTTCACTCCGTAGTATTTTTCAAGATTTCGATTGTCCCTTTCATTGAGGATAAGGCATTTATCTGCATATTTAACGGTTTCTCCCTCATTTTCCTTCATGCTTTTACAAATCAGGCCATACCGATGCGATATTTTATTTTCCGCTTTTAATTGATCGTTTTGGTATTGCATGATGCCGTGGAAATAGCATATAACCGGTATATTAGCGACTTTTTTTATCTTTTTGACAGTCGTCCCATAAATACTGTGGTCGATAAAAATCAAAGAGTAGATGCCGCTTGTGCACAGTTCCAATATTTTTCGTTCTGCGCTTCTATTAAGAAGAAAAGGTCTTCCGACCAAAATATTCTTTAATTTATCGATTCTGCCTTGTTTTTCTTCTCGGCAGACAATATTTGCATCGTCTGAATGGTACGTTGAATTAAGAGCAATAACATCCACATTATGTTTTCCAAATATGTCTTTCAGAGATTCATAATGTGCAATCGTAGACTTTTTTGCTCCTTGCTCTTCCGCTAAGATAAAGTCCGACACGAACAATACTTTCATTTTCTATCTGTTCTCCTCCCAACGTTTTTCGCAGGAACTCCCACCATAACAGCGCCTTCTTCATAGACATCCTTTACTACAATGGCACCTGCTCCAACCACGCAATGGTCTGGAATTTTAACATCACCAATAACTGCCCCCCCCAGCCGAAAATACAATTATCACCTATTCTTGCGGCAGCCTGATTTCCTTTATTGCTGCCTACGCAAAGATTTCCAACAATCGTAACATTCTTTCCGATTTTTGCATAAGGATTTATTACAACCGGACTGGCATGCCAAATATGCAGCCCCGGCTCAATTGTTCCCGCCGGAATGTCAAATCCCAATGCCCGACCCAACTTATTTTTTCTTCTTCTATAAAAGAAGGCCAGCGGCAAGAAAAATTTGTTGTTTTTTTGTAGTTCCAGATAATATTCTTCTTTTCTCAGGGCCACCTGCCATTTATAGATCTTATATGTATCACTATCAAGTAGCTTTTCTTTTATATACGGTTTAGCAGCCGGGAAATAAAGGTTATACTCATATTTTATAATTTCATTTACATTCATTGTTTTCTTCCTCCCTTCAACGATTATTAATTTTCCGCTTTTATATATGTCCATCCCGTGCTAACTAAAACAATATACGGCGTAAGAAATCCTCGCCCCTGTGTAACGTTTGCTGTCAAACTTAAAACGGCAAGTGCAACTGTCAACTCAAAAATTTGCTTGTGTGCTGAAAAATCACCATTTTTTTTGCGTAGTGTATAGCATTCTTTCAATGCATTGAACCATAAGATCATTCCAACGATTCCTTGAGTAAAAAGGCCATACAAATATGTATTATCCCAAAAACTTAGTCCCCCTTCTGCTCCGCTGCCATAAGCAAATTGATTATATGGAAGTATCAACTCGGCAAAAGAAACTTCGGATAGGTTTTCCGTCCAGTAGTACACACGTTCATAAAGGCTCAGGAATACGCCCTTTGTTTCAGAACGGGAAAGCCAAAAACACAAAGCCAATATGCATAGAAAGCATATAATGCCTAAAACGGCCAAATTGTTTTTATGAATAGTCTGATGGTGAAGGTCTACAATCCATCTAAAAACAAGGATAACGGTATATATTACAATTGCGCTTTTATTGGTAGAAAGCACCATGCACACTATTGCAATAACGTCCCAAAACATTTGTTTCCGTGGAATCTTTTCATATGCGTTTATTGTGATTCCTGCAATTATGATATAGTAACCGAATGTTGCGAAATTTCCTGATAAGCTTGGTGCTCTGAGCAAGCCAAAACTATGTGCAACTTTAATTTTTGACAACGGGTCTTGGCCGTAAAACTCATGTCCTGTATAGAAAACGCTTGTCCATTGCCAACCTTTCACTTGTTCTACAGCTGCTAAAATCAACCCAGCGATCAAATAAAACTTAAAAAATTTCACAAGGCGTTTGGTATAGATCTCATTTTCATTATCTGTAAACGGAATCATCATACATGAAAATGCTGTTAATGGGATGTATATATCGCGTATTGCATATACACCCTGCTCTGTGAGTCCATGCCTTGCAATGTTTACGGTAACTACCAGTGCTGAAAAAGTAAGAAGCAGAACGAAACAACGTTTCATTTTCCATGCGTTGCTTTTTACTCCTAATAATGCGATAAAAAGCAGCAACACTTCCGGAATATAAGTTTTGGCTTTAAAAAGCAGTGAATTTGATATTGTGAATTTTACTATTAGGCCATACATAAATACATATGCTATGTACAGCAACCGAAGGTCAACAGACCATCGTATGTTTTTTCTCATCTCATTATGCTCCTACTGATAAAATCCGGATTCCTTTTTTCCACAGCCTTCGAGGTCTGTTGTCCTTATGATTGGATATTTTTTTGCAATTATTGCTCGGCAAGTGTCAAATAGCACTTTTCCATATATTTTGCTTGTTTTGTAATATCGTATCGTTCATCGTAATAAGTTTTTCTTTGGGCGTTTCTCATACCGACTGCATGCTGCGCCCATATTTCTGCCGGGCTATTCAACGATTCATACTCACAGTTTCCAGTAAAGTTTACTTCACTTGTAACGACATCTGAAAATAAAACCTTGAGTCCGGACATCTGTGCTTCAATGCCAACTAGAGGCAGACCTTCCATGAAAGAAGGCATCAATAATAGATCCATCATCTGGTAAAGGCAGTTCACATCATTCCTTGCACCAAGGAAAAGCACCTTGTTCTCTAGTTTTTTCTCCGCTACTTTTTCTTCCACGCGTTCTTTTAACGGGCCTTCACCAACAAGGATCAAACGTGAATCTGCGGTTATTGCGCATGTTTTCGCAAAAATATCGATAAGATACTCGTGATTTTTTTGGGGACTGAACCGCCCAACATTTCCAATCACCAGTGTGTCTTTTGAAAAGCCGAATTTTTTTCTCAGTGCCGACCTGATATCAAGGTCAAAGCCATATTTTTCAAACTCGACTGCGTTATTAAAAATCTGCACCTCATTGTTCTTGACGTTCCCACTGCCAAATAGTGCCTTGGCGGCATCTGTTCCGCAGGCCCAATGTTCATTCGTGGAAATTTTACTCAACCATACTTTTACATGGAATGTTATCTTGCTCAAAAAACCTTGGGGGCATTCTGCCATATGGGAATGATTGATTCGATGCTTACATCCAGCTGCCATCCCAACAAAACCAGCGATAAATGCCCATTCCGTTGTTGCAATATGAAGAATATCAAATTGCTCCTTTTTGCATATTTTATACATTTCTCCTACATGCTTTAAGGGGTGTTTTTTTGACGGAATCAAATGAACAATAAATCCCAAGTCGTGAAACTTCTTTTCGCAAACCTGAGAAACCACCCCGTGCGAGATAACATGGAACTCGAACCGGCTCCGATTCATGTGGCTTATATAGTTGAGAATTACAGCTTCCGCACCGCCGTTTTCAAAAGCATTGATAACATGGCAAATTTTAATCTTTCCACTCAACTTTTGTATGCCTCCACATAATCAGAAATCAATGTTTCCCATCTAAATTTTTTACAAAGCTCATCCGCGCGGTCTACCATTTCTTTTTTATCGATCTCGCTACAAACAATTTTTCGCATTTCCTCAACAAGGGAGTCTACAGAATCAAGTTCAAAAAACAGTCCATAGTCTCCGCTTACTTCACGGTTTGTCGGGATATTGCTCAAAATCAACGGTAAATGGTTTATCATGCACTCCAACTGTGTTGATCCAAACCCTTCGTATACTGTCGGGAATACATATGCTGCTGCACTTCGATAAAGTTTTCTGACATCTTCCGAATCAATATAACCCGTGCAAATAATGTCTTTGCTGTATCCCGATTGCTTTATTCTCTCTGCATAGGCATCAAATCCATATCCTGGGCGCCCAGCTAGAACCAGCTTATATTCATTGGAACAGACTTTTTTTAGCTGAATGAATGCATCAATCACAATGCCAAGATTTTTTCTTTTTTCAATTGTACCAACAAACAGAAAAAAGTTATTGTTGCCCAAGCCATTTAAGGCATCCGCGCGGTAAGAATCCATAATATGGTTCTTTTCATACTCATCATATAACCCGGGATATGCGACCTTGACTTTCGAGGCATATTTCGGCCACTTGAAAGTGATTTCATTCTTTACCGAGTGAGAAACTGTCAGAACCACATCCGCGTGGCGCATAGCATATCTAATTACGAATCGGCTGTAGAACCTATATAATACAGGGAGCGATTCCGGATAAAAAAAGGACACGAGATCATGAACGGTTACAACATATTTTGACCGCTTATTTTTCCTGAATGGCATCAAGTAATTTGTAAAATGCACAATATCATACTGTGCGCTCATATCGCGATATTTTTTTGAGTTGATGTGTTTTATATATGTTATTCGGGCACGCTTTTGGGAGGTGCTCTTTGGTACAAAAGTTGAAACATCAACTTTTTCACAAAGACCGCATTTTCTCAGATTATCATATAAATACTTACTGTACTTTCCAATTCCAGTACCAATATGAATCTGCATTCCATCATCGATCAATATTTGCATACTATTTATTCCGTTATAATTTATTGATATTGTTTGACGATTCTCGCGGGGTTTCCTGCAACGACGCAATTGGCAGGCACATCATGCAAAACAACGGCGTTGCATCCGATGATTACATTGTTTCCTACATGGATATTGCCGAGGATACAAGCTCCTGCACCGATCATCACATTATCACCAATGACTGGGGCTTCCCCCTCACATATGCCATCCGACCATTTGGATCCGATCGTAACATGCTGGAATATCGTGCATTTTGAGCCGATTTCTGTTTTGGGGTGCACCACACATCCAAGGCCTCTATGGTAAAAATATGTTCCAGCTCCAATTTTCGCTTTTGCACTGATCGAATTGCAAAAAATAAAATGCTCTAGAAGTTCCAGCACTCTCCCCCCCCAACTGTGGGTCTCGAGGAAATTGCATAAAGCCAATAGTTTCATCATAGTATTGATACCTCAAAATTTTAAAAAGCATTTTTTATATTCTATATAAAAGTTTTTTAAACTCCTTCTCAGCAACATCCCATGTAAAATGTTCTTTTACAAACTCACTTGCGTTTTTTCCTAATTTGTTTTGCAAACTGCGGTTTTCCAAAATTTCAACAACGGAATCTGCAAACACTTGGTTATCATCTCGAACAATCCAATCTTTTCCGTCTGCCGCATCGATATTTTCTGCGCCGATACTGGATGTGACAACTGGAAGCCCCATTGCCATTGCTTCCAAGTTTTTGGTCTTTATTCCACTTCCAAATGTCATTGGGCAAACAAAAACCTTACATTTTTCAAGATACTCTCGAACATCATCTACCCGGCCAGTAAAGTGTACGTTTTTCGATTCCAGTGATTTTATCTCATTGGATGCTCCACCACCAATCACTAAGAAGGTAACATCTGGGCATTTTTTGACAATGAGGGGCAAAATGTTTTCTACGAAATTTCTTACAGCACTTTCATTATGGGCAACGCCCAATGCTCCAAGAAATCCAATATAGTTTCCTTGCTTTCCTGTTTCCCGGTACGAAAAATATTGTGTGTCAACTCCAATCGGAATCGCCACAGCTTTTTCTTTGCCAAGCTCCCGGTTGAATTGTTCAACTTCATTTTCGGCAACAAAAATAGTCTTATCACACGATTTTCCAATATCGCTTTCGTATTTTTTTAGTAGCGTCACCTCAGTCTTTAGAACAAATGCTTTTATAGGAGCAGCGAGCAAAACTTTTTGAACAAACGCAGGCATTGTATTCAGAAATGCACCATACGGATTTACATTTTTAATGTCAACGTCTAGCTGTCGTTGATACCGAAGAGAAATCCGATCATCCAAATCTGCAATCCGATACGCTTTCAAATCTCGGATATACTCTGTACTGCGAATCATATCGCCGATGACAATTTCGGGATTTTCTTCATTCATTAACTGATTTACTTTTTCTTTGGCCGTCTTACTCCAGTAAAGTTCCACTTGAAGAGGCTTCTTTTGCAGGATAATAGAATTTTTGGCGATACCTAAAATTTTCTTTTTGGCTGATTCTTTAGGTAAGATTACAAGCCGATCAATAAAGGCAGGCTTCTGGGAAGGATCATCTCCTGCTTCAAGGAAAGCTGCAACAACAAGACGGTATCCCAGTTCTTCAGACAAAATACGGCAATAATGATAGAGAGAAGTCTTCCGTCCGGACGTTGCTGGAAATGGCAACCGTGGCATTACAAATAAAATCGTCTTTTCTTTTGCCATTCTTAAACTTCTCCTCACGCTCATCCTTTCGGTTCATACACTTCAGGACTATAATGAATCACTCGTGTGCCGCCATCTTCAAACTCGAATGGAATGTGCATCAAGTCACGCATTGCCCATCGGACGGAATCCTGACGTTCCGGCTGGACATAAAACACGAGGAAACCGCCGCCGCCAGCACCAAGCAATTTTCCGCCAAGTGCTCCTGCGGCCATGCCTTTGGTATAGAGATCATCAATGCTGTTCGTGGAAACAGCGGAACCCGTCTGACGTTTCAGCTTCCATGTGTGGTCAAGCATCCGGCCAAAATCGTCAAGGTCAGAAGTCTTATCGGTCAAGATATGTTCTGCATCGTCAACGAGTGCTTTCATTTCCTTGAGCTGTGCAGATTTATCCTGCTTTCCCGTCGCATTTGCCTTTTGAACGTCAGAAGAAAATCTAGTAAAACCAGTGAAGAACATCATCAGGTTTTGGTTCAACTGCTTTTTACGCTCCGGTGAAATAATGACCGGAAGCACCTCATAACCATCTTCATTAAAATTGATTCGGTTAAATCCACCAAAGGAAGCGGCAATTTGGTCTTGCCATCCGCCAGCCTCTTGACACAGATTTCTTTCCAGATAGATGGCTTCATCCGCCAGTTTTTTCTTATCGGCGTATTTTCCTTTCAGCGCGTAAAAAGCGTTCAGCATACCAACGGCAAAGGAGCTGGAAGTGCCTAGACCAGAACGTGCCGGAAGGTCTGCTTCGTATGTAAGGCGAATTTCGTGCATATCCAGCATTTTCATGGCATTACGGATTGCCGGATGCTGAATGTCTTCAATGCTCGTTACACGTTCCGTTTTGGAATAAGAAAGCTCCGTAGAGTAATCAAAAAAGCGGGGAAGATGCCGCACTGTAACATAGCAGTATTTGTCGAAGGTTGTTGACAATACTGCACCGCCGTTTTTTCTGAAATAATCCTCCATATCCGTTCCGCCACCGAAAAAAGACATACGAAAAGGTGTTTTTGTGATAATCATAAATTCATGACTCCCTCTATTTTTTATTCTCCATGCCCAAGCAGGCATACTTTGAACGTCTTAAAAATGATTTTCCAGTCTACCAAGAAGCTTCGTTCCTTGACGTATTTCACATCCAAGTCCATCCACTCTTCAAAGGATAAATCATTTCGATGCGGTGCAATCTGCCAATAGCAGCTCAGACCTGGCGTCACATACAAACGCTGCTTTTCATAGTCGCCATACTGCTCCACCTCACGCGGCAGAGCAGGGCGTGGACCCACAATGCTCATATCGCCCCTGAGGATATTCCAAAGCTGGGGAAGCTCGTCGATGCTGGTTTTACGAATAAACTTGCCCACACGGGTAATGCGCGGATCGTCCTTGATTTTGAATACTGGGCCGTCCATTTCGTTCTGCTCCAGCAAATCGTTCAGTTTTGCTTCCGCGTTCGGACACATGGAGCGAAACTTGTAGAACTTGAAAGGTTTGCCGTTGCGTCCAATTCGTTCCTGTGAGAAAATTGGGCCTGCCGACGGGTCGTCCACCACGATGGCAATAGCTGTGGCCAGCATGACGGGTGACAGCACCACCAACGCCAGCGAGGACAAAATCACATCCTGTGTCCGGCGTCCAATCCAGTACCAACGGTGGTCGCGTAGATTTTCTTTCCGGTCAATTTCAACCGGCTTATCAATTCCGATTACTTCTGTACTCATCTTCGTTCCTCATTCACACTTTTTAACTCTGCATAATCCCAACTATGCACATCTTTATCCAGCCTTAGCTGTTAGTTCACTTTCCATTCCTGCTGTATCCAGCAGTTCTTCCAGTAGTTTTTTTTGACTCACGCTTAATTTTTCGGAGCCATCACGCAGCATCCGCTTCTGATCATATATCCACCGACCCAGCCAGATACCATCCGCAGTCTTGTATTTCGCCGGAATCTCCAGATTCCCATGTTCCTTCTTATAATCCTGCGCCAACTTATAACGGTGTTGCCACGGGTCAGGTTTGTCCCACTGCATCCCGATGGATTCCAGCCGCTTGATTCGCTCTGGCGACAAGATTGCATTGCTCTTTTGAGGATTTCGATGCGCATACTGCTGCCGCCGAACCCATTTTCCAAGGGCATAACCCTCCGGCGAAATATAAGCCACCGGAACATCAAGGTTTCCATACGCATCAAAGTATCGCTTTGCCGCCTGATAGACTTCATTCCACTGTCGGTCATAGCGACTGCCCCATTGCATTCCAATCATTTCCAACCGCGAAATCTGCTCCTCAGACAGTTTCTTCTGCTCATAGGCTTGTTCTTGGCTTTGAATCCAACGGCCAAGCTTTTTTCCATCCGCTGTCTTGTAATCTCGTGGAACATCCAGATTGCCATACTCTTGTGCATAAGCTGCTGCAAGTGCGTAGCCTTGTTCCCACCGGACATCAAATACTTTCCATGTCATATCGAGGTCGTCCAACTGTGCAATCTGTTTTTCATTCAGCCGACCTAAGATTCGATTTTGTCGTGCATTTATGATCCACGATCCAAGCAAATAACCATCTTTCGTTTTATATTTCGCCGGAACCTGCAAATTTCCAAATTGCTCTCGAAATTTTTGGGCTTCCTCCAGACCACGCCTCCATGCAGAATCATTCCGGTTTTCCCAGTCCATACCGATTCCGTCCAGTCGGTCGATTTGCTGTTCTGACAGATTTCCGGCTTTTTGCCCTGCTCGTACTTTGCGCTGGGTTGTCAGCCATTCCCCAAGGTTCAGTCCCGCTGGGGTTTTATAGCGCTTTGGAATATTCAGATTGCCGTGTTCCGCATAATAAATGCTTGCCTCAGAAAAGTATTGCTCCCAACTGGAGGATAAACTTGCTTGTAGTCGCTCAAACAGCATCCGGCAGTCATGCACCTGCTCGATTATTTCGAATCGTTCAGTGATGATCTTATCGCCTTCACCGTTGGCATACAGGCGATGCACGGCCTCCTGCATCTCATCTTGCAGTCCGGAAATGCTGCATAAGCCCTCGAAGTTGTTGACAATATCAAGGATAAGTGGCGTTGCATTGTCTCCGGCCGTCAGCGCACGGCCAATCTGCTGTTTGTAGACGATGGGCGAAATGGTGGGCCGGAACAATATGACTCCAGAAATACCCTCCACATGAACGCCTTCATTGAGCATGTCGATACAGAACAGCAGCTTCAGTTTGTTGCTCTCATCTGCCTTGAAATCAGCAAATGCTTTGTCTGTATTCGGGTCGTCCGAATAGGCTTCATACACTGCCACAACCGGATTTACCTTTGCAAACCATTCCGGCACATGAGAAATCATTTCGTCCATGTGCTCCTTGTTTGCGCAAAATACGATGTATTTTCCGCTGGTCTGCGTGATATGATGTTGGAAGACAAGATCAAGTCCATCTGCCTGCTCCAAGGCACGACGCAAAGCCTCCAGATACTTCTGGTTTACATCCTGAATACCCGGTATCCGCAGATTGTCCACTCTTGTCTGGTAATTTGCGAGAATTTTCTGATACTGATAAACGGTCGTTACATATTTTGGTGCAGGCAAAATACCCCTGACGATTGCTTCGCCAAGGGTAATCTCGCTCGCAATATGCCCATCAAAAAGTTCTTCAGCCATATCGCGGTTATTGTCCAGATAACGAATATTGGTTGCCGTTAGGCCTAACAGCTTTGCATTTGGGCATAACTTTAATAAAGCCACCGTGCTTTCACCCCAGCATTCAGCACCAGCACGGTGGAATTCATCTAATATAATGTAGGAAGGTTCAAGCCCTGCGATTTCTGCAAGCTGCGCTTCAGTGCAGCACATCAGTTTTGCATAAGTAAAGAAGTGGACATTTTCCAGTGAAAAGTCTGGGTCGTTTTTCTTCAAACCTTCAATTTGAGTTTTGAAAATGTATTCGCTTGGTGAAATCCAGAGCACTACGGTATCTGGGTGATCTGCAATTAGTTTGAACGCAATGTAGCTTTTGCCTGTGCCAGTCGGATGGATGATAGCGGCTTTTCCATACCGTTCCATTTCGGCCAACGCAGCTTTGTACACTCTTGCGTTATGCTCAAATAGTCGAAACGCCACACCAACCACCCCCTCCGCAATTCAGGGGTATCTCTCATTTAGACAATGGAAGGGGGCTTTTAATATAAAACGATTTGTCGTTTCTTTTTTGAACGCTTGACCACGAATTGCCCCGTTATATGCTTGAGAAAATGCGGTTAATTTCCCTCCGTTTGCGTCCCATATCGGAATGAACATATTTTTTCAAAGTGACCGCCGCATTTGCATGGCCTAGCAGTTCGCTCAGCGTTTTAATGTCACAGTGAGCCTGTAAACAGGTCGTTGCGAAGGTATGACGAAGCATATGAGGATGAACCTGACGGACACTTGCTTTCTTTAAATAGCCATGAATGCTCTTACGGTAGCACCGAGGCTCTACCGGCTTTTGCTCGTTTCCGGAAAGAAACCATGTTTCGCTGCTGAAATTTTTGGACAACTGTTTTAGAACTCGGATTAGCGATTTAGGCAGGGGGATTTCGCGGTTAGAATTTTCAGTCTTTGGAGACTGTACAACAACTTTTGTGTGCCCATCTCCGCAGGAAATTCGGCTGACTGTCCGCTGAATCGTCACGATGCCCACAGATAAATCAAAATCGCCCCATTTTAATCCACAAATTTCGCCGATGCGCAGCCCTAGCTGAAATCCAAGCAGCAGACCGACCTTCCGTGGCGTGGGTGAATCCATTACAAATGCCTGCAATTTCTTTTGTTCATCAGCGGTAAATGGCCGAACCGCTTTGGATTTCTTCTGTGGGAGTTTTACCGAGATTTCCAAAGGGCGAATGAGATGCAAATGCGCCGCATATTTGCAGATACGCCGCAGCATCGACAAACATTCCTGCGCCATAGTTGTACCCAAAGGCTTTTGCATTCCGCTGGTTGGCGTGATGACTTCAAGAAGTCCCTGTTCCAAAGTCTTTTCGTCCAGTGTGCTTGCCTTAAAACATCCAAAGACGGGCAAAAGATAATGCCGCAGAGTATACTGGTAGTGCGAAAAAGTCGATTCTTTTACGCTCTGTCGGACAGAATAAAGCCATTGCTCTGAGATTTCTTTGAAAGTAATATCCGTGCCGTTCAGGTTATAAATTCCATACTCTGCCTTTTTGCGAATAGAAATTTCCCGCACTTCTGCATAGGTTGCCCCATATACATAGCCCCAGCAAGGCTTTCCATCCGCAGAACGGCCTTTGATATATCGGCCTTCCCACCGTCCATCGCTGCGTTTCCGAATGTTTTCACCGCGTCTTGCCATACAAAGCCTCCTGCTGACACCTTATTGACCACTAATAACGTGGAATTTGAATTTGTAGCTGATTTTCTAAACAAATTGGACAACAAATCACAAAAAGATTGACTATATCGACGAAAATTCTCTGGGGGGGGTACGAAATAACGCCGAAACCTCTTTACTAAAGGGCAATTCAATGGTAAAATAGACTCGTAAAAATCACAAGATTGTCGAACGCATGGTATCTTCCATTGTCTAAATGGAGGATACCTTTTCTTATCTTTAGGCAGGTTAGTTCTTATGCCCGAAGGGTGACAAAACACTTCCGGAATATACGGTGCGCCGTACACGAAAACAACCTGTTTCCGCTAATATCTACCAAAAGGGAGGGCAGATGTATGATATTAGCGACCGATGAAGACGCAAAGGTAAAAGATGCCGTTGCCGAACGTTTCAAGGAACTTTGCAATGAGCGTGGCATTAGTCCAAATAGTCTCGCTGTTCGTTCCGGCGTCACTCCATCAACCGTTTATAGTATGCTTGATTCCTCTCAGCACAGCGTAACCGTCCCAACGGTCAAAAAGTTGTGTGATGGACTTGGAATTACCCTTAAAGAATTTTTTGATAGTCCCGTTTTTACCGTAATTGATCAAGAAATTCGGTAGGAAAGTCTATTTTCATCAGTTATCAAATCTCAGTAGGAAATGAGGAAATCAATGCCCACTATCAATTTGAGAGAGCACTACCCAGATGCACACCCAGAAGACTTTTTTGTAGAAGTTTCCGAGGAAGTGCATCAAGCACTTGCAGAATTGAAGCGCAAAGAGGATGCACTTATCCGGCAGATATACCGCTATCATGCCTACCACTCATTAGACGACCCACACCTTACTTTGGAGCAGAGTATTCTCTGTCCACCGCAGAATCCACTGGATGCCGTGGAGCAGCGGCATCATCTTCGACATATCAATGACGCTATTTTATCTTTGCCCCAGAAACAAGCTCAAAGATGTTACGACTATTACTATCTGGGGATGCAGATGCAGGATATAGCTGAAAAAGAGGGCATCACCGTAGCAAGTGTATCGGGATGTATTAAAACTGCTTTAACTACACTTCAAGACAGATGCAACTTTTTCAACGATTAAGTTTCAACCCTAACTTTTACCCAATTTTTGTCATATATAGTATAGGGATGTTTTTCTTCCCTAGAAGAATGCTCTGCGCAGGGCGGCAAAGTACAAGCACTCCTAGAACGATTTGAATGGCCAAATCTGTCTTTAGGCTTGTTCTTTTGCCGCCTTTTGTATTCTTCTGCTCCGCCCCACAACTTGCCATTATCGACAAAGGAAAGGACGAAGATCTATGAAAACAAGATTGATTGAGTATGAACCCAGCCCCGGCAGTCAAGCAGTCTGCCGCCGAATGTCCGCTTGCGCTCTGACCCTGTGGTGTGGCCACTATTGGCTGTATTCCTGCATGGTCGGAGGTCTGGCGTATGATGTACTATAATCAGCTCGAAACCGGAAGACGCATCCAAAAACTGCGCAGAGAACGCTATCTGACGCAGGAGGAGTTGGCAATCAAACTAAACATCAGTGACCGCCATCTCCGCAATCTTGAGAGAGGGGAATATACGCCATCCATTGATTTGTTTGTCGAAATTGCCGCTTTCTTTGATGTGACGCTGGATCATCTGATTATGGGAAAGGCGTTATCAGACCACGAAGAGCATTTGAGAAACAAGTTACATCAGAAGCGTTTGGCGAATCAGAAACTTTCTTTGAAATTACAGCGTGTTGCGCAAAATCTGGCCGCAATCGCTGAAGAACTGTAACCCACATAGATGCCCCTCTGGGCAGGCAGCTTTGAAGGCTGCTTGTTCAGAGGGGCTTTTTTGCATTTTCGGCTTCAAAATTTTTTTCGGAAGAAACTGCTTTTTTCATCATTTTTTGAAAATCGTGTTTTTCGTAGAAGCGATGTTTTTGCATCAAAACCGGAAGTGATGCTTCCGGTTTTTTAGGCTCAAAAAGCGGAAGTACGACATCCTAAAAAAGCATTCAGCTTTCAGGTACACTATGGTCACAGCAAGGGCAACACCCCAAACGAGGGGAAATCCCAAAACTGTAAGACGTACCTTGAAAACTGAATATCATTCCCTCGGACACAACAATGAAACTTCTGTAACTCGCAGCCCGGTCATAACGAAGACGGGGTGGCTGAAAGGCCAATGACGGTGTGGGTGAAACTCCCCACTGACCGAGGTGCATTCCCCCCACCGGGCGTCGAGGACAAATAGGGTGGAAAACTTAAAACAAGACTTCAAAGCCCACCACCGGGATTCTTCTGAATCAAGGCAGTGGGCTTTTTCCATATCGACTATTCACAACAACGACACGGAGGTAATGATTATGAGCCGTACTTTTACTCGCAATCCCGATGAAGCGACCCTGACTACTCTCTGCCCTCGTTGCTTAGATGCGTTCCGCAATGCTCGTGGCATCCGCGTCCGCCGTGCAGACCCCGGTCAAACCGTCAAGGAGCCTTGCACCTACTGCCAGACCCGCTTTGGGTTTGACTATTACATCCAGCCAACCAGCCCCAAGTCTACCTATACCAAGAAAGGACGTTTTGACGATGAACTTGAATGCGCTTAAAGTTGACCCGGAGTTTCAGGGAAAAATTCCACCGCTCACCTTTGAGGAGCTGAACCAGCTGGAAGCGAACATCCTGCGGGATGGCCGCATCATCAACCCCATCATCGTATGGGAGGAGCTGATTGTGGATGGACACAACCGCTTCACTATCGCCAAGAAGCACCCGGAAATCCCTTTCACCGTTCACGAAAAAGAGTTTGCCAACCGCTATGAAGCAATCATCTGGATTTGCAAAAACCAGCTGGGGAGGCGCAACCTTACCCCGGAACAGAAAAGCTACCTAATCGGGAAACAGTATGAAGCTGAAAAACACGCCGATTTCAACCGTGGTAATCAATACACTTCATCGAAGAAAAGTGGCTGTTACCAAAATGGTAACAGCCAAAAGCTGAACCGAACTTGTGAAAGGATTGCTTCCGAAAATGGTATCGGTCGAAATACCGTTATTCGCGCAGAACAATTTGCAAAGGGCGTAGATGCTGCCGAAGAAGCCGTTCCCGGCACACGGCAGAAAGTGCTTTCCGGCGAGGTCAAGCCGACTGCTGCCGAGATTGCGTCCGTCGCCCGCGCCCCTCCCGAAGAACGTCCGGCACTGGTGGCGGCGATCTGCAAAGCCAAAGAGCCGAAGCCACTAAAGCCGCCTGCACCGAAACAGAAAACTCCCCCAGCGGTGGCCGAACCGCTGCCCGATGCCAGTACATCCGATGAAGAAGCTCCTGACGAAGAATCAACGTCCACTCCTGCTCCACCGGAGTCTACTTTTCCACAAAGAGTGAACGAATCGTTGAAAATTGACCGTCAGCAGCTCCTTGAAATCGCAAACAATCGCTACCATGTCAAGCAGATTGCCAATGGTGCAGCGATGCTTTGCGAGGTGTCGGGTGCTGCCAACACCATGATACGCCGCTGGGAGAGCGTTTTTCGGGATTATCCCGACATTCTGACCGATGCAAAAAATCGTTCTGCTGTCAAACGAAACATCCAGAAAGTCAAAGACTATCTGCAAAAATTGGAGGACAAGATATGAATAATATGAATTGTGTCAGCACCATGCCTGAGATTATGCCCGAAATCACCGATGAAGCCATCATCGAAGCTCTTTTCGCCCAGCGGCCTTATGAGGAAAAGGTCATCAACAGTGCATTTCTGGAAATCCCTGCCGAGTACCAGCGCGACCTGAATCTGCCGAATGTTGAGAAAATGTCGGCAGAGTTCACCGAACTGATTGCCAACCCGCCCAAGGTTAGCTACCGGGATGGTCACTACTATGTGTTCGATGGTCAGCACACCCTTGTGACCCGAAAATCCATGAACGGCGGTGCAGACCTCCCTATCATCTGCAAGGTGTACACCGGGCTGACAAAAGAGGAAGAAGCCATCCTCTTTTCCAAACAGACAGGCGTTTCCCGGCCTCTGACCGCTGGCGCAGAACTTCGCGCTGCGCTGGTCGGCAAGGATGCCGAGTCCATTGCTTTTCTCAATGCCACCGAAAGTACCGGCTTGCAGTTGGGGCTGGACAACTACCGCGCACAGTGGAAGATTGTCTGCATCCGCACGGCCTTTAAGGAATACAAGACCTACGGTGCAGACCTCTACAAAGAAGCCCTGACCATGCTGGCGCGTGGCTGGGAGGGCGACCCCGACTCCCTCCGCTCCGGCATCCTGCGGGGCATGGTTCGCTTCGTGGCTCTGTATCAGGGCGAGTACGACCCGGAACGTCTGGTAAAGCGTCTGCACACCATCCATCCCATGACACTGGTGCGTGACGAAAAATCCCTGAGCGGCACTGTCAGCTACAAATATATGATGCTGATTCTGCGCACCTACAACGGCTCCAGCCGCCGCTTCAATCTCCCCATCAAGCAGTAACATTCTCGCCTTTCTAGGCATACTCCTTTTCTCTGCAAGAGCCGTCCATCAAAACCGGGCGGCTCTTGCTACATATTAAGGATTGGAGGTCTGATAGCATAATACCAAAAAACTGGAAGTACCTTAGAGGTGACATTTACTTTGCCGACATGGAGCCGCATATTGGCTCTGAACAGGGCGGTACCCGCCCTGTGGTTGTTCTGCAAAACGACGTGGGGAATCGGTATGCACCAACGCTTATCGTGGCAACGGTGACTTCCCGCACGGAGAAAAAGAAACATCAGCCTACGCACGTCCTGATAGACCACAATACAGCCTTTGAGAAGCCCTCTGTGGTTCAACTGGAACAGATATTCACGATAGACAAAAGCCGCGTACAACGCTTCCTAGGGCAGCTTACGCAGCCAGAGATGTACCAGATAGAAGAAGCTATATCCAGCAGCCTTAATTTGAATGGAGGTTGAGAATGTCCGATAAGAATATTTTTTCCCACTCCCCTGCTGTTCCTCCCGACATTTTCAGCATAGATGCAACAGCATTAAAGCTGATTTCCATTTTGTTGGACAATGAGTTGATTACTGCCGACACCTACCACAAAGTCCTTAGCAGATATTCAGCCTAATGTCAAGGATGTCGTTCGCTCTGGCGACATCCTACATATCTTCTTCGCAATTTTCTATACTACGGGCAAAGGAGGTACAGTGTATGAATATCACACAGAGAATGTATTTCGGGCAATCCCCTTTAGATAAAGACCGCAACCGCCGCATTGCCTTTTACGGGCGTGTTTCTACCCAGCATGAAGCACAGGTAGACGCTCTCGGAAATCAAATGCAGTGGTATGACGATCAGCTCCGCTACCACCCCAACTGGCAAGTTGTAGACCGCTACATAGACGAGGGCATCACCGGAACCTCTGCCAAGAAGCGTCCTTCCTTTATGAAGATGCTTTCCGATGCCAAATGCGGCAAGTTTGATTTAATCGTCACTCGTGAAGTCTGCCGCTTCGCCCGCAACACTGTTGATACGCTTCAGCTCACCCGTGAACTTCGCAACTTTGGCGTTGAGGTGTTCTTTGTATCAGACAACATCTGGACAATGGATGGTGATGGTGAGCTGCGGCTTTCCATTATGGCAACAATGGCACAGGAAGAAAGCCGTAAAATTTCTGAACGTGTTCTTGCTGGACAGAAAATCAGCCGCCAAAATGGTGTTCTCTACGGTAGCGGAAACATCATCGGCTATGACCGCGACAAAGTAAATCGTACATACGTTATCAACGAAGAACAAGCTGCCACCATTCGGACAATTTTCACGCTCTACTCTCAAGGCTACGGGGAAAAGGCAATCGTCAATGAACTTTCTCGGCTGGGCTGCAAAGATGGGCGCGGAAACGTCAGTTGGTCTTGTACAAAAATCAGCCGGATTCTTCGCAATGCAACGTATATGGGCTATATCTGCTACAACAAGTCCAAAGTCAACAACTATCTTGAAAAGAAGCGCGTCAAAAATCTTGACGAAAGCACTTTCATCTATGTAAAAGGCGACTTTGAGCCGATTGTATCAGAAGCCCTCTGGCACGAATGTGAACGCATCCGCAAATCTCGTATTTCCAGCCTGCGCCTTCCTGATGGAGAAACACGGCGTAAGGGAGCTAGAACTACTAAAAATTTGTGGGTCGCAAAACTTCGCTGCCGATGCGGTTCTTCGTACCGCATCTTCAACTGGCGCAAACTAAAAGATGGTACTCCGGTCTTTGGTTATCAATGCAATATGCGCACTGTCAACCCAACCCGCTCTTTTGTCATGGAACACAACTTAACCGACCAGCTTAGTTGTGATGCCATTTCCATTCCCGAATGGAAACTCGAATTGATGGCAAAGAAGATTTTTGAAAAGGTCTGGGGCGACCAGAACAAAGCCATTCTCCGCGCTTGCCAAATGCTTGAATCCTGCCAGAACAGCCATTCTACCGCCGCCATGTCTGCCGTACCCATTCAGAGCAAGATTGAAAAAATCAAAAAGCGCAAACTCAATTACGGTGCTATGCGGGCAGACGGTGAGTTGGAACGTGAAGAATATCAAGCTCTTTGCAAACAAGCCGATGATGAAATCGCTCGTCTGGAAAAGGAGCTGCAAGCCCTCACTCCTGCGCCTGAAACACAGAGCGTTTCGACCAACATGAAAGCCATCCGCGATTTTCTTGAGCAAAAAGTTGATGTTCACGGTGCTTGCCTTGCTCCCGAACTCATCGACCAGTTTGTAGAAGTCGTCACTCCTATCGGTGACTACACCTATCGCTGGAAATTGAACACTGGCCGCAAGAAAAGCAAAGATGAACGCACCGACTTAATGGCCGTAACGGACAGCCCGATTCTAGCCTTTACCATCGACTTTGAAACCGCCAAGCGTTACCGTGAAGCCAATAAAATGCCTCACCAATTCCGCCGCGCGGCATGGACAGACCTGACCGTGGAGGTGTATCTATGATGTACACTCTCCGCACTTCTGTATTAAACACAATTCATCTCACAGATGAGCAAACAAATAAGGCTCACCGCCAAATTGACGGTGAGCCTTATTTGTTTGCTCGATTTTTAACGGAGAGCCATTGTAAAATCCTTATGCTCTCGGTTTTTTAATAGCAGCCTGGGCAGCAGCCAGACGTGCGATAGGCACACGGAAGGGAGAGCAGCTGACGTAGTCCAGACCAACGTTGTGGCAGAACTCCACGCTCGTGGGATCGCCGCCGTGCTCGCCGCAGATGCCCAGACCCAGATCGGGGCGGGTCTCACGGCCGTCGTGAGCAGCCATCTTGACCAGCTTGCCGACACCGATCTGATCCAGATGCTGGAACGGATCGCTCTCGTAGATCTTGTTCTCGTAGTATGCGCCCAGGAACTTGGCAGCGTCATCACGGCTGAAGCCGAAGGTCATCTGGGTCAGGTCGTTGGTGCCGAAGCTGAAGAACTCAGCTTCCTTGGCGATCTCGCCGGCAGTCAGGGCTGCACGGGGGATCTCGATCATGGTACCGACCTGATACTTCATGTCAACACCGGCAGCAGCGATCAGCTCGTCAGCAACCTTGACGACAACGTCCTTGACGAACTTCAGCTCCTTGACCTCGCCGACCAGCGGGATCATGATGTGCGGGGTGATCACATGGCCGGTCTCAGCAGAGACGTTCAGAGCAGCCTTGATCACAGCGCGGGTCTGCATAGCAGCGATCTCGGGGTAGGTAACAGCCAGACGGCAACCACGGTGACCCATCATGGGGTTGAACTCGTGCAGAGAAGCAACCACGTTCTTCAGGTCATCGAAGGTCATGCCCATATCGGCAGCCAGCTCCTTGATGTCCTCGTCCTTGGTGGGCAGGAACTCGTGCAGAGGCGGATCCAGATAACGGATGGTCATCGGGCGCTCACCCATGATGCGGTACATGGCCTCGAAGTCACCCTGCTGGAACGGCTCGACCTTGGCCAGAGCAGCCTCGCGCTCTTCCACGGTGCGTGCGCAGATCATCTCGCGGACAGCCTTGATGCGGTCCTCAGCGAAGAACATGTGCTCGGTACGGCACAGGCCGATGCCCTCAGCACCCAGATCCACTGCCTGCTGTGCGTCACGCGGGTTATCAGCGTTGGTCATGACCAGCAGCTGACGAGCTGCGTCTGCCCAGCCCATGAAGCGGTTGAAGTTCTTGTTGCCGGTAGCGGCCACGGTAGCGACCTGCTCGCCGTAGATGTTGCCGGTGGAGCCGTCGATGGAGATCCAGTCGCCCTCAACGAACTTGTGGCCGTTGATCTCGAAGGTCTTTGCCTCCTCATCGATCTTGACCTCGTTGTCGTTGCCGCAGCCGGAGACACAGCAGGTGCCCATACCACGGGCAACAACGGCTGCGTGGCTGGTCATGCCGCCGCGGACAGTCAAGATGCCCTGAGAGACCTGCATACCCACGATATCCTCGGGGCTGGTCTCCAGACGCACCAGAACGACCTTCTTCATCTTGCCGGACTTGACCATCTCCTCTGCCTCTTCAGCAGTAAAGACGATCTGGCCGCAGGCAGAACCGGGAGAAGCTGCCAGACCCTTGCCGACGACCTCTGCAGCCTTCAGGGCAGCAGCATCGAACTGGGGATGCAGCAGGGTATCCAGCTGCTTGGGCTCCACGCGCAGGACAGCCTCCTGCTCGGTGATCATGCCCTCGTCCACCAGATCGCATGCGATCTGCAGAGCAGCCTGAGCGGTACGCTTGCCGTTACGGGTCTGCAGCATATACAGGTGGCCATCCTCAATGGTGAACTCCATATCCTGCATATCGCGGAAGTAGTTCTCCAGACGGGTAGCGATCTCGACGAACTGATCGTACACCTCAGGCATCTGATCCTTCAGGTGGCTGATGGGAGAAGGAGTGCGCACGCCGGCAACAACGTCCTCGCCCTGTGCATTGATCAGGTACTCGCCCATCAGCTTCTTAGCGCCGGTGGCGGGGTCACGGGTGAATGCAACGCCGGTGCCGGAACGGTCGCCGGAGTTACCAAAGGCCATCTGCTGCACGTTGACAGCGGTGCCCCACTCGTAGGGGATCTCGTTCATCTTACGGTAGACGTTTGCACGGGGGTTATCCCAGCTGCGGAACACGGCCTTGACAGCCTCGATCAGCTGATCACGGGGATCCTGCGGGAAGGGACGGCCTTCGTTCTCCTCGTAGATCTTCTTGAAGGTGCCGACCAGTTCCTTCAGGTCGTCAGCAGTCAGGTCAACGTCGTTCTTGACGCCCTTGGCTTCCTTCATCTTGTCGATCTCGACCTCGAACAGGCTCTTCGGGACCATCATAACGACGTCGGCGAACATCTGCACGAAGCGGCGGTAGCAGTCGTATGCAAAACGGGTGTTGCCGGTCTTCTTTGCCAGACCCTCAACAGCCTCGTCGTTCAGGCCCAGGTTCAGGATGGTGTCCATCATACCGGGCATGGACTGACGTGCGCCGGAACGGACGGAGACCAGCAGGGGGTTGGTGTTGTCGCCGAACTTCTTGCCGGTGATCTTCTCCAAGCCCTTGAGGTGCTCAAAGATGTCAGCAGTGATTTCGTCATTGATCTGACGGCCGTCTGCGTAATACTGGGTGCAGGCGTCGGTAGTGATGGTGAAGCCCTGCGGCACCGGCATACCGGCTGCGGTCATCTCGGCCAGACCGGCACCCTTGCCGCCCAGCGTGTTCTTCATGGTGACCTTGTCACCGCCGAAAGCTTCATTGCCTTCGCTGAAGTAGTACAGATACTTTTTGCTCATGCGTTGTTTACCTCCCATTCGTGACTGCAGCACAGCCGCACCGCAGTCTCATCGTTTGCCTTGTCTTAAAAACTCGACCGATGAACATTGTTTGTGAATGCTAAACTATTATACCAGAAAATCCATTCCTTTCCACCATGCAAAATCCCGAATTTGTCTGTTATTTTTTATGCAAATCCCTTGAAATTTGCCAAGTTTTAAGGTAGTATAGAATGGGAGAAAGTTCGAGAGGTTTTTTGTTTGTACACGCGATTTCTCGTCCTGTTGGATACAACTTTCTATCCCTGTAACTTTTCAAATTCTATTTTGTCGGAACAAAGCTTTCCGCAGCGGGGTGCTGGGGCGGACAGGCAACAATTTTCCGGTCGCCTTTTCTGCCTCTCTTCTGCCGCGCGCTTTGGTGGGAAGGGAGATTTTTTTCATGCAGAATCCTATTTCTGAACAGGCCCGTGCCGCTGCTCTGGCACAGCTGGACGCCGCCGAGGCTGCCCGTGAGGACATCCTTGTGCAGCACATTGCAAACGGCGTGGTCATTGACAGCCGCACCGTGCAGATCGCCCCGGAGGTGGTCATTGCCCCGGGTGCTGTCATTCTTGCAGGCACCATCCTGCGGGGCAAGACGGTCATCGGCGCAGGCTGCGTCATCGGCCCCAACACCCTGATCGAGGACAGCACCGTGGACGAAGGCACCACCGTGAACGCCAGCCAGATCTACGGCAGCCATATCGGCCCCCACAACAACATCGGCCCCTTCACCCATGTGCGGGTGAACACCGTCACCGATTACGGCGTGCATCTGGGTGCCTATGTGGAGACCAAGAACTCCAACTTTGCCCGCGGCAACACCGTGAGCCACCTGACCTACATCGGCGACAGCGATGTGGGCAAGTACTGCAACTTTGGCTGCGGCACCGTCACCTGCAACTACGACGGCAAGGATAAGTTCCGTACCCAGATCGGCGACTACTGCTTCATCGGCTGCAACACCAACCTTGTGGCCCCGGTCAAGGTGGGCAACGGTGCCTACACCGCCGCCGGCAGCACCATCACCAAGGATGTGCCCGCACAGGCACTGGGCATTGCCCGGGAGCGCCAGACCAATCTGGACGGCTGGGCAGAGCCCAAGATGGAAGCCTACATCGCCAAAAAGCAGAAGCTGGAAAAAGAGCAGAGCAAATAAACCTCTGCCGGAAGGGAGCTGCCTATGAAGTCTGAAAACTTTCGCAAGCAGGCGCTGAGCCTTGTCCTTTTCTTCGCGGCTGTTGCCGCCGTGTTTGCCCTGACCCGTCTGCGCAGCGACCCCGCCAAAAAGCAGGCCGAGTTCGTGGTGCAGCAGCTGCTCTCCTGCTCCTCTGCCGTAGAGCAGGCCGTGGATGCCGCCGCGCCCGCCGGCAGTGAACCGGGGCTTGCTGCTGTGGACACCGATGGTCTGTACGCCTTTCTTCAGGCGCAGCTGGGCGATGCCATGACAGCCGACTGCCTGAACAAAGTCATGGCGAACCGTCTGCCCACCCGCATCACTGCGCTGGCCGGGCAGTCCGGCGGCAAGCTGACACCCGCTGACCTCACCCTGAAAAAGCGCGCCGGGGCAGAAAACTGCTACGACTTTTCTGCCGCCCTGCTGACCGCCACGGACAGCACCGCCGCCGCGCAGGTGTCCGGCACCATCACCATGGTGAAGGAGGATGGCCGGTGGAAGGCCTCTGCCATCACGCTGAACCTGTAATATAATGCTTCTCTGCCCCTGTGCCCTGCGGCACGGGGGTATTTTTTGCTTATAATGTATATCTTTTTGCGCGCGCGTATGTTATACTTAGATGTTGTATCACACTATTATCAGGAAAAGGTAT
>ERZ1694701.77-NODE-77-length-68639-cov-32.077103_pt1 | contig 68639 bp, 65 predicted proteins | sample MGYA00581721_ERZ1694701 | MGnify/ENA primary metagenome ERZ1694701 (study PRJEB42213, sample SAMN07424528) | human gut metagenome | biome: ENVO:00009003; feature: ENVO:2100002; material: ENVO:00002003 | host: Homo sapiens | place: USA | collected 2014 ...
GATCACCAGATCCACTACTCCAAACATTAACATTCTTGCTGTACAAATCTGACGCAGTGTGTAATAAGACGCCTGCTCAATTTCAATCGCACCATTTCTTCTGTTTTTCCAAATTTCCGGGACAATCAGAACCACAAATATTGTGGCAGATATTCCCATAATCCTCATCATATCTTTTATGTCTGACGTATAATTACTCAACCATATCCATAGATACATAAGAACACAACCTTGTAAAATCCACCATCTTTTTTTTATGAATTTTGTCTGCTCATACAAAAATTCAAAATAAGATGTTCTATGCGATTGTTTCGATAAAACCGACTCTGACAAAATATTCTGACATGCTTTTACTGTTTTGTTCTCTGCTTCAGCCCTTACATACTTTTCTTCAATCTCCTCTTTATATTCCTTTATTTGTTGTTTATAATTCTTCATCTTTTTTCACCTCCAACTCTTTCATTAAAAGTTCTTTTGCTCTTCCGATTCGATATTTTACAAGAGAAAGTTTGATATGAAGTAATTCTGCAATTTCTCTTTGCTTCAATTCCTGAAAAAAATATAAAACTGCCGTTTCTCTAATTTCTTCCGGTAACTTTCTCACTGCCTGTTCAATAGTTAATCGGACTCCTAGCTCTTCTACATGATTTTTACTACAGTCCTCTGATTTTAGCAGTTCCTCTGATGGAATATCTTTTTTCTTTTTGTAATAATTTTTAACTGTATTTCCGGCAATTGTATAAAGATAATTCTTAACTTTTCCATATTCTTTATATCTATATAAATTGGAAAAGAAACGTGTAAACACTTCTTGTGTCAAATCCTCTGCCTCATAGGGATCATTGATATGTAGCAAACAATATTGATATATACTTGAGTAATATTTTTTGACCAGTTTTCACACGCATCTTCATCTCCTGCTCTTGCTAGATGTACTAACAAAGAATCAGTTTTGTATTCCATTCGCAAATTTGCCTCCCTCTGTTTTCTAAATAATATAACAATCCTACTATAAAAAAAGTTAGATTTTCTTTTGTTTTTATTTATATTTTTCTAAATATTCTTCCAAACATAAATTTTCTTCTTTCATTATTTTAGCGACAGTCGTTCCAACATAACGGTAATGCCATGGTTCATTACTAATTCCTGTTATATCCGTTTTATCTTCCGGGTAACGTTTTACAAACCCATATTTATATGCATTTTCGTCTAACCATTGATATACTTTTTCAGAAGAACATTTGTCGGTATCCGCATTAATATCAACACTCAGTCCTAATTGGTGTTCGCTTGTATCGGGAATTGCAACATATTTCTCGGCTCTTTTTTTTGCTTCTTTCGCAGAATATCCTTGTTTTTCATATTCATTGATTTTCTCGTCCATAATTTTTTGTTGTTCTTCTGTTGTTCGATATCCTTCTCTAACAAACAGTGCCAGCCCCTCAGCTCTTGCATCATTAAACATTTGTTGTAATTCTGGATAAATCCGTGAATCTACTTTTTTACCATTCGATAATTCTGTCAATTCTACTTGATAATTATTTGGAATATAATGATTTCGATTGACCAAAATAAGATTCCATTCACCCGAAGTGTCTGCAAAGGACTTTTCTGACTGCAAAATTTTCGGTAATGTTAATTCTCCAACCTGCACATCGATTTTTATTGTTCTCCACATTACAACGGTTATTATGATAGTCATTAAAAGAATGAATACTCGTAAAATATTCTTTCTTCTACGATTGCTGTATCTTCTTTTGTTCATTTTCTCTCCCACACTTTCATTATCAAAATATTTCTACTTTTAATATAATTAACAACCAAAACGACAAAAGAGTTAGTATCTAAACTTATTTATCAATAAAAAGTTTATTTTTTCTCAATTCCAGCTCAATTTCCCCTCAATACCTTTTTCCTCCGATTTTCGTATGCTTATCCCACAGCAGAGCAGTCTGCTGTTGCTGCTTCTGCTTATATGAGCTGTAGCCGCATGTACAATGATTATGACGGCATCCAGCATGACTATACCAGAAAGCAGGGGCTGATCTATCAGGAGGTGATGCTTCCTCCAATGGCTCCATTGGAATGGAATGACCGGGAACAACTCTGGAATGCTGTGGAAGAAAACGAAAAGACCAAAGACAGCCGACTTGCAAGAGAATTTGTTGTCGCACTCCCCGTTGAGTTGGATAAAGACAGCAATATTTCTCTTCTTCAAGATTTTATTAAAAAGAATTTTGTAGATATGGGGATGTGTGCTGATTTTGCCATTCACGATACAGATGGTCACAATCCCCATGCACACATTCTTCTTACTGTCCGACCATTAAATGAAAATGGAACATGGCAGTATAAAACTGAAAAAGAATATCTCTGTATCAAAGATGGGGAAGAAAAAGGATTTACTGCTTCTGAATTTAAAACTGTTCAAAAGCAGGGATGGGAAAAGCAGTACCGCTATAAAGTCGGTAAAAAGAAAGAATATCTGACTCCATCTTCCGCACAGGAAAAAGGATATGAACGGATTGATAAGCACCCCAAGAGCAGCCGATATGGCAGACAGAATCCTATTTTCGAACGATGGAACAGTGATGAACAACTTTGTATCTGGCGGGCAAACTGGGCAGATGCCGTAAATGAAATGCTTGCACGTAATCAGATAAATGCTACCATTGATCACCGTAGCTTTGCAGATCAGGGAATCACCGAACAGCCAACCATCCATGAAGGCTACATTGCCCAGAATATGGAAAAGAAAGGCATGATAGCAGACCGCTGTGAAATCAACCGTCAGATTCGTGCAGATAACAAAATGCTCCGGGAATTAAAAGCCCAGGTAACAAAACTGGCACAGGCTGTAGAAAAATCTATTCCAATAATAGCAGAAACATTGGAAGCAATCCGCAATCACATGATTTTTACACAATATCATTTGCTCCACAATGAGATGCAAAAAGAAGTGATCCATGACTGGATGAATCATTTTAATCCAATACTGAATAAATACAACACCGTTAAAAAGAAACTCAAAGCTAAAGTTACAGAGCGGAAAGAACTGAATGTGAAAAAAGAGAAAGCCAGTATTTTTAATCCCATCCAGCATATAAAATTGAATCAGCAGCTTACCACTGTTACCGAAGAAATTGAAGAACTGAAATCAAGAAAAGAGCAGCTAATCTTCCAGGCAGAATGCTCTACCGATAAAGATATGACGAATCTATCCAAGAAATACGACCAGATGAATAACAATCTTGATATCCTGGATTCTCAGGACATCTCGCTCAAAAAACAGCTTGAAAAAGATGCCGCCGCTTTCCAGGAAGAAAAATTTCGTCCTGAACCAGAACAATACACCGAATTGCTGGATACCAGAATCCAGATACGTCCTGATTTCCGGGATAAGCTGATCGAGCAGCTCAAAGGTACTTTTGGTAAATATTATGACTATCACCGTCGTGATATTGCCGCCAATGAGGTAGATTATCTCAATGTGGAAGATCCTGATGTTTTTTCCCATCGTGCCTAGGAACTTGAATATCAGAGGAAACAGGAGATGCGGCGAAATCAGCCTGCCAGAGCTAAGAAAAGGTCATATGATATGGAATTATAATCATCATCGAGTAGATAATATGCTCTTACAACTCTCTTGTTTAAAAGGCGTATGGATTTAAAAATTCCATACGCCCAATTCACTTTAACCAGTTACAATCTGCCATGTTTTCTTGTATAAAACCACATTCATTATAATGCTGAGATTCTTTGTTGCATATCAATAACTTGAACTTTACTATTTTTAAGAACTAATCCATACGAAAAATGAATCGTATTTCCTCCCACTGGTTCAAATTTAACATATTGTCCACATATATTTCTATTACGTTCACCAAATATTTTCTTTATCTTTTCTGGCAATACACTATATATCGGACATGACACATCTATAGTATAAAATCCATTTTTCATAGGATTACCTCTGTCACTAAACCATTCACTTATTGAAATTCTATTACCTGCTACAGATTTACATTGAGCTGTATATTCTTTGCCACGTAATGTAAACATTAATGGGGTTTCCTCTGGAATATTAGAAGATACTTGAAATCTTATCTTTCCATCATTCATTTTCCAGCTCAATGAAGCTTCAATCTTCAATTCCTTTCCATTAATAGGTTGTTTAGGTTCTAATTCCTCGGGCAATGGCAATAAATCTCCCATCTCAACGTAATGATTTTTATAATACCATCTACCATATTTCTGTATAAATCCCCATGATGACAAATAATTGCTGTTTAACTGATCTATAGTAGCATCCGAAAACTGAAATCCTCTTTTTGAATAATCTACTCTTGAATATGCACGCAAAATTTTAATAATTGGTATATGATATTTATTATAGGCATCTATATATGGCAAACATTCAATATCATAAATATTATCCGAAGCATTCTCATAAGATTTTCGACGAGCACATATGAATTCATATATTTTCTCATCAGTAACCTGTTCATTGACTGGTTGTGGCGTAACAGAAAAATAAAAGTCTCCCACTAACGAAGAATATTCCCATGAAAGCTGTTCTTCTCCGTATTGGCTAATTGATATTTCTGACACTTTATTTCTAACAAATTTAAACATTTCTTCAATTTTCAAATTTGGAATAAGCATAGCATCTTTTAAAACTTGTGTATATAATCCATTACTACATTGTCCATCAAATGCACTACAGTCAGCGCTTGTAGAATAAGCAATCATAGTACCTTTAGGTGGATTATTAAATGGCGCAAAGCCTGTTAAAAATCCCCTCCCCATAGCAAAAGGATTATCTCGACATGCATCCAATATACATATTAATGTTTTTCCCTTATATGAAGATGCACCTTCTAACAGCGAATTTAAACAATAACAAGAGACCATTGTCTTGCTTTTATCACTTAACTTTAAATCAATAGGAACGATAAAATTTTTACCGTCGATTTGCATACCATGCCCTGCATAAAAAAATACCCCTACAGCATATTCATCTAATGCCTGTAAAAAATCATTAACAGATTTTTGAATATCTATTAAATTTGCATCCATTATTTTTGTAACATCAAAATTTAATTTATTCAAAATACTAGCAATATCGTCAGCATCATTCTTAGGATTATTCAATTTTCCTACATTTGAATAATCAGAATTACCGATTACTAATGCAATTCTATCCATTATTCTCACCTCTGAAATTATCTTACGTTTTATTTCATAATTAAAAATTTTAAATTCATTTCTTAATATAAATTTTAATCTGTTATTTTGATCATACCACCTTCTTAGCCCATTTTCTATATAAACTCTTACAAACACTGAAAAGCTCCCGAAGGAGCTTTCCACGCTTTAAATATACACTAATTCTTTCAACACAATCTCTTCTGCAGCATTCCGGACATTATTTACCGCTCTAACCCTATAGGTTTATAATGAAAAATGGTTGCTAACATTTACTCCTTTTACTGAACAGCTGTATTTTTTAACCTCTTATATGCTTCAGAATTCATAACTTCCTTCAATATTTCCATAGCATCCTCATATTCATTCACAGCATGTCCATAACTATCTTCTTGCGTAATATTAAAGCCAAAATCATTGTATAATTTTATGGCTTGATATGATTCAGGTTGCGTATGTAAGTACACTGCTTGATTTCCATATTTCTGCTCAAAATATTTTAATACATATGTAATCAACATACGAGCGCATCCCCTATTTCTATGCGTTGGAACAACTGCAAGCCAATGAAGTACCGGAACAATTCTTTTTCCTTTATTTGAAAACCATGCACAACATGTACCAATACACGCTTCTTCAACGTTATCTTTGAGGAAAAAGCATCTTTCATCAATTTCACTACTATCATACAAAAAAGTTTTTTCAAAATAATCAGCAATATCAGCATCTGAATAACCTTCAAATTGTCCTGCCGCTTTCTGTATCTCAATCCAGACAGATTTCATTCCCGGCTTGTACTTTACTATAGAAAAACATTCTTCTGCTTCAGAAAAAGCATTTCTGTTTATACTGTCACACCTCATGATAATGCTTTTATAGGGTATACTTTTCTCTAACAAATTCATCTAACCATACCTTAAGTTGTTCTATTTGATTCTCATATTTTTTTAATTCATAAATCGTTCCTTGGGTTTGCTGGATTCCTTCTTCTTGGTCATTTATACCGCTACCTTCCATTCCCAGCGCCCTCTTTAGATTATATTCCAGCCACCCAAGCATTCCATCAAAGCTACAACTCAATATAACATCCCAATTTACATTGTATATGTTATTGTTTTCTGTATATGCTTGCATCAAAGCATCAAACTTAGCTTTACCATATTTACCCGTTTCATCAGAGATCCAGTAATTTAGTACCTCAATCAATTCCTGAAAGGGATTAACATATCCGGCCGCTTCCCAATCAATAATGTATGGTGCATCATTTTTCCACATAACATTTTTAGGATCTAAATCCCGGTGACTAATCACTTGATTTTGAGATGCTTCATACAAACCAGTGACTACATTCCTATCCCATCGCATGATATCTGCAATATTTTCTTGTAATACTTCAAGGGCCTCTGAATTACAAAGTTTTGCTTTCTCCATAAACAGATTCCAATCATATGCTTCTCTAATATCACGATTCTCAACCATGGCATCAATCTTTACCTGAGTTGCGTGAATCTTACCTAACACTCGGCCAATCTGCTCACAATGATATTCTGATATATCCGGAGCAAAAATGGATTTTCCATCCAACCAATCAAATACTACAAAGAAAGAGCCATCCATCTCAATAATATTTTTTCCCTGAAATGTTTTAGCCGCAATAAGAGGAATAACATTTGCCAACGCATTTGATACCAATTCTGAATGAATCATATTAGTTAATGCCTCTGGTCTTTTCATGATGTCAGGGTTTAACAATTTTATAGCATATTCTCCTTGGTCTGTACTCACATGGTACATTTTATGCATCAAACCACCTGTTACTAACTTGGGTTCTTCTATTATTTTGCCTAAAGCATATTTTATACATAATTCAGTTATCTTCATAAATTCGTCTCCGTAACCAATTTGGGTTATATTCGAAATCAAAACAACTCATCCAACAAAATATAATACCTGAACTTGTCATAATCCATATCCAGTTCCAATTCCTCTAATAACATTTGATGTGTAAAATCAAAATATTTCTTTCCTCCGTTGTAATGTCCTGCAAAATTGTGATTCAAACTTCTTAACGCAATGGCAATATCCTGCCATCTATCTGCAGGTCCCATTTTGCCAAGATCGATAAATCCACTAATCCTATTGTTTTCAACAAACACATTTGGTAAGCAGAAATCTCCATGAGTAAAAACAATATCTTCTTTGGGGCGATTTACCTCCAGCCAACATATTAATTCTTCCGGATCTCTGAATCCGCCTTCTCCAAATGTTTCAGTTTCAACATTTTCCATATCAACAAGATTATTTTCTACATTCCATCTGGCCTGTTTCAATCGTTCCTCCAACCTGCTGGTTCGAAATGGACATTTCGTTACATCAACTTTCCATAACGTTCTTAAGCCTTCTGCAACACATCTGATTAACTGTTTGGGATTATTTAGATATTCTTCATCACATAGCATTTTTCCTGTTATTCGTGTCATTAGCGTATACGCTGTTCCATCTTCCACGTAATATACCGGAATACCAGGAACCGGAACCTGTCCATCCAGCCATGCAACAATATCTTTCTCATTTTTAGTTTCCTCAGATTCAGCTTGTATCTTTAATACATAATCTGGATAAATCAGCACTTCCGAATCAGACATTCCCACATTATTGCTATATGAAGATTGATTTCCGACTATTTCTAATATTTTGTCTGGAATTTTTCTATTCATCTTATACTCCCTTACAATCAAATAAAATAAAGATCCGCATACACTCCATAATGATCACTCGCAGCATATCCACTTTTTTCTGAAATAGTTCTCCCAAATGTCTCACATTTTTCTAATATAGGAAGATCCATCGGATATGTGTTTCTAACTAATATCCTGTCATATCGTCTACTTACTTCTATTGATTTTAATCCTTTCCATCTGGGATTAGATTTTATATCAAGTGTATTATCAGTCGCTATATTATGGCGTTCTGCATATGCCTCAGCTAAATCGTACCAATTTTTTCCGCAATCACGTCCTTTTAAGGTCAGTTCCCCTAATAAAAACTGGTTTACACCCGATCTTTCTGAACAATTAAAATCACCTAAAAAAATTACATAGTCAGATGAAATACCTTCAATCTTTTCCATTACATTTAAAACAACCAATTCTCGATTTACTGCACTATCCCAAGGTAAATGAGTATTAATTAAAAGTAAAGTCTTATTCTGAATTTCTATCTTAGCAAATATACAATTTTGATCATATTCAAAACTCTTAATTGAATACCTACTTAGAATACTTAATCCTTCTTCCTCGTTTGCATGTTCATGAAACACAGCAAATTGATACCTACATCTTTCCACTAAATCCTGATGCGCTGCTTTGTTAGGTACTTCTTGTAAGCAAATAATATCCGCACTGATTTTAATTATTTCTTCTATCAATTGCTGTTTTCGTTCTGGCATACCTATTGCGGAATTCCATATGTTATAAGTCGCTATTCTCACTATTATCCCTCCGACATATCATATACAATATCAGAAATCTATTCCTACTCTAATACACACTCGCTATCTAGAGACTTTATCATCTCTAAACAGCCTTTTTTACTCCTTTACAACAAAAGACACTCTATACAAAACAAAATGTAGATATTTCTCTTTTTTATTTCATCTGAAAATACCTCAACGCATCCTCAATCGCCTTTTCCTTATCCTTCGGACACTGTGGTTGAATCTCATCTTCTGATTTCGGTTTATTATAGTTCTCCCTCTCAATAATGCCGCACTTCTTCTTAACCTGTGCAATATAGAGATTCGTCACCTTCATCCCGTCATTATGCTCAGCCACATATTTCTTAATTTCCTCATATGTAGCCTTGCTCTCAGCAGAAGTAATATCCATCTCATCCATATCTACAGTCACATTCACATGATGCTTCGCTTCATGAAGTTTGGACAAAAGGCATACCGTTTCCACATGTGTTGTCACTAACATAGGAACACACATCTTTTACCTCGTCTGCGATATGGGAACACAATTCTTTTGCCTTATCCCCTACGCTCTTTGTCTTGTCAAAACGCTGTTTTGCGTTTCCAACCTCGTTTCTAAATCCTGTTTTATATATAAAAGTAATTTTATAGGGATCTTTGTTTCCATCTTCATCATAGCCACCGACTATGACTTTTTCAATAATACTTTCAAAAATACCTCTGTCAAACTCTTGAAGCACTTCATTTTGTGATAATGCTTTCTTAAAATCCTCCACTCGTCGTTTCAGAGATACCTCATCTTCCATTTGTTGTTCCAGCATTTCTATATTCGCTCTTATGTCGGATAACTTTCTCTCATATCCAACATCTGTTTCTTCGTATATATCCTGTGAAACAATTCCTTCTAAGTATTTCTCCAAAAGTGCCTTCCGCTTCGTTTGAAGATTATCTGCACTTTTCTGATATTTCATAAGTTTATCTCTTGCAGTATTCTCACTCAAAGTTTTTTCAACTCTTGTAATAAATTCTTCTAATACATCTTTATTATCAGAACAAAGCATTTTATAGGATTCAATAAAAGCTTCTTCTATTACCTGTTCTGGTATTCCTTTACTATCCGGACAATATCTTTTGCCACTTTTCGTTGACTTTACACATTGCCATATTGTTTTCTTGTATTTTGAACTGCTATGCCATCTTCGTCTGGAAAGACTTGCTCCGCAGAAACCACATTCCAACATACAGCTAAATGCATACTGTCTGCTATATTTTTCTCGTTTCCCCGGTGTAGGGGATTTTCTTCCACCATTTCTGCGTTCTCTGATTTCCTGTGCTCTAGCAAAGGTTTCTTCTGAAATAATAGGTTCATGATGATTTCTTATATAAAACCTATCTTCCTCTCCTAAATTCTCCAATCGTCTTTTAGAAATGGGATCAACTGTAAATGTCTTTCCAAGTAAAATATCGCCCTTGTATTTTTCATTATTGATGATACCCATAACGCTTGATGTTGTCCATGGATTTCCTTTTATAGTGGTTATTCCCTGTTCATTTAATTCTCTTGCAATCATTGTGCTTCCTGCACCTGCAACATATCTGTCAAAAATATATCTTACAGTTTCTGCACCCTTTGCATTGATAGAAAGAGATTTTGTTGCAACATCATAATCATAGCCTAAGCACCCCTGAAATCCGACCAATTCACCACGCTTCATTTTCATCTTTAAGCCCTTTTTCACATAAGCCGAAGTATTCTCTACCTCTTGTTGTGCAACAGAGCTTAATATAGTCATAAGAAATTCGCCGTCTTTCATTGTGTTTATTTTTTCAACCTCAAAATAAACTGCTATGCCTTTTTCTTTTAACATTCTTACATATTTCAATGTATCTAAAGTATTTCTGGCAAAACGTGGAAGACTCTTGGCAATAACCATATCTATCTTACCATCCATACAATCCTGTATCAATCTTTGAAAATCTTCTCTTTTATCTACCTTTGTACCTGTAATGGCTTTATCCGCATATACTCCTGCAAATACCCACTGATTATTATTTTTTATAAGTTCTGTATAGTATTTAACCATCGAATTATAGCTTTTTATCTGATCTTCATCATCAGTACTGACACGACAGTATGCTGCTACTCTCAGGCGGTCAGTCTTTCTTATTTTTGCTGACTCATCAAATGGATTATTCGCCTTGATAACTTCTACTTCCATGCTCTCTCCTTTTGTATTCCCTCCGTAGTGTTCATATAGATTATATTGCAACACACTCAACAAGTCAAGCTGTAATATCAGATACAATATTATAATCTCTCATTAAACGTTTCTTTATTTTTTTATATTCAAATTCACTAATCAACTTCTTATTTAGCAACTGTCTTAACATAGATAATTGCATACTATATCTTAGCAATCTTTTCTTTTCGATCACACCCACCTCCTCATATTTTAACACGCATTTTATATCTGCCAATGACAACCCACAATTCTCTTGCTGGCTCTCATAGGCAGATAAAAATGCAATACAGGTGACAGATCATTACTCTGCCCACATCGGTCTTGCACCGTCATTCAAATTGACCGGACTGCAAATTTCCTTACAATCCGGAAGTATCATTATCACGGATATGCTTCATCGCCCTGTGTTACTGCCACACATTTTGTCAGATCTTCTCGCTCCATACCTTTGCTTCAATGTAATGTTTCAACATTTCCTCACATTCACTCCTATCAAAGAGCAGGTACATCTTGGCGAATCTACCTAGTGGCTCCACATATCCTCACGTCCTGTATGCAAAAAATATTCAGTTGTCAAGGTACAGGGTGCATACGCAGCAATCAGCGAATGGAAAGGGACAATGCTAACCGCCTGTTATGCAACTTCAAAAGCCAATATCTTTGTGATCAGCTTTGTTTCTAATCTGCGACGCAGAGTTTCATCAATGCAGTAATGTACCTGTCCACTTTCGTCATACAGCTTTCTTGTGGACAATTTGATTATGTAACCTTCATAATGTTTTAACACGGCATTGATTGCACTCACATCGCCCTCTGATGCTGCCTTTATAATATGGAAAGGCAACAAATTTTCTTTGTTTCTGCTTTTATACATCTTTTTCATCTGCTATTCCTTCCATGATCTTCTTCAAAATTTCAAGTGAGCGTGTCCTGTGTTCATGAATGGTACTGCGAACCAGATTCATTTCTCTTGCAATATCCGCATCGCTCATTTCCATAAAATATGAAAGTAAAATAACATTCCTTTTTCTTTCTGTAAGTTCCTTCAAAGCTTCAGCAATCAGGGTATTTTTTACTTCAATGTCATAGCCATGCACTTCAAAATGATGATATTCTGTTCCATACTCATCCATAGTAAATAATTTGCTCAACTCCTTTTCCGACAGTTCAGAGAATGTAACTTCGTGTTTCCTGCGATAGTCCATGTGTTTGTAATAATTTACAGCTTCGCCTTTTAATGCCATCTGGCATAACCGGTCAAACTGGTGCCGGATAGTCATTTCATCCTTAGAAGAAGGTTGCCCCATACGAGTTCACCTCCTCCCGTTCCGAATGCCAAGGCTTTTGCCCTTTTTCCCTTCCGGTGTATCTCCCAAATGAAACCGGGGAGATGTTCGGGTGGATTGAAAAATTTTTATAGAAATTTTTCTGTATACAAAAAACGTCCTCGCAGGCACACACCCACAGGACGCTGTTCATATCTGATATTAAATTTTCTCCACATTTTACGAGTGTATATAGTACACTTTCAATTGTAGAATTTGCCACATTACTTAAAATGCGACCTATTTACCTGTCCTTCCACGCAATGGGCAGGATAATATTTTCCAAATACAAAAATATCCTTTCAATGGTTCAGAATACATAACTCTCCTAAACACATTCAAAGGATAAAAAACATGAGAAAAAACCTTTGAATACTGCGTTTTTTTATATGCAATATCCAAAGTTTCTTATTTTATTAAAGTGCATTATTCCCCTCTTATATAGTGTGTTATTAGTTCATTTTCTTTTTAAATGGTGAACTATACACTATATACGGAGGTGCATGATATGGCTAAATCTAAGAAAATTGATAAAGACATGGGTTTTCGCCTGAAGAAAGCCAGATTAGACCAAAAGCTGACTTATGATGAGTTATCCGAAAAATCCGGTGTCTCATCAAGATATATCAAAGAGATTGAAAATCATGGCAATGTTCCAAGTCTTGAAAAACTCGGACAACTCATTCGTGCTTTACATATCTCTGCTGATCCGTTTTTTTATCCGGCAGCTCCAACCGATAATCTGGATTACCAAAGGCTGCTGGTTTATCTTTCAGAATGTACGGACGATCAGATCACCACTATTCTTGCACTTGTGGAAGCCTATCTTCGTACATATAAAACCCATGAGACAGAATAGCAGAAAGATTTCGATTTTTTCTGGATTGTTTCTGAATTATTCTGAAGAAAAACAGGGTGGAAATTCCATGATTAAACGCTCCACCCTGCTTACTTATTTCATTATTGTATTCAGTAACTCTTTTACCTTAACACTCTCTTTAACAATCCCAAGTCCAGCAAGTATCTGTACTGCATCTACTATCCCCTGATAATAGGCTCTCTGTTGTTCCTGAAAGTGTGCATGGTCTACAATATCCATATAGTTTTCTAAAAAATTTCTCTGCTCTGTAGAAAGGTCAGATAAGAATTTTTCATATTCCCGGTTTTCTTTTTTCAGTTCCTTATCCGCCTTCTTTGCTTCCTCTGTCTGTATGGAATACTCCCGTTCGCCTGCATCGCTTCGAAGCTCCTCAAAAACATCAGATAATCTTTCAAATACTTCATTCATTTTGTGTCCACCTTTCTCTAAATAAGTATTGCATTTTACAGGCAGTATTATCAATCCTAAAATTTCTTACAACAATATTTTTTCGTACTTCATCTTTAGAAGTATATTATCAAGATTATTCCGTAAAATCAATCATGTGGCACTTCATCTTTAGAAAGTTGGTGATGATATGAAAATTTACTGGAATAAAGAAAGCAATTCCAAAAATCTGATAGGTCAGAGAGTAAAGGAATTGCGAACTGAAAGGCAGCTATCGCAAAAAGCACTGGCAGAACAGCTCCAGCTTGCCGGATATGAATTTAGCGATTTGACCGTATTACGAATAGAACAAGGGACACGCTTTGTACCGGATTATGAAGTGGTTGCCCTTGCTGAATTTTTTCATGTATCTTGTGAATATCTTTTAGGTGTCAGAAATGAAAAATAAGCAGTGATCTGTATTTGTTCTTTACAGACCGCTGCTTAAATTTTTGTTGAAACGATAGCCTACACCCCATACCGTCTGTATGTAAACAGGCTTGCTCGGGTTATCCTCTATCTTTTCTCGTATGTTGCGTATATGGCTCATGACAATGTTGTAATCGCCGGAATAGGATTCCTTCCACACAATGTCATAAATCTGTTCCTTGCTGAACACTATTCCCGGATGCTTTGCAAGAAGCTTGAAAATCTCAAATTCCGTATAAGTAAGCTCTATCTCCTGATTTTCCCGAATGATCACCCGTTGAACTTCATCAATCTTAAGACCTTTGAAATTCAATAGATGATTATTCAAACCTGACATCTGAATGATTTCCTCTCTGGTATTTATCAACGATAATATGTGGCTCATCATATCATCCTCATTATCTTCAAATGTCAGAACTAACATTTTCCCATACACATCACCTGTCTTATTACTTTTATATACTGCCTAAGTTCTGGAAAATTCAAAAGAATGATTCCCATATCCAGCCCAGCAGTATGTTATCTGCTGTTTGTTTTTTCTTATTCATTTTCCCTATATCCTATAACGGAAATTACTTTTTCGTTGCATACGATATATGCTACTTGCTTTCCCTCACTCTTTAATTCTGTGGCACATTCTTTTATGTTTTCAGTAAACCGAGATTGAGAACTACAAGTAACTGCAATTTCTTCATTACCCAATTTTGTATTATTAGATATTTCTGATAAGCTATCTAAAAACATTTTTTCTAATTGTTCTAAACTTATCACATTAGCAGGTAAAAAAGAAAAAATATCTAATACTTTATATTTACCCATGTAAGCCACCTATCCCTTAGCTCCGCAAGCATTATTTAATGCTACAGTTTTTAAATACTGACGTCTATTGATTTCTTCACAAAACTGCTTCCACTTTTTGCAAGTGTGCTTTCAATGGACTCTCTTGTAATGCCATCCAATGCTCCAGACGGTATCGGATCACCCGCTTTCCATGAGGGATCAGCAGCTTTCGCCGCTGCTGCAAATGCCTGCCTGTATTGATGTTCATATTGCTCCATTGTCCATCCCGCTGACAAACGGTCATCTTTGTTCATTTTTCTATATAAGTTAACATATACATCTTCCCTCTTTGTGGTATCACCATTCAGAGTGCCATTATCCCTTAAAAATTCCTTCTTTGCCAGTTCAAACATTTCTTCCCGGCTGCTCTCCGGAATAGAGATGATATGTTTATAACTATTTCTGTTCTCATCAGTTACAGCAAGCCCTGTTAATCCGGTATTCGGATCAACCCAATCTCCATTTTTATCATACTGGCTCATTAGATTCTTGATCGCCTGAACATTCGTAAACATTGCACCATTTCCATTTTTCATCATTTCGCTAAGTGCCGCTTTGTACTGTTTACTGTTTGTGTCAATCCCTGCTGCTTTTAGTTGTGCCTGTACGGAGCTACTGTTAATTTGGGACAACTGAATGTTGTTGACTAAATTCATCCTTGATGTCCCAAACATACTCTGAAATAAGAAACTGTAATCTGTAATTCTCGGCATAATTGCAACCTCCTTGTCAAATTAAATGTGAAATCCGTTTCATTACAACTAATTTTAAATCTTTATATCCAAATTGATGCCTATACTTCTAAGAAGTTCTGAAATCGTTTCACCAGTTCATCTAACTGCATCTGCTCCCGACTTGTTCCATTATAATTTTCAATCGGATCAGAAACAAAATAATTTCCGAACCCTGCCAGCGCATTTTCAAAGCTGCTTTTGAAGTTTTCTTTGCTGCTTACATCAAGATTTGCAAACATCTTGTAAATATCACTGTTCGATTCCTTATTTACTTCCACGCTGTCTTTTCCTGTCGTATTCCTTGCCGGAGAGCTTCCCACTCTGTAAGCAGGTTCTCCATGCTCCTGATAGAATTTCTCTCTTTCAATTTTTACCTGCTTTGCAACAAACTCAACCATACTGTTCACTTTATTGATTTTCTCCTCTGCCTGTTTACCGTATGCAGTTGTTATCTGTTCTGCTGCTTCATCAGATAATCCCATTTCTTTACATGCATCTTCAAGCATTACTCTAACTCAAAAAATATTACTCCTGTTTTTTATAATACCCCGTTATCATGAGTGGCATAATATTTTCTATATCATTTTCTGTCAGCTGATAACCTATATTGCTGCGCTCTTGAAAAAATTCATTTAAAGGCTTTTTACTAATTAACAGTTTTTTCCCTTTTCCATTATCTTCCTCGTCTCCCCAGTCAAATTCCGTCCAGTAACCGCCTGTTCCATCTTCGTGAATAAATACTCCTGTACTTTTTACAATTCCTCCTGTCATTTTACTCGTACAGCCCAATCCTTCTATTGACTCATATACTTTTTGCCTAAACCTACTATCTGTTTGCATTCTCAATAGAGATTTCTTAGAAATGACTACATTTCCAGCTCCATAAAATTTCCCACTGTCAAGCATCGCTAGATCAAAATTTTCGGCAGTTTGGTCTGTCGTATTACATGCATAATCTACAACATGAAGTGTAACATTAAACTTTTTGCAAATTTCCTCCTGCATATCGCTAACACTCTGCATAGTATTTATTTCATTTAAGAGTCTGCTAAAGTCCCCAGAAACAACTTCGGCATCTCCTGAACCTTGCTTTGTTGTAATTGCCGCTAAATTACTCAGTATTTCAAGTGCCTGTATATCCATAATTTTTTCAACCTTTCTGCAATTCCTCTGTCAGCTAGAATCACTTATACTCACATCTGATTACAATGGCATTACACCTCCATCTGCTGATTTATACGCTTTTACTATCGACATAATATCAAAGGAGTTACCATCTGAATCAATTGCATAAAAACTGTAATTGCCACTTTTATCTATTTCAAACTCAATATCGTTGCCATCAAAAGCAAACTCTTTATACACACTATCATTCCAAAATACAACTATTGTTTGCGTGTTTTCTACTTCACCAATAATCTTATCTTGCTCAATTAGTATCTCATATCCTTTTTCTAAACGATACCCCCAAGAATACTCCCGAAACACCAAATCATTATCTGCATATCCTATGTCACTCTCATAGCTATCTTTATTACTTTTTACCCCTTGAAATGTTTCCTCTTTACTATTCAATATATTATTTGTTATAGATGTGTCATCGTGCCTTAAAGCGCTTTGACCCATATCATTTGCTATTAAAAACCTAATTATTATCATAAAAATGCTTGTAATTGTTAAAACTATTTTTTTCAATTTATTCACCACCTTGCAATTCAATATCTTAAAACTCCGTTTCCGGCTGCTACCTGTTTCTGCAATTCCTCTGTCAGTCAGAATTGCTTATGCTTTCTCTTTTTGAGTCCAAGCATTCTCTTTTTACATTATTTATAAAATACTTTTCTTTTTATATTCCGTTGCCATAACTCCTTGTCTTTCTATCTCTTCAATCATCTCCTGTATATCGTTTTGCAATAAGGCTTTTATATCGCTCCCATTCATTATCCTTACTTTTTCAGTATTCTTTGATCTCTCCGAAGCAGCCTTCTCTCCACCTACATCCGGCTCTAATGTGACAACTACCTCTCCATTATCATCAAAAACCAGTGTACATTTTTTTACAGGCGGATTAAGTGTCTGCATCGTTAGTTTAAATTTATCGCTGCTATAATCCGCAAGCATATCATAAACTTTTTGTCTTAATACTGTGTCTGTATTCATTCTGTACAGCACATCACTTGGAATGTAGCACTCAAAATAGCCATTTGCAGCACCCACATCAATATGAAATTTATTATATATATCTTCTTTTACACAGTTTATCTGCTGTTCCCTTAGAGTCCCATAAAAATCCTTTTCTACATTTATATCACCTGAAATAGTATTCACATTTTGTTTTTGCACAATTGCTGTTATATTACTCAGCATTCCAAGTGCCTGTATATCCATACTTTTAAACCTCCTCGTTTAAAGCTTTTGACTTTCTATCACGCTCTTACTAAATGTACTTATTGTATCCTCGTAGGCTGATACAGCGGAGGCAGAAACACTTGCTGACTGAAAAGCCGACATATTTACAGTGCCCTGCTCGTTCTGCATTTTTTCCATGAAAAAACTCTGCAATCTCTGCCTACTTTCCAACTGACTTTGGAGAAAATTTTCCTGTGCTTGTGCCCTGCGTGCCTGTGCCCTTTTAAGTGCTTCTTTTTCCTGCTCCGCTAACAATTCTTCCATTTTTTCATGTCGTTTTTCCCACCACGATTTCTCATTACCTGAAATATTGGAACTACTGTTTCCTACTGGTCCTGCATATCCATAACATTCTTCCGGCGATGCTCCGATAACATCATAGCTGACATTATTTGATCCGGCAGGCAGGCTGCTTACTGAATATGCTGAACGAACCCGGTTCAAAACATAGTTTTCATACTCCGGATCACTTTTCATCCTTTCAAATGCTTCTTCTTTAATCACTGTTGCTCCCGATGAATATGTAGAACGAACCCACGCACTTACAGGCATCTGTGACATTTCATTCATAACCCACTGCTTATATTCATCCATTGTCATTTCCTCTTTCGACTTATTGGAAATGGAGCTATCATATGTAAACCCACTATAATTTGGCGGATACGGAATAACCATATCCCCCGCCCATGCAGAGGCAGTTGCTGTTGTATTCTGACTTTCCCCTGCCTTTTGTACTTCACTTGCAAAATTACTTTCCTCTACTGTTTTCTTACTGCTATTCGTATAAGCATAGGCAGCCACTCCAATACCATTTACGCCACTAACACTCATTCTCCATTCCCCTTTCATTTTTCATCATAACGGACAACATAAATACCTTGCCCTCCGCTGTCCAGTCCACCCCGCCATGATATTTTTCTGCGGTATGTTTGATATTCGCAAGTCCCATTCCATGTGCCCTGTTATCTGATTTCTCCGTTACCGGAAATTCAGATTGCTTTTTCCTTCTTACTTTTCCGTTAAAGCTGTTCTCCACCTCGATAAAGAACATTTTTCCTCTTGTGAAAGAGGAAATTCGGATAAAGGTTTCTGCCTCCTGCTGTTCTGCTTTCAATTTCCTACACGCTTCGATTGCATTATCTAAGGCATTTCCGATAATCACGCCAATGTCATAGCTTTGTATGTGCATATTTTCCGAAAATAACAGCCTTTCTGCATCTATCTCAATATCCGGTATCGTGCGGACTGCTTCATGATATTTCATGTTCAGCAGAACATCTGCCACTGTGTTCCCTGTCCTGAAACGGAACTCCAACTGTTCAAAGCCTTTGTTGATCTCTGACAGATAAGTCTGCAATTCCGTCTCATCTTTCCCTGCAAGCTCCATGATAACTGCAAGGGTATTTTTCATGTCATGCTTCATGCTCCGTATGCCGGAATAAATACGCTCCGTTTCTTCTATATGCTCCTGCATATTCCCGATCTGTTTCTCCAGAATAATCCGGCTGTTTTTCTCCTTGTTCAAAGCAATCATATTCTGAAAGGTCTTAACCGCATAGAGAATTGACAAAAGGCATAAAACCAGAATCACAGGTACAATGATAATTAAAATCGGGTACCTGTCATAAAGGAGCTTTGGCACATCATTTTCCATCGTTATCATAATGGTTCGCAGAAGCACGCAGATCAGCAGCCCGACCAGCCCCGGCACAATCAGAAAATACAGCTCCGTTCTTTGCACCTGATAATCTTTATCCCGGAAGCTTTCGGTAATCTTCCTTAATACAAAATACAGCAGTACGATAAATACGCCATAAAAGAAAATCTGTAATACCCCGGCGGATATCTGCACAAGCCCTTCAAGGGTATCCGCAGAAATATAACCTTTTCCCAAAAGCCATACCCAAACGTCAAACAATCTGCCGCCTGCCTGCAGCAGCATATAGGACAGGAAAAAGGTAAGCTCACTTACCGCCATAAAGGTAATCCCAAGAAAGGCTGTGATTGCATGAACCCCTTTATAAAACAGAAGCGCCAGCAGGACGATAGCAGCAAACAGCAATGCCATTTTTCCAACTGTTCTGATGCTTTCATAATCAGATGGCAGGATTTCATCAAGCACCAGTCTTAAAACTCCATATCCAGCCATTACCAGCAGTCCGTTTCTGCGTCTGTCCTTTCCCCTGCTCTCCAGAAAACTTCCCAAAAAGTATTGCAGAAGGTATCCCTGCCCCAAGATAACGATGACTCCAAAGCATACATTTAATACCTCATACACAGGCTGTACCTCCATTCCGCAGATACCGCATATATTCCTTCACAAATTCGTTATAACGCTCCTTCGCCATGAAGATGTTCTCTCCATTACTCAGGCTTATGCTGTCATTTTCATATTCTGCGATATGTGCCATATTTACAAGATATCCCCTGTGACAGCGATAGAAGTTTCCACCTAACTGCTTTTCCAGATCGTTCATGGAAGCATAGGTTTCTATTATTTCATTACTGGTATGTATTTCCACCTTTTTTCCTCGGTTTTCGATATACAGGATATTGTCATGGTTAATGGTAAAGCTCCGATTTCTGGTCTTGATAAAAATGTTTTTTTGTCCCCGCGTGGTTCTCTTTTCCACTTCCTTTTTTGCCCGTTCAAAAACTTCCGAAAACTTCTTTTCTTCTACAGGCTTTAACAGGTAATGAAACGCCGATACATCAAAGGCTTCAAACACATATTCCTTTACCCCGGTAATAAAAATAACCACCATATCTTCCTGTTTTTCCCTTAAGGCTCTGGCAGTATCAATGCCATTCATTCCCTCCATCTGAATATCAAGGAATACCACCTCAAACTTCTTTCCCTCTGCCAACAGCTCCTCTCCTGTTTCATAGGCTATAACATTGCAGTCCGGCTCATATTTTACAGTCAGCTTTTTTATCTGCTCCCTGATAACTTTTTCGTCATCGACGATTGCTACCTCCATAAATTTCACACCTCTAATCCTGACAAGTCTTATATATAATCTGTCATTTATTTTATCGGCAAAAAAATATATTTTTTCTCTTAAATGGAACGAAACCCTTTTGAAATGGAACGAAACCGAAAAAATTATCAAAATCGGCTCTATATTGTTCTATCAGCCCAAGATATGTGTTCCAATCAGATTGCCTAAGCAATCGGAACACCGACACACCCTTTTGGAGTGTCGAAAACACACATAGCAAGCACTGCCTGTGTCATGACACAGGCGAAATCCCCCACACTTTCCTATCGTCTGTGTAGTTGAATTTCCATAGGGAAGTATCCCTAACCCTCTCTCGATTTTTCTTCGATTACTCTTCATTTTACCGTCGAAATGCATTGACCTTTCCTGCCGTTTTTGCTACAATTTGCTATGGGTAATTACACCCAAAATTGAATAAAACATGAAACAGACTGTTGTAAAAATCGAACATTTTACAGCAGTTTTTTTGTACCCAAATTTAGAAAGGACGTGGCACAATGGCAAACCGAAACCGCACTAATCCGGTGCAATTTTATCTCAGTGATGATGAGCAATACATTCTCAATACCAAGTTCAAAGCATCCGGCATGAAAAGCATGTCAGCCTTTTTACGCAAACTGATTTTATATGGATATGTGTATGATGTCGATTACAGTTATCTGCGAAATTATAATACAGAGCTTGGACGAATCAGCTCCAGTCTGAATCAGATTGCAAAGCGGGTAAACAGTACTGGAAACATCTATCAGGACGATATGAATGAAGTAAAGGAGTTGATGAATAAAGTATGGCATACACAAAAATCCATGCTATCAAAGCAACCGTTGATAAAGCAATAGATTACATCTGCAATCCCGACAAAACAGATGAGCAAATCTATGTTTCATCTTATGCGTGTGCGCCAGAAACAGCAGCGATTGACTTTAAGTACACCCTTGACCATTGCAGGGAGAACAGTCCTAACAAAGCCTATCATCTGATACAGGCTTTTGCTCCGGGAGAAGTCAGTTATGAGGAAGCTCACCGCATTGGAAAAGAACTTGCTGACAAGGTTTTAGAAGGGAAATATTCGTATGTTCTCACCACACACATTGATAAAGGACATATTCATAATCACATCATATTTTGTGCTGCTGATAACATCGAGCATAACAAATATCACGACTGCAAACAGTCGTATTACCACATCCGGAAACTAAGTGATGAACTATGCAAAGAGCATAACCTTTCCATCATCATTCCGGGTGGTGAACGTGGTAAAAAATATAAAGAATGGCAGTCTGAGCAGAATGGCTCTACTTGGAAAACCCAGCTTAGAAGAGACATCAATTTTTGCATCAAGTCAGCTTCCACATACGAAGATTTCTTACTTTTAATGAGAGCCAAAGGATATGAAATTAAAGGGGAATCTTTTGAAGAAAGTGCTGCCAAATACATCTCTTTCCGTCCTCTGGATAAAGAACGTTTTGTCCGTGGCAATACGAAATCGCTTGGTAAGGAATACACAAAGGAACGTATCCGGGAACGCATCGAAATGAAGCGTGAGCGAAAATCTGTTATTCCGAAAAAAGACTACTCTGCCCGCAGGCTCATTGATACCTCGGATGAAAAATTTCAAAACAGTCCCGGACTCCAGCAATGGGCAACTATCGAGAATTTGAAGATTGCTGCACAAAGCTATAATGAAGTTGGTTCTCTCTCCGATCTGAAGCATCAGATTACTGTGAAAACCGAAGCGGGAAAATCTGCCAAACAGAGCGTTGTGAAACTGGAACACCGCATGAAAGACCTTGCAGAAATCATCAAATATGCCGAGCAGTACAAAACCAACCGCTCCTATCACATCGCCTACAAAAAGTCAAAGAACCCAGACGCATATTTCCGCCGATACGAAAGCCAGCTCATTCTATATGGCGGTGCACGACGTGTACTTGAGCAGACTGGGATAAACTTAAAAGGATTGAATGTTGATAAGCTAAAAGCAGAATATCAGGAACTGATGAAACAGAAAAATGAACTGACTTCCACCTATAAAGATTGTGAAAAAGAGGTTCAATCATTAAACCGAAAACTGGAAAATTTGAGCCAATACCTCGGTCAGACACAGCCCGATTTTACCTCAGAACAGTCTAGGAAAAAGAATAATCCCATCTTGTAGCTTGTTAATGTTAAACCCATGTATTATACTTAATTTATTATTACAAATGTTTAGGAGAGACTATGGCAAATACAGATTATAAATCACCCGATGCTTTAATGCGGCATCTTAGGGATAATGGAATTTCCATCTCAGGGAGTTCACAAAAGCAACAACTAATCAATACCGGATATTTTCACGGATATAAAGGATACCGTTTTTTTGTATCTTCCTCTAACAGACTTCCATTCACTTCATATAATGAGATTAACGCAACCATACAATATGATACAAAATTAAAATCTCTTTTATATGGAAAAATGATGTTTATAGAAACTGCTCTAAAAAATATTGCTTTGAACACCATTATGTCAGAAATTGATTCCAGCAGTATCTATGATATGTACGATAAGGCAATCAGCAGCTACAAGAATGCTCCTGCCGGAACTCGTGAGGATATAAAGAAGAAATACCAGAACAACAAACTAAATCTTCAAGGCTCCATACAAAATGCCATTGCTGCTGCATACCGAAAAGAGAATCCGAAAATCACTCATTTTTATAATAATGTCAATTACAATGAAGTTCCTTTATGGGCAATATTTGAAATTCTCACTATGGGCGATTTTGGATATTTGCTTTCATGCCTGACCATTGATATGCGTGAAAAAGTATCCCGTGCAATCGGCATCAATCTATCAAGTGATACTTACCGGGAATTACTTTATAAATATGTATATGCCTTAAAAGATTTAAGAAATGCCATTGCTCACAACGATGTGGTATATGATACCCGTTTCAAAAAAATGGACCCTTCAAGACCAATGAAACAATGCCTGATTTTAGAAATGGGGATGCCATACATAAATTTCAAAACAATCGGCGATTACATCATCCTTATCTGTTACTACTTAAAATTACTGAAAGTCTCTAAAACAGAGATCAAATCATTCATCCGTGAATTTGAAAAGATTACAAGAGAATACGAATCTTCTGTAAACCCGAATGTTTCAGCTATTTCGATTCATCCTGATTTGTTCTCTCGCTTAAACATCTTAAAAAATTCCATATAATGCTTGCATATTTTACCTGCCTATAGTATATTATAGATAGCAATTGGGGTATGTGTTTGCGGACACATACTTGGAGGAGTCGGAGTGATCCGGCTCCTCTTTAATTTTTAATAAAAAAACGGTAGTCAAAAGGTGCACCTAATGACTACCATATTTTTATTCTGCCGCTTCCAACACTAATCCGGCATATTCTTCATCACCTATGCTTTCCAGTTTTCCTGCCACACGCATCGACAATTCTAAAAGTTCATCATCGTCGATATGTTTCATTGCCTTATGAATGCCCTCTATAACCTTTGCCCTGCTGTCACTATGGAAAATACATATCAAATTAGTTTCTTCAACTGTAAATGGATTATTCATATTCTTACATCTCCCTGTGTGTATTCTTTGATTTTTCCTGCTCTTTGGAATCTTTCTTGCCCTGTGCCACTTCCTTCTGCTTAGCTGCCAGACGCTCCTTTAAGGAAGTACGAACCTGCGGCTTTTCCGCCTGTTCTTTCTTTTCTTCCTCACGATTGAATTTTTCCACGCCATTGTTGAGTCTCTCATCAATCATGTTATAATTCAGCTCCTCCAGTTCCTCAATCTTAGCAAGCGGCTTGTATTCTGCCAATTTCACAAGCAGTTCCCTTGCCTGTCTTTCACTTTCCTCGTCTATCCCCTCGTCAATAGATGCCTGCAAGAAAATACTTAGAGGTTTCACATTTCCAGTTCTTATATCATCAGCAATCATTTGTATCTGTGATTCTCTGTCTGATACCGAATCTCTATATCCATATGTATCAATCTCATAAGATAACTTGTCAAGTTCTGCCGCAAGTGCCTGTATTTTCTGCTCTTTTGTTTCCCGGTCAGTGACCTCTTTCTCTGGAAAGGCTGCAATCAATTTTTTTAGTGCATCCTGCACTTTCGGAGTGTCCCGAAGCTCCGGTGTGTAATTCAGGAAATCCACATCAATTCTCTTGCCGCTTACAATGTCTGCCTGCTCATCTTCCCATTCTTCAGTCCCCTCGATGTGCATATTTACACCAATAGAAGGAATCCCATGCATACGGGAAGGATCAATGGCATTGTAAAGTTTCATAGCTTCCTCTATCGTTTCAATGCCCTCATGGTATTCACCCATATTATGAAATTCCCCACACTCCGCAACGGTAAATGTGATATGGACTGTCTCTGGTTCAATTACAGGCTCTTTTTCCAGTTCAGAAAGCACTTTTTCTTCTGATACAAGTGCGTTTTGTTCCTGCACCAATTCTCTCCCCTGCGTGACAAGCTGATTGTTGATCTGCTCCTGCTGTGCCTTATCCTGCAGGTAGGTTTCCACCTCAGGCAGATAAGTCTCCAGTGTTCCGGTTCTGCTCTCTGTAATCGGGTTAATATCCACCTGAATACCAGCGATATAAATGCTGTCCTCATGTAGCATATTGAAAAGGTCATCTTCTCTGGTTGAGCCTGTGTATTCCACAACTACATCCAAATCCGAATTTTCCTGCTCAATACCTCTGCATCGGCTTCCGGATACCACCACATCAACAATCTGTGCATCCAGTCCATACTCGTCTATCTGCGACTGTACATAGGCATATACCGTTTTTTCTATATCGTCCGCACTCTGTCCGTCCAGACTATGAAACAGTTCTTCCGTCTTTGCCCGGAAATCTGCAACCACATCCGGATTGTTCTCTCTAAATTCTGCCTGCTTTGCTTCTAAATCTGCCTGTTCCACTTCCTCGGCTTTCTCCGAAAGTTCCACAAAATCAACAATCTCTGCTTCGGAACCTGCATACACTTCACCCTGCAAATATTCGTCACGATAATACTGCTCTGTGACTGATGAAAAGCGTGGTTCTTTCAGATCTGCAATTACCATATCCATTGCTCTTTGAATCGTAATATCCGGATTGTCATAAACACCGCCATCTAGCAAGTGATACTGTTCATTCAGAATGGAGTAATCGTATCCTTCATCACATTCATGCATAAGGATATAACGGTCTGCGATATGTACCGCAAGCTCTGTCTGTATTTCGTTCTCCTTGCCTTCCAATGTCAGCATAAATTTCGGCAGTTCCGTAAATCCAAAAGAATCAACAAAGTGTGCGCTGTTCTCGCCATCCTCATGCAATACTACAATGTCGCTGACTGAAAGCGAATGAGCCTTATAATCTGCCGGGTGGTCAATATTGAACTTTGTATAGATTGCTTCCAATGTTTCCGACTGTGTCTGTCCCTGCAATTCCGTCAGTTCTCCCATATACACGAGCTTATAATTTTCCGGCAATACAGCATCAAAATTATCTTTGGTTATTCCCATACGCTTCAGGCTTTCCGTTCCTTCAAAGCGAAACTTATCCAGTTCAGGATCATCCTTCAACTGATAAATGCCATATTTATCGGTATTTCCATACAAAAGCTGTGCTTCCCTGTTGGAATCACTCTCTGAAAGTTCTTCCTGCATCATCTGGAGCTTTCGTTCATTCAGCCAGTCCCCTTTTTCAATGCCACACATCCCGTCATGTTCTGTAATCTGTTTTCTATCGGATACAGTAGTCTCGGAACCGTCCGTATGCAGAAGATACACAGACAAATCATGATCAAATAGTTCTATTGCCCTTTCCTGTGTCAGAGGAAACATTTCATTCCATGTATAGCCATATTCCTGCATTTCAGATATTCCGACCATGCTATCCGGCAGTGCGTCGATTTCTGCCTGTGCATCAAACATTGCTAATGCAACATCCTGATTTCCATCCACTTCCTGTGCGTAGATATGTTCTGCAAGCTCCCTTGTTTTCTCCACATTACTCAGCTTATAAGCATAATTTACAATCAGATTTCTTTCATCATCGGAAAAGGCAGGCTGTCCATGCTCCAACCGGTTAATGATATGCTCTGCCTGTTGAATGACAGACAATTTCTCCGCATCCGTCAGACCTGCATCAAAATCGTATTCATAATCCCAAAAGTCCGGCATATTTCCGTTTAATTCCTTACTACTGGACGCAAGTAACGTGATTTCCGCTCCCTGTTTTTCCATATATGAAAGGTAATTGCCATCCCATTCTTTTTCATCAAGAGAAGCCATATCTTTGAGCATTTTTCTGACATCATCCCTCAACATATTTGTGATTTTCAAAACCTCCCATTCGCTTTCAAAAATGGAAGCGAACTTAACAACCACATCATCGGCATTGATCGGCTCCATTGCCTTATCATAGACCGCCTTTCTCTCCTTCATATCAATCAGCTCATCTGTATCTGTGTTATAACGCACATCCAGATGATACTCTCCGTACTCTCTGGAATCCTGATTGCCGATTTCCGTTGTCCATGCACCCCTGCTTTCCAAATATGCCTGTATGCTCAACTTGTCATCGTCTGTCATTTCTGACAATGCCTGCATCAGTTCCGGTCTGTCCATGCCATATACATCAAGCAGACTGAACTCTGAAAGGTCAGTATTCTGTATGAGGAGAATACTTTCCTTTGTCTGTTCCTGTGATACTTCCCTGTTCCTTTGTAATTCCTGTAATTGTTCCTCTATCCCGGTAATCAACTCCGAAGCTGTCCTGCGTATCGTATCCATGGAAGCTCTCAGTTCCTTGGTATCTCTGCCACTGCTCCATCCGGCAATATATCCAAAGGAATAATCGGAAGTGTCCACTCCAAAATGCTGACATACTGTATAAGCTATGCTCTCCGCTTCAAATGTTAATGTTTCCATTTGAAGCGTTATACCCATGTTTTTATAATGTTGATCTTTTAAATTATTTTCCATAAATCCTCACTTTCTTGTAAAAAAGATGAGCATTATCAGATATGCTATTATCAGGTTTTCCCCTCGAATGGGAAGCCGGAAAGGAGCGCATTTGATATGCAAATAAACTATTTAGATGCTATTTCATCAGTTCTCAATATGATGAAACAGCCAGACAGTGCATGTAAAAATATAGACATGCACAGAACCTGTTATACTACACTCTTCAAGTACCTGATGGATAAGGGCATTCCTTTTTCAATGGATGCCGCACTGGACTGGCTTGAGATTAAAAAACGGGAAATTTCCTATGAGACGTGTTCTCAATATAGAAATGCCCTGTTCCGCCTCGAGCATTACCTGCTCTTTGGAGATATCAAAAGTTCTTTCTGCCGCTCAGAAGACAGTTTTTTCTGCCGGAGCGGAATATCGGAATCCTTTTTTCGCCTGACATATGAGCTGGAAGAATACTATGCGACCACACAGAATCCCTGCTATTACCATACGTATTCTGTTGCCATCAAGGAGTTCTTCAGGCTTGCTACTTCCCTGGGAGTTACAGAGCCGGAAGCAATAACCATAGATACTCTTATCGAATACTGGAATACTTACTGCAAATCCTGTAAATCTCTTGCCAGACGTCAGAACGCCGTATGTGCCATGACAGCACTTATGAAATATCTTCACCGCAGAGGTGATGTGCCAGAGTGTTACCAGCGGGTTCTTTTTGGTGAGAACGTTGAAATACTGCTTGAGATGAGACTTTCTAAAATAGGTACCGCATTTCATCCGAGTATACCTCTCGCTCTTAAAGCTGATGAATATCTTGACGCTTTGGACGATTGGAAATACATGGAATCATCAAAAGCTGTTTATCGCAATGATTTCACATGGTATTTCATGTTCCTGGAACTTAACCATCTGGAACACTCGGCAGAAACTGTGACATCATGGATAGATATACTCCCGGATTGCCCGAATCAGATCAAAGCCAGCAGTTCCGGATCAGCTCGTCGTTCACACACTATCAGAATGTTTGAAAAGTATCTCCAGGGCATAATGGAATCCAATATAATCGCTGAGCCGATGCGTGCATCTGATCATCTTCCATCATGGAGCAAAAGCATCCTTGGTGGTTTCATAGAAAGCCGCAGGCGGGATGGAATGACCGATAAGACACTTACCATGTGCAGGGCAGCCGGATGCAGTTTCTTCAAATATCTTGAAGATAATGGAATAGATAATCCAGTCTCCATAACACCCGATGTGGTTAAAGCATTTCATAACCATGATGTCCACTCGACCCCGGAAAGTAAAAATGCATATGGAACCAAGCTTCGTCAGCTTCTACGGTACATGGCTGACCAGGATCTGATTTCACCAACACTTTCTTTTGCAGTATCTGCAAGCTGTGCGCCTCATCGCAGCATAGTTGATGTTCTGAGCGATGCTATGGTCGAGAATATATATGAATATCGTGAGAAAGCTTCTACTCCCATGGAGCTCAGGGACACAGCCATGGTCATGCTTGGACTTCGAATGGGTATCAGGGGAGCAGACATCCTAAAGCTTCAGGTAAATGATTTTGACTGGAAAAACAAAACTGTTTCCTTCATTCAGCAGAAAACAAGCAAAGTAATAACGCTTCCAGTCCCAACGGATGTAGGTAATTCAGTATATAAATACATCATGAATGGACGTCCGGAATCGGCTGTCACAGGCAACGGTTATATATTTATCAGCCATCAGGCACCATATATTCCGCTTAAAGTTACAACGGCGTGCCGTGGAGCTTTAAAAAGAATACTTGCTGAATATGGATTTGAATTATCTACTGGTCAGGGCTTTCATATGACACGAAAAACATTTGCCACAAGAATGCTTCGGGCAGACAACAAACTTGACGATATTTCCAATGCTCTCGGACATGCACGTCAGGAAACAGCGGAGGTATATCTTGAACGTGACGAAGATAAAATGAGGCTCTGCCCTCTGGAATTTGGAGGTGTTTTATCATGACATACATTTTTGAGAGCGGTCTGGCACATCATATCGAAGGACTTATACAGCAAAAACGAGCTGATGGATATGCCTATAATTCCGAAGAAAAGCTATTAAAACGCTTTGATACCTTTTGCGTACAGAATTATCCGGAACTGACAACAGTCACCTATGAAATGGCAGCCAAATGGTCAGAAGCCAGACCGGGCGAAGGAGATGCCTATCATAATCGCCGTATGTCGATGGTGAAGGTGCTGAGTGAATATATCCTTTCCCTTGGTCAGGAAGCATACATTCCTAATTTTTTCTGCAAGGCTTACCGTCCGGTTCTTTACATTCCATCAAAAGAGGAAGTTAAGGAACTGCTACAGAAAATGGATATCCGCACGTCTCATAATTCAGAGCAATTTAGACTCGATAGAGAGTGCAAGATTCTTTTTCTCCTATATTTTTGCTGCGGTCTGCGTCTGTCAGAAGGGCGATTGCTAAAATGGGAGCACATAGACCTGGATAAAGGAATCCTTACTGTCCTTGGCTCAAAGGGTAACAAAGATCGCCTTGTATATCTTCCTCAGGATAGCCTTCCGGTACTTAAAAACTATAAAGAACGTCAGGAAATGCTTTTCCCCGGAATTGACTGGGCTTTTCCGGGAAAAGATCCACATAAGCCTGTTTCGTGCTCTGGAGTAGAATCGAGTTTTAACCGCCATTGGGCCATGCTTCCGGTTGCCAGGACAGTTGATAAACATCCGACACCCCACTGTTTACGCCATGCTTTTGTAGTAGAGAGATTTAATGAGTGGATGCATCAGGGAATTGATACAAACACTATGCTCCCATATTTAAGCAGATACCTTGGACACAAAAGTCCTGATGAAACGTATTATTACTATCATCTTGTAGAAAAGGCATTTGATACTATCCGAGAGAAAGATTCAGTGTCTGGAAAGGTCATTCCGGAGGTGATTCCCTATGAAGAATAAATCAGCAAAGATATCGACTGACCAGCTGTTCTTTTCTCACACATGGAACTTTCTAAATGTTTATTTGGTAAAGCAGGTCGGACGCAGTCAGGCTACAGCAGAATCCTACAGAGATTCCCTTACAATATTTAAAAACTACCTTGTAGGTGAATTAGGTAAATCCATAAGCACCTTTCAGTTTTCTGATTGTACCAAAGAATGTATTTATAATTTCAGAGAATATCTGCTTGCAAATGGCAGCCAGCCATCAACTGTAAATGTAAGAGTCGCGGCTATCCGTGCCTATCTGAACTATGCCTCGGATATGGACATATCAGTCCAGTCAGTTGCCCTGGCGATCAGTCAGATCTCACCATGCAAAACCATTAAAAAGGAAAAACCTATTTTGTCCGATGATGCACTTGCTGCAATACTGTCTGCACCGCCGAATACGAAATTCGGTGTACGAGACCGTGCTATTTTGATTCTTCTCTACGATACAGCTGTAAGAATCAGTGAGCTGCTTAATATTCGCCTATGTGATATCGCAATGGAATCAAAATATCCAAATATTTTCATAACCGGCAAAGGTAATAAAGAAAGAACCATACAATTAACAGCTAAAGCAGTCGAACACCTTAGGGAATATATACGTGTATATCACAGTAATTCTTCCAAAGAAGCATACTTATTTTCCACAACAATAAAAGGTGTAACAGACAGGATGTCCGTTGGAAATGTCCAGCGGATTATAAAAAAATATGCAGCTCTGGTCAGTGAAAAAGGGGTTAGTCTTCCGGATTCGGTTCACTGTCACATGTTCCGCCGAACCAGAGCCACAAATCTTTATCAGGATGGAATCGCCATTGAGCTGGTTTCTACAGTGTTAGGACATACCAGAACTGATACAACCAAAAGCTACTATGCAAAGCCATCTGTTGAACAGCTTAGAGACGCAATGGAATCTGTTCCAACACCTGTATCTGATGAAGCACCAATGTGGGAGGGTAACGAAGATGAAATGGCAAGACTTTGTGGATTGCGCTAACGAATAATGCACATCTTTTAGTAGAAAAACGTCTTATTTCTCAGCATTCTTTAAAATGATTAACATTTTGGAATGCTGAGTATAAAGCTTCCACTTCTTTGGTATTGCGGTCTTTTTTCATCTGCTCATCCTGCTCCACTTCCTTGCTATGCAGCTTGGAGTGAGCCACCTCATGGATCATGGTCTTTAAGGTCTGGCCCTCGCTCATGTTTTCCTGCACCGCAATCCGCTTTGCTTCCCTGTCATAGTAGCCTTTGGAATCTCCGGCTATCTCCTCCAGTTCAATCGGTACTGGTGAAATGGCTTCTACTGCACGAATCATATCCTGATACCCTTCCACATCTGAAAGAAGCTCCTTTGCCGCAAGTTCCGGTATCGGCTTTCCGTCTGTCTGCGCCACATCAAAAACGGATACTGCCCGGAATACCGGAATTGTTATCTCGACTTCTTCTTTCTGCGGATTTCCGTCCTTATCAAGTAAAAGTTCTTGTGTGACCGGATCAATCTTGTCCCTCTCCTCTTTGATTTTATAGGGTGCCGGGGCAAGGATACGAATACCCTTTTCCCCCTTCTTAACGTGCCTGTCAAAATTCTTCTGCCAAGCCTTGAATCCGGCCACTAACGTAGCGTCTGGCTTTTGCATCGCAATTAACATAGTATTGTTAAAGCTGTAATTATGGAATTTTGACATGGTATTCAGATAAGTCTTGTACTTCTCGCTTTCAAAAAGCTCCTTGATACCCTGCTCTAGCTTCTCCGTTATTTCCTGTACTTTCTGTTTTTCTGTTTTAGATTCTGCCATAGTATTTCCTCCATCTGCTTATTTTTTGCATGACAAAAGGCAGCCATTATTGACTGCCTTTGCATAACTACGATATTCACTTATAAACCTTTATCATTACTGCCCGTATTCGTTTTGATTTCTGCAATGTACTCCTGTCTCCTTTCTGCACCTGTCACTGTAAATGTTTTTACAAATAAAAAAGACAACCAAGATTTTGTTTCTTAATTGCCTGTTTCTATGCTATTAAATTTTTATTGAACCGATAACCAACTCCCCAAACAGTCTGTATATAGCTTGGCTTGCTAGGATTATCCTCTATCTTCTCCCGAATATTCCGGATATGGCTCATGACGATGTTGTAATCGCCGGAATAGGATTCTTTCCACACAATGTCATAAATCTGTTCCTTACTGAACACTATTCCCGGATGCTTTGCAAAAAGCTTCAAGATTTCAAACTCGGTATATGTAAGCTCTATCTCCTGATTTTCCCGAATGATTACCCGTTGAACCTCATCTATCATAAGACCTTTGAAATTCAACAGATGCTCGTTCATACCTGACATCTGAATGACTTCTTCCTGTTCCTGAAAAATATCTGTTCTGCAATGAACTGTTGGATAAATTAACCCGCATTATTCCACCCTCTCCTGTAAATTACCTAATCTGTTCAGCACTTCATACATCCGGCCATTGCCAAATATATAATTTTGCAAAACAAGCGGCTTCCCCACCTGCCTGCTTTCCCGGTACAGCTTCATATAAGCATCCTTCGCTTGATAAAAGCTGTCTTCCAATTCTTCCATCTCTTTTGTTGGCATTTCAAAAATTTTCCCCTGAATGACCTGCCCCTGGGCTGCTATTCTTGCACAGGATTTCTGCCATGCCGCTTCCTGCTCAAATTGTATATCCAGCCACTCTATCTCATCTTCTTTTGTCAGCGGCGTCCCATCTACCTTATAATACTGTTCATTTTCATAGCGCTGTTCAATTTCAGAATACAGCCTTGCATAACTCAATCCGCAGGCATTTACAACATCAGTATAGTCATACTGCCCTTTTTCTTCCCTAATTTCTTTTAATATTCCGGCTCTCATATCGCTGAACGATGTAACCGAATGCACAACTGTATGCTTAATTTTATCCATTAAATTTTCCCTGTTTTTCGATAATTGAGAAACCTCTAAAATATCCTTATGAAACACTTTCTGGTCTTCATTTTGGCTTTCCTGTTTTCCCAAATATTCCCTATCAAACTTGAAAAAATCCGGCAGATGAATAGGATGACTTAAAAATGTAATTGACATATCTCTTTCTCCTTACTTAAAAGCACTATCCGTAACCGCTTCCGTCATAGCATTTGCTTCATAAGCATTAGACGCTTTTGACAACAGCCTTTCATTGTTCCACGACCGTAATAATCGGCTTCTTTCCTGTTCCTGCTTTGCAATCTTTTCATTCAACATTTCCTGCTGCTGTTTTTTAACCTGCGCCCGTTTTTCCAGATATTCTTCCAAAAGCTCTTTTTGTCTATCTTTCTTGTTGCTTGTCTTTTTATAAAAACTGTTTTGTGAACGAGCATAAAATTCCGATTGATTATTAACACCAGACCCTGAATCGCCCCTATAATCTTTAGCAGTAGCTCCTACAGTGAGCACCATAGAAGCTTCCAACGGCGCAAAGGACGAAGTTAAGTCACGTTTAAGTGCTGATAATATCTTTTCCCTGTACTCCGGATCATCTTTCATATTCTTAAATGCTTCCTCTGATATGTTGATAGCCACATTGGTTATAGTTCTATTTCTGGGTATCTTATCAATTTCAGCATAAAATTCCTTTTTGAAAATCGCCATTTCTTCCGCTTCTGATAATTCCTTTGTATTGCCCGTTTCTCCCGTGCTGTTTACGCTCTTTGTACTTTTCGTTGTTGCAACATTGTTCTGATAATAACTCTGTCCTACTCCACTAATAGCCATTTTTAATCCTCCTTTATCAGCACTTTTTCATAATATCCGATAGTATGCTTGTTGCTGTTCCTTGTTTGTAATTTATACTTTTAAAGGCTACCAAAAACTTCTCTTTAGCCTGCTCCATTATTGATACTGCAGTTTTCTGATATTTTGTATCAAACATTTGAGCCTTATCTTGTGTTTTTACTTCATTTTGAGGGCTATTTCTACGGAAATACCATGAACTGCCTGCGTTTTCAAATGCTTTATTGGTTTGTTGACAGGTAATATATCCTTCTAAATTTGCCAGACGCATTTTAAAGGCTTCGTCCAATCCGGCTAAATCTTCGTCAAGTGTCAATGACCTTTTCCCCGTAAGTTCGTAGGAAACTTCACGATCTCCATTTTCATGTTCTTTTACGATTTCATTATAACGGGTTTCATATGTATCCATTATAGATTTCATCACATCTTCAACATTATAATTCCCGTCTTTTAATGTTAGGCTGCTAATATCCCGCATTGCGGTATAGTGTTCCCAAGCAACCTCATTTGTATTTTGTATTGTCAGTTCCCTGACATTGGTATAATCCGAATCGGGTTCAAATTTGCTTGCCATTTCCCGCTGCATATTTCTTCCTGCATCAGAAATAGAAAGATTTGCCTACTGCTTCACCATCTTTGAGATTGCTTCCCTAACAGTTGCTTTTCCCCGTATATAATTTGTAGTCGTTCCCAAATAATCATAATTATGTCCGACTCCATTAATAGCCATTTCCTAATCCTCCATTGTCATCAATTTTTTATATTGCCGCCCCTGCCCCCTTGCAATAAGTCCGGGCAGTCCGCAAAAGCAAAGGTTTATGCGCCTTGCGGAATATGAACAATTTCTCCTTATGCCTTTATATCAAAACTTGCCCCTGTCGGCGCAGATGTACCAGAAACCGCAGCTAAGAGGTTCTGCGTAACACTTTTTACATCAGTGCCAGTAGCTGATATTGTAAACGTTTCATCTTCTGTCAGCTTCTCCAACTGCGCCTTTTTCTCTGCCCGTCTCTTAGCTGCCTTTTCTTCTGAGATTTTTCTTTCCTCACGCTTTTTCTATAATCTTTCTTTTTGTTTCTTTTCCGCATTCAATGTAGTTGAATTTTGTTTTGAACCACTGGTTCTTGTCATACCTCCGCAAGTAACAGAAGCATTCCCATCGGCATCTATTACAGTTGTAACACCATGTATCACTGCATTATCAGCTTTGGCTTGTGCAAACATTCTATTCTGTCCCGGTACTGCACCAGTTAAATTAAACTCTACTTTCTTGGCAAATTCCGGATCATTTGCCATTTTCTTTAGACATTCGCTAGAAAGATTTATTACCACTTTATTTTCATTTCCACTCATAAGACTGCTACCCGTATTAAAAGTAATCTCCGGGAACTTTTTACACAGTTTCTCATAGTATTCCTGCACTTTGTCCTTGCTGTTTGTCTTTACCTCCGTTGCTACATTAGTGTTTCACACTCTTCTACTTCGAGAATTAATTGCTTTTTCATATCCTGTCATAAAACTCGCTATGTTAAACAATTCCACCGTGCTTATATTGCTGTTCCCGAAGCTTATCCAACGATTTTGCTCCATCCGGGCTATACAAATCCAATAATTCCAAAAAATTACCAGACTCCTTACACCCATTCAATATCATACGCATACTATCCGCATCTTTACCGAATAACATACCCAACAGACTCATATCATACTGATTTTGACTATCACTTAATACTCCCTGCTGATGTAAATCCTCCATAAAACCATAAGAACGAACCTCGGAACCTATTCGCATCGCCACATTATATAAATCCGGATCAACAGTATGAAGATAATTTAGGTAGCGTGTCTCAATATTTCTATTGGGCGTGCCGCTCATCATCCAATTTGCTATATCTTCCAAAGATGCACCTATGGCAGCATCATCAATCAAATGCATCTGCCATCTTCCGCTTTCAGTCTTTGTAAAGGTATATTTTCCATCCTCCGAATACAATGTATTTGACCATGAGTTTTTTGGAGCCGCCTGGTCTCTGACAAGCACTTCAAATGCATCCATTGCAACTCTGTCTGGGATACACTTTTTCTCATCTGTTGGTAATTCCATTTTCCCCAATGCTACTGCAGTTTGCACTAGTTCATAATCCGATATGTTTTCTCCATGATAAAAATAAGAATTTTGTTCTTTCAATTTATCAAATGATGCCGGTAGTTTTACTTCTGCCAACTGTTCTTTGGAAACCTCAGTCCAATCTTCTTTTTTCTTACTACCTGCGGTCTGCATCTGCACTCTCGAACCGTTTGTAATCTTTGTACCATATTTTGCATTTACCATATGTTCTGTTATTGTCACATGTGCAAACTGAAATAAACTCCTTTGGTTTCTTGTATTTCCGTAACCTTCAACTTTCACAGCATATGGAAATGATGACTTCGTATTCAAAACAGAGTAAGTACCTGTATAAAATGTATTTGCCGCTTGTATTCTCATAATATAACCTCCAATCCAAACAGAAACAGCGTCTATTTTCACATTCAATCCCTTGAAAACAGACGCCATCCTTAGCTCATAATATTTATCGACATTTATTCATTTTTCTTTACAGAATGGAACGAAACCTGAAATTTGGGCGTGCCTCTTACTATATCTGTAACCCTATAAGTTTTCGATACTCCTTTGCATTTTCACAATCTGATACAATTCCTGATTGCGCATCCAAGCAAAACGGTAACATCTGCCAATCCTCATTGCCACATGCTCCTACCAATAACAATTGTCTGCCATAAATGATCTCCATCTTTGCACGATAAAGGGCAGCCACTACGGACTGCCCTTACATAAACTGCTATAACACTTTTCAATATTCCCAACCCAAATAGCGCTGACAGGTTGGGAATAAACTTGGGAATAAAATAGATTTTCCTATAAAATTTTTTCTTTTTTCTTTGCCTTATCTGCTGCATCCCTTCCTGCAGGTGTCCCGGACACCCTTGCCTTCATTGCTGCGAGCTTCTCTTGCAATGAAGTCCGTTCTGCCGGTCGGTCTGACAGCTTACTATCCGTAACTGTTTTTCCAAGATTACTCTGCTTTGCCGGCATATCCGCAACCTCATCACCTTTTTTATCCACCGATTTCACATCTTCCTGTGGTTTTTCCGGTTCTGCAGCATCGTCATCCATGCCAATCGCATCATCTCCTTTTTCGTCCATGTTAAGCAGGGCATTAAGCTCTGCAAGACGTTCCAGCTTTTCAGATAGCTCCGCTTCCTGTGGAAATGGCTTATCTACCTCCGCTTTTGCTGTTTCAAGCTGATGTTCCACATTGGATAACTTCGTCTGTGCTTCCTCAAGCTGTGAAGGCATGGCTTCCAGTACATTGTTGATTCTTGTGATATTTCCAAGCGGATCAGAGCCGACTTCCATCGGGTGGCTCATAGCACCTTTAACATTCATCACAAACTTATTGTTGAAAGAATCAAAGGTTACATTCAGCTTAAATCCAAGATATTCACCTACATCCGCACTGGCATTGATACCTTTGATTTCCTTACACATGGCTATGATTGCAGTTCCCGCTTCCTTCTTGTCGGTGTATGGCTTTCCACCCACCTGCATAAAGAACTGCTCCTTATCCTCCGGCTTATTTTTCGCATATTTTTCAATATCAGCAGTAAAACCTTCGATACGTTCTTTGTAAACAGCGATCTGGTGCGGATAATGCTGTGTGATGTTATCCTCCAGCCTGTACTTCTGACTGGTATGGTTTGCCTTCATCAGCTTTAACTTCGATACCTGAATATCAAGATCCATTTTTTCCTTTATGTAGGGATTACCTGTGGCAAGTGCCTTGACTTCTGCATAGGAAAGTGCCGCTTCGTCCACATCCTCACAGCTTCGCACCGGGGATTTACTGGTCATAATCTGTCCGATGAATTTCTGCTTATTCTCAATGAGCTGCCATGAATAACTGTCAAACGTACCTTCCGTAACATAACGAAATATCTTTACTTTATCATTCTGGTTGCCCTGTCGTAAGATTCTTCCCTCCTGCTGTTCAATGTCAGAAGGTCTCCAAGGCACATCCAGATGATGCAATGCAATCAGTCTGTCCTGCACATTCGTACCGGCTCCCATTTTGGCTGTGGAACCTAATAAAAAACGAACCTGTCCGCTTCTTACCTTTGCAAACAGCTCCGCTTTTCTAAGCTCTGTATTGGCATCATGGATAAATGCGATCTCCTGCTCCGGCACTCCCTTTTCCATGAGCTTATTTTTTATATCCTCATACACATTGAAAGTGCCATCGCCCTTCGGTGTGGAGAGGTCGCAGAAGATTAACTGTGCCGACTTCTGCTCTTTGGTGTTCTCCCATATCTCATAGGCTTTCTCCACACAGGTTGCCGCTTTGGAATTTTCCTCATCCGGAAGCATATCGTTGAGCAGCCTCTGGTCAAGTGCCAGCTTTCTTCCGTCATTTGTAATCTTTAGCATATTGTCCTCGTAAGGCTGCACCTGTCTGTCCCGGACTGCTTCAGCACGTTCCGCAAGAGAAGCCACCATTTCTTTCTGAAATTCACTCGGCTTTAATACCACATTTTCATACTCTGCTTCCGGCACAGGAAGTTTTAACATATCCGGTGTCTGAATGTCCGCACTCTCCTTGAAAAGTGCAATCAGCTCCGGAAGATTAAAAAACTTCGCAAATCTTGTCTTTGCCCGGTATCCGGTTCCCTCCGGTGCAAGTTCTATGGCGGTCTGTGTTTCCCCAAAAGAAGCCGCCCACGCATCGAAATGTCCCAGTCCCAGCTTCTGAAGCGTACCATACTGGAGATAACGCATATTCGTATAAAGCTCCGTCATGCTGTTGGAAATTGGCGTTCCGGTCGCAAAAGTTACACCCTTGCCGCCTGTGATTTCATCAAGATACTGGCACTTGGCAAACATATCGGAGGACTTCTGTGCTTCTGTCTGTGCGATGCCTGCCACATTCCTCATTTTCGTATAAAGGAACAGGTTCTTGTAATTGTGGCTCTCATCCACAAACAGCCTGTCTACACCCAACTGCTCAAAAATCACGACATTATCCTTACGGCTCTGGTCATTTAACTTGTCAAGCCGCACCTGCAATGCTTTCCTCGATTTTTCCATCTGCTTAATGGTATAACGCTCCCCGTTGTCTCTTTTTGCCTGATCAATAGCAAGCTCAATCTCATCAATCTGTTTTTCGATTGTGGCTGCCTGTCTTTCCTGTGATAACGGGATTTTTTCAAACTGACTATGCCCGATAATAACGGCATCATAATCACCTGTTGCAATACGGGAACAAAATTTCTTACGGTTGGCGGGTTCAAAATCCTTTTTCGTTGCCGCAAGGATATTTGCTCCTGGATATAACCGTAAGAAATCACTTGCCCATTGTTCAGTCAGGTGGTTCGGCACCACGAATAATGACTTTTGGCATAGTCCCAGACGCTTGCTTTCCATTGCCGCCGCTGTCATTTCAAAGGTCTTTCCGGCACCAACGCAGTGTGCAAGCAGGGTATTATCCCCATACAGCACATGGGCAACCGCATTTTTCTGATGCGACTTTAATTCAATATCCGGTGTCATACCCGGAAATTTCAGATGTGAACCGTCATATTCTCTTGGTCTGGTGGAATTGAAAAGCTCATTATATTTTGCCACAAGTGTCTGCCTGCGCTCCGGATCACGGAATACCCAGTCCTTAAATGCTTCCCTTATCGCTTCCTGCTTCTGGCTTGCAATCATGGTTTCCTTTTTATTAAGAACTCTTTTTTCCTTTCCATCTTCCTCAATGGTATCATAAACTCTTGTGTCTTTCAGATTTAAGGAATCTTCCAGTATCTTATAGGCATTTACCCGGCTTGTACCATAGGTCATGTTGACAAGCGTATTTCCAAAATCAGCGTTTTTCCCTTTAATGTTCCACTCCCCGGTCACACCCGAAAACTGCACCCCAATCGTATCTCTGCGGAATAAATGCTCCGGTGTCTGGAACGTATCACGCATGAAATCATTGATATATTTTGGATCAATCCATGTGGCACCAATACGCACCTCAATCTCCGATGCGTCCAGCTCCCTCGGCTGTACCTGCGTAAGAGCCTGCACATTTGGAGCATATTCCGGATGATTTTCCGCATAAGTGGCTGCTATGGCAAGTTTCTCACGCACATTGCCGCTGAGATACTGGTCTGCTGTCTCCCACACATCCGTAAGCGGATTCTGGAAAATAACACCACGAAGTTCCTCGGTAAGTGTATCCTTATCTCTTCCGGTAAGCTCTCCCATATAATCAAGGTCGATTTTGGCTTTCTCTGCTAAAGATACTGCCAGCGCTTCACTTGCGGTATCCACACTTGTGACAACCTCTGCCCTTTTAATGGTACGCTTCGTGAACATATCCGCCTTGCCTTTGAAATTGCCCTCATCATCAAGTTTTTCCAAAGAACACAACAGGCAATAACTGCTGTCCTGATTAAAGGCTCTCTTATTCGTCTGTGAATTGATCAGACCATATTTCTTAGAGAAATTATCATACAGGCTATTAAGTTCTGTCTGCTTTTCCTTAATTGTTACATCGGAGTATTCCTCAAGCTGCATATCAATCAGTTCCTGCGTACAGTTACGGATTGCCACCATTCCCTTGATACGTTCTTTTGCGGTGTCTGATACTTCCACCGGCTTCATGACAGAGTTTTCACGGTAATATACCTCATTATCGACTACGGTATAACTGAAATTCTTGACGGACGGATCAGCAGGAATACTCTGCCTGCTCATTTCATCCGCAAGCTCCTCATCCAGATCAATCGTATCAATCTGTCCTGTAATGTTTTGAAGTGCTTTCGCTAACTGCTCCGCAAAAGGTCTGCTGTCATCTGCCCTGCAGGTGCTTTCCATGCCATAGGGACCGGATAACATTTCCATCTTTCCTACGATCTGCTCCGGATGCTCTGCAAAGTAAGCGTTCATTGCAATGCCATTTGCATCTTCTCCCAGATGTACCCAGTCCGGCTCACGCTCCACCATGCGGTCACGCTTCTGGAAAAATAATATATCCGAAGTGACCTCGGTTCCCGCATTCGCCTTAAATGCGGTGTTTGGAAGTCGGACTGCACCAAGCAGGTCTGCCCGCTGTGCAAGGTATCTTCTGACCTCCGGACTTGCCTTATCCATGGTTCCCTTGCTTGTGATAAAAGCAACCACACCACCGGGACGCACTTTATCCAACGTCTTTGCAAAGAAATAATCATGGATCAGGAAATTGTTTTTATCATACTGCTTATCTGCCACCTTATACTGACCAAAAGGAACATTTCCGATTGCCACATCAAAGAAATCATTCGGATAATCGGTCTTTTCAAAGCCTTTGATCTGTACATCTGCCTGCGGATAAAGCTGTTTTGCAATCCGTCCGGTAATGCTGTCAAGCTCCACTCCGTACAGCCTGCTTTCTTTCATGGAATCCGGCATCATACCGAAAAAGTTGCCGATACCCATGGAAGGCTCCAGTACATTTCCTTTGGAAAATCCCATTTTCTCCAATGTTTCGTACATCTGGCGGATAATAACCGGACTTGTATAATGGGCATTCAAGGTACTCTCCCTTGCCATGCGGTACTCCTCCGGCGATAGCAGTTCCTTTAACTGGTGATATTCTGCTGACCAGTTTGATTTGCTCTCGTCAAACGCATCGGCAAGACCGCCCCAGCCGACATACTGGGATAAAATCTGCTGTTCTTCCGGTGTAGCATATCTGTTTTCGCCCTCAATCTGCTCCAACAGCTTGATTGCTGCAATATTTGTCTGGAATTTTTCTTTTGGAGAGCCTTCACCCAATCGGTCATCGCTGATATGGAAATTGACAGCGTTACTTTTATCTGGTGCTGATACCGACCTTTCTTGTGCTGATTGCCTTTCTGATGCAGGCTGTTTTTCCTCTGACGAAGGTGTAAGCGGCTCCCAATCTCCGGTAAGCACCTGCGACAACATTTCCTCTGTCTGTCGGTCTGCTTCTCCATTCTCCAGACGCTCACGGGCAGACTGCGTATCTATGCTGTCCAGTTCATCGGCTTCCTGCTCAGCCTGTTCCCTTTCACCAGAAAACTCCGCCTCTGCTTCCATGCCACTTTCTGCAAGTTCATTGCCCCAGTCCATTGCTTCCTGCAAAGTCGAAAATGTCTCCAATGCCGGACGGGTAATGTCTGCCGTATCATAAATCGCATATCCATCCGCTTCCTTATCAATCCAAAGGAATACTCCCTCTGATAAGGTGGCACTCCATTGTGTCGGATTGCCATATTCATCATCTGCATCATGTACCACATGCCATGATAATTTCTGCGATTTCTCTTGTGAAAATTCTTGTTGTGGCTCAGTTTCATCCGGCTCTGCGATACCATCCGTCCCCTCAAAGCGTGAAAACACTTCTGCTTCGTGCCTGTCAATATCTTCCTCTGCAATGGCATTGATATAATCGTCCTCTACCTCGCTACGCTCCGGCTTATGGTCGTATTCAAAGGTTTTCCCATTGACCTGTGCATAATAAAAACTGCTGTCCTCTATGTTATTTCCAAGCAGGTATTTCTCTTTTTCACTGCCCCACTCATCAACCAGAACACACTCATATCCATCAATCGTGATTTTTTGCTGTGCTTCCTTTTCTTTTTCCCGAAGCACATTGATATATCTTCTCGCCTGATTGGTAAATCCGTCCAATACCGCCGGATGTGAGCTTAGAATCAGATCATTGTTCTGCCACTCATTTTCCGCAACAATGCCCTTTGCCCAGTCCTTATTGTTCTGCGAAAAACGACCGTCATAATCAAAATGCGTAACCGTATTTGCAAGAACAAATTCCACACAGTCAATGCCATATTTATCTATGATCTCATCTGCGGTATTCCTCGGAAGAACAAAACCATTGAATTTCTCAGCAATCAGTGCATCAATGTCTTTCTTACACTCTAACCGCTGTCCATGCTCCAGACGAGAAAGCTCACGCTGTCTTGCTTTTTCTGCCTGTTCTTCCTTGTAAGCCTTATAGTTTTCCTTTCCCTGTGGAGATAAGTATTTGTCCTCTTTGATCAGCTCACGAAGCCTTTTCTCTACAACATTCCAGTTCAGAAGCACTTTTGCATACGGATTGCCATAACTGCCTTTCTCCAGACGGATACCTTTTCCATCATGTTCATTATGGGAATCATCATTACCCGGCAGTCCGCCGGAACCACCACCAATGCCATATTCATTTTTCAGAAAAGCAACTGTTTCTTTCTGGTCATGTCCTTCCATGAAATACTCATAAATGCGGAAAGCTCCATGCTCATAGCCGCTTCCTCTGCCAAGTGCATAGTCGATTTCATCCTGTGTGATAAAATCTTCCTGTGCTACCTCCACCGCATCCGGCAATGGAAATTCCAGTCTCTCCCTGTCAAGGTCTGCTATCTCCGATAACAGATATTCCGGTGATTTCACATGCCGCCATTTTAATTCTGCTTCTCCAGAAGCAAGGCGGTTTGCCGCATCTTCCAAAATATTTTTAAGCTGTTCCCTGCCCTCATGGGTGGAAAGAAACTCCATGAGTTTTGCTTCACTTTCCGGATAATTTCCTGCTTTTAAGCCAAGCTCCTCCGGCATTTCATCCATGCCATCCCGCAGAAAGAAATAGATCTGGTTGGCAACACGATTTCTCTCCTGTGTATCCACAAGAAATGCTTCACTGGCACTCATATAAGTACCATTTTCGATCATAGAACGGATATGGCTCTCCACATCTTCCCAATCCATCGTAACAATCGGTGTTTCCCTTGCCTGTGTTCCATAGCCGACACTCATGCCATGCTCATCGAACCACACCGATACCGGATTCCCATTGATTTCAAAGCCTTTTCCGGTCTGACCGTATTCATTTTTCAGAAAATCAACCATCTGCTCGGCATTTCTGCCCTCTGTATACTTTGCAAAAATACGCTTCCTGCTGTGCTGTTTTCCTCCGCCACTCCTTAAAATGGTTTCAAGCTCATTCTGTGGCAAAGAAAAAGCAGCGGGCATGGTATATTTCATACTTGCTTCCGCTGCTGCGACTGTTCCGACCTGCTCCTCAAAAGAAGGAAACATGCTGAGTTGTGTAAAGGTAGATTCCGGTGCTTCTCCCCGGAGAAGATCATCTGTGTCTGTTACAGACTGTAAACCAGTTCTCCCAGAACCACTTCCTCTGCTCGGTTCCGAATGCTGTTCATCTTCGCTACCCAAAGCATCTGATCGGTTTCCTTGAGCTGTTCTGTCACTCCCTCGGTTGCCGCCATCTGGCTTGTCAGCTTCTCCATTCTCTCCTCTGCCTGCTTCTGAATGGTCAGCAGGTGTTCTTTCAATGTCCCTTTCAGAAGAAACGCTGAGTACACGCCCCTGTGGTTCTCCTTCAGATAAGTCTCTCTCATCATTCCGTACTTCGTTACGGTTCCCTCCGGCTGAATGTCCGCCTGTAATGTCGGTATCAGATAATCCCCGTTCTTTTCGTATGTCAGCTTCATCGCTATTGCCCCTTTCTACGCTGTTTGGATTGTTGTCACTATATTCCTCATGTCCGCTTTTGCTTTCACGCTTTAACGCATTGTAGTCTATTTCAGAAGTATTTGCAAGTCCTTTCTGCGTTAAATTTTCTGTTTGTTCCTGTTCGTGGCTTCTGTTATATGCCCTTATGGTTCTTCCAATCTCTAAAAGTACCGGTTTTGCAAGCTCATTGGCTGCATCTCCAAGTACTGCAAGGGTGTCCATGGAATTAAATTCATGGATAAAATCGAAAGAAAACTCCGAACCATACTCCTCCATATCTGCGCCACAGGCAGATAAAAGTGTAAAAGAAATACTCTCCGATAAAGTATCTCTTAAACGGATACCGACATTTTGCTCATCCAGTCCGTCAAGGAAACTGCCCTCGATCATGTACTGCAGATCCGGCAGCAATTCCTCATAATAATCTGCCGCAATCCTCTCAGCTATCTCCATAAGTCTTTCTTCAAACAGCTTCTTGTCATCTGTGGCACCATAGGTCTGCTCTAGACGCTTGATGACATCTTCCTTATGTTCCTCATGTAATTCCCAGAGTTCCGGATACCGTCCGATTCTCCTTGCCGCATGGACATCAGAAACATCAAAAACATATTTCAGGCGCTTTCCATGTGCATCATCCTCATCCAAAAGTGCAATACCCTTTGCACCTTTGTTTACCCAGCAATGCATCCGCTCATTCCACAGCTCTATGGAAGCACACGCTGTTGCATCCGGTCTTTGTGCATAGATTAAAAGCTGTTCCCGGAACGGATACTTATATAATCTCGCCGCTGTAGTAAGGTATTTCATCCATTCCTCACGATTTTTGACAACCTCGGCTGCTGTCTCCTTTGCTAGAGCCGATATAAAATCATATTTTCTCACGCAGTTCTCCTTCCTGTCATAGATACGACAAAAAGGCAGCCACATACACTACATGACTGCCTTTCCTTTATTTCCCGTTACATTCCTATTCTGTTGTACCAAAGCTGAAAGTCTTACTCTCAGCCGTTTTCTTAGGCGTAAACCTTGCCTTAATTTCCGCAACCCTCCCCTCTAATGCCTGAAACATCACATCTACCTGTTCCTGTGTATATTCGTAGGAACCTCGATTTGCAAGATTCTCCAGTCTGCCAATAGCATCAACCGCCTTATTCATGCGGTACTCGCCAATACGGATAAACTTCTCCGCCTTTGTCTCATTTTCCTTTGCTGCAGGTTCACCCTGCATTTCCTCTGCTGTCATTGTTGCATTTGTTTCTTCCATGTGTTTTTCCTCCATTTTTTGACAAAAAATTAGAGCGTATAGTTTCCCATACGCTCTGACGCTGTGTTGTTATTAGTTGTGTGTGATACTAGCATTGCCTCGGCAAACCAGAATCTATCAAGACATCGATTATCTTATCCACCTAAATATAAATAAAAAATTATAACAGGGAATTGCTGTACGCTTCTTCAAAAATATCATTATATAAAAAAATATTTTCTGGATATCCAATAAGTTGATAAAAGAAAGATTCTGGGAAAAAGTCTTGTGTACTAAGTATATTTCCAAACTTTCCTTCCATTCCTTCTTCTGCTAACATTTCTTTAACGATTTTTATAGTATCTGAATAAATATGTGTTGACCGTAACTTTCCAATACATCTTTCTAATTGAAATTCAATTATTCTCGGCTTTCCTTTACTATTTGTATCATGCATCCACTTATTAAAACTTTTTGATTCAGCCATTAATTCATGTATGGCATTTGTCGCAACTACACCACACCATGCGTCACTTAATGTCCTATATTGTCTATTTTTATGTTGAGCCTCAACAATATACGTAAACAATCTTGTCATTAAAATCAAGTTTCTATGCGCATTTACTGGAATAAATGTTCCTAAAACTGAAATAGCTCCATTACGAATAAACATATCTGCTATGTTAACAGCCCCCATTCCTCTTGGACTAGAATGACACGCACTTAATATCACTATTGGAGGTACCATAATATCCTCAGAAGCCATCCAAAATTCTTCACCAACCATTATTCCAGCCATATTCTTTTTGATATTATAATATCCATGAGCTGAAATGTATAATATATCTGCATCCTGATTGTTCTTAATAAATTTAAGTATACTTTCAACGCTATAAGTTTGTTGATAAATAACTGAAAAACCATCATATTTTTTTGTCATATCAATCAAAGTACTACGCACCAAATCACTCATTTGATATACATATTTGTTCTCATCATTATTGATAATGCATTCCGCTATAGCAACTTTACATTTTTTCCCTAAATAGACTTGGTTTTTTTTAAGTAATTCCAATTGCAATTGTCTAGTTAATGGGGTCAACGGTCTATAAGAAATATTTTTATAACATTGCAATGGGACTTCATCATTTTCTAAAATTGCTAATCCTATTGGAAAATCAGAAAATATAGTAATATCTTTTGCTCTTTTTAGCACTTCTATTTGAAAACTATTAAAACAACAACCCAGTAACTTTCCTAAATCGCTAAATGTCTTCCAAATATATTTGTTATTTGTTCCATCCTTACATCTTTGTTCAAGCTCTCCATATTTTTTATACAGTTCTTCTTTTACACATGATAATTCCATTAAAATTCCACCACGTGCAATTGCTCTATGCACTCCCATTATCCTAATAGCTCGTTTTTCATTTTCAGATAAAATACTAGCAGATAAACCATACTTTTTTTGTGATTTAGGAATGCCAGGGAAAGTTATCACAACACTAATATCAAATTTATACATTTGCTTAACAATTTCATCATCATATACTTTATTAGCCTTATCATCCCAACAAGTTATGCCTTTTTTTTTCATTGAAATCAAGGTGTTAAGGTGCGATATGTTTTTCCATTGCATGTCAATACACTTTTTCTCTACCTCACTACAATTGAATATTTCTAACAATAAATTATTTGTTTCTCCAAATTGTCGACTAAGATAAAGCGCCGGTAATGCTTTTAGTTTTTCTCCTTCTAACCTAAAGTGAATGTTAATATCCTTAACTGCATCAAATTCAAAATCATTTTTTCTTTTAAGCAACCAAATTTTTTCCCATTGCTTTTTGATCAATTCCTGGTTTAACTCATGAGTATAGTATGTTCCTAACAATGGATTTCTTTTCTCACAGTTACTTTTTATATCTTTACTGCAATCTTCAGTTAATATAAATATGGTGGGGGCAATGTTATCTATATTTTGATTAACAAGTATATAATCTGGAACAAGAACAATTTGATGCGGTGTATCATATGATAATGCCATAAATTCTTCATCTAAATCATATATATCAAATACATTCCTAGGCAAATGCATTATATACTCTATTGCACCTAATGTTCCATTCAAATCATCATCTAACAAATGCATTGTCCCATTATTATTCTTTTTTATGGATTCTGAATTTCCAAATAAAACTATAGGTCCGCTAAAACCATTGTCATTACTTTTGAATACTATAAAATATGTAAAATAATATTCCATGTATATCCTCCATGTTTCTATACTGCAAATGTCGCAAAGTTCAATTTATCTTTACAAAACTATATCACAATAACAGTTACATTCCTACCCCTGCTTTCCCTTCGTCTGTGGAAATTCCATCTTAAATTTATACTGAAACCCCTTGATTTCTTTACCATCTTTCGTATAGGAAAATTCCTCTACACTCTCTGGAATCAGGTACGCATCATAACTGCCCTTCTTTCCTTTCAGACCTTTTACAAGTATCTTTTTTCCTTGAAGTAGGCTCCTGACCTGAGAATCTGAAAGTGTTACCCCAAATGCCTTGCCAACATTCATGCCACATTTCCCGGTACAGTACGCTCCAAATTTTCCCTTGACTACATCAGCACCACATTTCGGGCATTTACCTAGCACTTCCTGTTCACCCTTGCCTGTGCCAAACATGGCTTTCTGCTCATCACTAACGCTGTGATAGGTCTTTACAAGATCAGTTACCATTGCTTCAATACCAGACATAAACTGCTCTGCAGCAACTTCTCCTTTGGATACAAGTGTAAGCTCATTTTCCCAGTCAGCAGTCAGTTTCGGAGATTTTACTACATCCGGAAGTATCGTGATCAGCTTCATTCCGTCCTCTGTCGGAATCATCTGCTTTTTCTCACGCTTTACGAATCCGTCTTTTACCAGTTTTTCAATAATGTCAGCTCTGGTGGCAGGTGTGCCAAGTCCTTTTCTCTCCACTTCATCGCCCATATCCTCTGCTCCGGCTCTCTCCATGGCGGACAGCAGGCTGTCCTCAGTGTAATGTTTTGGCGGCTGTGTGAAATGCTCGGAAACCTTTGTCTGCTCCACTGCAATCATCATGCCCTCACGAAGCTCCGGCAGCTTCTTTTCTTCCTCTGCATCCGATTTATCCTCTGCGGTTTTATAGGAATTTTTGAAGAAATCCTCAAATTCCTTCCATCCATTTTTCCACACTTCCTTGCCAGATACCTTAAATACAGTATTGTTGCAGGTAATCACTGCCTTTGTGGAATTATAAATGTGCTTCTCCCCGGTCGCACACAGCAGACGGTTTGCACAAAGGGAAAGTATCTTCATTTCGCTCTCCGGGATTGCCTTTAAGTCCTGCTTGATGATCTCCATGGTAGGAATGATTGCGTGGTGGTCCGTCACTTTCTTGCTGTTCAAAATTCTTTTAATATCTGGATTGAACATGATATTCTGTTCAAATAACAGAGAATTGAAAATCGCTTCGATCACATTTTTTGCAGTACCTTCCATGTCATCGGAAAGATACTGGCTGTCTGTTCTTGGATAAGTCACTAACTTTTTCTCATAAAGGCTCTGCGTATATTCCAATGTCTGCTTGGCAGTAAAGCCAAACAGACGGTTTGCATCCCTCTGGAGTGTGGTAAGGTCATAGAGTTTCGGTGGTGCCACCCACTTTTCTTCCTTTATCACAGAAGTGACAAGAGCCTGTCCGTTTTCACAGGCTCCTGCAATCCTCTCTGCTTCCGTTTTATCACTGATATGCTCTGATACCGCATCCAGACCATTTCCAATGATGTGAGCCATATAATAGGCTTCTTTCTTGAAATTCATGATTTTACTTTCACGATCCACCAGCATGGCAAGTGTCGGTGTCTGCACTCTGCCAACCTTCAATGCCTTACCGCCATATAATACCGTAAAAAGTCTTGTCCCATTGATACCCACAAGCCAGTCTGCTTCCTGCCTGCATAATGCTGAATGATACAAGTTATCATAGTCGCTGCCTGGACGAAGATTATGGAAGCCGTCACGGATAGCGCTCTCCTCCATGGAAGAAATCCATAACCGCTTCATCGGTTTTCTGCACCCTGCCATGTTGTAGGTCAGGCGGAAAATCAATTCTCCCTCCCTTCCGGCATCGGTTGCACACACAACAGCATCTACCCTGTCATCATGCATGAGCTTTTTCAAAATCTGATACTGTGCTTTTGTATCACTTTTCACTTCATGCTGCCATTCCTGCGGAATGATTGGAAGGCTCTCATAGCTCCATTTCTTCCATGCTTCCTCATAGCTTTCCGGCTGTGCCAGTTCTACCAGATGTCCCACACACCATGATACCAGATACTCATTGCCTTCCAAATATCCGTCCTTACGCTGTGTGGCACCAAGAACTGCCGCAATGCTCTGTGCCACACTCGGCTTCTCTGCAATTACAAGCTCCATCTCTATTCCTCCCCATTTTCTTCATCATTCTCGTTGTTGTTATCTTCATTGTCATTCTCGTCTGTGTCTACTGATTCTGTATCATCTCCACCATTTATGAATGCTTCGTCGAAATCCTGCTCGGTTTCTTCCTCGTCATCATAATCGTAGTCCTCGTCAAGCTCGTCCTCATCTTCATCCTCATCAATGAAGTTTTCCTTTTTCTTCTTGGATTTCACAACATATACCACTCCGATCACAGCTACCGCAGCAATGCCCATTAAAATATATGTAAAGCCGGAACCATCTGCTTTTGCGGTATCCTCTTTCGGCTCACTTGTATCCTCCGTGCTATCTTCGGTGCTGTCCTCAACACTTTCTGTTCCCTGTGTTTTCTCTCCTGTGGTATCAGCATTATTGTTTGATAATGCGCTGTCTTTGGTAGGGATTGCAGATTCCAATGCCGCTGAATTTTTCGGAAGTGTCTCGCTGTTATCCGTTGTGGTATTCAGCAGGTCGTTTTCACTGACTTCTGTAAGGAAATACACCTTTTCATCTTCCCCATCACGATCAATTACCAGATAAAATACTTTCTCGGATGCAGTCTGGATTGTGTAAAATTCCTTGCCTTTTTCTGTGGTCTGGCTGTCACTGCTCTGGTCTGCATCCTTGGAAGTATCTCCCGTACTTGGAGATTGCTTTGCTGTTGCGGAACTGCTGGAAGTTGTTCCACTGCCTGTCTGGGAAACTGTATTTCCATTCACATCCGTTTTCGTATGCTCTGTGACCTGTGCGGTTGCAGAGTTTGGCTTGGTTGCAGACGCATCCACCGGAAGCTGCTGTGCCGGATCTTTTTCATTGCTGTCCTTATTCTCCGGATCGGTGTAATACGGATTGGCTGTTTTATAGATTTCAGAGGTATTTCCTGCATTATCCATGGCAGAAATCGTGAAATACTGATACCCTGCATCGAACTGTTGCAGACGGATATTCAAGGCTCCATTCGTATGGTCGGTAAATTCATATCCATTGACATAGATTGCCTTGATACCGGAATCCGTATCATGTGCCTGAATGCTCAAAAGACCGTCGCTGACTACCGCATTTAAGGTAGGCTTTGTAAAATCAAAGCACTTGATGTAGCGGTTTTTCTCGTAGGTCTTGCCCTTCTGGTCTGTGACCTGCACATAAATGGTGCTGTTCTCGGAAATCTCTATGTGCATATCCTCGGTAATGTCCGTCCAGCTTCCATTCTGTCCGACTTTTGCCTTTACTGTCTGAATGGTAAAATTACCGGAAACTATCGTATCTTCCACCTTGACTGTTACTTTCGTGGTATCGTTATGCCACCCAGAAGGTGTATTGATTGTAATTTTTACGCTCGGATTGATATAAGCACATTCCTTGTAATCCTTTGCACACACCTCACAATCCTCATCCACCGCATACTGACTGCATTTTTCCTTGCAGGTGCATTTTGCGGCAGGCTGTGTCTCCTCAGTTGTGCCTTCTGTGGAATTTTCCGTTGCATTCTCTGTGGACTGCTCTGTGTGATTTTCTCCACTACCGGAACTGTCCTTGTTATCATTACCGGACGCTGTGCTTTCTGCACTGCTTTCCTCTGCCGCACTTTCTGTTTTCTGCTCTGCGGTATCCTCTGCATGAACCTCCACAGTATTTGCCCTGTTTGCAAAAAATGCCCCGACCGGCATACAAAAAAGTATTGCCGACAGTATCAGGGACATTAGTGCCTTAACGGATAACTTCTTCATTTTCATTGGTCGAATCCTCCTTTTCCTGTTCCCGTTTCTGTAATAAATTTCTGACTTCATCCTCACTGAGCTTATTAAGCATCTGCAATCGCTCGGATGAGATTTTATATTTTCGTATGATCTTCATGGCTTCGGCATCCTCCGCCATCTGTTTCTGTTCTGCAAGGTCTTTTTCCTTTGCCTGTAGCTGTGCTATCTGCTCTCTGACCTTTTTAAGCTGTGAATTGATTCGTTCTACTGACAAAAATAATTCCTCCCTTCGCTAATTCAATCTTCCAAAACCATAGAAATGGCTCTGCCAGTAAGAAGTATTGATTGATGTGTACTGAATTGGATCACCGCAATGCACCATCGTACCGTTTCCACAGTAGATACCAACGTGTGTAACCGGACGTCCCGCATTATAAGTTCCGGTAAAAAAGATAATATCCCCTGCCTTTGCGTCTGCCGCTGATACCGGAGTACACTGGTCATAAATGCCCTGTGCGGTGGTTCTTGGCAGGTTATGTACGCCGCTGTTTGTAAATACCCAACATACAAAGCCTGAACAATCAAAACTTGCCGGAGCTGTTCCTCCAAAGGTGTATGGCATTCCCAGATATCTGTTTGCTTCCCGCATAAGCGTCTGCACCGTTGCATCGTCATAGGACTCCGGTGGTATCACATTGCCGGTTCCTCCTCCGGTGCCGCCCGTTGTTTCCCCATAAATGGTCTGTTCTCCTGCTTCAAAATAAAATAACGGGTTATAATACACCCCGTTATACAGACATTCAATATGAAGGTGGCTTCCGGTACTGCTTCCTGTATTTCCGCTTTTGCCTATATTGTCACCCTTTTTTATACTCTGCCCTGCGGATACATTTAAGCTGTCCATGTGGGCATATTTTGTGCTATATCCCTTGCTGTCCGTAATCACCACATAATTCCCATAGTATGAATCGTAAGCCGCTTCCGTAACCGTTCCGTCATGGGCTGCATACACGAGCGTTCCTGTCGGTACTGCTATGTCCACACCCCTGTGAAGCTCCTCAGCTCCGGTGTTTGGATTTTTCCGGTATCCGTAATAACTGCTGATATAGTAATACCAGTAATAATCAACCGGAGAAGCAAAGACCTGTAAGCCGCCTTTTGTCTCCGTATAGGCTCCAAAAATTTCCGTCTGCTCACTGTCCATGCGTCCGGCTACAATGCTCTCAAGCGGTGTGACCGTAAGTGTGACACGAAGAATTGTTACGGTATATTCTTCTTCCTCCTCGTACTCATATTCCTCGGTATGGGTAGTCCCGTCCGGATTTGTTACTGTTCTGGTTCCGGTCTTTGTGACTGTCCTTGTCCGTGTCTCCTCCACTTCCTCAGTAGTAAGGGAATACATGGCATCAAATAATTCCTGAATCTCACTCTCCATCCCCTCGGCAGTAAATTCCGTATGGACTGCGGAAAGATAACTGATCAGTGTATATGGATCATGCCCGATTGCACCAAGGTTATAATCGTATTCATCATATCCCGGATAATCAGTTTCAATCCGGTCAATCTTGTTTTGCAGCTCCATTTCCTTTTCTGTAAAAGATAAATCTGCTGCATCAATCTCTGCCGGAAGGCTAAGATATGTGCTTGCCATCGTTGTTGTCACAGTTCCGGTAAACATGGAACCGCAGCTTGATAATGCCGACATGATCATAATAAGCAGAAGAGCAAAAATACCCACTGTGATAATCAGTGTTTTATTTTTTGTGGCAATCTCCTGTAACTTCTTTGCAATGCCGGTTGCAGCATTGGCTGTCTTTGTAAATGTTTCCTTTGCAGTCTTGGCTTCTGCTCCTGCCCGCCTTGCCTTGGCATACTCACGCTTGATACGCTGTTTCTGTAGCTGCCTTTGCAACTGCTTCTTTGGACTGTTGCCCTTTAGATGTGGATTTTCACTGATGAATTTCTCATACTCCAGCTTCATATCCGCTGTGACCTGTTTTTTCTGCAATCGCTCTAATCGGTCACGCTTTCTCTGTGCCTTGCTCTTGCGGTGATATTTCATATAGTGGTAAATATCCTCGGCTCGCTGTTCCGTCTTGTGTGCGCCCTCCACAGCAGAATTATCCTTTTCTGTCTCTGCAATCTTGCGATGCACAAAATACATATTTTCGGTCTGGAGCTTGTGAACCGCAGTTTTTCCCAGTCCATCTGGTTTAAATGGCTTCTCCACATCCACCGGAACCACAACATACTTTGCTTTTCCGGTCTGTTCGTCAAAGACACTCTTCATCTCATACTGCCGCTTTGTCGGCATCTTGTCCTTTGCTTTCTGCAACTTTCGGCGGTTCTTTTCCGACTTATCAAAAGCCTTCTGTACTTTTTGGTCTGTAAATTCGTCCGCCTGCCCCTGCGAAAATGTGGCGTCCTTTGTCTGAAGATCTCCATAATCGGACTGCTTTGCATTTTCTGACTTTGCACGCTCTCTGTGTGCGTGTTCTCTCTGCACACGCCTTTTGTGATATTTTCCTTTTTCCTCAGACCGTTGGTAGGTATTTCTAACGTGGTAATTGTCCTGAAAACTGTCTGCGTCCTCTGTATGGAAATTTGTAGCATTACCGTTTTCCTCATTGATAAAGCTGTTTTCCTTTAAGAATGTCTTTTCCGCTTCGGCTTCCGACTTCTGGACATTGTGACCAGAAGTGTCCTGTTGTTGCTGTCGGTAATATTTTTTCTTATTATTTTTCCTGTATTCTGTCCCAGTATTAAACTCTGACTTCTGGACGCTGTGACCAGAAGTTGCTTTTCCTGTACGACTGCCATGGTTCGCATCCCTTGGCAGATTGCTCACAGGCTTCTCGCTGGCACTAAACTGGTTTTCCACAGAAAAGGTGTTGTCCTGCCTGTGTTCTATATGTTTTACTCCAGTCACTTCCTTATCCTTGGAAAATGTCTCTTTTTCAAATGCCTTTACTGCCTGCTTCTTCTGTCTTTTTTCTGCCATTTTATACTGCGTCCTCCTTCTGCACCGATTCCTCCGGCTTGGTATTCATAATTCTGTAAGTCTTGGTGTCTGTCGGATATTTGTCTACAAATGGAATTACCACATTGTCAAACAGTATCAGACCACTTCCCGGCTCGGAGTTGGTGACATAGGAAAGCTGCTTATCAGAAAGTCCCAGCTTATCAGCGAGAATTGCCTGATCTTTGGCATTCTGATTTAACAGATACACAAAATCGCTGTTACCCAAAATACCTTCAATCTCCTCAGAACGAAGAAAATCGCCCACGTTCTGCGTCAAACCTGTCGGAATACCGCCCCATTTTCTGAAACGCTTCCAGATTTCCACAGAGTAGATAGCTGTCTGCTTTTCCTTCAGAAGAAGGTGGAACTCATCACAGTAATAACGGGTTGCAATCTTTCGCTCCCTGTTCTGTGAAACCCTGTTCCACACTGCATCCTGCACGATCAACATTCCAAGTTCCTTTAACTGATTTCCCAAGTCTCTGATGTCAAAGCACATGATACGGTTGCCACTGTCTACGTTGGTATGGTGGTTGAAGTAATTCTGGGAACCATGCACATACAGCACAAGGCTGTTTGCGATACGCTCCGCCTTTGGATTTTTGTGTGCTAACAGGGCATCATATAAATCTTCCAGCAGCGGCATATTTTCCGGCACCGGATTTTCAAAATACTTGTCATAAATATGACGGATGCATTCGTCGATGATACCTTTCTCATCATTCTCCAGACCGTCCTTGCCACCTGCAATCAGATCACACAATGTAATGATAAAATCAGATTTCAGTTTTAATGCTTCCTTATCCCCCTTATGGCTCAACTGAATATCCATCGGGTTCAGATAATCTTTGGAATTAGTGGCAAGTTTTACAACCTGTCCATGTAGTGCTGCCACTAGCGCAAAATACTCGCCCTCCGGATCGCAGATAATAATGTCGTCCTTTGTGATAAGAAAACAGCTTAAAATCTCACGCTTTGCACTAAAACTCTTACCACTTCCGGGTGTTCCTAAGATAACTCCGTTTGGTGTACGGAGCCTTTTGCGGTCTGCCATGATCATGTTGTTGCTGAGTGCATTTAACCCGTAATAGATTGCCGGAGCAGGCATAAATAATTCCTGCGTGCAGAATGGTACTAAGATTGCGGTGCTTTTTGTGGAAAGAGTACGCTCAATGCCTGTCTCATTGCATCCAATCGGTGCGGATGCCATAAGTCCCTGTTCCTGCAAATACTGTAAACATCTGAGGTCACAGTTTGCCTGCTGAATGATACCGGACACTCTCTGCATTAAGCTCTCCAGTTCCCGCTTGGTTCTGCCATAACAGGTAATAAGGAATGTCATGTTGATCATCTTCTGATTGCTCGTATTCAAATCATCCAGAAATTCCAGCGTATCCTTTTCATAGGTCACAATATCCGTTGGAAGAATATCCATATCGTAGCCGCTCCGGACTGCCTTTTTCTGCTCCTCAATCTTCATCTTCTGGATATTGGAAATGACCGCTTTTAACTTCTTGATTGCCTTTACCGGATCTTCCGTCTGCATGTGCATGGAGATAGTAAGGTTTGCATCAATGTCAAGAAGCTGCTTGATCAGCTCGTCCGTAAACTTCGGTGCGATAATATCCAGATAGGACACACAGCCATACATATTTCCCGACTTGAAGCGGTTCGGATAGCGGAAATCAAACCCCGGCGGTGCAATATAGTCCTTGACCGACTTACCGGATTCTGCCAGATCCTTAAACGAAAAGCGGAAAGGCTCCATGGTATCCTGATTAAAATATTCATGCAGGATACGCAGTCTTTCCTTTCCGTCCAGACCCCTCGCAAGGGTTCCTATGTTGTTTAAGTTCCGTATGACATCTTTTTCAATGTTGTTAAGGCGGCTCTTTGCTTCCTTGTAGCCATTGCTCTCCACACCAAAAATCAGATATTTTGATTTGATGATGCCATTGTTTCCCTTTGCCGCCTGCTTCTTTAACATCTCCGTATATTCTTCACGAATGTCGTTAAAATCATCCTCCTGCCACGGAATGTCAAACTGTTCTGTAAGCATCTGTTCGTTGACCTGCCTGTTGAAAAGCACCAGTTCAAACCTCACAGACGGATCAAAATAATTGATGAGCTTGCTGTACTGTGCCAGTATGTCCGCCTGCTCGTCCACTTCCAGAAGCGAATAGTTTATATCAAAAAATTCCACCATCTTTGTATAATAACGGTGGCTGACCTGACAGATACCGTCACGGAACATCTTTTCAAAAGTAATCGTCTTTTGTGCGGTAGTCGGCTTTTCTTTCTCAATACTCTTTCCCGATAAAATATGTTTCAACTGTATAAGACGCTTCTTTTCTGAAAAGGTAAGACCGCCACTTTTACTGTTGTTCCTGCTATTGCCTTTATAACTGCTTTTTCTGCGGCTTTCCGGTTCTGCCTTTTGCTTTTTCTTCAAGATAACGAACCTCCCTTCGTAATTTTTCTTTTTCTTCCAACTGCTTGTATAAATTTTCCGACCGGTATGGTCTTATGCCCTGTGTGAGTATCTTCTGCCGGAGCATAAAATACAAAATCTTCTCCGCCGGAAACCCGTTTTTCTCATACATTGCAAAAAAGAAAAATGGAAGCATTGCTCCCATCATAAGAAGTGATGCGGCAGATGTTCCGATCAATCCCTTGGTTAAAAAATACAAGGGTATCCCGGCTACTGCCGCACCGCTGAAACAGATGATCTGTCTCTTTGTCAAGTTCAGTGCCACTTTTGTCTTGATACCGGACAAATCCTTTGGCACCTGCACGGATATTGCCATTTCGTTCCTCCTTTAATGTGCATTCCAGATAGATTTAGACAGGGAGCCTGTCTTAAAAAGTGAAAAACATAGGATAACGGTATATGCCGCCACTGACCAGAGTGCGGTATGCAGGTTGTCGGCTACTGCCACACCTGCCACCAGCACCGCATAGATAGCAACGCACACCATCATAAAAAAGCCCTGAAATGCCAATGCACAAAGTCCCTTAAAATAATTAGTTCCTATCGTTCCCCATTCCCGATTGGTTACGGTTGCACAGGGAACAGGTGCTACTGATACATAAAGATATATTTCAATCATTCGCCCATAAAGAATGACGGTAATCAGGACTGACATGATTTTCATACATAAACTGACGATCATGGTCTCCATTCCAAGTCCCAACAGCTCTCCTATGCTCATTTCCGAAAACTGCTCATTGAACATCGTCTGCAGCGTACTTGAAACATCAATACTGGTTTCCCCGCTGATTGCTGCGGCGGCAGAATTGACGATGTGGCTTCCCACATCAAATACCGCCATTACAATGTCAAAAGTCTTGCTAAGAAGCATGACTGCAATACACGCTTTCATAAAAAAACGGATAAAAATTGCCGTATTGAAGTCATGCAGATTATTCTTGTCAATAACCATGGAAATAAGCTCATAGACGAGTACAAAACTGATGATCATTCCCGCTATGGGAATCATCACGTTATCGGACAGGGTTTTTATCATGTCAAAAATACCGGAGTTCCAAGTGCTGGGAGTTTTACTGACCTCCCCTGCAATCGTGCCTACTTTGTCATTGACATCGGTAAACATGGTTTCAAAGTTGGTCAGAACCCACCCCTGCAACAGTTCCTTTATGAATTCAGTAATCTTATCAATAATCCCGCCCATGAATTATGAGAACAGAGTGGTAAGCTGTGGAATTACCGTCTGTGCCACAATGATGATGCCACCGCCACTCATAAGCTGCTTGATGCCCTGTGATTTTGCTTATGTGTGATAAAGAAGTAATAGAAGTGTAAAAAATTTTGCCTTTCCTATCCGATACTTGCCTTTGATATCGGATAGGGCGGGCGGTCATTCGGGCAAGTCCACTTTGCCGACGAAAGAATAGTAAATCTCAATATCCTGTCTGCGTGTGCCGTTTTCATCGTAGCTGCACTCATGCACAACGATTTTCTCTACAAACTCACGTAAGAGGGTGTGGGTCAGTTCTTCAAAGTTCATGTGCTTGCGGACAATGTTCATAAACTTTTCTGCGTTTACGGTAGCTTCCTGTGCTTTGGAAAGCTCCGCCTGTATTCTGGCAACACGCTCTTTCAATTCCTGCTGTTCGGCTTCATAGTCTGCCGAAAGCTCCGTGAAACGCTCGTCAGAAATGCGACCGCTTACGCTGTCCTCATACAGCCGCTTGAAAATAGCGGAAAGTTCACCGATACGCTTTTCGGCAGCTTCCAGTTCCTTTTTCTTGGCGGCGTTCCGGCGTTTGCCGCCGTCCTCGTTCTGCTCGATCAGCAGCTTCATAAACCGGGCTTCATACTTTGCCGCATAGCTCGTCACTTTCCGTAGATTGGAGAGAACGCCCGCAGTCAAAAGGTCGGTGCGGATAAAATGTGCGGTGCAGTCATGGGTGCGCTTTTTGTAGTTCCCGCAGATATAGCAGTCCTGTTTCCGCTTATCGGTCTGGTAACGCTGCTGATACATGACGCTGCCGCAGTCCGCGCAAAAGAGCATACCAGAGAACAAGCCCACTTCATCATAGCGGTTCGGACGCTTGCGCTGTTTGCGTAATTCCTGCACACGCTCCCATGTCTGGGTGTCGATGATAGGCTCATGGTGGTTCTCGAAAATTGCCTGTTTCTCAATGGGATTTTCTATGCTGTGCTTGGTCTTGTAGGACGGTTTCTCCGTCTTGAAGTTCACCAAACAGCCCATGTACTCCCGGTTTTCAAGGATATGCACCACGGTATTTGTCGCCCATTTGCACTCATAGCCGGGGTGATAGCGGCGTGTGCTGCCCGTCCTGCGGTATTCCAGCGTTCCCGGCGTTGGGATTTCCTGCTCGGTCAGCATACGGGCTATCTTGGTCGGACCGTTCCCGGCAAGGCACAGACGGTATATCTGCTTGACCACGGGTGCGGCTTCCTCGTCAATGATGAAGTTTTCGTCCTCGTCCATGAGGTAGCCGTACACGGGTTTGCTCGTAACAGGCTTGCCGCTCATGCCTTTTGACCGTTTTACAGCTTTGATTTTCTTACTCGTATCTCTCACCAGCCATTCGTTGAAAATGTTCCGCAGAGGGGCAAAATCATTGTCGCCCTGTGCGCTGTCTACTCCATCGTTGATGGCGATAAAGCGGACTCCTTTTTGTGGGAAAATCATCTCGGTATACATTCCCACCTGCAGGTAGTTTCGCCCTAACCGTGACATATCCTTTACGATAACGGTAGCCACTTTCCCGGCTTCAATGTCCGCAAGCATGGATTGAAAGCCCGGTCTTTGGAAGTTCGCACCAGAATAGCCATCGTCCGTGTACCAGCGCAGATTGGAAAAGCCGTTCTGCTTTGCGTAGGTTTCAAGGATACGCTTCTGGTTGGAAATGGAATTACTTTCGCCTTGCAGCTCGTCCTCATGGGATAGTCTTGGATAAAGGGCAGTGATTTTCTGGGTGGTCTGTCTTAACATAAAATCCTCCGTTTCCGACAGCCAGCCCCACTATTCCGTATTTCGATTATACCACATGGGGCGGCTGTCTGTATAGCGGCTTCTGCTTCTTTACCGCCCGGTAAAATGACGATTTTTCTGTGCGGCTTGTAGCGTTAGGGCGAAAGCTGGGCTTTGTGTCCTGCGGCGGCTTCCGCCTCCAGCACTTTCATCATCTTATCGGCTGCTGTGTCGGTGGTATCTTTTTTGAAAAAGCCGGAAACGACAAGGACGGTGTTGCCCATGCGGATCTCTGTCACGCAGTCCGGGCGGCGTTCCGGGGTGGTGTTCTGCTTGTTCTCTGCCATAGGCAACTCCTTTCATTTCATCAATTCTTTTAGTCTGTTCAGCTTGGCTTGCGCCGTTTCACGGCGGAAGTTCTCTCCCGTAAAGAGGATAGGGGCGCACATTTCCAAAAGGCGGTCATAAATCCGGGCATGGGCGGTGTCCAGCGGATTTTGCAGGCTGTCCAATGTCAGATTGGTGGTAACGATTAAGGGCTTGCGGCTGCGGTAGCGGCTGTCAATCACATTGTAGACCTGTTCTAAACCGTACTCTGTGCCGCGCTCCATTCCAAAATCATCAATGATAAGCAGAGGAAAACGGCAAAGACGCTCGATATACTCGTTGCGCCCCTCAAAGCTGGCGGTCAGGTCATTCAAAATCGCAGAGAAGTTCGTCATGCGGACAGCGACTTCCTGCTCCATGAGGGCATTAGCGATACACCCGGCAAAATAGCTTTTTCCTGTGCCGACCTTGCCCCATAGCAGATAGCCGATATTTTCCTCGCGCATGATTTCCCAATGCTCCACATAGAAGTGTGCAATCTCCATTTGCGGGCATTTCCCGTTGTCGTTGGCGAAAGTCCATTCCTGCATGGTAGGATTGGTAAATCCCCGGCGTTTCAAGTCCTCCACGGTGTCAAGGTGCTTTCTGCGCTGTTCGGCGGCTTCACGCTCCAAACGCTGGGCTTTCTGGCAGTCACATTCTGCCGGGTGGCGGTCACGCCCAAACAGGGCGGCTTGCTTTTCCGGGAAGTAGGCTTCTTTCGGAGTGTGACACTTGCCGCAGTAAAGCAGTCCGTCCTCGCCCGTGTAGTCCTCCGGCTGTGGGGTAACAGCCGCCATATTCAAAACTCGTTCTGTAAACAGATTACTCATAAGCTCTCGCCCTCCTTGCAGGCGTATTCGGGTATGCCCTGTTTCGGGGCAGCCTTTGCGGTATCGTCTGCCGCCCATCTGCGGATAGTGGCGGCGTGGTTTTTATATTTCTTGCCCGTGGACGCGATATAGCCGGAAAGCCGCTCAATGTAGTACGCCCATTTTTCGGGCAGCTCCGCTTGCAGTTCGGAAAGCTCCGTATCAGTCAGAAATACATTCTCATATCTGCCATAGCTGCGGGCGATGGCTTGTCCCTTTAACTCTCCCTCTTTTTCTAACTCTATATCTATCTCTTTCTTTATCTCTATCTCTGGTGGACGAATGTCGGACAAATGTCCGCCATTTGTCCGCGGCGGCAAAAGTGCCTTATTTTCAAGCCTTGCGGCGCGTTTCCGTTCCGCTTCGGTAGAGGATTGACCGATCATCAGCTCGATGTCGGTCATATAAAGCAGCCCGCAGTCAAGCTGCTCCACAAGCCCTAACTGCTGGAAGATGGCTAATGCCCGTTCCACCGTCCCGATTTGGTGACGGGTCAGCGTGGCTATCATCTGGGCGGTATAGGGGATATGCTCGTCAAGCTGCAATCTGCCGCCATTTTTCAGCGATTTTAAGTACAGCTTCAAGAGGATATTGGAATACAAAATCCCGTCTTTCATGTCCTCCAACAGCACAATGGAATCGCTGTCGAAGAAGTTTTCTTTCAGTTTGAGGTAGTAATATTTGCGGTTATCTGCCATTGGCGGTGTCCTCCCTGTGTTTCCATCTCTTAGAGAAATACCGGGGGCAGAGGACGATAATCGCCCGGAAGCTCTGCTTGCAGCCGTGTGTGCAGCCCCGGCAAAGGTCATTGTAGGTAATACGGTTTCGGTGGTTGAGGAAAAAGCTCCATTCCAACCGCCGCTTTTTGCTCATGCGTGGCATTTCTCGCTCCTTTCTGCCGTTTCCGCTGGTATAAGCGGATAGGTCGGTAAAAATGTAGTTTCTCGGTGTCATTTTCGGGGATTTCCTGCGCTGTGCACCCCGTTTCAAAGGTGGGCAGTATTGCGGATAGGGTGCAGGGCATATCCCCGTTTTGGTATCGTTTCGGGGCGGTTTTTAACGCTCATGTTCGTGCTTTTTCTCTCTGTCTTTCTCGCCTTGCAGGATTTGAGAAAGATTGCTTTTCACGGTATGCAGCTCCTTGACACGGGCTCTTTTCTCCCGGTATTCGTTGTAATGGGCGTTCTTTTCGGCGGTAAGCCGCTCGATTTCCGCTTGCAGGGCTTTATGGCTTGGCAGCTTGGAAACGCCATGCGCCCGAAAATAACGGGTGGCTGCGTCCGCTATGATAAAATCGCTTTCGTGCCGTTCCCGGTAGGCGCTGCGGGCTTTTTCCGTTTTCTGCGCTTTCAGACCGTCACGGGCAGGCTTGGTCTTGGCATAGGCAAGCACCTGTGTCTGAAGCTCCTTTTTCTCCCGGATAGCAGCGTCCAGGGCTTTCAGCTTGGCGGTGCTGTCCTGTAAATCCGCATTGGCGGATACAAGGGCTGCGTCCAGCTCCTCCGGCGAATAGCCGTACTGCCCGTAGGCGGCAACGGTAGCCGCCATTTGTTTCAGATTGTGGACTGCCGCCCAGCAATCATAGCCCGCGCCCTTTCCCTCCGCTCGCTTCGCTGCCCGGTCAACCATGCGCTGAATACCGTCCTTTTCCGGGGTGGTTTGGACAGCTTTTTTGCCCTGCAAACGCTCCCTTATGTTGCGGGGGTATTCGGGTACGGTTGCGGTCTGCTCGGCGGCTCTGTGGGCGTTCTGTTCCAAAAGGGCAAGAACGGCAGCGCGGTCAAAATCATCTCCCAGCTTGCGGGCGGTAATGGGCTTTGTCCTGTCCGGCGTGAGGTAGGATAGCCGCCCTCGGCTCTCCTTGACAGTCACGCCCTGTTGCAAGAGAACGGCGGCGAACTCGCCATAGCTTGCGGCAGAGGACAGCGCGGTGCGTATGGTCTGCCGCAATTTTTCCTTGTCTGTTTCAAACTTCGTGGGCTTGGCTGGCTGCTCCTCGGCTGGCAAGGCAGCAGCTTCCTTGTCCAGCTTTGCCTGCCCTTTCCGCTGCGCCCAATACTCACGCTCGGTAATGCGGCTTTTGCTGCCATGCAAAAGGTCGATTTGATAGAGTTTTTCCCGGTGGCACAGCTCCATGACTTCGGCTTTGAAGTATTCCATCGCCGCGTCTGTGCAGCGGTGTTTGCACCCGGCGCGGGTGTCTGCCGGTCTGTCCATGTAAGGCAGGAACGGAACTTCCTCTATCCGCAGAGAATTGATAACGATATGCACATGGATATTGCCGCTGTGGTTGTGTCCGTCCGGGTGGGCGCAGACAATGGCTTGGTGTCCGGGAAACTGCTTCCGGCAAAATTCCTCACCCAACGCCTGCGCCCGGTCTACGGTCAAACCGTTGTCCACCGCGTCCCGTGGGTCAAAGCTGATAATGTAGTGGTGGCTTTTTACATCTTCCCGCTTCTGGTTCTTCCCATAGCGGAGATTGGAGCGCATACAGGCAACGGCAAAATCTTCGCCGCCGCAGTTCAGCGTTGCTATTCGGTAGTCCTCCCGGAGTATGAGCCGCCCGTTTTCATCAAGGGTGGGCTTCATGGTAAACTCGTCATGTTCAAAGGTGAGGTACTGCTCGGCTGCGCCATAGTCCGCATTTTTAGAGCTGATATGTTTGAATGTTGCCAACAGCGTCACCTACCTTTCGCAGGACTTCAAACTTCAAGGCAGCAAGGTCAGAAATGGCGGCGCGGACTTCAACGGACAGGGCATTGTATGGTGTGCCGTACTCGTTGAGGGCGCGGGCAATCTGATTGAGGTTGCTGCCGATTTTTCCGTATTCAGCGGTCAGCCTGCCAACGGCGGACAACAGTTCATCATTGACCGGGGAAACGGTAACGATGGGGCGAATGGTCGCCCGTGTAATGGCTTGCCGGATAAATTCGGCTTGGCTCATGTCATAGTGTTTCAGCCGCTCGGTAAAGTCGGCGTATTCTTCCTCGGTCATGCGGGTTTTGACCACATGGCAGCGGTGGGGCGTGTTGTATTTTTTCTTCAAGCGTTGACCTCCTTTCTCGCCCGACAGGGCGCATGAGCAGGGTTTGGGGAAGGCACTCCCCAACAAGATTTACCAAAGGGGGCAAAACCGCAGATATGCGGATTTTGGCACCGTGGTAGAATCTTGCTCTAAAAAACTACCGCTTTCCTCGGCGGCTCTGGTTTGCGGATATACTGGCTTGCTCCACCAATATAGCGATTGCGGCGGCGTGTTCTGCCCGCTGTTCACCACTACAACGGTGAAAAGGGGGCGTTTTGGCAAACGCAGCGAAAATTTTTTTGTTTTCCCTGTCTGCTCCCTACAACAATCCGGCGGTGTGGTTTGCCAAAGATTTTTGAAAATGGGCGCAAAAAAAGCAGTAAACCTTTTCAAGATTTACTGCTTATCTGCCGCTGTGATGGGCGGCGGTATTAAATTGTCAGCCGTTTTTCAAATGGAATTTATCTGCAATCGCTTTCTTTCCGCTTTCCAATTCCTTTTCTGTAATCTTCCATAATCCTAACGCAATGATCTGCTATCTTTTGCATTCCGAGTTCTTCAAAAAAGGCAATTTGTATTTTCATCAGTTCTTCACAAACAGTCAACTTCTGCTCATCCATATTGCTAATAGCAAGCCATGGGAACGCTTTATATTTCTTAGTGTCCCCAATGAGAAAATTGTACCCTATCAACTCATTTTCACGGAAAACGAAATAGAATTGTGGGCCTGAACCTGGAACTGACTTTTCCATAATTTGCTGCATTGTTCTCACGCCGCCGTATGCCGGAAAAAAACCTATTCGCTCAAGAGCATTTAATATGTCAATCCTTTTATCTGTGGGTATGTCTCTATAATTGATAATCTGTTCCATTTGCTCTACCCTCATTGAAGTTTAATTTGTCAGGCTCTAATTATACAACTTTTCTGTTTAGCGGTCAAAGCGGAACTTCAACAGGCTTTCTATCAGTTGCCTGACGATATGCTCCTGCATATCCGTGTTAATCTGTCCGTCCATTTTCGCACAAGAGCGGACATATCCCGCATAATGGGATAGGACGGCGGCAACAGCTTCCGGGTCGCCCTCGCTTGCCTTAACGATTGTCTCATAGGGAAGTAGCTGGCTCATAGGACAAACCCTCCAACTCTGCCCGTAGCCGCCGTAAAATCATCTGAATACGCCGCCCGGTTGTGTTGCCAGCCCGTCCATATCTCCGTCCAATCTCCCTATGCGTCAATCGTTGGAAGTAGTACAAGAAAATGATTTCCTGTTCCATCTGTGATAGTGCGGACAGGGCTGCGGCAAGCTCTGGACTTTCCAAAAGCACCATCTGACCACAGACGAAAAGCGGATAGCTGGTCATGCCGGATTGCTCCGCAAAGTATTTATCTGTGGTACTGAATGGATAGTGTTTTTCTTCTATCAGATATTCAAGCGAGATTTCCCGCTTGCGGCGGCTCCGTATGCTCCGGGCTGCGTCTATGGCAGCGTGGCGAATAACAGTCTTGCAAAAGGCATCGTGTGTATGCCGGATATGTTCTTGATACTTTTCGTGTTCGGTCATGGAAAATCCCCCTTTCTGAATAATGGCAGAGGGCGGCAGCATCTTGTGCTGTCGCCCTCTTGATTACCGAACAGCAAAGACGGGCGGGGCTGTCAACGGCGGCGCATTTGCGCCGTTCATCTTGACCGTTGACAGGCTCGGCTGGGTTTGCTATCTGCTCACGGCAATTCACTCTCATTGATAGGAATTGCCTCAAGTTCCGTATTCAAATTGTTCCAATAAGAGCCGATATCCGCACTTGTGAAATACTTAAAACCGCCTGCTGCTGACTTCAATTCGCCGTTTTTAACCCCATAGCAGGCGTAAATCAAATCGTAGCTTGTTCCATCTGAGAGGTTAAATCTAAAGCTGGTCACATCTGCTCCGGCAGTTTCCTCAGTCGTTTTGTCTTTTAGGGATAAGCCCTTGAACTTATCATACAGGGTCTTTATATCATTTTCAGCAACAACTACTTTCTTTTCTGCTGATGCAGGCACTCCGTCATAGTGGTACATTTCAATGTTTTCGACATCTTCAACCTCAAATGGGAAGTCGATTTTGACAGGCTCATAAGCAATGTTTATAGGTAACAGAAAGAGAGCTGTAAAAATTGCAATGATACAAAGAGCGATGGAAACGAGAACAGCAATCGTTATCTTTTTTCTGCCTCTCTGCTTTTCTTTTGCCTCATGGCGCATAATAACGCTTTCGCTTTCTTCGTGAAGAACATCTTCGCTCGTGTGAGAAAGCAATTTCTGATAAATTGCGTTACAGTCAGCACAGGCGTTCAAATGCTCTTTTACCATCTCTGCGCTTGCTTCGCTGCAAGCACCGTCAACATACAGCGGAAGAATATCTCGAACAATATCGCATTGTTTACTCATGCTTTTCATCCATCCTTTCTTGAATTTTTAGCTTTGCACGATGATAAGTAACTCTCGCCCATGATTCTGTTTTTCCAAAAATTGCAGCGATTTGTGAAAAAGATAGTTCCCCGAATACGCGAAGCTGAAAGACTTCTTTGTATGGTTCTTCCAAACGGTGAAGAACGAGGTGTATGCGGAACGCCATGTCAGAATCTGCAACTGAGTTCTCAACATTTTCATTTGATGGCAAGTCATTGATTTCACTCACATCAGCTACTCGCTGACGGCTTCGCATTTCATCATGGTAAAGGTTTTTTGCTATGGAGCAGAGCCATGTCAATTCATCTGACTTACCTTTGAATTGTGATGTTGTAGAAACAGCCTTATAGAATGTGTTCTGCGTGATTTCCTCTGCTATCTCACGATTTTTGGCAAGAGAAATAGTATACGAGTATACCTGTAAATAGTAGGCTTTATAGAGCTTTTCATAGTCCATACTTGTCATCACCTCCTTCAGCTTCATAGGTTAGACGGAGAAATCGGAATTTCGTTACAAAGAAGTTTGAAATTTTTATACCTTTACGCTACTCTTGCTTTGTGCGGACTATTGGTAGACGCGCATTAACGGCAAGTAAAGAGATTGCTGTGTCAGCTTGATATGTTCAAATGCTAATTAAGTATAGCATACAGCTATGAATTTTTCTATTGCGTTCCCCTGACTTCGGAATAGTGGCAGGGCTGGCT
>ERZ1694701.85-NODE-85-length-65324-cov-29.468783_pt1 | contig 65324 bp, 52 predicted proteins | sample MGYA00581721_ERZ1694701 | MGnify/ENA primary metagenome ERZ1694701 (study PRJEB42213, sample SAMN07424528) | human gut metagenome | biome: ENVO:00009003; feature: ENVO:2100002; material: ENVO:00002003 | host: Homo sapiens | place: USA | collected 2014 ...
AATTATGGCAAATTTTGTGATGATTTTAAATCCACCCTGAAACTAGGCGCTTACGATATTTGGCAACAGCTGGGTTATCGAACAAAACTTCGAACAACCGGCTTAATGGCATTGCCAATGGACGTTGGAATATTGAGCGCTTACAAAATAGAGGTGCACTAGGCACCTCTATCCTAAACCTCTTGCAAAATCCGCAAGGCTGGTTTATAATCAGATTAGAAACCGAAGGATTTTGGTGTGTCCAACGGTTGCACAATCGGAAACAAATAATCAGTTTAAAAATCAAACGGATTAAAGGCTATCCCCTATTGGCGTAGAGGATAGCCTTTCCGTTTATTTGCGGTTATGTTTATTGTCTATGTATGTCAAGGCTGCAAATACAACCAGTAAAAGTGTAAGCACTTCTAAAGTATTCATACCGACCTCCTTTCTGTTTCCAGAAAGGACAACCGCAAGACTATCCCTACTGCTCTAATCTGACTGAAGAATATTATATCACGTGGTGTCAGATTTTACCAGTACCGACTTCCATTCTATCCTGCTTCCCAAATCACACGATTCACTACTGCACAACTAACATCAAACAACGTCTACGTCATCATTAAACGCAAGTGTCAAGTAAATCTATTCGCCCTCAATACTCTTTTTCTTCTGTAGAAGATTCTAAAAAGCAAGATCACATTCTTATATACGTATTTATTATTTTATAAAAATTTCATTGTGTCAGGCACTCCTTGCATCATACTCTTCCAAATGGATAACCTTGTCTTTTTCTTCTCGTTCAATATCTGACTTCTTTAAAATCTTTAAAGCACAAGTCTCTCTATTTTTTTCTCCCAATATCCCATTTCTCAGCAAAATATGGATAAACCTTATCATCGGTAAACTGCTTCAATACTGGTAATGCAATTGAAAAGATTAACGAATCTACCACATCGACCAAGAGACCAAGAATCTTACTCCCTCCATTTTATATAGATTGCTACCGCTTACTTCTTTTTAGGCATTTCTATAAAATCTTCTCAACGATATTTTATTTACATAATACTCTCGCTCATATCGTTTATCAAGCACTTTATGTACAAATGACAATTCGCGTTTCAATTCCTCATAAAGCATAACACAGCAAAAAAATATATAACAAACAAGCCGGCGCACCAGCGCCGGCTCCCCTTACCATCTCACTATTCCATTCTACTCCACTGCAAGCCCCTCTTCCCGGATCACCTGCACCATCTCATCCACATACTTCGCACACAACTCATCACTCTGCGCCTCAACCATCACACGAATCACCGGCTCCGTACCGCTCTCACGCAAAAGGATTCTTCCATCCTCGCCCAAAGCAGCGCTGATCCGCTCCTTTTCCGCCTGCACACGCGCATTGCCGGTAACCGCAGCCTTGTCCTCAACCTTCACATTCTTCAAAAGCTGCGGATACATCTGCATCCCCCTGCACAGCGTACCGAGGCTCTGCTTCTTCTCCAGGATCACCTCCATCAGCATCAATGCCGTAAGGATTCCATCTCTGGTCGTCGCATGCTTACTAAAAATGATATGTCCGGACTGCTCTCCGCCGAGCACATATCCGTTGGCAACCATCGCCTCATTGACATACTTATCGCCAACCGTGGTCACACATACCTCAATGCCCTCGCGCTTCATTGCTTTGAACAATCCCATGTTGGACATGATCGTGGCAACCACCGTATTATTCTGCAGACGACCACATTCCTTCAGATACTTCCCGCAGACATACAGAATATAATCCCCGTGCACTTCCATACCGTTCTCATCCACGGCAATACACCGGTCAGCATCTCCGTCAAATGCAAATCCACAATCCAGATTCTTCTCCCGAACAAGTCTCTGCAGATTTTCGATATGTGTCGATCCACATCCCATATTAATGTTGGTACCGTCCGGCTCATTGCCAACCACATATGTTTTGGCACCAAGCGCATCAAACACACTCTTTGCAATATTAAATGTACTTCCGTTGGAACAATCCAGCCCCACGCGCATCCCATCGTAAGATCTGGTAGCCAGAGAAATCAGATAGCCGATGTAACGGTTCCGTCCGATCGCATAGTCCCGCGCCACACCAACCTTGTCACGCAGTGCAAAAGGTAGTTCTCCCATCTCCCCATCTATGTATTTCTCCAGTGCAGCTTCCACTTCTGCGGAAATCTTGTGTCCGTTTCCATCCATGACCTTGATTCCATTGTCATAATATGGATTGTGACTGGCAGAAACCATAATGCCGCAGTCGAAATTTTCTGTACGGACTACATATGCCACACTTGGCGTAGTGGTAATATGTAGCAAAATGCATCTGCTCCGGATGCCGTAATATTGGCAAACAGTACCCCATTTAAAAAGTTTATATTTATTTAATGGGGTCAGACCCCTTTTATTAAACTTAATTTTATAAATAGCGGTTACTCTCCAACCGTTTTTTATTTACCGTTCAGGTAAATAATCATATCTCATAAAATAGAAATTTTATAAAGCCAATAAATCGGTATAAATTCCCAATAAACACAGCTAACGATTACGGTGCTTTCTTTCTATTTTTCCGGCATTGCCACATCTTTTGCCAGACATATAAATGTTTGTCAAAAATAGTAAGTTAGCATTTCTCCCGTGAACTCCCATTAGAATTTTTATCAATTTTCTCAATATATTTTTTATATTTATCAATTCTAAAGTACTCATTTAAATCATCAAATAAAAGCATAACCCCGGCAAAAATTATCATCATGATAGACGCTATTATAAAAACAGATTTTGGTTTTCCAAACTGTATATATATCATTCCTACAATAATCATTATAATCCAAATAACATTGTTTTTCACAATTGTCGAAATTTTTGACTTATCACTACATTGTTTTACAGTCCTAATCATTAGCATACTTGCTATCACACCCATGATAATTACACTCATGCCTGGACTTGTATAGAGAAATCCTCTCCCTACTTTCTCCATATCTTCGATCTTCACACCATATTCATCAAATAATCCAATCCACAAAAAGACTGCTGCAAGTACTAAACATATAGCTATAATTCCTCTCGTTGGCTCTCCATTTACTTCTTTTTTTGCCTTCTCCCAATCATCTTTTAATAAAAGACTCAAAAATAAAATTAATTTTTCTCTACACTTTTCATAGTCATTTTGTTCACATTTTTCAATTATGGATATTCGTTTCCAAATATGACTGTCTTCCTTTTCATTTTCTCCACAGAAACCATATGTATTAATTCTAGTCTTCAATTTTGTTAAAACTTGTTTTCTTTTATCATAGGGACACCGTTCTAATTCTTCAACTATTGTCCGAAGGCTCTCCCTCCACTCTTTTCGTTCCTGTGTAATATAATTTAATTTTGACGATTTCCGAAATGTAAAATACGAAACTATTATACCTATAAACGAAACAATTGCCGATAATTCCAAAATAATTTGAAGATCCATTTAATTTTATCTCCTTCCTCCATGTTTATCAATTTTACAAAAACTACCTCTCACCACACAAAATCCGCAATCCCTTCACCTTCATCAACACATATTTAATCACCAAAAATGCTCCCACCAAGTCCAAAACCGTATTCCCGACTACAATCACAACCGGACTTGTACAAGCCAGCAATTGCACCAGAACCATCCGCGAAGCCCCAAGGAAATAACCATCCAAAAGATATAACTGCAACGAATATTTCCCCACATCTGCCAAACACAATCCCAGCTTCGTATTGCAGATCTTTGTAGCAAACACCAGACAGACAAAAATTCCAACAAAACTAATCAAAAACTCTGGGATAAAATTCCATCCATTCCGATACCATAGTACAAAAATTCCACCCCAGAAAATCGTCCCTGTCAAAAGCACCGCCATATTTTTTATCACTTTCTTCATGCAGGCCAAATGATCGAAATAAATTTGAATCAAAAAACCAGCATAAAAAAATACAAAAAACCTGCACAGAGAATCCACTTTACAAACATCAAATGAAATCTGTAACACATTGAGAACAACAGCGGCAATTCCAACAATCACCTGCAGCCATACATGTTTCTTCACATATGGCAGAATTCCTCCCCACAAGATACACATGAGAAACAAAACATACAAAAACCAGTATTCCCCACCATAGAATAACATCTTGATCATACTTTCCCGGATTCCTCATGGTCGGTTCACGAATTTTGATAACACCAAGCGGCAGCACATATCAAATAAATTAAATATGACATAAGGCACTAACAATCTTTTTATTTTCTTCTGAACCATATCTACATATGTACTTTTTCGGTGAAAACAAAATCCCGCCACAATAAAGAAAAGCGGCATGTGCACTGCACTGATAAATGCTACCAGTCCTCTGCACCATGCCACATTTTCTAAATTAATCGGATATACGATCACAGCATGTCCCAGAAAAACCATTATAATTGCAATGCCTCTTAGAATATCAATTTCTCTGTAATGCTTCATATCCTAAACTTTTACCCCAATTCCTTCTCACACAATCCCAGTGCTGATGCAATAACAGCATCCATATCATAATACTTGTACTCACCCAGACGTCCGCCAAAAATCACGTTCTTCTCGTCTTCTGCAAGTTTCTTATATTCCTGATACAGCTTGCCATTTTTCTCATCATTGACCGGATAATATGGCTCATCCCCTACTTTCCATTCGGAACTGTACTCCCGGCTGATGACAGTCTTAGGAATGTCATTTCCTTCATCATCCTTACCAAACTCAAACCACTTGTGCTCAATAATTCTGGTCCACGGGGTTTCACGATCCGTATAGTTGACCGCGGCATTTCCCTGAAAATTCGGAGTATCCAGCACTTCGGTATCAAAACGGACGGAACGGTACTCCAGTGCACCAAGTTTATAATCAAAATATGCATCAATGGCACCTGTATATACCACTTTCTCTGCCAGCTTATCCAGCTCATCCTTATTTTCAAGATAATCTGTATTGAGGCGAACTTCAATCCCGTCAAGCATATTTGCAACCATCTTTGTATATCCGCCAACCGGAATTCCCTGATACAGCGCATTAAAATAATTGTTATCAAATGTCAGCCGAACCGGAAGCCGCTTGATGATAAAGGAAGGAAGATCTTTGCAATCGCGTCCCCACTGTTTCTCGGTATATCCCTTAATCAGTTTTTCATAGATATCTTTGCCAACCAGAGAAATTGCCTGTTCCTCCAGATTCTGTGGCTCTGTGATACCGGCTTCTTTCCGCTGCTCCTCAATCTTTGCAGCTGCTTCCTGTGGCGTAATCACATTCCACATCTTGTTAAACGTATACATGTTAAATGGCAGAGAGTACAGTTCTCCCTTGTAATTTGCCACCGGTGAATTTGTAAAACGGTTGAACTCCGCAAACTTTGTCACATACTCCCATACTTCTTTGTTGTTTGTATGGAAAATATGTGCCCCATACTTATGTACATGAATTTTCTCTATGTCCTCCGTATACACATTTCCCGCAATATTCGGTCGCTTGTCAATGACAAGAACCTTCTTTCCTGCATCTGTTGCCTGTCTTGCAAAGACAGATCCAAATAAACCAGCTCCAACAATTAAATAGTCGTACATTTTCCTTAGTTCCTTTCCAAATATTTTTTATCGCTCTCCAATGCAATCCTTTTTTCACTCATTAATCCATCCCTGCTTTATCACATAAGACCTTCTTCATGAATCACCTGCACCATCTCATCCACATACTTCGCGCACAACTCATCACTCTGTGCCTCAACCATCACACGGATCACCGGCTCCGTACCGCTCTCACGTAGAAGGATTCTTCCATCCTCGCCCAAATCAGTGCTGATCCGCTCCTTCTCCGCCTGCACACGCGCATTGCCGGTAACCGCAGCCTTGTCCTCAACCTTCACATTCTTCAAAAGCTGCGGATACATCTGCATCCCCCTGCACAGCGTACCGAGGCTCTGCTTCTTCTCCAGGATCACCTCCATCAGCATCAATGCCGTAAGGATTCCATCTCTGGTCGTCGCATGCTTACTAAAAATGATATGTCCGGACTGCTCTCCGCCGAGCACATATCCGTTGGCAACCATCGCCTCATTGACATACTTATCGCCAACCGTGGTCACACATACCTCAATGCCCTCGCGCTTCATTGCTTTGAACAATCCCATGTTGGACATGATCGTGGCAACCACCGTATTATTCTGCAGACGGCCACATTCCTTCAGATACTTCCTACATACATACAGGATATAATCCTCGTGCACTTCCATACCGTTTTCATCCACGGCAATACACCGATCCGCATCCCATATTGATGTTGGTACCGTTCGGCTCATTGCCAACCACATATGTTTTGGTACCAAGCGCATCAAACACACTCTTTGCAATATTAAACGTACTTCCGTTGGAACAATCCAGCCCCACGCGCATCCCATCGTAAGATCTGGTAGCCAGATAAATCACGGACTACATATGCCACACTTGTCGTAGTGGTAACATGCAGCAAAAATGCATCTGCTCCGGATACCATAATATCGGCAAACAGTACCCCATTAAAAAAGTTTATATTTTTTTAATGGGGTCAGACCCCTTTTATTTCTGCATAGATTCTTGTGCTAACGCCATTGCATTCAATGTATATACTCTTTTTGTAGTATGCGTAAGTAAAACACACAAAATAGCGAATGAACGAATATAATCTAGGAAAATAATCCTTTTTATATTTTTATCTATCATTTTCTATTAATAAAAATCTATTGATTCTGCAAAGCACAACCAATTGCAGACAAATAATTTCCATCCTTTCCAGCACACTTGCATTCTATCCCCAAATTTATTCTCGCAAATGCCTCTATCCCCTCTATTGATGTCATGCCTCCAGTCAACAGAATCTTTTGAGTTCTGATTTTTCCCAAAAGCTTTTTGGCTTGAATAAATATCTGCTTAATAACAGCTTGTATAATTTCATCTGGTTCTACATTGGCGGCAATCAATTCAACAATCTCACTTTGAGCAAACACTGCACAAACAGATGATAGCTTAATATCTGTTTTTTTATTTTCATCTAAACATATCTTATCAAAATCTTTATTTAAAAGAGTTAATGTATTTAAAAGAAACATCCCACTTCCAGCTGCACATCGATCATTTACAAAAAATTCTCTCAAATGTCCATTTTCCTGTCTAATAATTTTTATATCTTGCCCACCTATATCCAATATCACGTCATAATCGACATACTGATGATTCACCCCAAAAGCTAACGCTGTTAGTTCATTTATGGATTTTAAAGCATATACATTTTCCCTTCCATAACCACAAGTTATTATATCGCAATCCGGATACTTTAACTGTAATTGTCGCAAAATATTTTTAAAATATTTTTTTTGAAGGACAGGAGTTCTTTCCTTATAACATTTTTCTATTTCTTTTTTTTCATTCAATATACAATACTTTGTAAAAGTAGATCCAACGTCTATTCCTATCTTGTACATATAGTCTCCTTAAGAAGCAAAATTTGCTCTCTAATCCTTTTTTCATCAGCAAAATGTCTGTCTATCATATCAACTTCTAATTCGGCTTGAGGAATAGAAATATCTTTTGCAGATACAAAATCACATTTACAACTTTTATTATGTAATGTGACAGCCCCTTTTGCACCTGATTTTTGTATTATACTTTTCAATTTTTTATTTCTCGTTTTTTGACTTAAATTAAGGAAAGTATAATTATATGCATTGAATAATTTTTCATAAACATCTTTCCCTAAATAATCCAAACTCCACCATGTTATGTAATTAGATCCTACAATCCTACATTCTTTTAACAACGAAGACAAATACCTATCATTATGATACCATAATGGATATCCCAGCCAAAATATAGGTATAAGATTTTTATCTGCTAGTGGTTCCTGTTCCATTTCTTCGTTCATCATTCTATATAATTCAGATGTATCTTCTTTGCATCTAGCCGTAATCAAAAAATTTATTCCATCAAACAAACTTGTCGGGCACACATTACGATCTTCCATATGTGAAATAACATGATTCCACTCCATGACACTCATCTGACTATTAAAAATAAGTTTATCCAAAATGTCAATATTTAAATAATTACCTGTAAGTTTCTCAAGATCTTCAATTAATTCTTTATGCTGTTGTGTAACATATTCAAAAGCTTGTCGCCGTCCCATAGATTCCCCTGGATAATCGAGTACTATCAACGGTATGTTATATCTATCTGCAAGAATATTCCACCAATTAGGAAGTGTATTGCACTGATTATTCGTAGCAATTAAAATATCTGGTTTAGGAGGTACTCCTCGTGGTCCTTCTTCTAATTCCAAGCATCCTTGTATACAACATGAGTAAGAACAACAATCACAACTCAAAGAAACTTTCTCGCTTTTTTCAAGTAATTCCTGCTCTTTTCCACTTGCAGCAATTACTGCCGCATAACTTTCTGGATAATAATACAATACTCCAAGTGCTTCTAATATTTCCACCGGCGTAAAAGATGTAACCCAAGCAATTTTATTCTCTGATTTTTTGCCTTTTGCATATTTTGAAAAATTTTTATAATATTCCCTCATCAATTTTGATTGAATTCTAACTATTGATTGAGCCATTATATCCTCCTATACTAAATTGCATCAGCAAATGCTTCTAATTGAAGCTGCACTTTTCTGTTATCTTCCGAATCTGCAAGTATTAATTTAAGTACTGGAATATTCATTTCATGTAAAACTTTTATATATACAGAAAATAAATAATCATAAGGTTCACAGTACTTTTGAATTATAAAGATAACACCATTCACATTCTTACTTTCAATTTCTTTAATATCTTTTTCTATAATATTTTTGAAATTATTTTGTGTTGGAGATAACCTTTTTTCCAATGAACTCCTAGCAACGTTCAAAATAATATCCCCACTTAAGTTTACATCCGGAGTTGAAATCAAACGCCCTGATTCAGGCAAATTATCTCCCACAATTTTCATTCCACAATTTTCAATCATATCCACAATTGAAAGATTTGACAAAAATGATCCTACTAAATATACTCTTTTCTTACTTTGTATCGAATTTCCAAATGAATTTGGAATTACCTGCCTATCTAATGGTTGCTCCAATAATTGATGAATACTCTTTAAATAATTACTATAACTAATTTCTTCAATTTGACTATAAATATCTTTTAACTTTTCATTACGCAAATTAATTTTCTCTGTTCTGTCCAATATATTATTTATTTTTATTGCATAATGTTCTTCTATATTTTTTTTATAATCTTTTAAAACCTCTGCAAAATACGTTATAGCAATATTTTTCCGGCATACCGGTATGCAGATTTGATAATTAAATTTTTTTGAATCTTCTAGATAGCTTCCAATAATTCTACTGCTATCACAACTTTTTGGATAAACAGCACCATCAATATCTTTTTCATTCAGCACCATTGATATAAAATCAGCAGCATAACCACAATAATGCGAAATTCTAAGATCTCCTGAATATTTTGTAAAGCGAACAATATCACAAATCTGTTCTGGAACCAAATCCGACATTGCTAATATTTTCATATGTTCCCTCCTATAATCCATTCCTTTCTAGAATACATTTTTTTATAATATAGTATCTTTTCTTCATTTTCATAATCTTTTAAAGGCGACGCATTCAATACTTCTAAAATATTATTTTTCATTTTATCTATTGATAATTTTGGAGAGACTTCTTCTAAATTGATAACTCTTGTTTCTACACTTTTTACATGATTTCTTTCTAATTTACTTTTTTGAGGTGTTAAATATGATGTCATTCTAGCAATATCCGTGTGAATCAATAAGGTACCATGCTGACAAATCACATTTTGCCTAATATATTCTGCGTTTCCACTAAATTTCTTTCCGTTAACTAATATATCATTTCTTTTATTATACTCTGAATTAATCCCCAAGTGTTCTAATGCTTTTGTAATAATATTCTGATATTTACACTCCTGAACATCATTTTTTAAAGAAATTATTGAAAAATTTAAATTTCCCAAATCATGATATACAGCACCCCCACCCGATTTTCTTCTTGCAACTCTTCCTCCTGTTTTTATGAATTTTTCATATAAACACTCACTATATACGTTCTGATTTCTACCAACTACAATTGTATCAGCGTTTTGCCACAAATATATAATAGCACTCCCCTCTGTCACCACCTCCATCAAATAACTTTCAAGTGCCAAATTTTCATATGGGTTCGTACTTTTGCCTATAACATATTTAAATTTTATCACTTTAGTTTTTCCTCCAACAGAAATAACGCCTCTGTTACAGCTTCTGCAAAACTTGGATGTGGTCTCACAGACTGAATCAGATTATTAATTGTTAATCCATTATTAATAGCAAGTGAAAGTTCATTAACAATATCTGTTGCTCTTTCACACATAAGCTGTGCTCCGATAAGTTTCTTTGTATCAACATCAGCAATTAATTTTATGAATCCTCTTCTTGCTGAAGCAATCATTGTTCTAGCATTTGAATACATTGTTTGTTTTGCAGTAATTATATTCATATTACAATCTTTAGCCTCTTTTTCTGTCATTCCGACTATAGCTATTTCCGGATTTGTATAAATACAATTAACCACTTGTGATCTGCTCGCAATCTTTTTTCCTGTAATATGCCGTACGATACGTCTTGCCTGTTCCATAGCCACATGTGCCAACATACTACTATCTTCAATCACATCTCCAGCCGCATATATATTATCGCTTTTAGTTTTTCCATACATATCAACAACAATTCCGCCATCATTTGCTATATCAAATAACTTAGTATTTAATCCAACTAAATAAGGGCTTCTTCCGATCGCGCACATTGTAACTTCTGCACTATCTACATTGTAATTTTCCCAAGAACAATCTGTTTTCACATTAATCCCACGTTTCTTCAACTCTTGAGAAAGTCCTATCGCAATATCTTTCGGCCATTTTTTCAAAACTCTTTTTCCTCTTATCTGAATTTCTACTTTTGTTCCCAGATCATTAAAAATTTGTGCAAATTCAACAGCAATAACCCCACCACCAATAATATTCATTGATTTTGGTATTTTCGACAAACTAAGAATATCCGAACTATTTAACGATCCATCAACAATTGATTTTGTTGGTACCGATCCTGTCGCAATTAATACATACTTCGTTTTAAATATTATATCATTACATTTAATCAAATTATTAGATATTAATTCGGCATTTCCATAAATAATTTCTATTTTGTTTTGTTTCAATAAATGTTCCAAATTTTCACGTAACTGCCTAACAACCTCATTTTTGTTCTGTATTGTTTTTTCGTAATTAATTTTTCTTTTTTCAATAGAAATTCCATAAAATGATAAATCATCAAGTGCCGAATATACTTCAGAACTATGTAATAAATATTTTGTAGGCACACATCCACAATTAAGACATGTACCACCTAAATAATTTTTTTCAAAAAGAATCACTTTCAATCCTTCTTTTACTGCTTCAAGTGCCGCCGTATATCCTGCTGGTCCACCACCTATTACAGCTAGATCAAATATCATAATGACTCCTTATATTCTATATATTTTTCATATGTCATAACAGTGCTATCCACTTCATCCACAGCAACTCTAATCAACCACCCCTTATAAGGCGATTCGTTAATTAAACTAGGATCATCTATGACACTCTCATTTATCTCAAGAACTTCTCCTTTTAAAGGCGATATCAGATCATGCACTGTCTTTATACTTTCAACATCACCAAATACAGCCCCTACTTCAAGTTTATCATTTACATCTGGTAAATTAATAAACATAATACTTCCTAATTGTTCTTGCGCATAATCGGAAATTCCTATTTTTGCCTCATTACCTATTTTTTCAATCCAAATATGCTTTTTTGAATATAACCAATTTTCCATTTTGATCATCTCCTACTTTTCATCAAGATGTTTTATCAATGCTGTCACCAATTCTCCAACATTTTTAGAATCCTGAACTTCCGATAACTTAAATCTAATTCCAAATTCCATCTCAATTTCATTAATTAACGTTAAATGAGTTAAGCTATCCCATTCTTCAACATCAGCTGATGTTGTATTATCCGATATAATAATCTCATCATCCTCAAAAACATCTCTAAAAATTTCAGTTACTTTCTCAAACACTTCATTTCTTTCCATCTTTAGTCCTCCTTTAAAATAAAAACATTCTGTTTTTTATAATTTTTAATATATAATTCATAATGATTTTCTCCAATAAAAGAGAAACCCATTTTTTCATATATTTTCTCTACCATTTTATTTTTAGATGTCGGAATATATTCGGCAGATATTTTTTCATATCCATTCTTTCCAACAATCTCCACCATTTCATTAATTATAAATTCTTCCATTCCTCTTTTCAATACTCTACAACTCATTAACCAAGTATCGATAAAAACCTCTTTATCTGATTTGACTTGTAATATCAATACCGATACCAATCCATGCTCTCCAAATTTGTCCTGCAATGTGTAATAAAGAGGAATATAACTTTCATCCTCAGCTATTTTTTCAATTTCATCTTCTGTATAACGAATCGTTCGAAGATTAAACTGATTTGACCTTTGTGTTAACTGTGCTATTCGCGCGTAACGCATCGGTTCAAAACGATTAACTGTACCTATCATATTCAAACTTTTCAAATAATCATCAATGGATGTAAACGATAATTCTAGCTTTTTTCTTTGAAATTCAGCTTGATACTGTTTTGTACGATCCATATTTTCTCCCGTATATGATGCCGTTTCAAAATAATTCTGTTCCTGAATATACTCTAAATATAATGCCGGATCTTCTGGTAATTCAGGAACTTCTATTTCAGGAATTAAATTTCGTACAAGATTCCTTTCAAATGAATTATCATCTAGAAATATTATAGAATCCATTCCAATATTAAGTCCTTTTTGTATCATCTTAATATTTGTTGCCTTATCATTCCAATTAGCAACGAATAACGCTATATCATTCATTCTTAAGACCATTTCCTCATGACACTCAAATGGTTCTTTAGCTGTATCTTCATTATTTTTGCTACATATTGCTAAAATAATTCCATATTCCTTTAATTGTTTAATCCATCTTTGTAAATTTGTAAAAGCATGTCCTGCACCAAGTTCTCCAATTTGTATTCCTCCCATACCATCATCTCCAATAATACCTCCCCACAGAGTATTATCTAAATCACAAATTACACACTTTTTTATATTACCATTAATTGCAACTAAAACGTCCACAACTGCTTTTGCTAAATACGGTAATGCATTGATAGACACATTCATTTTAGCATTATAATATAATGGCGCATCATAAAAATCCCTTTCACCAATTTTTATTTGTATGCTTAATATATCTACCGGATAAACACTTTTTCTATCTTTCATTTTTTCCTGAAGCAAAAAATTAAGCTTTCGTATTTGATAGATAAATGTAGATTCAACCTTACAAGAATAATTTCCCATTACTTTGTCATCAATTTCGCAGAAATTAAGTTGAATTATTCTAGCATGACTATTTTTTTCTATTAGTTCCCAATAATGAAGAATTTTTTGAATATACATATCTGCAAAGCCATTTCTTTCTTCTAAATTAATATCTAAAAATTCCTCATAAATTTTCTCTGTTCCTAGCCACAAAATAATATTATCAGGCTCAAATTTTAACACCTCAGAATTACGATCTAATAATTGAGCATCTATCTGATTGTAATCTGCATCATACAAATTTACATTCATTCCAACCTTTTTAGAATATCCTTGAACTGCATTTGAAAAAAATTGAGTAGCACAATTTCCTAAAACTGCAATCCTCACTTCCTTCCCATCCACCTTTTTTTTTGCAGCTTTTTGCAATTCTCTAAATGTATACATATTCTCTCCTTTCTATCTTGTACATGTAAACTCTGGCACGTGTGTATCAAAGTTTACAGAATCTATTACTTTTTCAGATTTAGCATCAAAAACCACTATATTAAATCCCCTCATGTTTTTTGAATAATTTTCTCCACCTATTTGTACTATAGAATTATTTCCAGAATTTAATGTTTGACTTGATATTGCTATTTTCTTTTTATTTTTAGTATAAAAATCACACGAAATGGCCTCATCGCCTCCATATTTTTCTATATTTTCTGTTTCCCCTGTAATTCCAATAAAACTATGATATTCTTTTTCAAGTAAAATTTCTGAATTGATAAATCCTATTTTTTTCATTTTCTTTATTATATTATCATCCAAAAAATATCCTTGAATATCACGAACAGAAAAACAAACATCATATTCATCTGCATATTCATTTTTTAACTTTACTAATGCATCCAAGTATTCTGAAAAATCACTAAGTGAAGCTAACTCTAATTCCTTTTTATATTTTTCAAATTTGACGACATCCTTTTTCATAAAATCATATTTAGGATCACTTCTGACATCTTTCAATTTATAATTTTGTTTTATATAATTTCCAAGATATGATGTAAGTTTATCTGCTCCCCAACCATTTAAATGAGTTCCTCCATCAGTATCTTTTTCCTTATCCAAATCAAGTTCATCATAATGGTACATGAAATTAAGATACCTTATTCCATATTCATTTGCTATATCTTGTACTTTATTCCAATACCCTTGCCATTCACTTCTATTAATATCTGTTACTTGTGCCGAATAATCTAATGGCATTAGGGTTAACAATATTTCTGTATGATTTTCTTGACACAATTCAATTATCTTTCTCAAATATTTTTCTGTTTCTTTAGGCAACTCTTTTTTTTCACTTGTTACATCTCCAAAACTCTCAAAAGGACTACTATAATAATGCACTTTGGCACCATATGTACCTTTTCTTCCTGACGGAATTTTTTCAAAATCATCTTTTGTTATATTTTCCCACCTTTCATGATAGGCTCCCATTTCATATATATAATCAAGCCTTCTATTTACTGGCAATACATCATTTATCATTTCCAATTTTTCTGGATAGTGTAACGCATCAGTAACATAATGGGTAAACCCTGCTGGTTCTTGTGGATAATCTTTTCCTATTCCAGCCAAATATACATCAAGCACAATCAACTTTGGATGTTGCTCTCTTATTGCTTGTTTAACAATATAATATGATGAAGACATTCTTTGCGCACCACAGCCTAAATTAAAAGATGCCATTCCATATTGTTTGTACAATTCTAATGGATACACTGCATTAAGCATAACAGATGATCCAACAAAAATGGTTTCAAATTTGTCTTTTCCAAACGTCTTGTATTCCTCTGACAATCCTTCAACTGATTTTTCTTTAAATATTGGGGTTATAATGCAATATATTCCAATAATTATAACAATAAATATAATACATAATCCTATTTTTTTTTTCTTGTTTCGCATAACTAACACCTTCTAGAAATTACCATAAATAAATGAACTTGCATCGTATCCAGTACCATATTCACCAAATATTACAACTGAAAAAAATAATATAATCCAAATCGACCATCTAAACACAATATTTTGGTTACTAATCTGTTTTCTAATACTCTCTTTTTGTTTCAAGCACTCAACTGCAATAAGTAATAATAAACATATTCCCACTAATTTTACATTCTTTTCTGACAATCCTAAAGAAAACAGCGATCTATCAAATAAAATCCATGGATTCCAATTTATAACCGCCATTTTTAAAGCTTTTATTGTTTTTCCAAATGTTTCTAATTTAAAAAACATATTAGCAACTGACATTAATACAAACACTCGGAAAGATTGCCATAAATGCCAACTAAAACATTCTGTATTAATATTAAATACATCAATTATTTTTTTTAATAATGGTTCAAACAATTTTGCAAGCAAAATACATAGATAGCAAAACATTCCTTCTCCTAAAATAAATTTCCAGTCACCTCCATGCCATAACCCAAACATTAACCAAACAACTAACATTGCAAGATAAGAGGGAATCTGTTTTGCTGCTTTTTTCCCCCATTTACCCTTTATTTTTTTTGTCATTCTCCGCCATGTTTCCGTTCGCATAAGAGGATACATAATATAATCTCTTAACCATCCCCCTAAAGTGATATGCCAACGCTGCCAAAACTCTTGAACAGATCTTGAAAAAAATGGAGAATCAAAGTTTTCCGGTAAAATTATTCCATAACATTCTGACACACCAATAATAATATCCATACATCCAGAAAAATCAGTATATAGCTGAATCAAAAAAGCAAATGCCGCAATCCAAATATATAATCCATTATACATATCTATATCTGAATATATTGTATCAACAATTACACCTAGCCTAGACGATATAACCAGTTTTTTAAACATTCCCCAAAGTATTCTCTGTATACCGAAAACTATTCTATCTATATTAAAAACATGACCTTCATACAGTTGATTTTTCATATCCGAATGTTTCGCTATTGGTCCCGAAGTAAGTTGTGGGTAATAGCCTATAAATAAAGCTGTCTTAAAAATATTTTTTTCACATTCAGTTATTTCTCCATATAAATCAACTAAATATGCTATCACCTGTAATGTGTAATAGCTTATTCCAATAGGGGCAGATAAATTTACTCTATATTGAGGTACTTTTAAACCAAACAGCGAAAGCATATTTAAAATATTTTCAATAACAAAATTACTATATTTTAATGCTATCAGCATTCCTGCATTAATACCTATACCTAAAAGTAAATATCTTTTCGCCAATATTTTTTTTTCATTATATTGACTCATTTTTTTTGCGCAAAAATATGTTGTACATATACAAACAATCATATATATACCAGTAATCCAATTACTAGACAGCAAAAAAAACAACCCACTAGATATTAATAAACAAATCCATTGACTTTTTTTAGGTACAAGGTAATATATGACCAATGAAACCACAAAAAAAATTATGAACTGCAATGATGTAATCGACATAACCCTAATTCTCCAATTTCTTTTTTCTATTTCAAATGCATAATAATTTATTATATCATCGCATAATAGGAAATACAAGAATTAACATTTTTTATATTTCCAAATATCTTTTCCAAAACTCCTCCGATGTAAAAATTGTATATGCATCAGCATATGTCTTACTCAATTGATCTTTTTTCTGATAATATTCTCTTAAATCATGCTTAAAACGTTTTTGCAATTTTCTAAATTTATTCCGATCAATCGTTCTTAATCCAATTGTCTGCTGCAACGGATTAACTATTAACAAATACTTTCTAAGCGCTTGTTTTCCAGGCTGATAAGACCAATCGTATCCTATCACTTCTGGCTTATCCTTCAGTTTTCTTTCTGGCCAAAAACGATGTCCATTATAAGTAATTCTATAAATCCAATGTGTAATTCGACTCCTGATTCCCGGATCATATACTCTATCCATATGAATATCAATGTCTTTGAAACGCTCATCCTCAAATTTTTCAATCGGAACCAAAGTCTCAACTAATTTTCGGTTTTCTTTTAATATTGCCTCTCCATGATCTTCCATAAGGAACTCCGGTCCCCTCATATAATCTTCCAAAGCACGAAGCAATAATTCCACAGATCCGTAATTGAACTCCAGCATCATCTGTTTATACAGTCGCTTGATCCATGCCATAAAATCAATTCCCTGACACACACCAGATGTTGCCTGTATAACAAGCATATTTCGATATACCTGATACAAATCAATAGCCGGATTAAACTTATTTGTAAATCCCATATGCCACAGACAGATTCCATTCATCGTGATAAATCCCGGATGGCAACGCAACCCATACTCCAGATCATCACTGCGAATAAAGATTGGCAACGGAAGACCATTCTTTTCAATCGCTTCCCTTGGCATACAGCAATACCACCATGCGCCAAACTCATTTCGAACTTTTGGACGTTTTTCTTCTAATTTCAGGCAATTTACCAACTCCGTAACATTCAGATCTCTATGAACCGGACACACTTCTCCATCCGCACGGACGGTTCCCAGATCCTCATGCATCACACACATATCTTCCATTGCAAGCATTGCTCCTGCAATGAATTTTCCCTGATGTTCCGGTTTTAAAAGTGTTAACAGAGTATACGTTCGTTTTAAACTTTCCGGTAAAATAATCACATCATCATCCATCAACAACACATGCGTTGCTTTCGGCTCTTGATGCAAGGATTCTATCATTCCCCTGGCAAATCCACCGGAACCTCCTACATTTTTATTTGGATGAACCGTTAACCGATCACAGTTATATTTTTCCGGTTCCAATGTTCTTCCATTATCCACTACATGAATATAGAAATGTCTGCTAATTTCATCATCCGATTCCAGGATTTCATTTTTCAGCAATTCCATGTTATGTATAATATATTCTTCTTTGAAACAGGTGGTTGTTGCCAGTGCCAGTTCCACTTCTCTGACATCACTTTCCATGTATTCTCCTGTATAATAACCACCATACAGCTCACAATCTGCATATGGATGAATTTCAAATGCTACCATCTGTTCTTTACATTCATCCGGAAATGCAATACATACGGTTTCTTTTTTATCCAATTCATAGTGATAGGTTGCATAACTGCGACGTTCCGGCTGGATTCCATGATAATCATATCCCACCAATTCTACATCAAAATTTCCTTTCATTTCTATATAAAGATGTAAAGCACCTAAATTCGTATATGTTTTCCATTTTCTATAAGAAAATCCGTTAAAAAACGTAGAAAAATCAATCACTTCAAATGCGGGAATATACAACTTCACGTCATCTTTTCCCTGCACACACCGATTTCCACGATAATAAATTCCCCACTGTCTTTGAACTTTTTCATTATCCGGAAAGATCAAAGTCTGCAATTTCTTTTCCATAAATCTAATTCCTCCTGCATTACAATCCCAAATATTTTATCCATGCTTTTTTTATTGTATATTTACTCATATTTGTTTGGTAATCCGTAATCACTTTTTTTCTGGTGATTAACAATCTACAACAAATTTTTACACTTTCACACCATCGCTGAATGATACAATCATACCCCACATTTCTAATTTTCTTATGAAGCTGCTCCGGATCTTGTTTCCATAACCATTCCGATCCCTTCAGGAAATCATTTGCCCCCTGAATTGCCCAATAAACTTCATCCTTTTTATTTCTTGCAACTCTTACCGCCAGACGTTTCCAATAAAAACTCCACAAATATTTCTTTGCTGTTTTTCGATCATATTGCTGTGTAATCTCAATCAAATCATTCCGGATATCATAATATAAATTACTTCCTGGTGGTAAATCTTCAAAATATCTGTGCCATACACTGATTCCATTCAAAAAAACAATTCCATTCTTTTGATTTCGCAATCCAAATTCAATATCATCATGGTGCAAAAATAACGGAATTGGCAAATTGTCTTCCCTGATAACATTTAGCGAATAACAGCAGCACCACCAGCCCGAATACAGCGTTTTTTCCAATTTTGTTGTAATAAGATTTTCCCGTGTTGCATTCTCGTATTCGCGCACATCCAGATTTTTATTTGCATTCTTGATCAATCCCTTACTCCAGGTTTCTCCTGACGCAAATAACAGATACGGTTTATCCTCCCGAAGCATTGTTCCACCCAGAATGATATCTTTCCATTCCGGCTTAACAACACACAGAAAACCATACATGCGTACAAACAAATCCGGCTCTAACACCGCATCATCATCCATAAGCACTACATGTGTTAATTGTCTTTCTTCTTTATCTTCCAGAACTTCCAGCATACCTCTGGTAAATCCGCCTGCTCCACCGGCATTTTTATTCGGTATAACAGAAATTCTCTCCTGCCACGTCTTTAAATACTGCTGCAATGGTTCATATGTGTCCAATGTTTTTCCATTATCAATGATGTATCCCCACAAGGCTTTCGAAACCTGCAGTTCTTCATTTTGCAATACACGCTCACAAAGTACCTTTAAGTTGCGCAGGACATATTCTTCTCTGCGATATGTACAGATATCAATCCCGATTGCCACATGTGTAATCTTCTCACATACCCCCATATAATATCCTGATATCTGCTGCATCTTACACTTCTCATCCGGCACAAGAGAAAACCAGAAAACACCATCTGTGTATTTCTCCCATGGAAATTCTATGGTATACACATGTTCTGATTCTTCCAGCTTGATTTCATCAACACATTCTCGATTATGATAAAGTCGAAGCATTTGATATCCCACAGTTTTGATAGACAACTGCAATTTTTCCAATCTTGTATATCGCTTCCATTTCTCGATATAAAAAAGATTGAAATATCCATCAAAACATATCTCTTCTCCCTTTCTATGAAAATACAGGGCTTCTTCAACACAGATTTCCGGATCAGGCTGTAGAATTGTTTGTAATTGAATTTCCATTTCTATAATTCCTTTCTCAGAAGTCTGCGTACCATACGTCTTCTCATAGTTCCTGCCGGTATCAGCTGATTGACCTTCCTCATATCCACCTTAATTATCGGTCCCTTTTTGCCCAATTGAAACTCACGGACATTCTGGTGGAAAATCACATATGGAACCTCCGCACACTTTACCGTTCCCTGCCGTTTTAACCAGGTATAGTACACCCCAAACAAACGCTCCGCAATATACCCCGTCACACGCTTTTCTTTATCACTATATCCGGAAAAATCTGTCTGGCTCTCAAATTTCTCCAAAACAGGAAACAGCCAGTTCATATATGCATGAAAGTATTCCCTTTTCATAATATACATATTGCAGAAATAAATATATTTCGATTGCATATATGCGTCACATGCCGCCGCCTGTTCCGGATGTATTTCTTTTAAGATTGCAATTGCACGGTCCAGATCTCTGATACGGTGAAACTGTCCAAACTGTTCATATGCCGTCACATCCATATGCTCACTCAGCACTGTGATCACATCATATTGTTCAATCACATGCCGCATGTGCATCTCATCCAAATCATAAGGAGATAGATCTTTCTCCAGAGAATCCGCTTCCAAATACGGTGTCCATCGCTTCAGTTGTATTTTGCCATTTGTCACGGGGAAATTTTGTTTGAAACTCATATATCTGCGATAATGAAAAAAGCCATAATAGTCTGCCTGCAGATTTTTCCACGCCCAATACTGTGCCGTAAGTTCACAGTAGGATCTGTTTTTCTTTGAAATGTTCTCGCCCTCATCATCATGAAGAATTCCTTCTATATGATGATCTGCCAATGCACTTCCTACCTGTACCTGAAAAATCAGTGGATTTTCCGGCCGGTAAAATTCTTTATGCGTTGCAACAAGGATTTTTATATCACTCATGCTTTGCCCCTTCGTATTTATCACATATCTCCCCAGTTTTTCCGATCGCCTGTATTTTCCCATGCTCCAGCCAGACAACCTTGTTGCACATTTGCCGGATTTGTTTTAAACTATGCGATACAAAAAATACCGTTGTTCCGCCTGTCATAAGATCCATCATTCTCGCACGACTCTTCTCCTGAAAATCAGCATCCCCGACCGACAGGATTTCATCAACAATCAAGATTTCCGGCTCCACAATACATGCGACGGAAAATGCCAGCCTTGCAAGCATTCCTGAGGAATAAGTCCGGAGTGGTGCCTCTATAAAATTTCCAAGTTCGGAAAATGCAACGATTTCATCATATTTTTCATTCAGGAATTCTTCTGAATACCCGAGAATTGCACCATTCAGATATATATTTTCTCTGCCGGATAATTCCATATCAAATCCCGATCCCAGTTCCAGCATCGGCACAATGTTTCCATGTGCTTCGATCGTTCCTTTTGTCGGTTTCATAATTCCGGAAATCACTTTTAATAATGTACTTTTTCCGGCTCCGTTATGTCCGATAATTCCAATGACATCACCCTTTTCGACATCAAAAGAAACATCTGTCAATGCCCAGAAATCCTCTGACTTCAAATCCCGTTTCAGCCAGCGTACACAAAATTCTTTTAATGAATTTGCACGGTTCTGTTCCATTTTAAATTTCAGTGATATATTTTTCACAGAAACGATCGGCATTTTCTGCAATTCCTCCTAAATATAAAAGATAAATTTATCCTGTGTTTTCTTAAAGATCAAGCTTCCGATTCCCAGCATAACGAGTGCGACCACTGTACACTGACAGAACACAACCGGTCGAGGTGTAATCCCTTCCAGAATGATGGTTCGAAAAGCATTGACAAAATAGTACATCGGATTATTGAGTACCAGTCCCTGTACCTGCTTCGGAACAATCGAAATCGGATAAAACAGTGGTGTCAGATACATCCAGAGCATGCTAAGCACTCCCCATAAGAATTGCATATCCCGGAAAAACGTCATGGCAGCTGCCAGAATCATACCGAATCCCATGGTAAAAATCATGACGCAAATCAAAATATATGGAAGCATTAAAAAAGCCCATGTGATCTTTTCACCTGTAATAAGCGCTGCAATGATCAGCGGAATCAATGACATCAGTAAGTTGATTCCCGAAGAAAAAACTCTTGTTACCGGATATATATATTTCGGCAAATATACCTTTGTGATCAACGGCGCATTCCCCACAATAGATGTCAAAGACTGTCCTACACCTTCATTAAAAAAGTTAAAAATAACCGTACCACTCAACAGATATACCGGATAATTTTCAATATCTGATTTAAACAGCTGTGAAAATACCACATACTGTACGATCATCATAAGAAGCGGATTCAGAAAGCTCCAAAACACGCCAAGTACCGAACGTTTATAACGCACTTTAAAATCTCTCTTCACAAGCTGCTTAATTAAGAATTTATATTTTTTGAGGACAAACAACATGTTAAACAGTACTGTTGTCTTCCCCCTTTTGTCGCGGCTGCACTCAATTCCATACAAGACAGCCACTAATACAACTGCAAGTAATACCAGTTTCCAGTAATTTGGACCTGTCCAGACATAATTCCGCCCATTGACCGCAATACACATTGTTCCCGGAACAACATTTCCATTCACAGTAAACTGTGCATCTCTCGCAACATCCGGGTTTTCCAGTTTGTTTTCTACATTATATAATATGGTTGGAGCATCCCCTGCTTCCCCATCGGATGTACAGGAAATCTTAATCTGATCTCCACGATCAACTTTCACACCATCTGCAATGTTTAAATAAACATACTGATTTACTTCAAATTCATCCGCTGAGAATGTTTTTTTTGCAAGTATCTGTCCCTTAGACAAATTTTCACACTGAATCTCAACTCCGTGATTGATGCTTTTTCCATAATCTGAAACCATTACACCTATGGAATCCAGTAAATCCATTTGGGACGTATAAATCTGTTCTACCGTTGCTCCCTGCGTAAGTTCTCCTACATCATTTGTCGCATTGAATTCCGCAACATTGCCATCGGAATCTCTTTCATATAACGATCTTCCTGCCGAGAAATAAAAAATCCCCAGAAAAATCAATAATACACATTCTATAATCAGAAATATTTTTAAATAGTAAGATTTTTGTTTCATAATCAATTATTTTCCTATACAGATTTTATCTCAAATTCGCAAAATACCCCTACTATTCTACCATAATCCCCATAATTTGCAATATTTAGCGATATATATTCTCCATGATCTTGTCAATCTTCTGTAAACTATATTGTTTTATCCGTGCACGGTTATTTTTTCTCATCTGCCGGACTTCTTCCGTATTCTTCCATATCTGCAGGAGTTTTTCGATTGCCTGAATATATTCCTCCGGTTGATCTGCGCTTACCAGATAACCGTTCTCTCCATTTTTTACCAGATCAGTATTTCCCCGAATTCTGCTGCACACTACCGGAACCCCGCAAGCCATCGCTTCCATCAGCGCTACCGGAAGTCCCTCCTGTTTTGACGGGAACACAAACACGTCTGCTGCCTGACAGAGTTCTGCCACGTCTGTCCGAAATCCCAGCAGCTTCACATGATCTTCCAAATGATATTTTCGAATCAACTGCTGCAGTTCCTGCTTTTTTTCTCCCTGTCCGCAAATAAAATATCTCAGCTGTGGATGTCTCTGGACCAGCTGTTTCATTGCCTCAATGACAACAACATGGTTTTTACGATCACTGAGTTCTCCCACAGACAGCAAAAACACATCTTCCGGCTGCAATCCAAGTTCCTGCCGTTTCTGCTGGATTGTTTGTGTATCTCCCGCATGGAATCGCTCCAGGTTGATTCCGATTCCTGGCAGATAATAGGTTTTTCCAGCATGAAATTTCTTTTTTGCTCTGGCATAGTCCTCATGATTGATCGTTATCAACACATCCGTCCATCTGCTCAGCATCTTCTCCACCGGATAGTACACCAGCCAGTTCATAACCGGTGCCCCCTGATAGAAATGAAACCCATGTGCCGTATAGATCACTTTTGTCTTTGTCCGGTGTCCTGCAATCCTTGCGACCACACCACCGATCGGGCTGTGACAGTGGCAAAATGCGTATCCATTTTGCTTCATCAAACCTTCTACCTGCCTCAGTGCCCTCATGTTCTGTCCCATGTGTTTGATATTCCGTGCGAAATCAATCTGGTAGCAGCGCACATGCATGTCCTGCAGTTTTTGCTTCAATTCTGCGACACGCTCATCTGAGCAGGTATTTCCTTCGATAAAATTGCAGGCCACATCTACCTCATACCCCAGTTTCCGCAACAATGCAATATTCGGCATATTAAATTGGTCGATCATAGAGGCGACGGACGCCAGCATCAGGACTCGTTTCATCTTTTCCTTTCACCAAATACTCAACTAATTAATTCTTCTTTTATAGTATGGTAATATTGATGTATCTTCTTCCATCCCAATACATCAATTCCACCAACCACCAAAGTCAATATTCCACCAATGATAGTTATAAATATACCACCCCAATCATTTGTCTCAATCACACTTCCCTTCATTGCAAACATAAACATCTCATACAGAAAGGCATGTTGATCCTTAAAGGCAAAAATATCGAGCATTTCATACAAGACAAACCAAGAGGCAAGCAGCATAAATATAACCCATACAATTATCTTTACAATCGCCCAAAACAGATTCTTCCCCTTTTTATCATTTTCCAAGCTAACCACACGCTTCTCAAGGTCATTATCCGTTTTCTCATCTTTATCCTCTACCATCTCTACCTTGTCATCCCCGGTCACCGGAGCAACATTTTCTTTCGATTGCTCAACAACCACCGGACGAAATGGAATAATTTCTTTTTCCGGCTCACATGTCATATAAAAAATATCCGGATACGTCTCTTTTGTATACTGCATAAAGTCATCCTTGGAAACACTGTAAAACGGTCTCCCCTCGTTTTCTACCCGTGTCGGTTCCAGGATTGCCTGACAGTGATAGCATTGATACGAAGCAGCAAATCCATCACATACGAAGACATTCTGACTATGGCATTGTGGGCAGCTATAGTGCAGTTCTTTTCGAACCAGATTTTTTGCACACAGAACCTGCAGCATACTTTTGGTATATGTAATTTCCAGATCCAGCCGTTCACTCAGGTCCTGCGTCGTAAACTGCTTACATTGCCTTTGTGTCAACTGCGGCAGGATTTTCATACATTGCCGAACCGCTTCTCTTTCGTTCATACTCTTTATAAAGCCCCCATATCTGCTGGAATTCTTCTTCCGAATAATATTTTCCTTCCAAAATGTGCAGCGTCAGAAACTGATAATTATCAGCTTCATATTTCACTTGTAATACCCCTCGCGCTCTTGGAAAATTGACCGTCAGGGAAATAATTCTTTTCACGATATCCAAAGAATCCCTGATACACATAAACGTCTTGGCATCATAAATACAATCTACACCATTTTCTCCTGTTAAGTTTGCCGACAGATTATCTCTGTCACTGAATCGAATTTTTGATATATATTTTTCATCGCTTGGAAGAAGCGTATTCAATGCATGATCTTCCCGGTAATCATATAACGCAGTCTGTTGAATCAGGCGATATAGTTCTTCCTCTAAATTAATGATTCCATCCGGCATATATAATTTTCCATCTTTTTGTTCTACATGATGCAACGGAATATTTTGTAACATTGCATCGATAATGCTGCTAAGACTCTCTCTCTTATCATCAATCTCTTTTATATTTGGAAGCCGTTCAAAAAACTGGTTGAACAATTCTTTGCTCATGTCATACAATACATTCTGAGGATCAGCCGCTCTATTGTTGTCCAATTCCAGTTCTAATGTTTCTTCTACGATACTATAGATCTTATCAAGCTGAATCTGCGGACGGCTCTCCTGTATAATTCCATGCTGATTCCATACTTTAACAATCATGCAGCGCTGTTCCAGATCAATGGTTACCGGAAGATAGGAACACTCCTCCTCGATCTGACCTGCAGAATCTTTTAACATGCAGAATACAAAAATCAGATGCACCCTGATTAAATTTCCATTCCTTCTTTCTTCCTGTATCGCTGCAAGCTTCGTGGAGTCTTCCTTCTGTGGAATCGTCGCTATGATCTGGTTGTACGTCCAATCTGGGATCTGGAATTTGCGCATAAGTCTGCCCCACGAATCCCTGCTCTTTAATCGCAAACAGGTCGAAGCAGTTAATGAATACACGCGCATCAATCGATGATGACCATATAATAATTCTTGAAAGAAAAAATCATTCAGATCCTCAACAGAAATCAATCCATTTTGACAGAGCTGTTCTAGCAAAACCCGCTGGTCCGAAAAAGACAGCCTCTGCTCATTTGCAATTTTCTGTTCGGTAAGAAATCTATTCAGGCTTGTTGATGATATATTATCGATAAGTTCCTTAACTATATGCATTCCCTTGTCCTCTGTCTTCCGTAACCCCAAATCCAATAAATATTATTTTTATTATATCACGAACCTTTATCTTACTCAATGTAAAAAACCGGTCAGACTTATCATCCAACCGATTTTATCACTTCTACCGAAACTATGGCTCCATATTTTTTAATAATGCATTAATATTTATTGCAGGAATTACAACAGGTTCTATATCAGGCTGTGCCGTCATCAGTGTAACCTGTGATCTCAGATAAGGAAACAAAATTGCAACTGTATTCTTTGTTATAATAATATCCTTTTTCTCCTGCTCTAACTTGGTTCGGAACTCAAAAATGCCAGATACAACAATTTCTAAAGTTGCAGTTTCTTGCTCGTCCGTCATTTTTAATAATAAGGAAGACTTGTAGGCATCTTCACCTATTTTTTCAATATTCTTACCAATACTGCTTTTAGAAAAATGTATAATGCCATCAGCCAGCCCATCTCTTTGAAAATGCATACTTTCAATAAAAATTTTCTTTGCTAATAATATACTTTCCGATTTCTTTAAAACATCTTTTCCGCTCATTGATTCTCCTATTACGCTGCCAAGAAAGCAATTTCATCATCAATTAAATATGTTTTCTGATTGTATGATAGATTACTAAAATTTTTCATAAAAATATCGTTTACAGATTTGTAAACAATTTCTGAAGAATCAATAATAAATCCACCCCTTCCCAATTCTGTATAGGATACTTGAACACCACATTTTTCTGCAATTCTTTCAATTTGCTCTCGTGTCATCATATTATCTCCTCATCAAATTCATTTTGAATATCATTTACAATACACTTCTTTACAATAAAACGATCTTCTGTAACACATATCTGTTTTTCATGATAAACCAATCCCATAGCTCCCAGTGAAAACCTGTCATCTGATTGCACATGATCTTTACTGTCTATATATGACGGATTTTTTCTAGAGAAAGTGTATAAAATCACTTCTATATTACGGTTTTCTTTTATACAATCCATCCAAAAGCAACGAATTTTTGCTGAAGTATTCTTGCCGGAAAAATCAATTTTTATTCCTTCATCCACAAATTCTTTTTCCAACGCAATTTGACATTTTTTGAATTGTTGCAGTACGAAAGGCTTATCCAAATCCCAAACTTCTTCTGCTTCAATATTTCCTCTTATAACAATCGGTACATCATCACATCCATATTTTTCATTATGCTTATTGACTTTTGTTTTTCCCCACCATTCAGCCAATTCATAATCAGAATAAAAATATATTCCATGACCTAACCAATGATTATCATTGTCTTTGGGCGTTGCAATTTTAAACCCGTCATTTATAATTGATTCAGCAAATCGTTTTTTTGTTCCATGATAACCAATTATCTTTTGCACATCTTATCTCCAACTTTCAGAGCATATATTCATTCTACTCCTTAATCCAATACTGTTATTTATTATATATCTTCTTTTTCAAATAATCAACAATGTTTAAACATTCGAATTTTATTGTACACGACATTATCAAGCTGAACTTGCGGACGGCTCTCCTGTATAAATTCCAAGCTGATTTCATTCTCTTGTCCTCGGTCTTCCGTAACCCCAAATCCAATAAATATTATTTTTATTCCTTCATCCACAAATTCTTTTTCCATAAACAACTCTACAATATAATTGGTATCTCGTACTTGGAATAAATCTGCATTTTATATTTCATCCGCAATTAATACATCAATATGTGTTTTTTCACCACTTTAATCATATTTTCTATTTCAATCTGCTCATCGCTGATTGAAACTCCCCTCTCGGATCAGCAATTAATATCTCCAATTCATGAGACGTTCTCCAGCAATTTACAGCTTCTACAACGTCAAGCATGATCTCCAATGCCTCACGCAGCTCATCCACTGTCACAATAACAAAATTATCCCCCGGATATCTTGCATCATAATAATAGTCTTTGAGTAATGCCAGATCCTTCCTCTCTAATTGCAAGGAAGTATCCACCCTTTTAATCTCATCGTATAAGGCGCGCAAATTATGGGATGTCATTAGTTTTTCAATTCCAGTACAAACCAGTTCTGCCACAGATTTCAACATTTTTTCTGCAATTTGCTGTGCCGAAGCTGCAGCCGGATTGCAGTATACAGGTGACACTGCATCCCTTAAATACCAGAATTCATTGCACGCAATAGAATAATAAGAATTTGCCTTTATCATATTTTCAACTCCTTATAATCTCTTCTTAACTGTTGTGTAAACTTTGAATTATCATGTTCGAAATACTGCGGTGTTACAAAAACCACATCCGCATGCAACATCTCGAGTTCTTCCCGCAAGGCTCCCATCATCCATCTTTCCGGTTTTTCCGGAACTATGATGCAAAAGTCGATATCACTGCTGGCCTTATAATCATTTCTTGCGTAGCTTCCAAAAATCCCAAAACTCTGATATTTGATACTCGAATTTTTAATAATATCTACGCACTTGTTCAACCGGTCTTTAAAATCATTTTCAACAACAGGTGACACGTACGACATCCCTAAACCTCCACTCTTTCTATTAATCTGTCCTATCACAGTTTCTACAGATTCCACCATTTTTTATTCTTCATGATATCTTCTATCAATTATAAGTTATGCAATTACCCGGGACACAAATTGGCGATTTTTCCCATTCTGATGCTCAAATTGAAATTCGAATTCCAATGTAACTTCCGAACTGTTCACCATATTATTTTCCCCTTCAAAATATACATAACCATCAAGAGAAACATCAGCTTCCAATATGCCTCTCACAATCGTACATGTATCATCCTCTTCCTGTTCTACCCGGACAACTTTGACATTTTCTATTTGATCCAATTCTGCATAGTCAACATATGTCTCAAACGCTTCATCCAATTCCTGACCTTCCATGTTCATAACAGAATCGTCAATTTCATTATACAAGTCATCCCAAAATTCGTTTTCTATGATTGTAGCGACCAGATTTCTATCATATTTCACGTATATCAGTCTCCCTGTGTCAAAAAATATTTAATTGCGTCCCAATAAGGTGGCAGTTCTTCTGAACATTCAAATTTTTTCAATTCCCGCTGTTTTTCTTCTCCATTCAACTGGAACACATTAAACGTCCATAAAGCGTTTTCTCTGGCACGACATAAACGTTTATCATTCAGGTTCAACTTTGTAATTGTATACTCAGCTGCCTCATCTGTCTTTTCCGCCGGCTGTATTGTTCCATCCTGCTGATATCGAAAATGACTTTCACAATCCTTCTCCAGCGGAGAAATCATCCGCTTTGCATCAAAATTATTTTCTTTTTTATGCCCACAGTGCCTGCGATTGTCTCCATTACAAGAAGCATGAAGATTATTATAGGCCAGAGATAAATCCTGATTTTGTGCCTGAGGTCGAAAATGTTCCACATGAAAACTATTCTTTTGTACTTCAGTCTCTGTATTTTTAATATAAGAACAACAATAGCAGCAAAGATGTCTCTGTTCTGCAAGCAATGCATTCTTTAATATTTGCAGCTCCTTTTCATGCCGGATATCCTCATACCCTGCTTCTCTTTTATGCTTATTCTTGAATTTTTTCTTCCACCGGCTTACTTCTTCTGGTTCACCTGTCTTTTGAATATAAATCATAAAAACTTTATCGCCCTTTTGCAATCAAGATTCTTGCACGCACAACTTTCGTATTCTCTTCCGATGTCATCCATGCAAGCTTATTTACAAGTTTTTCTGCCTCATCATATGCTTTTTCATTCAGATACACATTTATTTGCTCTAAGAGTTCCGTTGTCTTCCTGTTATATACTTCGGTATCCATGTAATCTTCCAGAATTGTATTGACATCCCAGCCGTTCATCGGCTCCATCGGTTCTGCCAAAACCAGATGCGTTTCTGCATCTTCATGCAAACGTATTACCTGTATATTTTCATCCACAGACTCCAGCACTTTCGGAGCATGTGTGGAAACAATAAACTGAATATTTGGAAAAGTATTCTGTAAAGCCGGAAAAATCTTCTCCTGCCACTTCGGATGCAAATGCAGATCAATTTCATCAATCAGCACAATGCCATCCCCTTCCAACGGATTCTCCCTCTTCGGATTTGCAATTGCCAGCCTCCGGCTCAGATCGCCTACCAGTGCGATTACACTTTTTTCTCCTTCTGACAATTGATAAAATGCCAATTCCAATTCTTTTTTGATGACAATAAGTTCCGCATCTTCTTCTGTTACTTTCACACGAATTTCCGAAAATCCATCTCCCAATGCGTTTAATATAGCTTTTTTTACTGCATGTAACTGTGGATCTTCTGCATTCGGCGTTTCCACTCGTATACTGTTTTCATATTCCTGTCTTCCCCGGAACCATTCAAAAAATAACCGGAAATTGATCACTCCTCCAAATGCAGAATCTCTCCACGCATCCAGCTTCCCTGCTGCTCCTGTATAACGCCTTCTCAATTTACGTGTTTTTTCATTATAGCGGTCAACTCCATAAAACACATAAACAGGAATATTTTCATTATTTAAAGTAAACTCTTTCTGTGGTGTTTCCGTGTCATCGTTTTCATACTCTTCTTCTGTTTCCAAATAATCTCCCAGATACTGTTTTCGAATATATTCCGAAACTCTCTTCAGTTCTTTGGAATTATGCAGATTTTTCCCCTGAATTCTTTTTCGGTAATAGTGAAAATTATTTCCCTGGTCTTCAAGAAACAACGTTATTTTTGCTTCTTCTTCTCCAACTTTTACATCTTTTTCTCCTAAAAGAGAGGCTGTTATCTGTTCATCCTGTGCGGCTTCCTGCATAATTCTGGAAAAGAGAAGATTGCAGACATCCAGTATTGACGATTTTCCCATTCCGTTTACTCCATAAAAAATGGCATCTTTTCCGTTTAATACTATTTCTGTATCTGAAAAACCTCTGAAATTGTGCACTTGCAGTTTGTCTATTCTCACGCTTTTCTATCTCCTAAACCTTCGAATGCATACCATTAAGCTATTTATCATCTTTTCAGTAGTATCATACTTTAATTCTTTTATTTATGCAAGATTTTCCCATTCCAGCTCTTATCCTTCCGTCCTTCTTACCGACTCTTTCCAGTCACACACACGATATTCTTCCTTATATTCACTCATCTGCATATCGTACACACTGTCACCAAACGCTTTGCCCGTTAGGGTGCCAATTTTTCCCGGAATCTTTTTCATCAGCCGGATGATCCAGCCAGTCGCTGGGGCCATCACAAGCCGGTGTCCTTTTACCACAGCGATCATCTGCACCAGATCCGAAGTATTGATATACTGCTCGTTCTGTGGGAAAAACACTCCGGTCTCTTCGTTGTCGATCATCCGTTTGACAAACTGTGCCAGATTTTCTATATAAAGCATGGAACGCTGATTATGTACAATCGGAAATAGCGGAAGTTTTCCTGCCAGTTTTGCAAGCTGTGGATAGTTTCCCTTTGATCCCTTTCCGTAAATCATCGGCGGGCGCAATACAACAACCTTAAAACGTTCATCTGCCAGTGCCTGTATTTTCTGATCCGCCTGCCATTTGCTGTCTCCATAGAAATTCAATGGTTTGGGAATTGTATTTTTTGTAATTTTCTTTTCTCTACATCCGCTGTATACAATCATAGAAGACATAAAGAGAAACTGCTGCACGCCTTCCTTTTTGGCTTTTTCGGCTGTCTCTACTGCCAGATCTGTATTCACACAGTAATACTGCTTCTTTTCTTCTTCCGTCACCTGTCCCACATCTGCATGTGCGATTCCCGCCACATGATAGACCACATCATATGTAGAAAAATCGTGTGTCCGCCATGTTTGGGTTCTCATATCCAGCGTGTCAATCTGGTAGTACTCCGGCCATTGTCTCAGCCATGCCTCCACGGAAGTTCCCACATAACTGCCGCTTCCGGTGATCAGAATCTTCTTTTTTCTCCTGCCCTTTTCACGTTCTTCTGTGTCTTTTGCAATGGTTTCCTTTTTTGCGCTGCTCTGTGTTGTTTGTTCCGGTTCCAATGCCAGTTGCACTTTGCGTTTTTTATTTACATATATGGTTACTGCAAGTTCTGTCACTGTTGCCAGGCCAAACAACACTCCCGGAATGTTTCCTTTTTTCTTTTCCCGGTTCTCTCCCTTATGTAAAATATGGTGAATTACAGCCCAAAATACTGCCAGCGCGGTTGCTGCCACTGCTCCGCCTAATACAATTTCTCTCTTCAGTTTCTGTGGATCGACCAGTCCGCTTTTGTGTGCTTCTGTCTCTTCTTCCACTTTGTTCAGTTCGCCAGTTCCACCTTCAACCACGCCATCGTGCATGAGCACGGAGCCAATTGTGCCAAGAAAACATTTCAGATCCATCCATGGTCCCAGATGTTTGACATATTCGCCATCCAGTCTTGCTTTGTCCGGAATCTCCAGTTCATCTCTGCCATTGATCTGTGCCCACCCGGTCAGCCCCGGTGTCACATCATTGGCACCATATTTCTCACGCTCTGCTACCAGATCATCCTGATTCCACAGTGCCGGCCGCGGTCCTACGATACTCATTTCTCCTTTGAAGATATTAAAAATCTGCGGCAGTTCATCCAGACTGGTTTTGCGCAGGAATTTTCCCACCTTTGTGATGTACTGCTCCGGATTCTCCAGCATATGTGTCGGCACATCCTTCGGTGTGTCAATCCGCATGGTACGGAATTTGTAAATCTGGAAGAAACTCCGGTGGATGCCGACACGCTTCTGCTTAAATAATATCGGTCCCGGTGTATCCAGTTTGATCGCAATACATAAAAAAAGAAGGAGTGGTGATAAGATCACAATCGCCATCCCACTTAATATGATATCAATTCCTCTTTTGATGTAATGGTATCCTTTCATGGCTGACTTGCTCCTTCCTGATTTCCCATATTTTCATAAATTTACATATGTTATATCATACTCTATTTTAGTGCATATTGCAATGACTGTGATTATTACTTCCATTACTCCATTTTTCTTATTTAAATGGCAATTTATTGTTTAATCTCACCGTTTTCCCATCAAAACATCAGCTTTCGACATCCACGTTTTGTATTTCCCCAAAGTTTATCCCATACTCCTTCCCACCCATACTGATACAAGAAACACCACTGTTCTATCCATGTAATTGTTACATATTGTACAATTTTTTCAAATTTTGCCTTATCCAACAAAATCTCCCCCATTTCATGTACCATATACTCCTAAACAAAACTTCATATACAAAGGAGACCACCCATGAATAATTTACAGACACACATCAACAACTATCTGGAACACTGCCGTCACCAAAAACGCCTGGATTCCAAGACTCTGAAAGCATATCGCATCGACCTTCAACAATTTTATGCCATTTTTTCATGCAGGGATGTTTCTGATATTACACCGGATCTGTTGGAAAATTATATTGGCAGTCTGCACCAGAAGTACAAACCCAAAACCGTAAAAAGAAAGATTGCCTCGGTCAAAGCTCTTTTTCACTACCTGGAATATAAAGAAATCATCGCCCGGAATCCTTTCAACAAGGTGCAGATCAAATTCCGCGAACCTGTGATTTTGCCGAAAACCATTCCATTGCACACGATCGAAATTTTCTTATCTACGATCTATGAGCAGCGCACCATCGCCAAAACGGATTATCAGAGAAAAAACGCTTTGCGGGATGCCGCTGTCATAGAACTTTTATTTGCAACCGGAATACGGATTTCCGAATTATGCGCTCTGCGTATCTGTGACATCGATTTGTACGATGGATCAGTCCTGATCTACGGAAAAGGTTCCAAAGAACGAATTGTTCAGATCGGAAACCACGAGGTCATACAGATTCTGTCGGAATACCGCAATGAATTTCTCCCCCAGATGAAAACCTGCCAGCATTTCTTTGCGACGCTAAACGGAACGGCATTATCCGATCAGTCGGTACGGCGGATGATCAACAAATATGCTTCTCTTGCTGCAATTGAACAGCATATTACACCGCATATGTTCCGGCATACATTTGCTACCAGCCTTTTAGAAGCGGATGTCGATATCCGCTATATACAGGAAATGCTTGGTCACAGTTCCATTCATATCACAGAAATCTATACGCATGTTGCCATGTCAAAGCAGCGTGCCATCCTCACTACCAGACATCCTCGCAATACGTTTCATCTGTAAAAAGCAAAACAGCAATTCACGTGCCATGCACGGAATTGCTGTCATTGATAGCCGTTCTATTTTTACTTATTTATTCTCCCCTGCCAGTTCCGGATGATACGTCGGCACGATTTTTTTGACACACTCCCGGATGTCTTCCGGTTCTGTCACAACGTACTCTTTTAATTCTTCCAACTGCTGCATGAATTTTTCTTCATCCAGCTCAATCGGTTTACCGATATGAATCAGATTGTTTGCAGTATCCTGCATCCCTTCTTCATCCATCAGCATCTCTTCATAAAGTTTTTCTCCCGGGCGAAGTCCTGTGAAAATGATATGGATATCCTCATCCGGCTTGTGACCAGAAAGAAGAATCAGGTTCTTTGCCAGATCCAGAATCTTGACCGGCTCTCCCATATCCAGAACAAAAATTTCTCCACCTTTGGCATAGGTGCCCGCCTGCAGTACCAGAGATACCGCTTCCGGAATTGTCATAAAATACCGCACGATATCCGGATGTGTAACCGTGACCGGACCTCCACGCTCAATCTGTTTTTTGAACAGCGGAATCACACTTCCGTTACTGCCAAGCACATTTCCAAAACGCACGGCTACGAAATCTGTCTTTGATCTGCGGTTATAGGTCTGAATGATCATCTCACAGATGCGCTTGCTGGCGCCCATGATATTGGTTGGATTGACTGCCTTATCCGTGGAAATCATCACAAATTTCTTCACCCCGTACCGATCTGCCGCCTGCACAATCTTCCATGTGCCAAGCACGTTATTCTTAATTGCCTCGTTCGGACTCTCTTCCATGAGAGGCACATGTTTATGTGCCGCTGCATGATAGATAATCTCCGGCTTGTAATGTTCAAAAATCCAGTTCATACGATTCGTATTCCGCACGGATGCGATCAGCACAACAAGATCCAGATCCGGGAATCGGACTTTCAGTTCGTTTTGCACATCATAGGTCGTATTCTCGTAAATATCCACAATAATCAGCTGTTTTGGCTTGTGTGCGGCAATCTGCCGGCACAATTCGCTTCCGATGGAGCCACCGCCCCCTGTAACCATTATGATTTTCCCAGAAACATAATCCATGATGGACTGCAGATCAACGGTCACCGGATCCCGCCCAAGAAGATCATTGACATCTACATCTTTTAATTTGCTGACGCTGACATCGCCGTTTACAAGCTGGTAAATGCCGGGCAGACGTTTCAATGTGCATCCGGTTTCTTTGCAGATATCAAGAATCCCCTTGATCTGTTTCTGCGTGGCCGATGGCATGGCAATGATGATCTCATGCACATGCAGTTCTTCGACTTTTTCCAGAATATCGCTCCGATCTCCTACGACTTTCGCTCCATGAATATAATTGCCGATCTTGTTCCGGTCATCATCAATCACACCAACAACCTTCTTTTTCACATAGCGGCTGTTGTTGATTTCTTTAATGATCTGGTTTCCTGCATCCCCTGCTCCGATCACAAGTACATTCCGTCTGTACACACCGGCTCTGCGCATATTGCGAAGCACACGCAGACCGCGGTAAGAATATCTGCATCCCATGACAAATACAAACAGAAACAATCCATACAGAATGTAAAAGCTTCTTGGCACCGGGTACATATCCCCCCAGTTCCGAAGCAATATCAGCACTGTCACAACAACGGTATCCAGAATACATGCTGAAACCACATACATCATTTCCAGTGCTCCCGCATAGCTCCAAAGACTGGAATACAGCCGGAGCATCCAGAAAATGATCAGTGTAACAATGATCATAAAAGGAAGTGCTCTCCACACTTCATCCATATATTGAAACGGTACGCTTTTGATATTCAGATCAAACCGAATCAATAACGCAACTATGCTTGCAGCAAACACTGCAAGCACGTCGTAGCACATCAGAAAAATCCGTCTGATCAGTAATTGTTTATCTTGAATGATTTTTTTCATAATTTCAATCTGTTATTTTTGATTCTTTCTCTGTTTTCTCGATTGTTTTTTCGATGATTTCTTCCTGACTGAGGATTCTGTCACTCCTGCCCCTTGAGTATTCTGTACCATCTGCGCGGTATCTGCTTTTGCACTCTCTGCTGCTCTTGAAATACTCTGTTTTACGGCAGTATCACTTTCCGCAGAAACCGTTTCTTTAACAACAAAGAGATTTTCTTTCTTTACAAGCATCCGGTTCACCGCAAGTCCCAGGCCAAGCATACCCCAGAATACCGGAGCGGTACATACATTAGAATCGTTTGCGATACCTGCAATCATGTACACCAGCACTGCCGCAAATAATCCAAATCCAACCCAGCTGATACTCTCGTGTAGATCGACTCTGCGGTAAATGCGTACCGACTGTACCAGATACCAGAACAGAAATACCAGAAGTGCCAGAGTACCGATCAGTCCGGTTTCCACCCACTGCTGCAGATACCAGCTATGGGCTTTTACGTCATAGCTGTTTGCGCCGTAGACATAGTTCTGACTGATATAATCATTCTGTGGCACTTCAAACATGTAAGTATTGGCTCCTGCACCCATAAACACATGTTTTCCAAGTACTGGAATTGTATTATTCCAAATATGTCCACGATTACTCATTGCATCATCCCGAAACAGATGTGACTGCTTCAGCTGTGGATATTTGATTAATTTTCCAGCCGAATTCAGATATTCATAGCCATCCGTATCCGTTTTTGAAAAATCCCATTCAATGCCGTCTATAATCATCTTTACTCCTGCTGTATTATCGGTAAACATGATCGGCTGAATCTGTACATTTGCAAACCGTTCATCATTGAGGGCCAAAATATGATTTTCCTGATCTACCTCTGTTGTCTGAATCTCCTGACCATCTGCATCTTTGCATACCACGGTGATTACACCGTCGCTCCCCAGATCATAGGACACATACAGAGGATTATTCCAGATATCAAGTTCCACATCATCTGTGTTTGTTTTGATATCGTTTAAAGAGAACTGATCTTTCATATGATAGGTTCCAACAACCGTCTTTTTAAGAGTTTGACCGATGCCTGTCGTATTTGCCAGCACTCCTGCTGCAATCACTCCAATGACAACTACAACAATCCCGGCTGCAAATAATTTTTTCTTCCGGCTAAGCAAAACCAATGCGAGAATCACCGCTCCAATTGCCAGTGCAATAAATCCGGAAGAACTTCTGCTTCCAACCAGTGCTACAATGCAACAAATCTCTGCGACTGCGATTACAAGACGATGCCACATCTTTTTCGCCCCAATAAACAGGCAGACCAGCAATGGTATCAGCATGCCAAAATAAAATGACAAAAAGTTAGGATTGTAAAGTGTCGTATACGCAGTCTTATCTGCGAAATTAAAGGAAATCTTATCTAACTGGTTCCACCAGCTTGTGTCCGTCATCAGATGTTTGCCCAGAGATGTCTTAAAATAATCCAATCCAAAGACCTGGAAAAATCCAATCAGAGTAACAATTGCGATTCCAATGCCGGACCAGCGCAGGATTACCTCTATCTGTTTTTCTTCCTGTACATAATTATAGACATAATAACACAGTATCATATAGACAAATACAACCCATACAGGCTCAAAAAGTTCATATGTACCATGTGCCACCCAGTATTTGTGACTGGAAAACAGGGCAGACATTGCAACAAACAATGCATACACCATCAGAAAATAAAAGGAATTTTCAAATGCAAACTCCTTTTTATTCAAATACCGGATCAGTAAAATTGCGAGCATTACAACTCCCACAAGGATGATCGCAATCATCTTCCATGCAAAAAAGAAGTCCGTCTGCTTTGCTGCACTCTCCGGATACCAGTCAAACTGTGCCAGATTTGTATCATAAACAAAAGAATGCACAATGATTGGAATAAATCCGATCAACAAAATAATGGGAATCAATATCTTATTTGCTTTTAACGTGTTTTTGTTTCCATTCGTATTCAAGATTATTTTCTCCTTATGTTTCATTGCCTATAATCATACCCCAAATTTCGTTTTTTTTCAATCATTCCGGCATGTCGATTTTATTTTTCTTTTTATATAGGTAAAAACACTTTTTTGTTACTTGTGTGTTACTTAAAAATTTAACAAATAAATGTGTATGATTGACACGATAATATAAATTTTTACACACGAAAGGAAGAAAAATGAGATTACCAAACGGATACGGCGGAGTCGTAAAACTCTCCGGCAACAGAAGAAGACCCTACGCAGCACGCATCACTACGGGCTGGCACATCAATGACATCACTGGAAAGCGCATCCAGCACTATCAGATTCTGGGCTACGCTCCTACCCGGTCAGAAGCTCTGCAGATTCTGGCACGTTACAACAATTATCCCATCGATGGGGAAACGCTGAAATTAACCTTCCGGGAAATTTATCTCCGATGGTCCGAAGAAAAGTTTCCTACCATCTCCCACTCCAACATCAAAGGTTATCGGGCAGCATTTGCCACTTGTGAAAACATTGCTGATATGCCATTTCACAATTTGAGACTCAATGATTTACAGCAGGTGATTGATCACAGCGGCAAGAACTATCCCACCCTGAAAAAAATCCGTGTTCTCTTTAACCAGCTCTATTCTTATGCCATGAAACACGAAATTGTCTCAAAAGATTATTCTGCCTATGTAAATATCTCGAAATACAAAGACCGGAATCCAAATAAAAACATACGAAGCTGTTTTTCCACCTCTGAGATTTCTCTCCTGTGGAAACACAAAAACGATCCCTATTGCCAGACAGTCCTCATGCTGATATACAATGGGGTCCGTGTCTCAGAGCTTTTGGATCTGAAAAAAGAAAACGTTCATCTGTCCGAACAATATTTTGATGTCATTGACAGCAAAACCGAAAACGGCATTCGAAAAGTTCCGATTGCTGACAAAGTACTCCCCTTTTACCAGCGCTGGCTTCATGACTGTTCCGATTGTGAATATCTCATCCATACTCTGGACAGCCAGCATTTTACCTATTATATGTATTACCACAATGTTTTCCAGCCTCTGATGTTTCGTCTGCACATCGATCATACACCTCACTGCTGCCGGCACACCACGATTTCCCTGCTCGCCGAAGCACATGTCGATCAGACGACCATCAAAAAAATTGTCGGTCATTCCGGCGCTATGTCCCTGACAGAACGGATTTACACGCATCTGGATGTACCTGCGCTGGTCGAAGCCATAAATCAGATTTAATCGCTTCTTGTATGTTGCTTGCTTGTTACTTGTAGAAGTGATTTTGCCCCAAACTCTGTTTATAAATCCGGTATTTCCAACAGTTCCGCGGAAAATACCATGCGTATTTCCGGTTAAGGTAACTTACAAGACTTCTACAAAGAAGAGTGCTAAAACAAAGACAAAGAAACTTACTTACACAATGAAAGTTGCTAAGGCAAGCGTTGCTTTATCTGGAGATTCAGTAGTAGCAGTTGGAAGCACAACTAAGTTAACAACAACTAAGAAGGCTTCTTCAAGAGCTAAGATCACTTACACATCCAGTGATGATACAATCGCAACAGTTTCTGAAGACGGAACTGTAAAGGGTGTTAAGGCTGGTAAGGCTACAATCACAGCTAAGCTTACAATTGGTAAAGATACAGCTACAGCTACTCAGGAAGTAGAAGTAAAGAAATACGTTCTTAAGTCTGTAGCACAGACTAAGGCAGATACTTTTGAGACATCTGTAACAGGTGCTACAAAAGAGATCAAGGCTTCTGAAATTACAGTTAAGAATACAGAGAACAATGTTATCGTTCCTGTTAAGTCTGTATCTGTAGACAGCAAGGATGCAACAAAGGTTACATTCACAACATTTGCTGGATTAACAGATGGAAAGACTTATGATGTAACACTTGACGGAACAACAAAGCAGGTTGTTGTATCTAATGGTAAAGTTGCATCTGTAAACGTTAATAAACTCACTGTTCCGGTTGCAACCGAGACAGAGATCAAATTAGTTTCTAAGGATGCTAATGGTGTTGTTCTTGATGAGTCTGCTTATGGATCACAGGATGCTTCCAAGTATGACTTCTCCCTTACAACAAACAATGGTTATGTAAACGGTTCTAAGTTATACTTAAATAAGATTGGTGACACTGCTACAGCAGAGGTTACTTATAAGTCTGGAAAGTATGGCACAGACGGTAAGCCAGAAGGAAACATTACATCTGGAAAACTTACAATTACAGCTGTAGATCAAACTGCTGTTAATAATTTTAATGTAAAGGTATCTGAGTTAACAGCAAAGAAGTTTGACAAAATTGATGCAAACGCACAGCTTGCTGTTGATGATGCTACAGTAAAATATGCATATTTCCAGATCAAAGATGCTGACGGAAATGAAATTTCTAATTACTATGATTATACAGTAGAGTCCAGTGATAAGAGTGTCTTAATGCTTGGCGATACAACTCTCGATAGTGATAAGAAAGTGGTTGTTACACCTGTAAAGGCTGGTACTGCTTATATTTTAATTAAAAAAGATGATAAGATTGTAAGCTCTGTAGCAATTACTGTTGTTGCTAAGAGAGAAGTTGCAACAATGGATGTTGATAAAACATCTGCTACACTTTCAAATTCTGCTGCATTACAGCAGGACGTAACTGTAACTGCATCTTTCAAGGATCAGTATGCAAAAGATATCAAAGTTGCTAGTTCATCTCTGAAAGTTACTTGCCTTAGCACAACTGCGAAGAATGTAAAAGCATCTGATATTACAGATTCTGGTGATGGTGTATTCTTTGATATTGATTCTGCTACAGCATCAAACAAAATTAAAGTTAACTTCTATGCATGGGATCGTACTGTTACTATTCCAGAAGGAACATATCAGTATAAGATTGCATACATGAAAGATGGAAAAGAAGTTTGTGCAAGAGTTGTAACAATTACAATTCAGCAGCCTAAAAATCCTTCTCAGGGAACTGAGTCTTTTGCTTTAGACGTAAATAAAACAGAAATTGATAACCTTGTAGATAATGATCATAATACTCCGGCTGATTATGTTATCACTGCCAGTGTAAATCAGATGATCAATGGTGTCGCAAATCAGACTCTTTCTAGAGGAACAGAACTTAAAGACAATACAACAGAGGTTAAGTCTATTACATATAAGTTAGAAGATAAGGATGGAAAAGATGTGTCTGCTAACACAGGATGTGATATCACTATGGGTCGTAATACAATGACAGTACAAACAGTTTCTTTTTCCGCATTTACTGCTGAAAAGAACTTTGGTGCTGGTACTTACAAGATCACAGCAACTGTTAAGACTGGTAAGAAGACAGAAAGCGATTCTACTAAGTGGGTTACAAAGACATTCACTACTACATTTACTGTTAAGGATACACAGCCAACAGGTGATATGAGTCTTGAAAAAGATTCAATTGATCGTGTTAGCGATTCAGAAGCTCTTGTAAAAGCTGCAGTTAAGCTTGTATATGGTGATCATACTTATGGAGTAGATGATGAGAATATGTCAATTGTATCTGTAGAGGGTATTACTAATACAGGTGCTAAACTTGACAAGGATAACACCGCGATTTCTAGCAGTGTTAAGTCTGTAACAATCAAGAAGATCACATTTACAGTTGATTCAGGTGCTTATAAGGTTGACATTACAAAGGATATTTCTTCTAATCCATATGTAATTTCATTCAAGTAATTGAGTCTATAAAAGAGGTTGCTTCGGCAACCTCTTTTATCACAGAAATATAGCTCTCCACCCAATTGGCAGAGAGCTATATTTTACTATTTAATATTTCACAGATGTTATAATAACTTAGATCAAATAATTTCTATATTATTTTGCTGTAATAACACCAGGTACAGCAACTTCAACATTCATTGAGATGCCATCTGCTACTGTTACAGTAACTTCCAGTTTAGAAATATTGAAATCATGACCTTTAACCTTGGTATCCTTTGTCTTAAACTCGGTACCATCATTAAGTTTTCCTTCAACCTTAGAAATTACTAATGTTTTAGCACCTTCTGGAGCATCTTTTGCATTACTATAAACATCATCTCCATAAGTTACAACTAAAGCAGCTTTTAATGCAGCTTCAACAGTATCCTCTGTCGGCTCAACAGAATTATACTTAACATCAGCAGATGCCTTAGTCTGAGTATCTGTTACTGTAAAGCTGGAAGTAATAGTTACGTCATTCTTCTTTGCATCTTTGCATGTAGCAGTTACAGTATAAGTACCAGCTCCAAGATTCTTTGTAGCTACTCCCTTAGATACATCTACAAGTTTGATATTTAAATTAGAACCTGTAGTTTTATTATCACCATAGTTAGCATCAACTCCGAACGCTGCTCCTGTAACAACCTTTCCATTGTCATTACCAAAAACAACTGTTCCATCAGATTTCTTTACAGTATAAGTTACATTCTGTACTGCTTCCAAGTCAACACCGTTTGAACGTCCCATTAACTGAGCAGTAATGATTTTGTTATCTTTATTATCATTATCAACTTTAACATCTACAGAAGATTTGTCAAGATCAAGGCGATATGAATCAACTGCAGAACCAGGTTTCTGAACATTAACAGTAAGAGTCTTAGCTACAATTTCCTTATTATCTTTTGTATAAGCAACCTTGTATACATAGGCTCCTGTTTTAGAAGCATCAAATGCTGAACCTGTAACAACAACTGCTTTCTTGCTTGCATCAAATGCTACAGCGGACTCATTCTTAACAGGACCACTTAAATAAGATACATGTACATTTGAGTAATTGCTTGCAGCTACCTCATCACCATACTGATCCTTTACCTTAACACTTACTGTCTTAGCAGCTACAGTCTTTGATGTAGAAGCATCTACGCTATACTTATCTAACTCAAGAGTAGCAGCTTCTCTACCAGCAGTAACATCAATTGCTACAGAGTTTACAATTTTACCATCCTTATCTTTAAATAAGATATATGCTGTACCCTGCTTAACAGGAGTAAGACCAACGCTCTTGCTTGAGATAGTATTGCTTGCAAGCATTAAAACTGTCTTGTCTGAAGATTCTACAGTATAATCATACTTAGAAACCTCTGTTCCTGTTGCATCCTTGATCATAAAGTATGCATATTTGCCAGTTTCTCCGGCAGCAATCTTATTAGTATCTTTTGCCTTATCAAACTTCTTGTTTGCGCCATCAATTCTTACTTTGAAATCATTGATAGCTGACTGATCTGCAGCAGTAATTGTCACCTTGTTAGGACCAATATTGCCTTCAGCCTTACCATTCTGGTCATACTTTCCAGTCTTGTACTCGATAGTTGCTTCAGCAGTATCGCCAATCTTGTTTAAGTATAACTTAGAACCAGTTGTATATCCGTTACCTTTTGTATCAATTGTAAAGTTATAACTGTTATCAGTATCACCATATTTAAGTTCTTTTATGATAACGCCATTAGCATCTTTGGAAACCAACTTAATTTCTGTCTCAGTAGCATATGGGATTGTAGCTTTATCAAGTGCGATAGAAGCAACCTTTCCATCAGAAGCTACGAATGTCTTTGTGATTCCATCAAGAGTCACATCATATGTAGCTGCATCCTTTAACTCACTGAACAGAGTTAATGTAACCTTAGAAGCGTCCTTAGAATCAACTGTTACCTTAGATACTGGGTAAACAACGTTTGTTGCTTCACTCTTTACTGTGAAATCAGAAGCCTTAAGATTCTTTGTGTTTCCAGCAACAGTAGCTGTAAGCTCTGTCAACTTGTTCTGTGCTACAGTAGAAAGAACATAGTTCTTAACTTCTACATCCTTAGTAGTTGTAGCTGAATCCTTACCAACGGTAATCTTAGCTGTGATTGTTACCTTACCAGCCTTAACACCAGTTACTGTACCGTCAGCTGCTACTGTTGCGATAGAATCATCGCTTGACGTGTAAGTAATCTTAGCTCTTGAAGAATTTTTCTTAGTATTTGTTAACTTAGTTGTGCTTCCAATAGCTACTACTGAATCTCCAGATAAAGCAACGCCTACCTTAGCAACTTTCAGTGTGTAAGTAAGTTTCTTTGTCTTTGCCTTAGCATTCTTCTTTGTAGAAGTCTTGTAAGTTACCTTAACCGGAAATATGGATGGTATTTTGCGTGGAAGTGTTGGAAATACTGGATTTGTAAACAGCAGTTGATGCAAAATTATTGCTACAAGTAACACGTAATCAACATATAAGAGACTGGCAAGTGACAAAAATGAGGAACCACTTATAACGTAGAATATCAAATTTCGGCAACAGTACAAAACGGAATATGTAATACAAAAAGTGCCAGCATTCAGCAATAAATCGAATACTGACACTTTTGAGTGATCGCAAGTAAAGTTTTCCGTTCCTCGGAATATTCTTTTTTAGTTCTTCCGCAAGACCTTTTTCTTTATAACTCTTTGTTTTATATAGAATATGGGTTATTACAGATTATAGAAGCTTTCTTAACGTGATAGCAGAATCCACAGATTCTTTTTCCATTCCATCTGCAATTAACTGTTCCGGAGTTTTTCCTTCTTTCAGCTTTTGGACGATCTCAAGCAAGGTTTTCCGTTCTTCAGAACGACCTTTTGCTAGACCTTTTTCAATCCCTTCTGCTAGTCCTTCCTCCCGGCCTTCCTCGCGGAGGACATCTTCATATTTCTTTTCATCAAATTCAGTAAGACACATATCACACACCTCCCTGCGATGCTGTTCCAAAAAATCTCTGAGAATATTTTCCTCTATGCATTCCCTGACGGCAAGATCAATGGCTTCTTTTAATTCCATGGACTCCCGGTATCTTTTGATCTTTGCAACAAAGACCGCGTATTCATATAAAACGTGGCAGCTGTCCATGATAGACTGATTTTTCCCGCTGTTTATGTTGATCATTGTGGCTGTCCATTCATATTCACCAGCTCCGGTATCTGTTTCAAAGGCATCCGATAACCGCAGAGTCCTTCGTTCTTCCGCCATGTCCTTTTCACTTCCATTGTAAAATACAATGTAGTGGGGGCGTGGGATTTTCAACAGATGCTTGCTGTACAGCCGCTCGGATCGGTGAATCAGTTTCCGGTACAGATCCGCATAATACAAAAATCCCCGGAGCGGCATATTCGGGTTATAGGAACTCTGATGTTCGTAAAGGCTCAATGTTTTGTCAACCAGAAATGAAACATCATTTTTGTATTTCATGTAAATGACATCTTCCAGAGTTGTGTACTCCAGATCATCCGGATCGGTATATGAGGTATGATTTACCGCATTATACAGACTCAGGGCATTTCCTTTGTTTTCGCCAAACAGTTTCCGGAATACGGTGTCCTTGTATTTTTTATTTACATGGATGTCATCATTTGTTTTTGTCATTGACTGTCGGGATTCCTTTCGTTAAAATCCTTTGTTTATCTACCTATTATTATAGCATATGGCACAAGGATTACAACTGAAACAATTTGTCACTTATCTGTTTCTTATGTGTTAATTGTGCGTTACTTGTAGCGCTAATATTGCTTCCATTTATTTTCACAAACCCAGTATTTCCAACACTTCCGCGGAAAATACCATGCGTATTTCCGGTTAAGGTAACTTACAAGACTTCTACAAAGAAGAATGCTAAGGCAAAGACAAAGAAACTTACTTACACACTGAAAGTTGCTAAGGTAGGCGTTGCTTTATCTGGAGATTCAGTAGTAGCTATTGGAAGCACAACTAAGTTAACAAATACTAAGAAAAATTCTTCAAGAGCTAAGATTACTTACACATCAAGCGATGATTCTATTGCAACAGTAGCAGCTGACGGTACAGTAACTGGTGTTAAGGCTGGTAAGGCAACAATCACAGCTAAGATTACCGTTGGTAAGGATTCAGCTGAAACTACTAAGGATGTAGAAGTAAAGAATGTTATTTTAGATTCTGTTACTCCTACAGAAGCAAATAAAGTTGTTGCTATTGTAAAAGGTAATACCAAGAACCTTAAGAAAGCAGATTTTATTGTAACTGGTACTGAAACAAAAGCAACTGTAGCTGTGACAGATATTAGTGTTGATGCAAAGGATGCTACAAAGGTTACTCTTACTCTTGCAGCTAAACTGACAGATGCAAAAGAGTACGGTGTTGCATTAGATGGTATCACAAAGACATTTGTAGCTTCTGATGGAAAGGTTGATTCTATTTCCGTTGATCCAGTTCAGATCCCATATGCTGAAGCAACAGAAATTGACCTTTTAGCAAAAGATACAAAGGGAATTATTGTAAATAGAATGAAATGGAACAACCCAGATGCTGGATTCTCTTTCACATTTACTAAATATGATGGAACTTTACAGGGCGAAAAACTTTATCTGAATAAGATTGGTTCTGTTGCAGAAGGAAAGATTACTTATACATCTTCTGAATATAATGCTGATGGAACTCCTAAGGTAAAGCTGGAACAGCCATTTACAATTACTGCTGTTGATCAGGCAACTGTTAACAATTATGCTGTACGTCTTGGTGGAAAAACTGCTGACAAGTTTGATAAGCTGAAAGATGATAATAAACTTGCTGTTGAAGATAATAAGTATGCATTTGTTAAAATTAAAGATGCAAATGATAAAGAAGTATCTGATTATAGTAAGTACACAGTAGAAAGTTCTGATAAGAATATTCTTATGCTTGGAGATAGTAAGTTGGTAAAAGGAGCAAATGACTACTATGTTCAGCTTAAAGCAGTCACAACTGGAACAGCATATATCATTATTAAAAAAGATGGCAAATATTGCACATCCCTTCCAATCAATGTGGTTGCTAAGAGAGAAGCAGCTTCTTTAACTATCGACAATGCTGCATTTACCTTATCTAATACAACAAAAATTGCTGATAATAAAGTTGTAACTGCTAAGGCAAAAGACCAGTATGGTGATGATATCACTATCGGTGCTAATGCTCTTTCAGCAGAATGTGTATATGTTGATGCTAAGAGTGGTTCTGCTGTTACAGTTTCAGAGGTAAATAGTGATAATACTCATAAGTATGTTGAGAAAACTGCTGATGATAAGATTACATTCAAGGGTGAAGTTGCACCGGGTACTTATACATGGACAATTAATCTGAAAGTTTCTGATACTAAGACATTAAAGCAGACTGTTTCTGTTACTGTAAAGAATCTTGATGTGTCAAAGGATAATCAGAATAATACCAGCTATGCATTAGCAGCTTCTGCTAGTGAAATTGATGCTGTTGTTAAGGATGATGCCAAGTCTGGTGATTCTTCTGATGCAACCGTACAGATTTTTAAATGCTTAGACGGAGTAAAATATGATAATCAAACTGTTAATTATACTGTAAAGAAAGATGGCAAAGTTGTTACAGGTGCTGGCCTTTCTGTTGATGGTACTACTGTTAGCAATGAGAAAGCTAATGGTAAAAAATTAACGATTACAGCTATGTCCGTAAGTAGTGATAAGAAAGCAACAAAACTTGCAACAGGAACTTATGAAGTAACTGCAGAGTGGTCTGTTGGTGACAAAACTTATTCTCAGAAGACTCAGGTTGTTGTAAAGGATACTCAGACAGGTGCTGACGCACAGGTTGTAAATGATGGTGTATCTACTGCTACAAAGTCTACTGTAAAAGATCTTGCTGAGAATACATTAAAGGTTGTTCTTGGAGATACAACTTATGTAAATGACGGAAAATCAGGAAATCAGACATTAACAATCACAAAAGTTGAAGGAAATACAATTTCAGCTTCTGGAGATATCACAGATGTAAGAGATCTTGCTTCTGGCGCAGAAGTTAATATTTCTAAGATTACTTTTACTGCTAAAACATCCAGTGGTGTATCTTACGATTATACTGTATCTGTAGGAAGAACAGTAACAAACAAATAATTAAATTTGTTAGAAAGAGGTTGCTTTCGGGCAACCTCTTTTTCAAGTATAAAAAAGGATCTGAAATAACAGATATATATTTAAAATCCGTAAATTTGCCATTGCGTAAAATAAAATCCGAACCTACAGAACATGATGCAAATGAATTTATATCAGTAATTCAAGAGTCTTTTGGTAAATTTAATTCACTCACTATTGAGTTTGAATTTCCACACGTTTAAAGGAATCAGAATTCCAAGTAGTAAAATAAATACCAAAATGTCAGCATTTGGCAATAAAACCGAATGCTGACACGATGCTATAAAGATGCAGATGCAAAATTTCCACTTATTGAAATTTTTGCAATGCGTAAATCTATTTTTTTATAACTTTTTTTCAATGCGGATTTAGGAATTATTATTGTACAATCCTTATCACTATAGCTGGCAACATTTGTCTTGAAATTGTTCTTGCTATAAGATACAAGGCTTTTATTCGAAGAATCTTTTACAGAAACTTTGAATTTTGATACATTTGTGATTTTCCCATAACTATTATTGACCAATTTAAATTTTAAGTGCAAATTGCCTTTTGCATCAAATGATGCTGCATATGCTTTCATTTTCGATGTATTGTAAACAACATCTTTGATTGTAATTTTTTTGGCTTGATACTTGTTTGGTTTTACTGAAACGACACATGACAGCTTTTTGTTATTTGACAACTTTACCATAATTGTAGTTTTTCCGATGTTTTTTGCAGAAATTTTTCCTGAATTATTTACCGTTGCAACTTTCTTATTGCTGGAACTACAACTTTTAATAGTTCCCCCTTCTGCCTTTAACTGTTTGTTAAAACCTTTTGTAAGATCAAGTTTTGAATAATTTAATTTTGTATTTTCTGAAATTCTGCTAACAGTTAGATCATAATTAACTTCTGTTTCAAAATTCATTTCAAGAATATAATCTCCGGCAGGAAGATGCATTGTATGTCTATTCTTATATGTTCCATTTTGTGCATTATATTGCCAATTAGGATCAGTAAAGGGAAGTGTATCACTTTTTATTGCAACCTCGTCTTTTTGATTTTTTATAACCAAGCCAACAGTAGTTCTTTCATTAATTGCTAATTCAAAATAAATATCTGCTTCTTTCTCCAAACTAAAATTATAACGAATTGGGAAATTTTGACGCGCAGTATTAATCTTATGCATAATACTTATGTAATTATTATTTTCCTTAGCCTTCGCATTTACAGGAGTGCTCAAAATTGTGGAAAATATAATTAATAGAGAAAGTGCAATACTTGTTATTTTTTTTATCTTAGACATTTTCTTAGACCATCCCTCCATCTTATAAAAAAAGCTGCTACATTACGCAGCAGCTTTTTTAAGTCTACAAAACCTAATATTTAATTATTATTTTGCAACATTTGTAAAACTAGCATTTACTGGAACTGTCATCAGAACATAATTTGTAGAAGTAGTACCAGTCATCTTTACAAATACTTCGATAGATGTTACATATACAGTATTGCCAGCCGGCGTAGAATTAACTTTGATAATTCTACCAGAAATATTCTGAATAAGACCATCATATGTAAGTTCAGCATACTGAGTGTTGGCAAGTGCATCTGCTACAGGCATACCGTTCAAATCATTCTTCTTTACATTAATAGTAGCTGATGTGTCCTGCTCATCCTTAATTGTAAAGCTTCCTGATACACTTACAGTATTTTTATTTACTGTAAATTTAGCAGTTACATAATAAGTACCAGCTACAAGATTCTTCTGGAAACCATTTCCACCTGTAATAGCAGAACATGAAACAGCTTTAATATTGATTGCACTAGCTCCATTTTTATCAATGTACTTAGAATCAATATCTTTTCCATTTGAGTCTTTAACAGTATACTCAACATCCCCACTGTATGTTCCAATAGGAGCACCGTTACCCATCTTATCAACACTTACTGAAACTAAGATATCTTTAGCTGCAGTATCGGTACCAACAGTGGTATTTACTTCAGTTGGAAGTGAAAGCTGATATGCCTGAGTATCAGATTTTTTAACAAAGTTAACAGTGAATGTTCTGTTAATTTCTTTGTTATCAGTATCTTTTAATGTAACCTTATAAGTGTATGTTCCATAATATGTTGGGCAGTTGGTTGTAAAAGCAGAACCAGTCACTGCAATAACTGCTTTCTTATCATTAACTGAAGCGGTAAGGAAATTTGCCTTTGCATTTTCATTTGGCTTAGCAAGATTAGTAACAGTTGCTGACTTGATAGCCATATCTGAACCATACTGATCTTTTAACTTAGCTTCAATAGATACAACAACATCTGACTGATCCATTACAGTTACAGAAGTCTTATTTAAATCAACAGATGTTGCAGAAGCTTTTCCCTGTACCTGAACAGGTAAAGAAAATACAACTTTTCCATCTTTCTTTACTAAAATATAAGTATCACCAGCACTTACACCATTAATTGTAACCGCATTGGATCCAACACCAGTTGAAGAAAGCGTTGTTGCATCTACTACAAGTTTTGTAGGATCAGCAGTTTCTACAGAATAAACTGTATAATCAGATACATCATTTCCATTTTCATCTGTAATTCGGAAATAAGCATTTTCCTGATTACCAACCTTAATTGCAGTATTTGCCTTAAAGGAAGAAGCTTTCCAAGAAGGAGCTTTACCAATGGTTACAGCATAATTGTAATTGATTGTTGATGGATCTACAGCTGTGATTGTTGCAGTATCTTCAATCTTTCCTGTTTCTGTTCCATCAGTTCCGAATGTACCAGTATGGTAAGTAATCTTAGCAACCATAGTATCACCTACAGTCGGAAGATATACATCTGTTCCCTGTACATAACCCTTAGTAATTGTAAGAGCTGTTGTAACCTGTCCTTTTGAAGAGTTAGCATTTGTCAGATCGAAGTATCCTAATACAACACCCTTTGCATCCTTTGTTACTGCCTGAACTGGTGTTTTAACTCCAGCAGGTACTTCTGTCTTAGTAAGAGCAACCTTTGCAACTGTGTTATCTGTTGCTGTAAATGTAGCTGTAGATCCAGCATACTCTACAGAATACTCTTTTGCATCTGTCATTCCTGTGAATGTCTCGATAACATAAGTATTCTCAGCACCCTTCTTAGCAGAAATAGACTTAACAGCTACAGTAGCCTTTGTTGCTGTATTTGTAATCTTAACATCTGCAGGCTTAATATCCTTGGTATCACCAACGATAACAGCTTCGATCTTATTGTACTCTGTCTGATCAGCACTCTTTAAGATTGCTTTCTTTACTTCTACTTCCTGAGTAGCTGTAGCTGTATCTTTACCGATAACTAACTTAGCTGTGATAGTAGCCTTACCAGCCTTAACACCCTTTACAGTTCCGTCTTCAGAAACTGTTGCGATTGTATCATCACTGGATGTGTAAGTGATCTTAGCTCTTGAAGAAGCCTTCTTAGTTGTTGTTAACTTAGTTGTGCTTCCAACTGCTACTACTGAATCTCCAGATAAAGCAACGCTTGCCTTAGCAACTTTCATTGTGTAAGTAAGTTTCTTTGTCTTTGTTTTAGCACTCTTCTTTGTAGAAGTCTTGTAAGTTACCTTAACCGTAACTTTAGCGGTACCTGGCTTAACACCTGTAACCTTGATCTTCTTTGCTGCTGTCTTCTTAACTTTTGCAACAGACTTCTTGTTGCTTGTTGCAGTTACTTTAACAGACTTCCAAGACTTTGGAGTTTTAACTGTAACTGTCTTGTAGCCCTCAGAATAAACTGTGGCTTTTTTTGCGCTAAGCTTTGCTGTAGAAGCTGCCTGTGCGTTTGTAGCAGGAACTGCTGTTACAACCATAGCTGCAGCGAGAGCAAAAGCTAACACTTTTTTGCTTGATTTCATGTTTTTTCCTCTCTTTCTTTTTGACTAACTTCCATCTCTTCTACTCGTTTAACCCTGCACGTTTAAGTTCCTTCATCTTCTCTTCCAAACCGCTGCGGACGATTTTTCCAATCCAATGTTCTCGCTAATTGCCTCCACTGACCTTCCTCGGTCTTACTGTTAAGTCCATCGTCAGTTTCATCTGCAGACACACAAATCATAAATGACCAGAAACTTTCGTACATCAGACGTCGGCGTAGAGTGTGATATCAACGTTGATTGTCCAGCATCAAGATCAGCAAGCTGAGGTTCCGATGACTTATATTTCTAATATGTATCTGCAATTGTAAGGTCTGTCTGGAACAAGTTCCAGTTTCCATAGCCTCGATAGTAGTTCATCACTTGTCGTACTATTTATAGTACTCTTTTAACTACTCTACGTGACAATCATACACCAAGTATTGTATCTTTGCAACACCAAAATTACATTTTATTGAAAAAATTCTTTAATATTTTCTTAAGCATTTAAGAGTTTTTTCACTTTTTTCTATTATTAAAACTATTTCACGCGTAGTTCGAGTGAAACTACGCGTGAAGATAAACAATTCTATTTAAAGTAAGCAACTCCGGATTCGAAGATCTTCATATCCTGCTCTCCGTAGATGTTCATGGCAACGGCCTCACCACGGCGCTCGCTGTGTGCCATCTTTCCGAGTACACGTCCATCCGGACTAGTGATACCCTCGATTGCCATGTACGAACCATTGACATTCCACTCTTCATCCATGGTTGGCTCGCCGGCTTCATTGACATACTGGGTGGCAACCTGTCCGTTTGCAAAAAGCTTGTCCAGCCATTCCTTCGGAGCTACGAAACGTCCCTCTCCATGGGATGCCGGGTTGCAGTATGTTGCACCAAGCTTTGCCTGCTGCAGCCATGGGGATTTGTTTGTTACGACCTTGGTATATACCATCTTGCTGATGTGGCGGTTGATGGTATTGTAGGTCAGTGTCGGGGAATCCGCACTCTGTGCCTGGATCTGTCCGTAAGGAACAAGTCCCAGTTTGATCAGCGCCTGGAATCCGTTGCAGATACCAAGTGCCAGTCCGTCACGTTCTGACAGCAGTCTGCCTACTGCCTCTGTCATCTTTGCATTCCGGAATGCTGTTGCAAAGAACTTTGCAGATCCTTCCGGTTCATCTCCTGCGGAGAATCCACCCGGGAACATGATGATCTGTGACTGATCGATTGCCTTGACAAATTCATCGACAGAATCACGGATGTCTGCTGCACTCAGATTCTTGAATACTTTTACAATTGTATTGGCACCTGCACGCTCAAACGCTTTCGCACTGTCGTACTCACAGTTTGTTCCAGGGAATACCGGAATGAATACGGTCGGCTTTGCAACTTTGTTTTTGCATACATAGATGTTCTTTGTATCGTATACGTCACTCTGTACTTTTTCTTTATCCTCGGTCGCACGGGTTGGAAATACACGCTCGAGTGTTCCCTGCCATGCATCGAGTGCTTCATCCATGGAAAGAGCCATGTCTTTGTATACGAATTTCTGTGCATCGTTGACTTCTCCGACAACGACTGCGGATGCTTCTTTTATAATAGGAAGAAACTCTTCTTTTACTTCTGCAACAATATTACCGAATCCCGGTGCAAATAAGGTTTCTGCAGTCACATCATCGGCGATGGTTACACCTAATTTGTTACCGAATGCCATCTTGCTGACTGCTGCTGCCAGACCTTTTCCGTCAAGTGCATAGGCACTGCGGATTGCTCCCTTGCCGATCAGCTCATGAATCTTGTCATACAGTTTCATCACCTGTTCATATACCGGCAGATCATACTCGTTCTTTTCGATCGTAAAGAGTACCAGCTTATCTCCTGCTTCTTTCAGTTCCGGTGTGATCACGTCTTTTTCTCTTGCCACATCGACTGCGAAAGAAACCAGTGTCGGAGGCACGTCAATATCGTTGAAGGTTCCGGACATGGAATCTTTTCCACCGATGGACGGCAGACCAAAACCGATCTGTGCATCAAATGCACCAAGCAGTGCTGCAAACGGCTGACTCCATCTCTTTGGATCTTCACTCATTCTGCGGAAATACTCCTGGAAGGTGAAGCGTACTTTCCTGTAGTCACCACCGGCGGTCACGATACGGGAAAGGGATTCCAGTACGGCATATACCGATCCGTGGTATGGACTCCAGGAGGATAAGTACGGATCAAATCCGTAGGACATCATGGTTACGGTATCGCATTTTCCTTTCAGAACCGGAAGTTTGGCAACCATGCTCTGTGTCTCGGTCAGCTGATAGCGGCCGCCGTATGGCATGTAGACACTTCCCGCACCGATGGAACCGTCAAACATCTCGACAAGTCCCTTCTGGGAACATACATTAAGATCCGCAAGCATGGCAAGCCATGCTGATTTGTTGTCGTTTTTCTGTAATGCATCTGCAACTTTCGGAAGTTCGATCTTTTTAAAGAAGTTGTCTTCCTCTTTTGGCATCTCGACTTCGACATCTGCTTCCTGATGCGCACCATTGGTATCGAGGAATGCACGGGAAATATTGACAATGTCTTTTCCTCTCCACTCTAAGATCAGTCTCGGCTCCTCGGTAACAACTGCCACCTCGGTTGCTTCAAGGTTTTCTTCTTTTGCATAAGCAAGGAACTGCTCGACATCCTGCGGAGCGACAACCACTGCCATACGCTCCTGGGACTCGGAGATTGCAATCTCCGTTCCATCCAGACCAGCATATTTCTTCGGTACTTTATCCAGATTCACGCGCAGTCCGTCTGCAAGCTCACCGATGGCTACCGATACACCGCCGGCACCGAAATCGTTACATTTTTTGATAATATGGCTGACTTCTTCTCTGCGGAACAGGCGCTGCAGTTTACGCTCAGTCGGTGCATTACCTTTCTGTACCTCGGCACCACATACAGACGTAGACTGTGTGTTATGTGCCTTGGAAGATCCGGTTGCTCCACCGATACCATCACGTCCGGTACGTCCGCCCAGAAGGATAATCTTATCTCCCGGATCAGAGGTCAGTCTCTGTACGGCACGTCTCGGTGCGGCACCCATGACAGCACCGATCTCCATACGTTTTGCTACATAATCCGGATGGTAAACTTCTTTGACATATCCGGTTGCCAATCCGATCTGGTTTCCATAGGAGCTATAACCTCTGGCAGCCTCACGCACGATCTTCTTCTGTGGCAGCTTACCCTCAATCGTATCTTTTACGGATACGGTTGGATCTGCGGCTCCGGTCACACGCATTGCCTGATAGACATAGGTTCTTCCGGAAAGCGGATCACGGATGGCTCCGCCTAAACAGGTAGCAGCACCACCGAACGGCTCAATCTCAGTCGGATGGTTGTGTGTCTCGTTCTTAAAGTTTACAAGCCACTCCTCTGTCTTTCCATCTACTTCCACCGGTACCACGATGGAACATGCATTGATCTCGTCAGATTCTTCCTGATCTGCAAGTTTTCCTTCTTTTTTCAGACGTTTCATGGCAAGCAGTGCCAGATCCATCAGGCAGACAAACTTGTCATCGCGTCCCGCATACAGTTTCTTGTGGGTATCAAGATATTCTTCATAAGTCTTTTTGATTGGTGCCTGGTAAAATCCTTCATCAAACTTCACATTTTTCAGTTCTGTCGAGAAGGTGGTATGACGGCAATGGTCGCTCCAGTAAGTATCAAGCACGCGGATCTCTGTCACGGACGGATTCCGCTTCTCGGTATTTTTGAAGTAATTCTGGATATGTAAGAAATCCTTAAAGGTCATGGCAAGATTTAAAGAGCTGTACAGTTCCTTTAAGTGTGCTTCTGCCATGTCGATAAATCCGTCGAAAACTGCCACGTCTGCCGGCTCATCGAACTTCTGTACGAGGGTATCCGGCTTGTCCATACCGGTCTCACGGGAATCTACCGGATTGATACAATACTTTTTGATCGCCTCTAACTCATCCTCTGTGATGTCACCCTTGATCACATAGGTCGTCGCGCTGCGGATGATCGGCTCCTCATCCTCATTTAAAAGCTTCACGCACTGCTCTGCGGAATCCGCTCTCTGGTCGAACTGTCCCGGCAGGAATTCTACGGAAAATACGTTTCCGCCTTCTGCGTCAAAGTTCTCCTCATAAATATCATCCACTGGCGGCTCGGAAAATACCGTCTGCAATGCCTTCTGGTAAGTGGCATCCGATACATTTTCCACATCATAACGGATCAGAACACGCACCTGATCTGCAGCGATTCCGAGATAATGCTTTACCTCATGTTTTAATTCTTTTGCCTTTACGGCAAAATCCGGTTTCTTTTCTACGTACACACGACGTACATTGCCCATTGGATTTACCTCCTTCTTTTGCGAAACGGAATGCCCCCTGCATTTGGGGGCATTCTATTGATCTTTATGTTATTGTATCATGGGTTGACAATTAAGTAAAATTAATATCGCTTACGATATCTATTACCTGTTCTTATGAAATTACTGTACGGTAATTGCACTGTCCGTTACAACGCCCGGAGTGTCCGGTTCCGGCTGATCCGGCTGATCGGTACCCGGGTTTGGATTTACAAAATTAATCTTTACTTTCAGCTTTCTGGATTTATTTCCTGCCGTATCTTTGACATATACGGTCACACTGTAAGTTCCGTACTTTTTGTTTTTCATGGCAGTAACTGCTTTCTGTACTTCCTGGGTATTTACGAAAACATATTTTGAAGCAAGTTTCTTCCCCAGATCCTTTGCCACTACATCTGCCTTAATTGCAGAAACCAGTTTTTCTTTGGAAACGGCTTTATTGTAGGTCAGTGTCTTTCGCTTCAGGCTGATGGATGGTGCTTTCGTATCTTTTACGGTAATTATGATGCTCTTTTTGGTCTTGCTTCCTTTGGCATCTTTTGCGGTGTATGTAATCTTATATTTTCCGGTCTTTGCCGCATTGACTTTTCCGGAAACGGTAAATTTAAGGGTCTTTCCTCTGTAATCAGAAGCTTTCACTCCCTTTTTGAGGTCTACTTTACGATTGGTTCTCTCGATGGTTTTATTCGTAATTCCCTTAATCGTCGGGCGAAGTTTCAGCCATGGATTTCTCGGATCCGGATCGGTCGGATCCCATCCGCGGTACGGACTGTTTACATCAATACGGATCGGGGTAGGTTTGCCCAGCGGTCCCGGATCTTTGCTGTCATAGATGGTTACTTTGGTTCCTACCGGGCAGTTGTCATAGATCCACTTGGCATCTTCCACATTCAGACGGACACATCCGTGGGATGCCGTCTGTCCCAGACGGTTATAAGAATTGTATGCCAGCCTGCTCGGGTCCTGTGAACTGTAAAAAACAGAGTGGAACAGCACACCACCGTGAATACGGCTGCAATACTGTCCGTACACACCGCCCATAAGTGTATGCCAGCGGTATTTTGCCGGAATCGAAAATGTTCCTGTCGGGGTGGCATTGTTGACACCGACCGAGCAGGCAAATGCTTTGACCGGTTTGGTATATTTGCCTTTGGAATCAAGTGCATATACGGTCACACAGTTCTGCTGACGGTTGATTTTAATGTAATATGGCAGTTTTGCTGCCTGAGTTGTAACGGGTGTTCCTGCGAACACAAGCAACATGAGTGCCGCCATCAATCCGCATAAAGTTTTCAAAATTCCCTTTTTCATGATAATCTCCTTTTCTCTCCTTTGTGAAAGGTATATAATATATCCTATACTATACTATACTACTGAGGATATGATCGATGGATATCAATTATGAATTATACAAGGTTTTCTATTATGTTGCAAGCTCTCTCTCATTTTCGGATGCAAGTAAGAAGCTTTTTATCTCCCAGTCAGCGGTAAGCCAGTCTATCAAAACATTAGAGCGCAAGCTGGGACAGCCGCTTTTTATCCGCAGCACAAAAAAAGTGCAGCTGACTCCTGCCGGTGCTCTGCTGCTAAAACATGTGGAGCCTGCCATGAATCTGATTTCCCGTGGGGAAAGCCAGCTTTTAGAATCCGGCTCTCTGGGCCTGGGACAGCTGCATATCGGTGCCAGCGACACGATCTGCCGCTATTTTCTGCTGCCGTATCTGCAGAAATTCCATCGGAAATTCCCGGATGTTCCGATTAAAATCACCAATGCCAGCTCGATGGGCTGTGTAGACCTGTTAGAGCAACGCCGGGTAGATCTGATTATCACAAATTTTCCAAACCCGCATCTGAATCCTTCCTATATTCAGAAAACGGTTGGCTCTTTCTCGGATGTGTTCGTCGCCAATCCGGCATATTTTGATCTGGCGAACCGCATCGTTCCTTTCTCGGAGCTTGGCACCTATCCGCTCATGATGTTAGACCGCAAGAGCACAACGAGTGAGTTTCTGCACCACATTTTCCTGCAGCATCAGCTGGAACTGCTGCCTCAGGTAGAGCTCAGCAGCAACGATCTGCTCATTGACATGGCCCGCATCGGTCTTGGAATTGCTTTTATCCCGGATTTTTGTCTGAAACACAAGCCGGAGGATCTCTTCCTCGTCCGCACGCAGGAAACGATCCCGCAACGGCAGCTGGTGGCTTCGTTAAACCCTACCCTTCCGGTTTCTGCCTCCACCGAAGAGTTTTTAAAGCTCCTCCCGGACGTCTGACCAGAACCGGCTCACTTCTTCCCGCAGCTGCGGAAGGCTGCAGATCGTTCGTTTCTCCCATTCCCGCGGAAACAACGATGCATACTCCCTCTGTAAAAACCGTTCATCCAGAAGAAGGATCACGCCGCGGTCCTCGCTGGTCCGGATCACGCGCCCTGCTGCCTGCAGGACTTTGTTCATTCCCGGATAGCGGAACGCATAGTCAAATCCGGACAATCCCCGCTCATCATAATAATTCTTTAAAATTTCACGTTCATCGCTGACCTGCGGAAGTCCGGTTCCCACGATGATGGCACCGATCAGCCGGTCGTTTTTCAGATCAATGCCTTCCCCGAAAATTCCACCCATCACACAGAACGCAACGAGTGTCCCCTGGCGCTCTTTTTCAAATTCTTCCAAAAACGCTTCTCTTTCGTGTTCTTTCATATTAGTATGCTGCATCAGAATCTCGCACGAATCGGCCGCCTTCCCGGCAAAGACCTCATATACATCCTGCATCAGCCGGTAAGACGGGAAAAACACCATGTAATTTCCCTGCTGTGCTTCTGTGACTGCACCGATATAGTCCGCGATTTTTTCGTATTCTTTTCTGTTCCTCCGCGTATATTTTGTGCTCACATCCCGGCCAAATGCGAGAAGTCTCTGTGTCTGGGCAAACGTACTCTGCGCATAAATGGCATAGTTATCCTCGTCCGTGGAAAGTAGCCGCTTGTAGTATCCGATCGGCAGGAGCGTTGCGGAGAAAAAGATCGTGGAATTGCTTTTATCGATGCATTTCTGCAGATTGACCGACGGATCTACGCAAAAGAGCCGGATCCGGAACTGACCTTCCTCCGTCATCTGGCTGTAGATCACGTAATGGTCATCCACCAGATCATAGATATTCAGGAAATTGCGCAGCGCAAAGTAAAAATCCAGCACCGTTTTCTTCTCCGGAAATTCCCGCGGTTTTTCCAAAAATTCATCCATCTGGGAGGCCAGCCGCATAAGGTGGAAGGTCAACGTTCCCACACTGTCCAGAATCTGGTAGTGCTCACACTCACGTTTCATTTCCAGCATGGCTTTGTTGCATTTGTCCAGGATACGGCAGATCGTACGGCTGTGCGCTTTCATGATCCGCTTCACTGCAAGCACGTCTTCTTTGTACAGATCGGCACTGTACATCTCCCTGCTGCGATCCACGAGGTTATGTGCCTCATCCACCAGGAACAGATAGTCTCCCTTTATCCCCTCCTGAAAAAAGCGTTTCAGATATACATTCGGATCGAATACGTAATTGTAATCACAGACAATATTGTCTGCCCAGGTTGCCACATCCAGACTCATCTCAAACGGGCACACCTGATATTCTTTCGCCTGCGCTAAAACTTCCTCTCTGGTAAACAGGTTGGATTTCTGCAAGAGATCAAACACCGCATCGTTCACCCGGTCAAAATGCCCCTTTGCATATGGACAGTTTACCGGGTTGCAGTCCATCTCTTCACACAGGCAGAGTTTTTCTTTGGCTGTGATCTGGATGACTTTGGCACGGTATCCCTGTTCTTCCAACAGGGCGAATGTTTCTTTTGCCACGGTTGCCGTGATCGTCTTTGCCGTGAGATAAAAGATCCGGTCTGCCAGCCCTTCTCCCACTGCTTTTACCGCCGGAAAGATTGTGGAAATTGTTTTGCCCACACCGGTCGGTGCCTCGATAAACAGGTTCTTTCCCCGCAGAATGGTGCGGTAAACATCGGCAACCAGCTTCTTTTGTCCCTGCCGGTAGGAAAATGGAAACTCAAGTGTATGAATACTCTCCTGCCGCTGTTTTTTCCATGCGATCTGCCAGTCTGCCCATTTCCGATAATCTTCGATCAGATGCGTAAACCACACGGTCAGTGTCTCAAATGTATAAATTTCCCGGAAATACCGAATTTCTTCCGTATCCAGATTGCAGTAGGTCATCTGCACGCCGATCCGCTCCAGACGGTTCTGTTTCGCATAGATATACGCATAGCACATTGCCTGGGCTTTATGCACGTAGACCGGCTGTTCCATTGCCGCAACGTTTCTATATACACCCTTGATCTCATCGATGAAGCTGATTTCTTCTTCCGGAGGGATTTCTGCCGCAAACTCCTTCTCCGGTTGCAGCACAGACTCCGTCGCAGCCGGCAGATCCGGCTGAAATTTTCCATAGGCGATTCCGTCTGCACGTCCTTCCACGACCAGTACGTAATCGTTGGCTTTCCATTCAATTTTCAGCGGTACTTCCGCCTGGTAGGAGGTGTCCATGCTTTTTTGAATTTTCCGGTGGATACGGCTGCCTTCCATCATGGCCTCTGCACTCGCCAGCTTTCCTGCACGGTTATCGATATCTCCTGCCCGGAAAATAAACTCTACCAGATTTCTCACAGATATATGTAATTCCTGCATGTACACTTCCTTTCTCCCGCGGGTATTTTCCTGTTGTATGAAGCGGGTTTTTATTTGTTCCATTATTTTACAATAAAAAGCCCCGCTCCGGAATACGGAGCGGGACTTAAAGTTCCATAGTCACGATATTATAATTGTATTATGCCACTGCAAATTTAGCAACTACGTTTTCGAAATTTTCATTCTTTCCACCGTAGCAAACCTGAAGATTCTTTTTTACACCAAGTCCAATCATACCAAGCAATGACTTTGCATCAATGAATGTTCTGTCACATTTTACATCAATATCAAAATCACAACCACCCGCTGCACGTACAAAATCCTTAACTTCATCCATATCTGATAACCGAATTACTTTAACAGTTTCATACATAATCCAACACCTCTTTCTACCTTTAAACAACATACTTTTATTATCATCCCCAAGTTTAGAAAAGATTATGCCACTTTTTTTCTCATCTGTCAAAGTTGTGCAAACTTCGCATTTCTCCGGTTTTTCCTGCATAATGACGGTAATCGCGCAACCGTTTCCATCAGATTCTTACCGTTTTTTTTCGTGTATTTATATTTATACCTGCTATCTTATGCAATTTCTCCAAAAAATTGCCTTTCCAATGACCAAAACAAGCATTTTTTGATGAAAACTATTTTTATCAAAGTGGTTTCCCACTTTTTTTCAGAATATCCACATATAATTCTCCGATCGGACTGACCTTTATCCCCTTGTGCCGGATATAGCCGATCCGCATCTTTTCGCTCTCTGCCAGCGGCACTGCCGCGTAATCATTTCCGTTTAATTCTTCACAGATAATCCCGGAACAGAGTGTATAACCATTCAGACCAACCATCAGATTCAGCATGGTCGCCCGGTCATCCGCATGGATCATCTTCTTATATTCATAGGTACTTTTCATCTCTTCGGCAAAATAAAAGGAATTATTTTTCCCCTGTTCGAACACCAGACATGGATATTCCTGCAGTTCTTTCATGGAAATTACATCCCTTTGTGCCAACGGATGTCCTTTCCACAGATATACATAGGTGTCACAGGTAAACAGTTCTTCAAAAATCACATCATTTTCCCTGAAAAGTTTCTGGAGTACTGCTTCATTAAATTTGCTCAGGAAGAGAATTCCCAGCTCACTTTTCATGTTACGCACATTTTCGATTACCTGATTCGTCTGTGTCTCATGCACGGCAAATTCATATTCTTCCATTCCGACAGCCTTGACCACTTCCACAAATGCCTTGACCGCAAAGGTATAATGCTGCATCGACACGGAAAATTTCTTTTTGGATGCAGACGAAATATAACGGGATTCCAGTAAATGATACTGCTCCACGACCTGCTTGGCATATCCGATAAATTCCTCTCCCTCTGGTGTAAGCACGATTCCCCTGTTGGACCGGATAAAAATGGTGATTCCTGCTTCTTCTTCCAGTTCGCGCACAACCGCAGACAGATTGGGCTGTGAGACAAACAATTTTCGGGATGCTTCGTTCATGGAACGGCTTTCTGCAATCGTAATTACCTGATGTAACTGCTGTAGGGTCATATGTCTTACCTCTTTTCCTTAAGCAAATGATCTGTTATATACCGGACAAGGATCTGAAGTATCCATGCAATCACAATGGAACTGCATACCAGCACCAGTTCGTAACGCAGACGGCATGTATGAAATGCTGCTCCCTTCATAAATTTTCGTATGGTAACATGTACCAGATACAATTCCAGCGAATGAGCACCAAACCATTCCAGTATTCTTATAACCGGGCGCATAGATAACTGGGAAAAGATCCAGGCAATTCCCGCACAACATGAGATATTAAAAATTCCGGTCACATACCTTGCAAAAATAGGAGATCCACTTGGAAGCATGGTGAGCAAATAGCCGGATAACGCAAAAAGAATCAACCATTTCCAATAACTTTCCCTTTTTTCATAACTGGATCTGCCATAAAAACAGCCCGCTATAAAAACAGGCAGACGAAGCAAAGCAATATTTACATTTCCAAACACCTCTTTCTCATATAATGCAATTACAAGTGCCAATACGGTAACCGCACTTACCATGGAAATCAGCCGGATCTCTCCATCTATTGCGTCCCGTGCGCTATCCACAATCTGAAAGATATAGGGATAAATCAGATAGCATAACAGCATAAGTCCAATATACCAGTAAAGCCTGTCTCCATCACTGAAAAATGTGATAAATGTGAAGTCTTTTATGGCTTCTCCCCATCCTGTTTTATTTACACAGACATCCAGTAAAATATAAGAGGGTACGGCTACGATGCAATAAGGAATCAGAATTCTTTTTAATCTTCTTATGTAAAAACTTCTAACATCTGATCTTTTTTTCATGGAATAATATAACCCCAGACCAGAAAAGAATAAAAATGCATCCACACTTGATGATGAAATATATCTCCAAAAGAAGGAAATCCAGCCACTAAAATGATAGGAATAATAATGACAGTCCTCCGTAAAATGAAAAACTATAATCAATATGATGGATATTCCCATTAACGCCCCCCGGTATTGCGAAAGCACGCTGTTATTTGTTTTTTTCATATAATTCTCCTTTATAAAAATTTAATTTAAATTACTATAAATAAAAAAACACCTAAACAGGTGTTTTTAAAGAACAGGGGATGAGAGAATCGAACTCCCACCAAAGGTTTTGGAGACCCCTATCATACCATTTGACCAATCCCCTATATGAGAAAACAACGTAGACAAAGTACGTTGCTAACTTTCTATCAAATTATTTGTACTTTCAAAACTTCATACAGATTTAACCGCTTTTTTAATCAAGCCCTCGACCTATTAGTAACAGTCAGCTCCATGTGTTGCCACACTTCCACCTCTGCCCTATCTACCTTGTAGTCTTCAAGGGGTCTTACTCCCGAAGGAGGGATATCTCATCTTGAGGGGGGCTTCACGCTTAGATGCCTTCAGCGTTTATCCCTTCCAGACTTGGCTACTCTGCCATGCCGTTGGTCGACAACAGATACACCAGTGGTCCGTCCATCCCGGTCCTCTCGTACTAAGGACAGCTCCTCTCAAATATCCTCCGCCCGCGCCGGATAGGGACCGAACTGTCTCACGACGTTCTGAACCCAGCTCGCGTACCGCTTTAATGGGCGAACAGCCCAACCCTTGGGACCTGCTACAGCCCCAGGATGCGATGAGCCGACATCGAGGTGCCAAACCACTCCGTCGATGTGAACTCTTGGGAGTGATAAGCCTGTTATCCCCAGGGTAGCTTTTATCCGTTGAGCGATGGCAATCCCACTTTATACCACCGGATCACTAAGTCCTACTTTCGTACCTGCTCCACCCGTCGGTGTCGCAGTCAAGCTCCCTTCTGCCTTTGCACTCTTCAAATGGTTTCCGACCATTCTGAGGGAACCTTTGAGCGCCTCCGATACCCTTTCGGA
>ERZ1694701.123-NODE-123-length-52805-cov-24.389839_pt1 | contig 52805 bp, 47 predicted proteins | sample MGYA00581721_ERZ1694701 | MGnify/ENA primary metagenome ERZ1694701 (study PRJEB42213, sample SAMN07424528) | human gut metagenome | biome: ENVO:00009003; feature: ENVO:2100002; material: ENVO:00002003 | host: Homo sapiens | place: USA | collected 2014 ...
GTCAACGAAAAAATGTCAGCAGTGATTATTCAGTTTTGAAGGCACGTCCTTCTAAGAAATACTGGACAGTAAAGCAGAAATGTGTTATACTGATTCAGTCAAATTGGTCGGTGTCGATGACGGTAAGGTTCCACCTGTTCCCATTCCGAACACAGAAGTTAAGCTTACTTGTGCCGAAGATAGTTAGCTGGAAACGGCTTGTGAAAATAGGTAGTCGCCGACTTGAACAGAAAGCTCTGAGGTGAAAATCTCAGGGCTTTTTTGCTGCATGAACATAAAAATACATAGCCGCAAATTTGCAGGAAAAAGCGCTTTTGTCTCGTGTTAAGAGATGAAAGCGCTTTACAATTTTGCAAAAAGGATGCGACTAAACATGAAACGATTCCACCGCCGCTGTCGGCGGCTATGTATTCTGGCAGCGCTGCTTGTGCTGCTGGTGTTATTTCTGCGGCAGAATGTTCTGTTGGATACAGCCAGCCGACACGCGATTTTACTGGACGCCCAAAGTGGGCAGGTACTGGCGCAGAAACGTGCTGACGAGCGCACTGCACCGGCTTCGCTGACCAAAATGATGACCATACTGCTGGCAATTGAGACAGAGCCTGATCTGGATAAACAGGTAACACTGCCGGAGGATATTTTTCCAGCCTTACAGACCGAAAAAGCATCTATGGCAGGCTTTGCGCCCGGGGAGACAGTCACGGTGCGGGACCTACTCTACGGTGCGATGCTGCCTTCTGGTGCAGAATGCTGTGAGGCGCTGGCGCGGCTGGTGAGCGGCAGTGAGGATAACTTTGCCGCACTGATGAACCAAAAGGCTGCAGAGCTTGGTATGAAGAATACCCATTTTACCAATCCCACCGGCCTGACGGATACCGAGCACTATTCCAGTGCGGCAGATATGGCAAAGCTCTTGCAGGCAGCATTACACAATGCGACCTTTCGCACCATTTTTACTGCGGAGCACTACACCACCACAGCGACTGCGCAGCACCCGGAGAGCGTTTCGCTGACCAGCACACTGCTGGGCAAGCTGGACGGAACGGAGCTTCCCGAGGGGGCACAAATCGAGGGAGGCAAAACAGGGTATACCGCCGCCGCAGGGCTGTGTCTGGCCAGCCTTGCCACCGTGAACGGAAAAGAGTACATCCTTGTTACGCTTGCCGCGCCCGGAGACCATGGAACGGAGCAGTACAATATCCGCGATGCAGTGCATGTGTACCGGAAACTGGCGGATAAAAAATAACCGTGCTACACAGGGATCGCCTTGCAAACCGGGTGCTTCGGCGGTACAATAGGGACATTCTATCATGGAAAAGGATGTTTGACTATGCGAGACGAAGCCATTGACCTGTGCGGACAGATAAATTTTACCCGTACCGATGCCATGCCGCTGCTGGAACGGGATGCGCAGTTCCGTTTTACCTGTGCGGGCTGCGGCAACTGCTGCCGCGGGCGGGAGGATATCGTGCTGTCCGGCTATGATTTGTGGCGTATTGCTGCTCGGCTGCGTCTGCCGCCGCAGATTGTGGCACGGGGCTACTGCCGCAGCAGCATAGGCAGGGTGAGCCATTTACCGGTGCTGCGGCTTGCTCCGGTCAAGGAAAACCGCAACAACTGCCCCTTTCTGACCGAAAACCACTGCGCCATCCATGAGGCAGAGCCGCTGGTATGTGCGCTGTATCCGCTGGCGCAGGAGATCAGCCGGGCAGGGGAGGTTCACTACTTTTTACAGCCCACCGGCTGCGGCGGGCAGGTGATCGAAGCAAGGGTGCAGGATTACCTTGCCCGCTACGATGTGCCCGCCCGGGAAGCCATTGATGTGCGCTGGGCGCAGACCTGCATGGCGCTGGAAGATACGGTGGAACAGCTGGAGACAGTGCTCAGCCCGGTACTGGTGCGCAGGATGCAGGCAAAGCTCTGGCAGGCACTGTATTTTGGCTACGATTATACGCAGGACTATCTGCCGCAGCTGGAAGCAAACCTGCAAACGCTGGACACGGAGCTGCGTAAACTGACGGAGTATCAGAAAAAACGAAATAATCATTCAAAATAATTGATGGATAGATTTGCTTGAATCGATAATAAAGGCCGTTTTCGGGTAAAAGTGGATTGTTTTGCCTGCAATTCTGTGATATACTTCACGAGTGTAAAGCGAACCTTGTTTGATCCGCTTACAATATCAGCCCGGAGTGCGGCGTCCTGTTGGCTGCAAGGGCTGGAGATAGAGGAGATCATCAATATGCGTAAAATCACTCGTCGTTCCTTCCTGACTGCTGCCGCTGCCTGCGGTGCAGCAGCTGCTCTTTCTGCCTGCGGCGGTTCTTCCTCCGCATCTTCTGCGGCAGCATCCTCCACGGTTGCTTCTGCATCGGTCGCTGCCGCTTCCAACGGCGAAAAGTTCACCGTTGGCATCTGCCAGCTGGTGCAGCACGCTGCACTGGATGCCGCTACGCAGGGCTTTGAGGACGCCTTGACCGCTTCCTTTGGCGAGAACGTCACCTTCGACTTCCAGAATGCACAGGGCGATTCCGCTACCTGCGCCACCATTGCCAACGGCTTTGTTTCTTCCGGCGTGGCACTGATCATGGCAAATGCTACCCCTGCTTTACAGGCTGCACAGGCTGCTACCAACACCATCCCCATTCTGGGCACTTCCGTTACCGAGTACGGCGTGGCACTGGGTCTGGACAACTTCTCCGGCACCGTGGGCGGCAATGTCTCCGGCACCTCCGATCTGGCACCGCTGGATCAGCAGGCAGATATGATCGTGGAGTGGATGCCTGAGGTCAAGAAGGTCGGCCTGCTGTACTGCTCTGCCGAGGCCAACAGCCAGTATCAGGTAGACGAAGTACAGAAGTATCTGGAGGCTAAGGGCGTAACTGCTACCCAGTACGCTTTCTCGGATTCCAACGACCTGTCCTCCGTCTGCCAGAAAGCTGCGGACGAGAACGACGCACTGTATGTGCCCACCGACAACACCGTTGCCGCCAATACCGGCATCGTGGACGGTATCTGCCGCCCGGCTAAGAAGCCTGTGTTCGCCGGTGAGGAGGGAATCTGCTCCGGCTGCGGTGTGGCCACCCTGTCTATCAGCTACTACGATTTGGGCTACACCACCGGCGAGATGGCAGTCAAGATCCTGAACGGCGAGAGCGACATCTCCACCATGCCCATCGAGTACACCGATGTGACCAAAAAGTACAATAAGGCTATCTGCGATGACCTTGGTCTGACCGTGCCGGAAGGCTATGTAGAGATCGAGGCCTGATAACAGCAAAACCGGAACAATAGAAAAATAGCGGAGAAGAGTGGATTCCTGCTCTTCTCCGCTTTCCCGTATCAAAGCGGGAGATAAAAAAGTGTAACGTTTAGGAGGAAATTGTTTTGGAGATCATTGCAAGACTTGCAAACCTGCCGGGTGCTCTGCCGGGTGCCTGTGCGCAAGGACTTATCTGGGGTATCATGGCCATTGGCGTGTACCTGACCTACCGTATTCTGGATGTTGCCGACCTGACCGTGGATGGCAGCTTTGGCACCGGCGGCGCGGTGTGCGTCATGTGTCTGCTTTCCGGCATGAACGTCTGGGCAGCATTGCTGGTGGCTGTGCTGGCTGGCCTTGCTACCGGTCTTGTCACCGGCCTGCTGCACACCTTTATGGGCATTCCCGCCATTCTGGCCGGTATCCTGACCCAGCTGGCGCTGTATTCCATCAACCTGAAGATCATGGGCAAGGCCAACCAGTCCATCAACGTGGATAAGTACGGCCTGCTCATTTCCCTGCGCTGGGTCAAGGAATTTGCCCTGCATAACCCCATTATCATGGTTATCCTTGCTACGGCGGTGGTCATCGGGGTGCTGTACTGGTTCTTCGGTACGGAGCTGGGCTGCGGCATCCGTGCTACCGGCTCTAACCCTGCCATGTCCCGCGCACAGGGCATCAACACCAACTTCAACATCGTGCTGGGTCTGGCCGTCTCCAATGCGCTGGTGGCACTGTCCGGTGCGCTGCTCAGCCAGTATCAGGGTTTTGCAGACGTCGGCATGGGACGCGGTGCTATCGTCATCGGTCTGGCTGCCGTCATCATTGGCGAGGCCGTGTTTAGCCGCATCTTCCACAACTTTGCCCTCAAGCTGGCCTCTGTTTCCATCGGTGCCATCATCTATTATATCGTCATTCAGCTGGTGCTGACACTGGGCTTTGATGCAAACCTGCTCAAGCTGCTGAGTGCCTCTGTGGTGGCAGTGTTCCTTGCCGTGCCGTACTGGAAGGGCAAATACTTCTCGAAGCCGGTCAAAAAGGCAAAGGAGGACGCAAAAAATGCTTGAAATCCAAAATGTTTCCAAAACCTTCAATGCAGGTACAGTGAACCAGAAGACCGCCCTGAACGGTCTGAACCTGAAGCTGAACGAGGGCGATTTCGTCACCGTCATCGGCGGCAACGGTGCAGGTAAATCCACCATGCTGAATGCCGTTGCCGGTGTGTGGCCGGTGGACGAGGGCAAAATTTTGATCGACGGTGTGGACGTCACCCGTCTGAGCGAGCATCAGCGCGCCGCCTACATTGGCCGCGTGTTCCAGGACCCCATGACCGGCACTGCCGCCACCATGCAGATTGAGGAAAATCTGGCGCTGGCAGCCCGGCGCGGCAAGCGCCGCACCCTGCGCATCGGCATCACCAAGGCCGAGCGGGAGCAGTACCGCGAGTTGCTCAAGACCCTTGATCTGGGCCTTGAGGATCGCCTGACCGCCCGCGTGGGATTGCTTTCCGGCGGTCAGCGGCAGGCGCTGACTTTGCTGATGGCTACCATGAACAAACCCAAGCTCCTGCTGCTCGATGAGCACACCGCCGCACTGGACCCCAAAACGGCGCTGAAGGTGCTTACCCTTTCGGCACGCATCGTGGAGGAGAACCACCTGACCACCATGATGATCACCCACAACATGAAGGATGCCATCAAATACGGCAACCGCCTGATCATGATGCACGAGGGGCACATCATCTACGATGTGGCAGGGGAGGAGAAGCAAAAGCTGCACGTCTCCGACCTGCTGGCAAAGTTCCAGATCGCCAGCGGCGGCGAGTTTGCAAATGACCGCATGATCTTGTCCTGAAGAGGGATTGCGATGAGAAAACTTTGGAAACGAGCAGCGGCGCTGGTCGTCAGCGCTGCATTGGCCGGTGCGATGCTTCCCAGTGCATTCTCGGAAGAAGCAACGGATGCGGTGGAAGCAAAACTTACAACGATGACTTTGCGGGAAAAGGTTGGGCAGCTGTTCTGGGTGCGCCCTGAAACGCTGGACTTTTCACTGAATCCTGAAAAAAAGACGCTGACGCAGACCATGCGGCAGAATCTGGAACAGTATCCGGTGGGCGGCATCACAGTTTTTAAGAAGAACATTCAGGACGAGAACCAGCTTTCCTCCTTGATCGCGGATTTCCAAAGCGCTTCCAAAATACCGATGATCGTGGCCGTTGATGAAGAGGGCGGCGCGGTAGCCCGGCTGGCAAATCATGAGGCCTTCTCTCTGCCTAAATATACGAGCGCCCGGGATATTGGCAAAACAGGCGACCCGGAGCAGGCCCGCCAGATGGGACGGACGATCGGCGGCTACCTGCGATTTTACGGGTTCAATCTGGATTTTGCGCCGGTTGCAGATGTGGATTCCAACCCGGCTAATCCGGTCATTGGCAGGCGGGCTTATTCCACCGATGCGCAGCAGACGGCGCAGATGGTGGCCGCTGCAGTGGAGGGCTTCCACGAGGCCGGGATGCTCTGCACGGTAAAGCATTTTCCGGGCCATGGGGATACCGGACAGGACAGCCACTACGGAACAGCGACATCCTACAAGACCTGGGAAGAAATGAAAGCGATGGAGATGCTTCCCTTTGAGGCAGGGATCGCCGCCGGGGCCGATGTGGTCATGACGGCGCACATCACGACCCCGAATGCGACCACGGACGGCCTGCCGGCATCGCTGTCCTACACGATGATAACCGAGCGGCTGCGCGGAGAATTGGGCTTTCAGGGCGTGATCGTAACCGATGCACTGGAAATGAATGCCATCAAAAACCACTTTACGCCGGCGGAATCGGCTGTGGCAGCACTTCGAGCCGGTGTGGATGTGCTGCTAATGCCCAGTGATCTGCGCGCGGCCTTTGATGGTGTAGTTCAGGCAGTGGAGGACGGCACGCTTTCAGAAGAGCGCCTGAACGAAAGTGTCCGGCGGATCCTGACCCTCAAACAAAAGGCTGGCCTGGATCTCAGCGGGTCGTCTGCAGCAAAGCAGCCTATAGCAGAGAAAACCTCCGATACGAAGTGCAGCTTTTCGGGCTGGCTGAAAAAGCTGTGGTATGGGGCTGATACCGCAGCGTGAATCCCACAATATGTGCAAAACAGGCTCCCCGCCAAATGGCAGGGAGCCTGTTGCTGTATGCGGCTTACCGCTTGATATCGTAGTTCATGTTCATCAGGTTGCGGATGGTGCTCACATCATCGGTAATGTTGGCATCGCCATGGATGGTGTGCTTGATGGCGCTGCTGGCCACTGCAAAGTTGATCATATCCATAGCCTTGTAGTTGTGCAGCATGGCGTAGATCAGGCCGCTGGCAAAGGCGTCGCCGCCGCCCACGCGATCCAGAATGTTAAAGGTGTACAGCTTGCTCTCGAAGGTGTGACCCTCGTACCACATAAAGGCCTTCAGGCTGTTCTCGCTGCCGCTGTGAGCGTAGCGCACATGGCGGGCGATGCACTTCAGGTTGGGGTAGCGCTCGATGAACCGCTGGAAGATCTCGTCCTGCTGCTCGTAGCTGGGCTGCAGGGGCACGCCGTCCTTCCAGTCGCCCTTGCTGTGGTCGTTTTCGTCCTTCCACAGGTGGTAGGGCTCAATACCCAGCAGCACGTCCACATAGGGCAGGCACTCGGTGCAGAAGTCCCGTGCTTCCTCCCAAGTCCACAGGGTGGAGCGGAAGTTGCCGTCAAAGCTCACGGTCAGGCCCTTCTTCTTGGCAACCTTCAGCATATCAAGGATCAGGCTGCGGCAGTTGGGCGCCAGCGCCGGGGTAATGCCGCTGAGGTGCAGCCAGTCGTAGCCCTCCAGCAGAGCGTCCAGATCCACCTGAGAAAAATCGTACTCGGTAATGGCGCTGTGCTTGCGGTCGTAGATGACCTTGGAAGCGCGGATGCCGTAGCCGGTCTCCAGATAATAAGTACCCAGACGGTTAGAGGGGGTCTCGTCCGGCTCGGTCAGGATCATGGGGGTGCAGTGCACATCGTTGGAGCGCAGCCAGCGCACAGCGCTTTTGCCCAGACTGTTGTTGGGCACTACGCTGAAGAAGGTGCTGTCCACGCCAAGGTTTGCCAGCGCCAGCGCAATGTTGGCCTCGCTGCCGCCATAGCTGGCCTCAAAAGCGGATGCCATGCGGATCTTTTCGTAGTTCGGCGGGGTCAGGCGCAGCATGATCTCACCACAGGTGATGAACTTCTGGCCATTGGGTTCGCTGCCAAGGATCGGATTGAAATGTTCCATAAAGCTCCTCCTGATAACATTGCGGACACTCGCAACTATTAACACATCGTTGTATCCATTATAGTGCGTTCCCGGACAGAATGCAAGGGTTTGCACGCGCAAGCAAGAGAAAATAAACCATAAAATTTGGTAAAGTTGCCGAAAAAGCTGCCTTAATGCGGAATTACACCCCGGTCAGGTCAAAGCTGGGGGTGTATTCCTCCTTGGCGCTGCTCTTCTGCTGCATATAGCCCTGCACAAGCCCCTTGTCCATGGCGTAGTTCACCACCCGGCGGTATTCATAGGTGGTGATGCGCCGCCCGATGCCGTGCTCTGCGGCCTTGTAGAAGGGGGTGTACTGGCTCATGACGCTGGGCAGAAAGCATCCGGGGTCGGCGTCGTTCCATGCAGCCATCTGGTCCAGCACGGCAAAGCTGTCCTCCACATGACCCGGCAGCGCCAGATGCCGCAGAATGACCCCCTTTTGCAGGATGCCGTCTGCATCGAACACCGGATGCCCCGCCTGCGCCATCATGGCTTCGATGGCGGGCTTTGCCTCGACAAAATAGTCCGGCGCAGCAGAAAGCTCTGCGGAAAGGGCAGAGGATACATATTTTAAATCAGCCAGCCAGATATCAATATACCCGCGCCAAGCCTCTACGCTTTCCACCGTCTCGTAGCCGCCGGTGTTGCACACGATGGGCAGACGCAGCCCTTTGTCGCGGGCAATGTCCAGTGCGGCAATGATCCACGGCTGCCACTGCCCGGGGGTGACCAGATTGATGTTGTGCGCACCCTGCGTCTGTAAATTTAAAAAGATCTCAGCCAGATGCTCCACGGTGATCTCTTTCCCCAGCCCCTCGGCGCTGATGGGATAGTTCTGGCAGAAGCAGCACTTGAGGGTGCAGCCGGAAAAGAACACCGTGCCGCTGCCCCTTGTGCCGCTGATGCAGGGCTCCTCCCAGTGGTGCAGGGCGGCGCGGGCAGCTTTTAGCGTAGCGCCTGCCCCGCAGAAGCCGGTGCGCCCGGCGGCACGGTCAGCACCGCAGCGGCGGGGGCAGAGGGTACAGCGAGTGGGAACGGAAATGGTTTTCGGCATAATATCCAAAGTCCTTTGCTTGAAATTTTCGTATTCAGTATACCACTTTTGGTGCCATTCGTGCTATACTGAAATACAGAGAAACGATAATACAAAAAACGCAACATCTTTGCAGGGCAAGGAATGCGTTACGATGGAGGAAGCCATGCGCACCGAAACCGATGAGATCCGCGACAACCTGAAGTACCTGACCCTGCTGGCCAGAGATTACCCCTCGCAGGCGGCAGCTGCCAGCGAGATCATCAGCACACAGGCGCTGCTCAAGCTGCCCAAAGGCACGGAGCATTTCATGAGCGACCTGCACGGCGAAAACGAGGCCTTTGTGCACATTCTGAACTCCGCCTCCGGTGTCATCCGGGAAAAGGTGGATGCCGTGCTGGGCAACACCATGCCGGAGGCAGCCCGTGCAGAGCTTGCCACCCTGATCTACTATCCCACTGAAAAGCTGCCTCAGCTTAAAGCACGCTGCACCACCGAGGATGCGCTGGAGCAGTGGTATACCCAGACCCTTCTCCAGCTGATCGATATCTGCCGTCTGGTGTCCTCCAAGCACACTCGCGACCATGTGCGCGGCTGTCTGCCTTCCAGCTGCGGCTATATTCTGGACGAGCTGCTCCACGCCCACTTTGAGGATCACGATAAAGACCTGTACTACGGCCAGATCGTGGGCAGCATCATCGAGAATGGCCGCGCCGACCGCTTTATCGTGCGGCTGTGCGAGCTGATCAAGCATCTGGCGGTGGATAAGCTGCATATCGTGGGCGACCTGTTTGACCGTGGCCCCCGCCCGGACATTATTCTGGATTTGTTGATGCGCCACCATAACGTGGATATCCAGTGGGGCAACCATGACGTGGTGTGGATGGGTGCTGCTGCCGGCAGTCCCATCTGCATCTGTACGGTACTTAAAACTACGCTTGCCTACCACAACCACGGGATGCTGGAGGACTGCTACGGCATCAATCTGCGGCACTTGCAGCGCATGGCAGAGCAGTTCTACGGCGAGGACGACCTTTCCATCTGGATGCCCCACACGGACGCCGCCCGTGGCCCCTATACAGGAGGAATGCTCCACCGCTGCGCCGTGATGCACAAGGCCATTTCCATCCTCATGTTCAAGTTGGAATGTCAGGTTATCGACCGCAACCCGGATTTCCAGATGCAGGGGCGGGATTATCTGCGCCGCATCGATTGGGACACCCACACCGTGCAGGTAGGGGAGAAGCGCTACCCCCTGCGGGACACCTCTTTCCCCACGGTAGACCCGGCAGACCCGGCAAAGCTGAACCCGGACGAGGAACTGGTGCTGCACAAGCTGGTGCAGTCCTTCCGGCAGAGCGAAAGATTACAGCAGCACATTGAATTTTTGTATGCCAAGGGCAGCGTGTACCACATTGAAAACGGCAACCTGCTTTACCATGGTGCAGTGCCAATGAACACGAAGGGCGGCTTTGCGGTGGAGCACTTCGAGGGACGCCGCTATTCCGGCCGTGCCCTGATGGATTACTGCGACGCCCGTGCCCGCCGTGGCTACTATGGGGCGGAGGGCAGCGCCGCCCGCCAGAGCGGACAGGATTTTCTGTGGTATCTGTGGTGCGGCAAACTTTCGCCGCTGTTTGGCCGCAGCGCCATGACCACCTTCGAGCGGCTATATATCGCAGACCCCGCCACCCATACGGAGGTCAAGGACCCTTATTATAGCTGGTACAACGACGAAGCCGCCTGCCGCCGCATTCTGGCAGAGTTCGGTCTGCCGGGCACGAGCCATATCGTCAACGGCCATGTGCCGGTGCAGGAGAAAAACGGCGAGAGTCCCATCAAGGGCGGGGGACGGCTGGTGGTCATCGATGGTGGGTTCTGCCGCGCCTACCACGAAAAGACCGGCATTGCGGGCTACACGCTGGTGTATTCCAGCCGCACCATGTCCCTGCGCACCCATCAACCCTTTGAAAGCGCAGAAAAGGCGGTGCGGGAGAATTTGGACATCCTGTCCCAGAAGAACATTCTGGAGACCGAAAATCATCGCATCCTCGTGGAAGATACGGACGAGGGCGAGGTGCTGCGGGAGCGCGTGCATGACCTCAAGCAGTTAGTAACGGCCTATCAGCTGGGCTGGATCCCGGAGGCACGGTGCGAGGATCACGTTTGGTGATATCGCCAAAGGGTAAAATTGGGGTCAGATTTGGCCAAAATTGATGAAAAACCCAATAAATTTTTGGAATATCCGCGTGTAATCTGGGCAAAACAGAAAATAATGAAACAGATACAAATCGGGCTTTGCTTTTTTGTGGAAGTAGTGTATAATAGGATAGTTATAAAACCGCCCCGGTGTTGGTGAATCTGTACACCCCGGCAGTACAAGTAACGAAATGGAATGCTTTCAGTAGCCTTAACAGGCCTGTGGCACAGGCCTTTGACAAGGAGATCATAAAAGTGGAGAAATTTGTTATTACCGGCGGTAAGCCCCTGCACGGAGAAGTGACTATTTCCGGTGCAAAAAATGCGGCTGTGGGTATTCTGCCTGCTACCATTCTGGCAGCGGATGTTTGCGTGATCGAAAACTTGCCCGATATCAGCGATGTGTCGGTCAGCCTCAAGATCCTGAGCACCTTGGGTGCACAGGTGAAGATGCTCAACCGCAACACCTACGAGATCGATACGCGGCATCTGGTTACCACCAATGTGCCAGACGACCTGTCCCGTCAGATGCGTGCCAGCTACTACTTCCTTGGCGCACTGCTTTCCCGCTTCGGCAAGGCACAGGTGGCCATGCCCGGCGGCTGCAATCTGGGCCCCCGCCCCATCGACCAGCACCTGAAGGTGTTCAGCGCACTGGGCGCAGAGGACAGCGTGGACTACGGCATGATCACCGTGCGCTCCAAGCAGGAGCTGACCGGTGCCCATATCTTCTTTGATAAGGTCAGCGTGGGCGCTACCATGAACGGTATGCTCTCTGCGGTCATGGCCAAGGGCCAGACCATTCTGGAAAACTGCGCCAAGGAGCCCCATGTGGTGGACTTGGCAAACTTTTTGAATATGTGCGGCGCAGATGTGCGCGGTGCCGGTACGGATGTCATCAAGGTGCGCGGCGTGGAAAAGATGCACGGCTGCACTTACAGCATCATCCCGGATCAGATCGAAGCCGGCAGCTACATGGTGGCTGCCGCTGCCACCGGCGGCGATGTGCTCATCAAGAATGTTACCCCCAAGCACCTGGAGCCCATCACGGCCAAGCTGCGCCGTGCAGGGATCACTGTGGAAGAATTTGACGATGCTGTGCGGGTATCCCGTACCGGCGATATTCTGCCGCTGAAGATCAACACCATGCCGCACCCCGGCTTCCCCACCGATATGCAGCCCCTGATGGGCGTGCTGCTGAGCGTGGCTAAGGGCACCAGCACCATCACCGAGAGCGTGTGGGATAATCGTTTCCGCTATGTGGACGAGCTGCGCAAGATGGGTGCCAGCGTACAGGTGGACGGTCAGGTAGCCGTGTTTGAGGGCGTAGAAAAGCTCAGCCCCGCCCCGCTGCGCGCTTCTGACCTGCGTGCCGGTGCTGCTATGGTGGTGGCTGCTCTGATGGCCGATGGCACCAGCGAGATCGAGGAGATCGGTCATATCGAGCGCGGCTACGAGAATATCGTGGAAAAGCTGCGCGGTCTGGGTGCTGAGATCAGCAAGGTGGAGCGGACGCCCGCCGCACTGGAACAGGCCCTGTAACACAAACAACAAAACAAACAGCCTGCCGTAAGTTCTGTGCGGCGGGCTGTTTTCAGGTGGTAACATAAGAGGTTTTCATGGCAGAGTTCATTTCATTGTATTCCGGCTCCTCCGGCAACAGCAGCGTGGTGCGCTGCGGTGCGCAGTACCTCATCGTGGATATGGGCAAGGGTGTACGCACCACCACGGCAGCGCTCAAATCGCTGGGGCTAGCCGTCAGCGATTGCGCGGGCATCCTTGTCACCCACGAGCACAGCGACCACGTCAAGGGGCTTTCCACCTTCCTCAAAAAGAACCCACTGCCGGTGTACGGTGCAGCGGCTACGCTGGATTTTCTGGATGCCAACGATATCGTGCCCGCCAACTGCGAACTGAACGCGCTGGAGGGCAGGGAAGAGGATATCGGCTGCTTCGAGGTACAGTCTTTCCCCACCAGCCACGATGTACCCTGCGTGGGCTACCGCATCCATACCCCGGACGATAAGACCATGACCATCGCCACCGACCTTGGCACCCTGACCCCGCCGGTGCACGAAGCGCTTTCCGGCTGTGACCTTGTGGCGCTGGAAAGCAACTACGACCTGCACATGCTGCGCAGCGGGCCCTACCCCTATTATCTGCGCGCCCGCATCGAGAGCGTGCGAGGACACCTTTCCAACGACGAGTGCTCCGCAAAGCTTTTGGAGCTGATCCAGAGCGGCTGCAAAAAGTTTGCCCTGTGCCATCTCTCGCAGGAGAATAACACGCCCAGCCTTGCCTTGCAGACCGTGTTCACCACCTTGGGCGCAGCCGGTGTCGTGCCGGAAAAGGACTGCATCGTGCAGGCACAGCGTCGCAACGAGGTAAGCCCTGCATTAGAGTTCTGATTTGTCAAACAATAAAGCCATCTGCAACAGCCGATTCCAAGGGTTTTGCCCCCGGTCATGCTGCGGCAGATGGCTTTTCATTTGCACGGCAATTCGCACTTATTTTAAAATTGCTTCTCTCAAAAGATGTACAGCTCCGGCAGAAACAAAACGACTTACTCTGTGGCCTTCTGCACCCGGATATCACTGCCTAAAAACTGGATCTGCACAAAGGCCGCAAGACGGCTGGAGATCTTCTCCGTATACAGTTTTTCCAGCAGCGCACCGTCCGTGATATTGGTGGTGACGATGGTGGGTAGCTTTGCGCCCAAGCGGTTATTCAGCAGGCTGTACAGATTCGTCAGGAAGAAGCTGGAGTTGAACTCGGTGCCCAGATCATCAAGGATCAGCAGATCGGCGTTGCAGGCAGTCTGGAACAAAGTCTCCTCCTCGCCGCCGGGGTCGGTGCCAAAATGCAGCGCTTCCAGCTTGCCGAAAAAATCCGGGCAGGAGACATAGATCACATCATAGTTCTGCCGCAGCACCTCCCCGGCAATGGCAAGGGCGGCATGGGTCTTGCCCAGACCTGCGTTGCCCACCAGCAGCAGGCTTTCGCGGGTGGCAGGGGAAAAGTCCGCGGCGTAATCCCGCAGGTCGGCCAGAACCTCGGCCATGTAGCTGCGCACGCTCTCGCCCAGCGTCTTGTCCACCGTGTTGGGGTAGTAGTCCAGCTGCATGGTGTCAAAGCTGGAGATGGACAGGCTGGACAGCTCCTCGATCTCCTTGCGGCGCAGCTGCTGCATCACCCGGCGCACACAGTCGCAGGTATGGCCGTCCACTGCGCCGGTGTCCTCGCACCACTTGCAGGTGAACTTTGGCTCCAGCGCATCCGCAGGACGTCCGCTCTCAGCCAGCAGCGCGGTCAGCTTCTGCTTTGCCGCCGCAAGCGCAGCGGCAGCTTCGGTGCGGTCTTTGCCGGAGGCTCCGGCAATGGCACAGCGGATGCCTCGCACCCGCACCTCTTCCTCGGCGTGACGCAGCCCGGGAATCGCGGCTTCGGCTTCAGCCTGTGCATCCTGCGCCAAAGCGCGGGCGGTCTGCCGCCGCATGGCTACGGTGCGCAATGCCTGCTGATATAATTCGTTTTTGGTACGCATAAAGGCTCCTTACTCCGGCTTCTTGATTAGGGGACGGCGGCGGGTGGCGTTTTTCAGGATATCGTTTCCGCTGGGCGTGTCGCGGTCCACCCGGATATTCCGGCTGGCACCGGCTGCGGCCACCGGCCCGCGCACATCATGGATGTTGCGCAGACCCTTGGCGTTCCATGTTTTCAGGATGCTGTTCCAGTACCACAGATCCCGCTTGGGGCCGGCCTGTACGGCGGCTTCCTGCACCATGGCGTCATCATAGCCGTACACCTCGTACCAGCGTGCAATGGCCTTGCGCCCGCCCAGCGTCAGCTCCTCGGGGGTGATCTGCAACAGGCTGCTGACGTATTCCTCGCGGCTCTGGCGCAGCGCCAGCAGCTTTAAGTGGGCATCGGCCTGCTCGCCGGTCTCTACGCCCTCGGCGCGCCAGACCTTCAGCTCGTGTGTCACGGCAGCCATAGTGCGCTTGCCCCGGCTGGCCACATAGGCCACACAGAGCATCACAGTCTCAGGCGCAAAGCCCTCCTGCACATACAGGTTCACCAGTTTTTCCATCTCGGTATGGGTCAGCGGACGGGCAAAGCTGGTCTGTGTGCAGTCGATCAGGCTGGAGATCATAGGGTCAGTGCGGCTGGCGGCGGCAATCTCCGCCCAGCGCATAGGGGCGGGGGCGCTGGGCTCTGCGCCCGGCGCGGCGTTCTCCTCGTAGCGCTCCAAAAGCCCCGCGCCTGCCCAGAACGCCAGTGCGCTCTCGGCGCTGATGCGGCTGCGCAGCTTGAGGTCGGCGCAGAGCTTGTCCGGGTCGGTCACGCCAGTGGCCAGCACATATAACGCCACCCGCACATTGTATTCTTCGGCAATGCCCAGCTTGGAGAACACCAGCTGCGGCACGGCGATGGTATCGCCCTTCAGTTCTTTCAAACGGTAGATCATGGTTTCCTCGTTCGGTTTATTCGTTGGCAGTATCCGGCTCGGCGGGCGGCTCCCAAGGGTCGCAGTCCATCATGTCCGGACAGTTGTTCCAGCGCTCCAGCTCGGCCTCATAGGCGTCTTTCAGATACTGTGCGGCGGCGGCACGTCCCTCGTCGGTCAGCGGAAACACCTCCCGGCGGCGCAGGGCGGGGTCGGTCTTGTCAATCGTCCAGGGCGCGGGCCAGTAATCCACCGTGAGAATTTTCTCCTCCTTGGTGGCATCCGTGCCACCATCCGGGTCCGGCACGGTGCGCTTGCCCGGCGTAAGCCGGTAGCGCAGCCCGGCCTCGTTGCCGCTGTAATCATTCTTGCACAAAAAGTAGTGCAACAGGGGAACAAAGATCATGGTGCAACTCGTCCTTTCCGGCAAAAGGCACGGCCTTTTGCGCAATCAATTCTATTATAAAGCCGCCGGGCCAAAATGCAACAACTTTTTGTGAAACGCCCCGTAAAAGCTGCCCTGCTTACAGGAAATCCGGCCTTGACAGCACCGCAGAAATATGGTAAAATATTGCCTGTTGCAGCAGATGTGCAATGTGCTACTGTGGCTCAGCTGGTAGAGCAGCTCACTCGTAATGAGCAGGTCGCCTGTTCGAATCAGGTCAGTAGCTCCAAAGAGGAACCCCCGAAAGTTGGCTTGTGAAGCCAGTTTTCGGGGGCTTTTGTTTGTGCGGCAGGGGATGTGAAAGTGAGCGATTGTGCCTTAATTACCCATGTTTATCTGGAAATTGCTTTAATTAGTGGCGCAAAAGACGGCGCAATAAAAGCACGGTGCAAACTGCATCGTGCTAAAAGCGGTATACTGTTACAAAAAACTTACTTAGAGATCTTCTGTCCGATCCAGATGCAGATGCAGGTACCGATCACCGAGATGGCAAAAGAAGAAAAGCTGCCGGAAGCGTGGATGCCCAGCAGACCGAACAGAAACTCGCCCACAAAGCTGCCCAGCACGCCCACCAGCGTCAGCAGGCCGGTCAGGCAGCCCACCAGTACGCACAGCAGGGCAACAATGAGCAAAATCGTTAAAGTGATCATAGGTTATACCTCCTTAAAAATTATGGCTCTGCCTGCTGCCCGGCGGCTTCGCGGGCGGTGGCAGCATAAAAGTTTTTATACTTTGGCTTGCCATGCCATGCTCGTCCTTGCCGATACAGATGCGATAGCGATAGCGGCCATCCATGCCCTTTTTATTGGTACGCATGAGATCACACTCCTTTCGGTTGCGCGTGCAACTATAAAGTGTTTACAAGGGGCAGAAGAGCCGGAACAAAGCCGCCAGCATGCGCAAGAAGCAGCGGAAGGTGCTGGCGAATTTTGATAAGCGCGGTTTTTTCCTGACAGGTACATACGAGGACTGCTACCTGCCGGATGACGAGGATGCCTGCTGGAAGGACGTGGAGAACTACGCGCGGCGGGTGAAGTACGCCACCTGCAAGCGGTTTGGGGTGGAGAAGGAGAAGATCCGGCTGATGCTGTGGGCGGTGCGCAAGGGCGAGGCCGGACGGCTGCACATGCACGGCTTTGCCCAATGCGTGGGCATGGGTGAGGCAGAGAGGCGGGAATGGCGGGAGATGCTGGAGGACCTATGGCGGCGGCGCATCCCCGGGACGCGGGAGTTTGAGCCGCTGGGCACTATGAACGTGGACCGGATGGACATGAAGAAGCTGCTGGGGCTTTCCGGCGAGGGCAAAAACGGCACGCTGGGGTACATCTACGGCCACAGCTGGCGGCGGTGCTTAGAGACACGCAACCTAATCTTGCCCGAGGAGCAGCGGCCCAACGACAGCCGGTGGAGCCGCAAGCAGCTGCACAAGGGCTGCACCGACTGTGCGGACTGCGCCTACTGGTGGGAGCAGCGGTACCCGGGCTGGGAGTGCGTGAAGGTGATGATCTACGACCCGGGACAGCTGCACGAGAGCGAGGACGCAAGGCCGGGTGGATGGGAAGCCACAGAGCCGCAGGCGTATCTGATCTTGCGGCGGAGAGGGTTTGCGAAAGCTCGCTGAGTTGGAAACCCCCTCAGTTTCACCGGCCGCTGTGCGGCGCGGTGAAACAGCTCCCCCAAGGGGGCGCCTTTTGCAGAGGATGATATTTGCAAAAGCTCGCACATGACAGATAAAATTAAATTTTTGCGCGCTTTTTAACGCGGGTGCGCGGAAAGAGAGAAAACTCGGCCGGAATTTGGAAAAGCTGGCGCTGATCGGCGGGAAAGGCAGGGCAGGCGGTGACGAAAAAGCAGCGGAAGGCGGTGAGCAGGGCGCTGCGGGAGCCGGGAAGCCGGGCAGCGGGATGGAACGGCGTACTGGAAAAGGCACGGGCGTACTATGCCCACACAGACCCGGTGTGCTGGGAGCTGCTGCGGCTGCGGTACATAGAGGGGCTGCGGGAGGACGCGGTGATCAAGGCGCTGTACATCGGGCGCACCACCTACTACACCAAGGAGCTGGAGGTGCTGAGCACGGTGGGAATCTATGCAGCGCAGGCGGGGTTGCTGCGGGAGGAGTGAACGCCCTCAGTCTTACCGTCCGCCTGACGGCGGCGCGGTGCGACAGCTCCCTCGGGGAGAGAGCCTTTTGCAGAGGAAGAGACTGGGCACAGCAGTGCGCGGTCTTTTTGTGCTGCAACGGCGATGCCGGACGCTGGGAGCCGCAACCCGGGCTCCGCTAAAATGTCCGCAGGTTTTTTATGCGGCGGGATGCGGTAGACTGAAAGCATAGGGCAAAGGAGGAAAGAACCGGCATGGCGGGGCGGAAGTATTGCAAGAACACGGTGCCCGGCAGGCAGGGCCGGGGGAAAAAGTACCCGGCGGCGGTGCGGGCAGAGGTGGTGATGGCCATGATTGGCTCGAACTCCATCTGTGCGGTGGCGCGCAAGTACGGCGTGCCGGAGAGCACCATCCGCAGCTGGATGGCAGAAGAAGCCGGGAAGCCGGACAGCGTATTTGCCAAAGCCAGAGCGGAGGCGGCACGGGAGATCGCGGCGCGGGCGGCGCTGGGGGCGAGGGCGCAGATCGGATACTTACAGCAGCGGGTGGCCGAGAACCAGAGAGCTGCCGAGGTGCGGGCAAAGCTGCACCAGAGACTGGACGAGGATGTGCGGGCACGGGACTTTGCGCTGGGCAGCTGCTTGAAAAGCGAGGACGAGGCGCTGGCGGACGCGACCGAGGTGGGGCTGGTGGTATACGCAAGCCCGGGCAGCTACGACAGGGAGCTGGACGAGGAAGCACGCAAGGCGCTGGTACAGCAGCTGGAGCGGTACGACAGCATGACCATGAGCGACAAGGACGCAGCCAACGTGGCGGCGGTGCTGCTGACGGCGGCGGCGAACGCGGCGGCGCTGGTGCCGGACACGGACCGGGACAGCAGCCAGAGCGTGCCGACCGTGCTGATGGAGCCGCAGAGCGAGGACGAAAGGCCGGAGGTGGTACTGGATGGCTGTGGGATGGTATAAGGGCAGGAGCATCGTGTGGAAGCCGCAGCCGAAACAGGCTGCCTTTATGCGGCGGTGCGAGGACGAGGCGTTATACGGCGGGGCGGCAGGCGGCGGCAAGAGCGACGCACTGGTGATCGAGGCGCTGCGGCAGGTGGACGTGCCGCACTACCGCGGGCTGATCGTGCGAAAGACCTACCCGCAGCTTTCGGAGCTGATCGACAAGACGATGCAGTATTACAGGCCGGCCTTCCCGAAGGCGCGGTACAACGCTTCCAGCCATGTGTGGACCTTTCCCAGCGGGGCGAAGATCTATTTTGGGTCCATGTTCCGCACGCAGGACAAGTACAACTACCAAGGCAAGGCCTTTGATTTTATCGGAGTGGACGAGCTGACACACTTTACATGGGAGGAGTACAGCTACCTGATGAGCCGCAACCGACCCACAGGGCCGGGCACGGTGGTGTACATGCAGGCAAGGCGCATCCGGGAGGCAGAGCAGAACGACCCGATGCTGAAGGGCAGGGTGATCCAGGGAGTGGCAGACCCGGCCATCTTCAACGAGAGCCAGGGCGAGAGCATTGCCCAGATGCAGGAGATGTACCCGTACTTTGTGACGTGGCGGCCGGGCGACCACACCCGCATTGCGGGCAAGATGCAGCTGCACTACCGGCTTGCATTTGACGCGGAGGGGCGACCGATGTTTCAGGTGTTTGACACTTGCAGGAATTTTATCCGCACCATCCCGAACCTTGTGTACGACGAGAGCAACGTGGAGGACATTGACACCACGCAGGAGGACCACATCTACGACGAGTGCCGGTATGTGCTGATGGAAAACCCCATCAGTCCCCGGCAGGTACGCAAAGAGGCGGTGCTGCGGGACGACCCGCTGGATATGGACGCACGCCGCAGCCCCATCCGGGTGATGCGGGTATAAGCAGAAGGAGAAGCGATGACAGGAAGATACGAGGGACAGCAGCCGAACACCGAACAGGACGGGGAGAAGCTGCTGCGGATCATGGCGATGGCCGCGCAGGCGGCCGGGGCGCAGCAGGCACCGGCGGACACAAGACCCGCCCAAGCGAACCCCGGCGGCATGAGCGAGGGAGACCGGATGGTGAGCACCGCAAGACCCGGCACCGGGCGGGATGATGCCATGCAGAGCCTTATGCAGGGCGATGCGGGCGGGAGCGTACCGGTGAGCGCTGCTGCGGAGACGGTGATCGGGCCGGAAGAAATCGCAAAGGCGGGAGAGATCCTGCAGCGGTACAAGACCGGCAAGGCGGCGCTGGACAAGCGGATCATTGAAAACGAGCTGTGGTTCCGGATGGGGCACTGGAAGAACTACCAGAACAAGATGATGGAGGGAAAGCCACAGCCTTCCAGCGGGTGGCTGTTCAACAGCATTGCCAACAAGCACGCGGATGCCATGGACAACTACCCGGAGCCGAACGTGCTGCCGCGAGCGGCGGACGACGAGGAGACGGCGAGGACCCTTTCCAAGGTGATTCCGGCGGTGCTGGAGCAGTGCAACTACGAGCAGGTGTACAGCGACACATGGTGGCGCAAGCTCAAGACCGGCACCGGTGTGAAGGGCATCTTCTGGGACCCGGTGCTACGGGGCGGGCTTGGAGACATCAGCATCCAGAGCGTGAATTTGCTGATGCTGTACTGGGCACCGGGCGTGGAGGACATTCAGCAGTCGCCGCACCTGTTCAGCCTGAGCCTTGAGGACAACGAGCAGCTGGTGGGGCGCTTCCCGCAGATGGAGGGGCACACCGGCAAGGGGCTGGACGTGGGGCAGTACATCCACGACGACAGCATTGACACCACCGACAAGAGCGTGGTGGTGGACTGGTACTACAAGAAGGCGCAGCCCGGCGGACAGACGGTGCTGCACTACTGCAAGTACTGCAACGGCGTGGTGCTGTATGCCAGCGAGAACGACCCGGAGCTGGCGCAGCGGGGATTTTACGACCATGGGAAGTACCCCTTTGTGTTTGACCCGCTGTTCATGGAGGAGGATTCCCCGGCGGGGTTTGGGTACATCGACGTGATGAAGGACACCCAGACCGCCATTGACGAGATGAACCACGCCATGGACGAGAATGTGAAGCTGGCGGCAAAGCAGCGCTTTGTGCTGAGCGACACGGCGGGGGTGAACGAGAAAGAGCTGGCGGACTTTAGCAAGGACATCGTGCACGTTGTAGGGCGGCTGAACAGCGACAGCTTTATGCCGCTGCAGACGAACGTGTTGAGCGGCAACTGCATGAACTACCGGGATGCCCGGGTGAGCGAGCTGAAGGAAGTGAGCGGCAACCGGGACGTGAGCCAGGGCGGTACCACCAGCGGCCTGACCGCTGCCAGTGCCATTGCGGCGCTGCAGGAGGCGGGCAGCAAGCTGAGCCGGGACATGCTGAAGAGCGCGTACCGGGCGTTTGCGAAGGAGTGCTACCTGATCATTGAGCTGATGCGGCAGTTCTACGACGAGCAGCGGGTATACCGCATTACCGGCGAGAGCGGCGGGGTGGAGTATGCCACCTTCAGCGCGCAGCAGCTGCGCGGGGTGCCCGGCGGCGTTGTGGGCGGGGTGCAGCTGGGCGACCACGAGCCGGTGTTCGACATTGTGGACGGAAAGATGAACCTGCAGTATTTCGCTGCAACGGGGGCGACCGCTGCCAGCGGCAGAAACAGGGAGCCGAGGTTGGGGCCGTGGCCAGCAGGACACGAGTGCCGCTCAAGGCACGAAGTGGACGCTGGAAGCCACAACCCGTTTGGTGGCATGGATCTGCAGCTGTTTGCAGATGGTGACGGTGGCGCTGCCGGAGAGGGCGGCGCAGAGGCAACCCCGGCGGTGCAGGAGCCTGCGCTGCGTCCGGCACAGGAGCGGCTGGCACGGCGCAGCGGTGCACTGCGGGGAAAGGCAAGCCCGGCGGAACAGCCCCCTCAGCTGAGCGGTCAGCCGGAGATGCAGCCGCAGGAAGGTGAGAAGCCGACCGAGGAGAAGCCGCAGGAGCAGAAGGCGGAAAAGACCCCGGAGGAAAAGCGCAAGGCCTTTGGGGCGCTGGTGCGGGACGGCGGCGAGTACAGCGACATTTTCAACGAGGTGATGCAGCAGGCCATCATCAAGGCGGGCGAGGCGGTGCACGCGGACCCCAAGGCGGCTGCCCTGCCGCAGGCGCTGAGCGAGGCCTACGGCATCGATGGCGAGGATGTGGACGGACTGATCGAGGCCGTGAAGAACGGCAAGGTGAAGGACAACGCCTACTAATCGGGATGGTGACGAGCGACAAGACCGGGGACGAGGACACGGAGGGCGCAATCAATGAACTGGCAGACGACCTTTTGAAGGGCGACAGCGAGAGCGTGACCGACGCGCTGGAGAGCGTACGGGCAAAGGATGCACAGGAGGAGCTGGACAGGCTGCTGCGGGCGGGCAAGAGCCTTGGAAGCGTGAAGAGCAAGATCACCACAGTATGCAAGCCGGAGTATGTGGCGGGCAGCGAATATGACCGGGAACAGCTGGGTGAGATGCTGCTGGCGCTGCGGGATGCGGATAATAACCCGCTGTACACCCAGAAAACGCTGGACGGCTGGGTGAGCGATGCCGAAAAGAAGAGCAAAGCGCAGACCAGCGACCCGTGGGCAGACCTGCGGTAAAGACAAACAATAACAAACAAAGACGAACACCCCGGCGGCTGAGAAGGGACAGCTGCCGGGGTGTGTTTTGTGTAAGAATGTCCGCAGGTGTTTTGCAAAGCGGGATGCGGTAGACTGGACACAGGAAAGGAGGCCGGGAGATGCTGGTAAGAATTGTGAAAAGAACCTTTAGCGGGGCAGAGTACTGCCCGGAGCAGAAGGTTTTGAAGCTGGGCGGCGAGGGCAGCACCGGGGTGGAGACACTGGAATTTGAGCTGCCGGAGGAATGGGCCGGTATGGCGGTGACGGTGCATGTGCAGCAGCTGGACGGCACGCTGCCGCAGCCGGTGCTGCTGGGAGAGGACAGGTGTCTGGAGGTGGACAGGATGTTCACCTCCAGCGAAAAGGGGCTGTGGATGCTGCGGGCAATGGACGGCAACGGATACTGTGCCATGACAAGGCCTGCGCGATACGAGTGCTACGAGACTTTTACCGCGGACGGGGACACCGAGATCACCCCGAGCCAGTACGAGGCCTTTGTGGCGCAGGTACTGGGGGCGGCGAACACGGCAAGCCAGAAGGCAAAGGACGCGCAGAGCGCGGCGGACAGGGCAGAAGGTGCAGCGGGAGAGGCACAGAAAGCCAAGGCCGCCGCTGCGGACAGCGTGCAGCAGGCAAAGGGCGAGGCAGAAAGTGCACAGACGGCGGCGCTGAGCCAGAGCAACTGCGTGGTGGACGGAGGAAACAAAAAGTATAAGTACTTTGAGATCATCGTCAACAACGTTGAAGATCTGGAAGTTCGGAACGTGATCTTTTGGAAGGGCGCGAACATGGTGCTGGAGGGGTGCAAAAACATCTGGTTCGTCAACTGCACATGGGAAGGCATCAACCCGAACGGTGTAAACAAAATATGGACCTGCGGCATCCGGCTGCGGGGACGCATGGAGAACGGCGAGAGCATTTGGTGCGAAAACATTTGGATCGAAGGATGCATATTCCAGAATGTCTGGTATAACCCGTATGTGAATAACGGCAGACCGCAGGATGTTTCGGACGCTGCGATTTTACCATAGCTTTTTTAAATTTCTATCCACGCCCTCCTCGCGGAGGGCGACGCGTCCGCTTTGCAGCGCAAAGAGGAATCCTAAATTTCTATCCACGCCCTCCGCGAGGAGGGCGACCAAGCTACATTTCCGCCGAAATCTGCGCACGGTACATTTCTATCCACGCCCTCCGCGAGGAGGGCGACGATCGTGGCCGCGCTGGCGCAAAGGCCGTCGATGTATTTCTATCCACGCCCTCCGCGAGGAGGGCGACCGAGACAGGCGCAATGTCGGTAACGCCAATCAACATTTCTATCCACGCCCTCCGCGAGGAGGGCGACTTAGGATGTCCAGTATGGTGTATAAGTAGTCATCAAATTTCTATCCACGCCCTCCGCGAGGAGGGCGACGCCCAGCCCTTTTGTGTTATGTAGCCTTTGCCAGAATTTCTATCCACGCCCTCCGCGAGGAGGGCGACGGAGCGCCGCAGGCGCTCCCTCTTTTGCTGAATAATTTCTATCCACGCCCTCCGCGAGGAGGGCGACATGAGGTGTGTTTGTGGTATACTCGGTGTGCAAAATTTCTATCCACGCCCTCCGCGAGGAGGGCGACTTCAGTGCGTGGTAAATTTCGTCAAGCTTTTCGAATTTCTATCCACGCCCTCCGCGAGGAGGGCGACATCAGGAGGGAGTACAACAATGGCACGTCATCGTAAATTTCTATCCACGCCCTCCGCGAGGAGGGCGACAATTTGCAAACTTAGGCGAGCAACCTGTAAAAAAATTTCTATCCACGCCCTCCGCGAGGAGGGCGACAGCAAAAACAGAGAGAAAACCCTCTGCTTTTGTCTCATTATACACCTCCCTGCACAAATTGCAAAGAGATGTCTGCAAACCAAACCGCAAAATCACACCGCTACTTGCACAAACGGCTGGTATTCCGGTGCGAAGCGTCCCGGAAAACCATGTGTGCTGCCGATTCGCACTGGCCGGACATCAAAAGATCAGCACGCTGTCTTGGGCAAATTCTGGGTGCAGTCCAACGTGCTCGACCTTGGTCTGGTAGTTGTTGCCCAGCTGGTAGAACCGCAGACTGTCCAAGGCAGGGTCGATCAGGGCGGTCAGCTCTGCTTTGAGAACTGCGTACTGCGAAGCGTTCAGCAGGCATTCGAACACGGAATTTTGCACCCGCTGCCCATGATCTACGCACTTCTTGGCAACCTTGCGCAGCCGCTTGCGTCCGGCGGAGGTCTCGGTGTTTACATCGTAGGTAATCAGTACCAGCATGATTGCACCTCACTTCCAGAAAAACGGAGGGTAGACCTCTAAATCGCCCCGCAGAGTGCGCGCCAGCAGCAACGCCTGCATATAAGGCACAAGCCCCCAGCAGAGCTTTTCCTTCAAAAACGGGTGGGTGATGACTTCGCGCTTTTTCTGCTGCCATGCGTTCAGGAATGCACGGCGTCCCTCCTCGGTCAGCAGGACGGCACCGTTTTCCTGCTTTTCAAAGTGCTTCGCATTCAGCACTTTCTGGTTGATACAGGACAACACGAAACGGTCAGCCAGAACGGTGCGCAGCTCTTCCATCAGATCCAGCGCAAGGCTGCGCCGCCCGGGACGGGCACGGTGCAGAAAGCCCACATAGGGGTCCAGCCCGGCACCCTCCAGCGCGGCAGCGCAATCGCTGGCCAGTAGGGAATAGGCAAAGGACAGTAGCGCGTTCACATTGTCCAGCGGCGGTCTGCGGCTGCGGCAGGTGAACACAAAAGCATCGTTCTGCTGTAAGATCAGCGCGTTGAACCGGTCGAAGTACCGCTGTGCAGCTTCGCCCTCCAGCCCGCGTAGCTGCTCCAGATCCTCGCAGCCTTCCACCAGCGGTAGAGCAGCCGCCAGTTGTGCGCTAGTCTGTTTCAATTCGTCCACGGGCACCCGCTGCGGATGGTCCCGGGTGGCGCGCTCCAGCACCCAGCGGGCATTGTACACCTTGCCCAGAATAAAGCTGCGGGCATAACTGCAACTGAGCGTCTCGCTGGCGGCAACGGCGTACTGGGTCTGCCGCAGCAATACGTTGCCGCGTTCCTCGCCCACAGTGCGCGCTAAAAAGCGGCCGCGCGGGGTATAAAAGCTCAGGTCGATGCCCATACGCCCGCATTTGCCCATCAGCGCGGGGCTGGCACCGGCGTAACTGAAGCAGAGGATGCTTTCCAGCGTGTGCAGCGGCACCCGCCCGACCTCAGCTTTTCCACGGCTGACCACAACGTTTTCGCCGTCCAGCGTGAGGTAAGCGTCCTCGCTGAGGACGAACAGGGTGTTCAGGAATTGCCGCATGGTGTCACCTCCGTGGCCGTCTCGTCCAGATAGCGCCGCAGATAAGCCTTGGCGTCTGCCTTCTGGCAGAGCATCGGCAGACAGAGCTCTTTCAGGGAACAGGCGTTGCAGTGCTTGCCGGGCTTTACCTTTGGGGTGTAGCCGCGGGCAAAATACTGGTTCATTTCGTCTGCCATCTGCCGGGTGGTGCTGCGCAGTTCATCGGTAAAAGGTACGACCTCCCGCCGCTTCGTCTCGCAGTAATACAGCGCCCCTTCCGGGATATGGCACACCAGCATTTCCTCCAGCGCCATGGCCTGTGCGCATAATTGCAGCCGGTCGGCATCGGTTTCCTTTGCGTGGCCGTGCTTGTACTCCACCGGGTAGGGCTGCCAGCGCCCGGGGGTGCTTTGCAGCGGGATGCCATCCGCACAAGCCCGGAACTCCACCACGTCACAGTTGCCGGACATCCGCAGCCGGTGGCTGGTCACCCGCATTCCCCGAGTGATCAGCAAATCGCCCCGGCGCTCGGTGCGGGTGTCATCGTGGCAGCTGGTATGGTTCAGCTGTCCTTCGGTGGTGCGCAGATTTTCTGCCCATTGCTGCTCCAGATGGATCAGTGCCCACTGGCGGCGGCAGAAGGCAAAATGCTGGATGCCGGACATTTGCAGGTAGTCATCCGGCGCGTCCATCAGTGGAACCTCTCGCAGTGTACACCCTCCGGCAGGGTGTCGGCCACCGTAACGGTGTAGTCCTGATAGCTGCGGGGCGCGACCACCTCGGCCTTGTGCGCCACGGTAACGGCATCGAACAGCTTATAGGCGGGCGCATTGCCCAGCTCGGAATCGTGCTTGAACACGATCAGCTCCCGCACGGCCATCTTGCCGCGTGCAGCACTGTGGTCGTTCTCGAACATATTCAGGATAGCCTGCCACAGCAGCTGCAAGTCCTCTTCCGAGAAGCCGGTGGTCTTGCGGGCAAGATTGGCAGAAACGTAACCCTCGGCACGGTACAGGCCGTAGGGCACGATATGCTTGTTGCCCATTTCACTGTTCTTCTTTTCAGCGTCTGCCTCGGTGGTGATGGCTACGCGGGTAATGGTCACCTCCTGCGGCACGATAGGGTCAACAGAGCGGGCAAAGCTCAGCTGCACCGGCCCGCGCACCTGGCCGCAGTTCAGCGCACCCTTGACAAAGGTGGTCATCACGGCACCGAAGGTGCGGATATCGTAGAAATGTTCGCACATATAATCCCGCAGCTTGCGGTCGATATCCGGGTCGCTTTTCTTGGCCTTTTTCAGGTCGTCCTTGGGGGTCAGACCGTTGTGCTCCAGCGCCTCGGCATCGCTGCGGTTCAGGGGTACGCCCTCCTTGACATAGATGCGGTAATTGTCGGCATCGGGGGCGTCCTCCTTCAGCGTCTCCACATAGTTGCGGATCTTGCGCTTCAGGCAGACATCGGTCACCAGACCGTAGCCTGTCTCGGGGTCGATGCGGGGCATATTACCGGCATCGGGGTCGCCGTTGGGGTTGCCGTTCTCTACATCGAACAGAATGACGAAATCGTAGCGGTTCTTGATAGGTGCAGACATTTTTTATTCCTCCTCGTTCTTTTTGACGTAACGTTTCTGGGTCTGGTGGTAGTAGCCGATGGTGAATTTACCCTGATCCGGCAGACTGAGCCGGGCAGGGAAACCGCTCTCCGGCAGCTGTGCCATCAGTTCGGTGATCTGCTTATCGTAGTGGGTGGCAAGGCCGTCATTCAGCTTGCGCAGATGCTTCTGGCTCAGCCGCAGCAGGGTGGGGAAGGACATACCCGGCGTGGCGCAGGCGGCGTTGAAATACCGGTCCTTGATGGTAGTGTTGATGCCGGGGTTGGCAGCTTTTTGCACAGCCTCCAGCACAGAGAACAGCCGCCCCAGAAGATAGGGAACATTGGTGGTTTCGTTCAGGCTCACAGTATAGACCTCCTTGTTCAGTTCGGTAGGGTAATTACGCAGGTAATACGCTTTGATCACGGCAGCCCGGCCGCGGGTCACTGTCTGCTCGGCACGGATGCGCAGGGTCACACCGTTCAATAGGGTAGCGGGGTAACGCCCGCCGGTCAGCACGGCGCGCAGCAGGTCGCCTGCCAGCTGCGGGGACGGGTCAGGCGGCGTACTGCCTTTGACGGTGCGTACCGTAGTCAGAGCAACAGACCAGACTGATAGGTGTTCGCGCGTGTCGGGGTCTGGTCGGGCGATTGCAGTCTCATCTAAAAAACGCTGGAGATTCTTGGCAAATGCTCCAAAGGTATCCCGCATGAAAAAACGAACAGATAGTCGTGCTTTGTTTGGTGAAAGACCCAGAATACAGAAATGCTCATCAGGCTGTAACTCGATACCGTTAAAATGTACATGTTGTCCAAGCGCTAACTTTTTCATTATTGCGGCGAGTTCGCCGCCCAAGTCATTGGAAAAAAACATAGAAAAAGCATTGGAATAAGCTGGTTCTGCATTTTCGGCCCAGAAGACCATGGCGGTGGAACTACTGCCACTACCTAGAATGCGACAATGATTTTTACGGTCAGCCAAGAGATAATTCAGTGCAGTGGTATAGGCAAAGGCGGCGTACTTGCTGACAGGGGCGTTATCGCCCTGTTCGTGGCCGTAGGAGCAGAATGCATCTGCGTTGAAGGATACCAGTGCTGCGCCGGAGCTTTGCGCCCCGGGCACACCGCTGATATTCGGATGGGTGCGCTCGATGGGGGCATACTTGCCGGTAATCAGGCATTGCCCCATGTCCGAATCAGCAGAGCGGTCGTTGTAGTGCGTCTGCCAAGCGTTCTGAATGGCAGGGTCGTCATTGACAAAGCTGTGACTGTGGTCGGCGGCTTCGTAGCCAAAGATCAGGTTGGCGTTGCCGGTGATCTCCTTCCACTGCTCAGCCAATAGGGGATGCGCGGCAGCCTGCGCCGGATCCCAGCTGTCAAAATAAGCAAGGAGAGCCCGGGCTGCGGGGCTGTCTACGCCGTCCAGAATGGTGTGATGCAATTTGGCACAGGCCTTGAAGCAATCCGCAGAGCGCTCCGGCTTGCCTTTTTCGTCTGCGCCCAGCAAATAGGTAGAGTTGTCGCACAAAAAGTTGGCGGCAATGCCGGAGGAACGCTTTTCATGCGCCGGTACGCGCATTGCACGCGGGGCAAGGACTGTCTTTTTGCCCACGGTCTTTTCGGTGAGAAGGGGAACGACCCTGAGCAGCTGCCCGGCGTCATTCAACCGCAGCTCATAGCTCACCTTAAAGCTGTCATCCCAGCCGGGGGCAGAAAGCTTGCCCTGCCGGACAAGCTGCTCGTAATAGGCAGTAAGTGCCTGTAAGATCATGTAAACACCTCCACATTCCGGCAGTCCAGCACGCCGTTTTCCAGCTTTGCCCGGAAGAACTGGGAGCGGATATTTTCCGGGTCGGAGTAGTCCAGATCATACAGCATAAAGCCCAGATCCTGCGTGAGCGGCAGTGCGGGGATGTCCTCGGCCCTGCCGTGCCATTCCCGGAAGTTTGCCGGAAACTCCCGGCAGCCGAAGCAGGGCTGATGATAGCACTGCCCCTTCTTCAGCCGCCGCCGCAAGATATCCTGAAATTTGCCCGGATTATCGCCGGGTGCGGCTTTTTCGGTCATGGTAAAATGGCATTTGATCACGTAGTGCACATCCTGCAGCACCAGTGCGGCACGCTGCTGGATGTTCTCTGCCGTGCACAGCATGGGCACCTCGCCGCCCTTGGCTGCACTGAGCACCGCCGAGGACAGCAGGGTAGCCTTGACCTCATTGCGCCGGATGCTGGCAAACTGTACCGGCTTGAGCAGGTAGATGCGGTCGATATGGTACTTCATGCCCGGGTGCCAGTAAATGGCCTCCACCAGCCCGCGTGCCGCCGAGGGCGTCATGATGTCATAGGATACACGCTCGGTTTTCATCTCGGGTCTTGAAAAACAGGCGTAGTCGCCCCAGACCTCGATCAGCATGGACATGAACACCACCTCCTTTCATTGTTTATTTGAATCTTCAGACAAAGAGAAAACTTGCCCACATAAACCACCTCTTTCTATAATTCAATTATTAGATAATGGATGTATAAGCATTTCTGAGCCTAGAATAACACAATTTAATGCTTTTTTCGTATCCTGTTGCGGTCATCCGGTGTGCGCACTAGGATGTGGATAGAAATAATTAGTGGGTCATGGATGTATGACGGGGAAACGGCAGAGCGACAGATGCTTTGCCGTTTCTTCATTTACTTGGTATTATATTACAATAAATAAAATACAATAAAAAGGACTTTTGCGTATTTTCTTTGCCTTATTTTTAGCTTTTTGTCAGAAAAACAGGCCCTTTCCGGTCTCCACGTCCATGGAAAGCCCGGTCTTAGGGTCGTATAGGGTGCTGTCGGTCAGGATAGCGCTGCCGTTGGGCAGTGGAACCAGCGCCCCGGCGTCCCTCAGTGCCTGAAACTGCTGGGCATAGCAGGCTACGCTGTAAGCGCTCAGCTTGCGGTAAAGTGTGCGGCTCACGGTCCCGCTGCGCAGCTGCTCGCAAAGGGCTGCGCCTTCGTCAACAGGCAGGTAAACGGTGCAGGTGGGGGCTTCGATCAGATGGAACTGTTCAGCCACCTGTGCAAACGGGAAAATGCAGCCCGAGATCCCTTTGCGCAGGGCGTCCAGAATGCTGCTTGTGTCCAGTGCGGCCTCACCCCGCGCAAAATACAGCTCCTTAAAATAAGCTCTGACCGCCTCCGGGCTGTCCAGCGCTGCGGCGCAGCCTGCTGCGTACTGCATGGCGTGTACGTTCTGGCGCAGCATCTGCGGTACGCCGCAGCCTTCCAACGTAAAACGGTATACTAGGCTCTCTTCCACGCTGCGGTGTCCCTCCCGGTTGCAGCGTCCGGCGGTCTGCAAAAGGGAGTCCAGCCCGCACTGTTCCCGGTATGCGGCGGGGAAATCCACGTCCACACCTGCTTCGATCAGCGAGGTGGACACTACCCGGCAGGGCAGGCTTTCCCGCAGCCGTTGCCGGATCTCTGCCAGCTGGCGGCGGCGGTCTGCGGCGCACAATAGCGTGGTCAGGCAGTAACTGCCCTCGGCAGGCAAGGCGGCGTACACTTCCTGCGCCGTTTTGCGCCGGTTCACTACGCACAGCACCTGCGGCAGTGCGCAGAGCTGCGAAGTCAGCGCTTCCAGCGTCAGCTCTCCGGCATCGCAAAGGGTGGTGCGGCGCAGGGTGGTGTATAAGGTGGCAGTGTCCGGCACGATCTCCTGCAAGGGCAGCTCCGGCGCAAACTGCCGGAAGTAGGGCTCTAATGCGGGCTGGGTGGCGGTGCATAACACAGCGGTGGTATGGTAGTGCCGCACCAGCTGCGCAATAGCACTGACGCAGGGTAGCAGATAACTGGTGGGCAGGGTCTGCGCTTCGTCAAAGATGATCACGCTGTTCGCAATGTTGTGCAGCTTGCGGCAGCGGCTGCTGCGGTTGGCGTACAGCGATTCAAAAAACTGCACCGCAGTGGTCACCACAACAGGTGCATCCCAGTTTTCGCTGGCCAGCAGCTGGCGGTACTGCGCGGGGGTCAACTTTTCCTGTTCGAGGCTTTTATAGTCTGCGCAGGAGTAATCCGCCAGAACGTTTTCTGCGCCCAGAAGGTCTGCAAAAACAGCGGCAGTTTGGTCGATGATGGACATATATGGAATCACATAAATCACCCGCTTCATGCCCTGCGCAGCGGCCTGTTCCAGCGCAAAGGCAAGGGAGGCAAAGGTTTTGCCGCCGCCGGTGGGCACGGTGAGGGTATACAGCCCCGGTGCGCCGTGGGCACCTTTCTCCATGCAAGCCCGCAGCACGGCATTGCGTTGGCTGCTTACCGGCAAGGTGCTCTGTACCGCAAGATAGCCAGCCGCCTTGGTACGCACCTTTTCTAGAAGAAAAGAAAGCGCGGTGCTGTTGCCCCGGGGCGCGGCCTGCCCGTTCATAAAAGTTTCGGTGTCGATAAAATCCGCATCCACAAGACAGGAGTAGAGCATCCGGGTAAAGAATGCAAAATCCAGTGGGTCGCGGTTTGCCCAGTCCGGCGGGGCGCTCTGGGGCAGGGTGACCTCGCGCCAGCCATCGTAAGGCTCCACCGGTTTTTTCAGCCGCCCGAACAGGGTGCCGTCGGCAGAATCGGCTGCCCTTTTATTGCCGCCATCCGGCAGACCGGTGTGGTGCCCGGCTACGACAAAGGCGGCCTGAACGTGGGGCGCACAGCCCTTCATTGCTTCCTGTGCACCGGCGGTCGAGTGGTCGGTTGCAGCACCGCCCGCCAGCCGCTGCTGAAAGGCGGCGCTGTATTTGCCGATATCATGCAGCCACGCGGCGTATTCGGCCTCCTCTTTTGCACCAAAGGGTGCGGCAAAAGCTCCGGCAAGGCGCGCTGTGCCGGAAAGATGTTCGTAGACGGTCTGGGTGCGGGTGCCGTCCTCGGAAATATGTGCAAGTGCTTTTTCCATGTTGAAGCCTCCGTTTCTGGGTCAACGATACAACGGCAGGGAATGCCTGTCAAGAATTGGCAGAAAGTTCGGCGGCCTGCACAGCCCGGGCGGCGTTTATCCGGCAGAACGCCCATAAAAAAAGCCGCCGCACCCTGCCCGGAAACTCCGGCGGCAGAACGCGGCGGCATACTGTTACAAAAAACTTACTTAGAGATCTTCTGGCCGATCCAGATGCAGATGCAGGCACCGATCACCGAGATGGCAAAGGAAGAAAAGCTGCCGGAAGCGTGGATGCCCAGCAGGCCGAACAAAAACTCGCCCACAAAGCTGCCCAGCACGCCCATCAGGATGTTACGGCCAAGGGAAGTTTCGGTGCCCATAAAGCGCCCGGCCAGATATCCGGCCAATGCGCCCACCAGCACGCCCACAAAAAGGGAGGCCAGCACGCCCACCAGCGTCAGCAGGCCGGTCAGGCAGCCCACCAGTACGCACAGCAGGGCAACGATGAGCAAAATCGTTAAAGTGATCATAGGTTATACCTCCTTAAAAATCACGGCTCTGCCTGCTGCCCGGCGGCTTCGCGGGCAGTGCGGCAGATGTCTTTCAAACAGCATTTTTCGCATTCCGGCTTGCGGGCGTTGCACACGGCACGGCCGTGCATCACAAAGCGGTGGCAAAGGTCGCTGCCTTCCTCCGGCGGGATGATCTTCCACAGCGCCATCTCCACCTTTTGCGGCTCCTTGATGCCGTCCACAAGGCCGATCTTATTGCACAGCCGGATGCAGTGGGTGTCGGTAACGATGGCGGGCTTGCCGAACACATCCCCCATGATGAGGTTTGCGCTCTTGCGCCCTACGCCGGGCAAAGCGAGCAACTCCTCAAAGGTATTGGGCACACGGCAGTTGTATTGATCCCGCAGCATCCGCATACAAGCCGAGATATCCCGCGCCTTGGAGTGTCCCAGTCCGCAGGGCTTGACAATGGCTTCGATGTCCTCCGGCTCGGCAGCAGCCAGTGCCGCTACGCTTGGGTATTTTGCAAACAACTCCTCCACCACAATGTTCACCCGGGCATCCGTGCACTGGGCGGCCAGCCGCACGCTGACCAGCAGCTGCCATGCGTGGTCGTAGTCCAAGGTGCAACCAGCATCCGGGTATTCGGCCTTGAGACGCCGGATGACCTCCAGCGCCAGCGCTTTTTTTGCGGTAAGATCCTCCGGGGCTTTTTTTCGTACCGGCATGGGATAAACCTCCTTTGAAAGGGAATACCTGAATCATACCATGTTTGACAGGATTTGTAAATGTTTGCAGGACATTATCTGAGAATGATTTTCAGAAAAGCCCTTGTCCTCCTTTTCTAAATGCGCTATACTATATAAAAAGTGCCTTGCGGGCAGGAAAGGAGAAACCACCATGAATGAACCACTTGCGCAGCGCCTGCGTCCCAAAACGCTGGCGGATGTGTGCGGGCAGCAGCATCTGCTGGCTCCGGGGCGGGTGTTCCGCCGTACCATTGAAAGCGGGCGCATTCCCAACATGATCTTTTACGGTCCCTCCGGCACCGGAAAGACCACGGTGGCACGCATTATTGCTGAGAACAGCGGCATGACCCTGCACAAGCTCAACGGCACCTCCTGCGGCACCGGGGATATCAAGGCAGTGCTCAAGGATATCGGCACGCTGGCAGCGGCGGGCGGCATTCTGCTGTATCTGGACGAGATCCAGTACCTGAACAAAAAGCAGCAGCAGAGCCTTTTGGAATGTATCGAGGACGGCAGCGTCACCCTGATCGCCTCCACCACCGAGAACCCCTATTTCTACATCTATAACGCGCTGCTTTCCCGCTGCACGGTGTTTGAGTTCAAGCCCCTTGCTGCAGCGGACGTGGAGCGCGGGGTGCGCAACGCCGTGCAGCGCCTTTCCGAAGAGGAACAGGTGCCGGTATGCATGGACGAGGACGCCTGCGCCTATCTGGCCGAAAGCGCCGGGGGCGATCTGCGCAAGGCACTGGGCTGTCTGGACTTTGCGGTCACGGCTGCGCCGGTGGAAAACGGAGAAAAACGCATTACCTTGGATATGATCCGGCAGGTCACCCGCCGCACCGCCATGCGCTACGACCGGGAGGGCGACGACCACTATGACATCGTGTCCGCCTATCAGAAGTCCATGCGCGGCTCCGACCCGGACGCGGCGCTGCACTATCTGGCACGCCTGCTGGAGGCGGGCGACCTGCCCTCTGCCTGCCGCCGCCTGATGGTGTGCGCCTGCGAGGATGTGGGGCTTGCCTACCCGCAGATCATCCCCATCGTCAAGGCGGCGGTGGATGCCGCCAATATGGTGGGTCTGCCGGAGGCGCGTCTGCCGCTTGCGGATGCGGTCATTCTGGTGGCCACCAGCCCTAAATCCAACAGCGCCCATGATGCCATCAACGCAGCCATTGCGGATGTGCAGGCCGGGCGCACCGGCCCCATCCCGCGTCAGCTGCAAAACAAGCACTTTGACGGTGAGGATGCGCTGGTAAAGGGGCAGAACTACAAATATGCCCACAGCTACGCCAACCACTGGGTACAGCAGCAGTATCTGCCGGATGTGCTGAAGGATACCAAGTACTACACCTTTGGCGACAACAAGACCGAACAGGCCGCCCGGGCGTACTGGGCAAAGATCAAAGGGGAAGAAAACGTCTGAACCGTGTGAAAAAGGAGGATGGATATGCGTTATTCAAAACAGCGGGAGCTTGTCATGCAGACGGTGCAGCAGCTGTGCGACCACCCGACTGCGGAGGAGATCTACGATAAAGCCGCGCAGGAGTGCCCGAATCTGAGCCTTGGCACCGTATACCGCAACCTGAACAGTCTGGTGGAAGCCGGGCGGGTGCGCCGGGTGTCCATTCCCGGCAAGGCAGACCGCTTTGACCATACCCTGCCGTGGCACAGCCACCTGTACTGCACCGTCTGCGGCGGCGTCACCGATGCAGAGGTGGACGGAAAACAGGTGATGGAGCTGGTCAAAAACCAGAAGGGCAGGGTGCAGGACTGCGCTGTGGTGCTGCTGGGCGTGTGCGAAGAGTGCTGCCGCAGGCAGGATGCAGAGGCCGCAGCGGCTAAACAGGCATAAAATTTGCGTGTTTCCTCTTGCCCGCAGCGGCCAAACAGGGTATACTAAAGAGTGTCTTTTATAGAATGGCAGAAAATAGAGTTTCGCCGCACGGGGCTACCCTGCCTGGCGGAGAAGGATGGTTTTTTTGAAATACATTAACTTTGAACATAATACCGTTGCCGCCGAGCTGGTGCGGCAGACCTACGACACCCCGCCGCTGGCCTTTGTGCACAGCTACGGCTGTCAGCAGAACGTTAACGACGGCGAGCGCATCAAGGGCGTGCTGGTAGATATCGGCTATGGCCTGTGCGATAAGCCCGAGGATGCTGACCTGATTTTGTTCAATACCTGCGCTGTGCGTGAGCACGCTGAGCAGCGGGTGTTCGGCAACGTGGGCGCGCTGAAAGGGCTCAAGGAAAAAAAGCCCGGCCTCATCATCGGCCTGTGCGGCTGCATGGCCAACCAGAAGCACGTTGTGGAAAAGCTGCGCAAGAGCTACCCCTATGTGGATCTGGTGTTCGGTGTGGACGGCATCGACACCCTGCCGCAGCTGGTTGCCCAGAAGCTGCAAAAGCATAAGCGGGTGCTGCTGGACCCCGCACAGCGTCCGGTCATCGTGGAGAACATCCCCATCCGGCGCGAGAGCGAGTTCCGCGCATGGCTGCCCATCATGTACGGCTGCGATAACTTCTGCACCTACTGCATCGTGCCCTACGTCCGCGGCCGCGAGAAGAGCCGCAAGCCCGGCGATATCCTTGCCGAGTTCCGCGGCCTTGTAGAAGCGGGCTATAAGGAGATCACCCTGCTGGGTCAGAACGTGAACAGCTACGGCAAGGGGCTGGAGGAGCAGATCGATTTCTCCGACCTGCTCAACCTGCTGTGCACCGTGCCCGGCGATTACCACATCCGCTTTATGACCAGCCACCCCAAGGATGCCAGCCATAAGCTCATTGATACCATCGCCGCCCAGCCGAAGCTGTGCAAGCACCTGCATCTGCCGGTGCAGTGTGGTTCCGACCGGCTTTTGCAGCAGATGAACCGCCACTACACGGTGGAACAGTATCTGGAGCTTATCGACTACGCCCGCAAGACCGTGCCCGGCATCACCTTCTCCAGCGATATCATCGTGGGCTTCCCCGGCGAGACCGAGGAGGACTTTGTAAAAACGCTGGAACTGGTGCGCAAGGTGGGGTATATGCAGCTGTTCACCTTTATCTACTCCAAGCGCACCGGCACCAAGGCTGCCGAAATGCCGGATCCCACCCCCCGCAAGGAAAAGACCGACCGTATGACCCGCCTGCTGGCTACGCAGGACGAGATCGCCATGGCGCTGGTCAAAGCGCAGGTAGGGCAGACCGTCCGGGTGCTGGTGGAGGGCTTTGGCCGCAACGAGGGCACCCTTTCCGGCCGGCTGGACAATAACCTGACCGTGGAGTTTGCCGCCGACCCGGCACTGCTGGGCAGCTACGCGACTGTACATCTTACCGGCGCCCGCGCCACTGTGCTGCTGGGTGAGCTGGAAGCATAAAAATGTGATTCCGGGGCAAACTGCCCCAGAAAGAATAAAAAACAACAAGGAGAACCCTATCATGGATTGCATTGATCTTTTCAAGCGTGCCGCTATGGCACTGCAGACCGACCCCCGCTACGTCATTCTGGATCAGGCCCGCAAGGCAAACGATAAGGATGAGGAGCTGCAGAACCTGATCGGCGAGTTCAATCTGGCCCGCATGGATCTGAACAACGAGATCGGCAAGAACGAGCGCGACGATGCCCGCATCGCTGAGCTGAACGAGAAGGTGAACAGCCTTTACGGCCAGATCATGGGCAACGAGGGCATGGTGGCATACAACGAGGCCAAGCGCGAGTGCGAGAACCTGGTCAACTATATCGACGCCATCATCAACACCGCCATGAACGGCGGCGACCCCATGACTGTGCAGGAGCCTTCTGCCTCCTGCACCGGCAGCTGCTCCACCTGCGGCGGCTGCCACTAAGCAGAGTTTTCATCGGAACGCGGCTGTGCAACACAGACCGCGTTTTGTTTGCACCGGCGGTTACAGCCCACAAACCGGCTGACGGAACCATATAAGGGAAAGAGGAAAAACCATGGCAGAGCTTTCGCCCATGATGCAGCAGTATCTTGAGATTAAAAACCAACATAAGGACGAAATTCTTTTTTACCGCATCGGCGATTTTTACGAGATGTTCTTCGACGATGCCGTCACGGCGTCCCGGGAGCTGGATCTTACCCTTACCGGCAAGCAGTGCGGCCTTGCGGAGCGTGCCCCTATGTGCGGCGTGCCCTTCCACAGCTACGAGGGCTATGTGGCGCGTCTGATCGCCAAGGGGTATAAGGTAGCCATCTGCGAGCAGGTAGAGGACCCCGCCAAGGCAAAAGGGCTTGTCAAGCGGGACATCATCCGGGTGGTCACCCCCGGTACGGTCATCGAGAGCAGCATGCTGCAGGACGACCGCAACAACTACATTGCCAGCCTGTACCTCAAGGGCAAAAAGGCGGGCTTGTGCTTTGCGGACGTTTCCACCGGTACGGCGCATATCACCGAGCTGACGGCAGATAAGATCGCCCCGGCAGTCATTACCGAGCTGTGCCGCTACCATCCCAGCGAGGTGCTGCTGAACCCCGGCCTGCTGGACTGCCGCGAGGTGACCGCCTATATCAAAAAGAACATGAGCTGCTCGGTGGAACTGGTCGAGGACGAGCGCTATGCGCCGGGGCTGGTGGCGTCTGCGCTGGAGGAGCAGTTTGGCCGCGACTGGCCGCAGGCCACCGGCATGGCAGCCGAAGGTCTTGTGCGCTTTGCCATGGCTGCGCTGCTGGAATACCTGCATGATACCCAGATCAAGGGTGTGGAGCGGTTAAAGACCGTCATTACTTACAACGAAGCCCAGTTCATGCGGCTTTCGCCGGTCACCCGGGCAAACCTTGAGCTGACCGAGACCCTGCGCGGGCGCGAAAAGCGCGGCACCCTGCTTTGGGTGCTGGATAAGACCAGCACCGCCATGGGCAAACGGATGCTGCGCAGCTGGATTGAGCAGCCGCTCATTTCCAGCCAGCTTATCAACCACCGCCTGAACGCAGTGGAGGCGCTGGTGCGCCAGACCATGGTGCGCGGTGACTTGACCGAGGAACTGCACTACATCGCGGACATGGAGCGCCTGATGACCCGCACGGTGTACGGCTCTGCAACCCCCAAGGAGATCTACACCCTTGCCCAGACCTGCGACCGTCTGCCCGGCCTGCGCAAGCAGGCGGAGGGCTGCAGCTGCCCGGAACTCTCCGAGCTTGCTGCCTGCATCGACCCGCTGGAGGATATCAAGGCGCGCATTTACGCTGCAATAGACCCGGATGCCCCCTCCACCCTCAAGGATGGCGGCGTGATTGCCAAGGGCTACCACGCCGAGGTGGACGAGCTGCGCTCCATCCGCGATAACACCAAGGGTGTTCTGGCACAGCTGGAAGCCCGTCTGCGGCAGGAGACCGGCATCCCTAAGCTGAAAATCGGCTATAACCATGTGTTTGGCTACTTTATTGAGGTAAGCAACTCCTACAAAAACCTTGTGCCGGAGACCTACATCCGCAAGCAGACCCTCACCTCCGGCGAGCGTTACATCACGCAGGAGCTGAAGGAGCTGGAAAGCAAGATCCTTGGCGCGCACGAGCGGCTCATCTCGCTGGAGCGCCGCCTGTTTGACGAACTGCTGGAAAGTATCGGCGCCCAGCTGGATCGTATCCAGCGCACCGCCAACGCCATTGCCCAGCTGGATGTACTGGCTGCGCTGGCGCAGGTCGCTGCGGAAAACAACTACTGCCGCCCCGTGGTGGACGACAGCGATGTGCTGACCATCACCGAAGGACGTCACCCCGTTGTGGAGCAGGTGCTCAAGGGCAGTATGTTCGTGCCCAACGATACCACCCTCAACTGCACCACCGACCGCTGCCTCATCATCACCGGCCCCAACATGGCGGGTAAATCCACCTATATGCGTCAGAATGCCCTCATCGCTCTGATGGCGCAGATCGGCTCCTTTGTGCCGGCAGCCAGCTGCCATGTGGGCGTGGTGGACGCCATCTTCACTCGCATCGGCGCCTCGGACGACCTTGCCGCAGGTCAGTCCACCTTTATGGTGGAGATGACCGAGGTGGCCGAAATTCTGAAAAACGCCACCGCCAAAAGCCTTGTGGTGCTGGACGAGATCGGTCGTGGCACCTCCACCTTTGACGGCATGAGCATCGCCCGCGCTGTGGTGGAGCACATCGCCGACCCCGCCAAGGGGCTGGGCTGCAAGACCCTGTTCGCCACCCACTACCACGAGCTGACCGAGCTGGAAGGCACCGTAGAGGGCGTAAAAAATTACAACATCGCGGTCAAAAAACGCGGTGAGGACATCACCTTTCTACGGCGCATCGTGCGCGGCCCCGCCGACGACAGCTACGGCATCGAGGTGGCAAAGCTGGCCGGTCTGCCCGGCAGCGTGACCCGCCGTGCCCACGAGGTACTGCGCACGCTGGAAGCCTCTGCGCCCAAAAACAAGGTGGAGCAGATGGACTTTGACGCCTTGCAGGAGTACAATTCCCCGGCAGTGCCCAGCGAAATGATGGAAAAGCTGGAAGCTGTGGATGTGGAAACGCTTACTCCCATTGAAGCGCTGAACTTTTTGTACGAGCTGAAAAAGACCCTCAAGGGCAGCCTGAACGGCTGACTGTAAAAATCAACCACAGGGGAGGGAAAAGACCATGGCAGTCATCCATGTTCTGGATAAGCATACTGCGGAACTGATCGCCGCCGGTGAGGTGGTGGAGCGCCCGGCATCAGTGGTCAAGGAACTGCTGGAAAACTCCATCGACGCCGGCGCAACGCAGGTTACAGTCAGTATCGAGTCCGGCGGCGTAAAGCTGATCGAGATCAGCGATAACGGCACCGGAATTGATGCCGAGTATATTCCAACGGCCTTCATCCGCCACGCCACCAGCAAAATTGAAAAGCCGGATGACCTGAACAGCATCCATACACTGGGCTTCCGCGGCGAGGCACTGGCCTCAATTGCCAGCGTGGCGCGGGTAGAGCTGCTCACCCGCACCGAGGTGGACGAGTTTGCCACTTGCTACCGCATCGCCGGTGGCGAGGAGCAGGGCAGGGAGCCTGCCGCCCGTGCTGTGGGCACCACCATCCGGGTGCAGGACCTGTTCTACAATACCCCCGCCCGCATGAAGTTCCTCAAAAAGGACTCCAGCGAGGGAACCTTTGTGGCAGATAACGTGGGTCATGTGGCGCTCAGCCACCCGGAGGTCAGCGTCAAATTCATCCGGGAAGGCAAGCTGCAATACGTCACCCCCGGCGATGGTCAGCTGCGCAGCGCCGCCTATGCGGTACTGGGACGGGAGTTCAGCCGCGACCTCATCGAGGTGCACTCCGAGGAAGGGTTATACCGGGTCACCGGCTTGATCACCCCGCCCAAGAGCTGCCGCGCCAGTCGCAGTATGCAGCATTTCTACATCAATGGCCGCTATGTACGCAACCGCACCATCATGGCGGGCATGGAAATGGCCTTTAAGGGCACGACCATGCAGGGCAAGTTCCCGGGCGGCATCCTGCTGCTGGAAATGCCCACCGACCTTGTGGACGTCAATGTCCACCCAGCAAAGATCGAAGCTCGCTTTGCCCGGGAAAATGACGTGTTCGATGTCATCTATCATGCGGTCAAGCTGGCGCTGGCACAGCCCGGCACCGGGGAACGACGCTTCACCTTTGAAGCAGACGAAAAAGAAAAAACTGAAAAAGAAAACGATATTCAGAACGAAAATACTGTAAAGAACAATCACTTTACAGGGATTTCCGCCGTCATTCCGGGTCAAGCGGCCCCCGGCACACTGCCTGCGCAGCATTGGCAGGCATCCGCGCCGCAGCGCTCCGCCGATGCACCGGTGAAAACCCCTGCTTTTACGGCAGATAACCCGCCGGTACAGTCCGCACAGCCTGCTCGCGCGGCGGCTGCGCCCTCGTGGCGGCAGTCTGGCCCCGCAGAGGACATTCTGGATCCGGTGGTCACCCTCCACAGCCCGGAAAAACTGGATGCAACTGAAGTCCAGCCCGCACCGCAGCCCTTCCGGGCAGCCGCTGCTGAGACACAGCTGGATGTGCACCCGGAGACGGACACCGCAGCCGACCCGCCGCTGGATCACATGGCGGCATGGAACACCATGCCCGCTGCCCCGGAGATCGAAGCCGCAACGGCGCCCTATCAGCCGGAGGAGCCCGCGCAGCCGGAACAGCTGGGCTTTGATGTGCCGCAGGGGGAAGAGCCGCTGCGCTATGTGGGCGAGGTTTTCCGCACCTATATTCTTGCCGAGCGGGGAGACGAGCTGTGTCTGATCGATAAGCACGCTGCCCACGAGCGTCAGCTGTACGAAAAGCTTGCCGCCAACTACGGCAATGTGCCCAGCCAGCTGCTGCTGCAGCCCGCCGCCATCGACCTTTCCGCAGAGGAAAAGCAGGCGCTGCTGGAAAACCAGCCCCTGCTGGAAAACGCCGGGTTGGACGTGGCCGACTTTGGCGGCAGCACCGTGCTGCTGCGCGCCGTGCCTGCGGACGTAGAGCCGCAAAACGCCGAGGATCTGTTGGTAGAGATCGCCGACCGCTTGCTCAAGGGCAGCCGGGATGCGCTGAACGAGCACACCGAGTGGGTGCTGCACTCCATCTCCTGCCGCGCCGCCATCAAGGCAGGGGACAAGTCCTCTCCGCAGGAGCTGATGGCACTGGCCGAGAAGATCCTCTCCGGCGAGGTGCCGCCCTTCTGCCCCCATGGCCGTCCCTGCGTGCTCAAGCTTACCCGAAAGGAGTTGGAAAAGCAGTTTGGACGCATCGTGTAATGCAAAAGCTGCCGTGGTGGCTGTGGTAGGCCCCACCGCCACCGGCAAGACCGCGCTGGGCGTTGCGCTGGCGCAGCAGTTCTCCGGCGAGGTCATCAGCGCCGACTCTATGCAGATCTACAAAGGTCTGGATGTGGGCACCGCCAAGGTCACCCCGCAGGAGACCTGCGGCATTCCGCACCACGGCGTGGATATCCTCACCCCGGAAAAGACCTTCAGCGTGGCGGATTTTACCGCGCTGGCAGGGGAGTATATTCAGGATATCACCGGCCGGGGGCATCTGCCGCTGCTGGTAGGCGGCACCGGCCTATATGTGCAGAGCCTTTTGTATGGCGTGCGCTTTACCGCCGAAAAAGCCCCGGACGGCCTGCGTGAGCAGCTGACCGCAGAGCTGGAAGCCATCGGCCCGGAAGCCATGTACGCAAAACTGCAAGCCGTGGACCCCGAGGCTGCCGCTGCCATCCACCCCAATAATAAGGTGCGGGTGCTGCGGGCGCTGGAGCACTACCGCGCCACCGGCAAGCGTCTCAGCGAACAAAAGGCCGATTCGCTGCCGCCGGAGCGCCCCTACCGCAGCCTTGTGCTGGGGCTGGATTTCCCGGAGCGTGCAGCGCTGTACCGCCGCATCGACCTGCGAGTGGATAAAATGCTGGAGGCCGGGCTTTTAGCCGAAGCGGAATACGTCTGGCGCAACCGCGAAGCCTTCCGCACCGCCGCACAGGCCATCGGCTATAAAGAATTTTTTCCGTATTTCGAACAGACCGCCGCGCTGGATGCCTGCACCGAAAAACTCAAACAGGCCTCCCGCAACTACGCCAAGCGCCAGCTGACATGGTTCCGCCACATGGACGGGGTCACATGGCTGGACGCCGGGGCAGCGGACGTGCGGCAGACTGCCTTGCGTCTGACCCAAGACTTTTTATCGAAAGGATGATCCCTATGCCGGAAACCCCTCAGGAACCGCGCCACAAGCTCTCTGCGCTTACCACGCTGGCGGTCGTGCTGGCCACCTTTTTGCTGGCGGCGGCAGCGTATGTCTGCTGGCAGGCGGCGCACATCCTTTTCCCCCAGAACGTCTACGAAACGGCACTGCCTATCACCATCTCCGATACCATTGAAGCGGACGGCGTGCTGCTGTTTGACGAAACCTGCATTTCCGGCAGCGGCAATCTGGGCTACCTTGTCTCGGACGGCGAGCGGGTGTCGGCAGGCACTGCCGTTGCAGAGCTGTACACCGATGCCAATCAGGCAGTGTTGCGCCAGCAGCTGACCCAACTCACCAGCCAGATCGACCTGTTGCAGCGCTCCCAGAACACCGCAGCCACCCAGCTGGATGGCTTGCTCAAGGAGCGCTCCGGCGCACTGTACGATCTGCTGGATGCGCTGGACACCGACCGCTACAGCGATGTGGACAGCAGCGCCGATGCTTACCTGTTGGCGCAGAACAAGTTGTGGATCACCACCGGCGATACCGCCGGCTTTACGGATCAGATCGCGCTGCTTGCCCAGCAGGCACAGACCGTGCAGGCCCAGCTGGGCAACCCCACTCAGATCACCGCCCCCACCACCGGCTACTTTGTCCGGGCTGCCAGCAGCGGACGGCTGAACGCCGGGGCTGCGGACATTCTGGCGCAGAGTCCGGAGCAGCTCAAGGCTTATCTGGACTCTGACCCCGAGATGCCGCTGGACGGCTACGTGGGCAAGCTGGTGGCAGGCTTTAGCTGGCAGTACGCCGGGGTGTGCTCCGCAAAGCAGGCCGAAAAGCTGCTGGGCTCGGACGGTAAGCCCCTGCGCACGGCGGTGGAGATCAGCTTTCCCGGCCAGAGCGATGCCGCTCTGCGCGCCACCGTCACCGAGGTGACCATTGATGCAGAAAAGGATATTGCCCGCTTTGTGCTGCGCTGCAACTCCATCAACGGCGATGTGCTGTGCCTCAACCACGCCCGCGCCCGTATCAGCACCAGCGAGAGCACCGGTCTGCGGGTGCCTGCCGCAGCAGTGCACTACCTTAAAGAGGACGGCACCGAGGCCGAGACGCAGGGTGAAAACTACATCCCCGGCGTGTATGTCAAGTACGGCAACATCGCCCGCTTCTGCAAGATCGACCCCGTGGATGCCGACCATCCGCTGGTCACGGAAGGGGATTACATCCTTGTTTTGCCCAAGGGAACGGACGGTTCCGTCAGTCAGGTAAGGCTTTATGACGAAATAATCGTCTCGGGACAAAATTTATATGACGGAAAACTTTTGTAGTTATTGACATCTGCTGAAAAAAATCAGATAATAGTAAAAGCTATTTGCATTCTTTTTGCAAAGAACGCCAGGCAGCCGGGCGCTGCCCGAATGAAAGGAGCAGATAATTATGTCTTTGCTGGATAGCATTAAAAAGGGCCTGATGGGCGAAGGGGACGAGTACGAGGATCAGTACATCGATGACGGCCCCCAGATGGTGAACAACAACAACAGCGGCGTTGGCATCGGGATGGATGAAGAGACCGAAGAGCCTGCCGAGGGCACCAGCAAAAAGAACAAGGTGGTCAACATCCATGCTACCACCCAGCTCAAGGTGGTTCTGGTCAAGCCCGAGCGGTTCGAGGATGCCAGTACCATTGCCGACCATCTGAACAACAAGCGTACCGTGGTGCTGAATCTGGAGTCCACCAACAAGGAGGTCTCCCGCCGTCTGGTAGACTTTTTGTCCGGCGTGGCCTATGCCAACAACGGCCAGATCAAGCGCGTAGCCAACAGCACCTTTATCATTACCCCGTACAACGTGGATATCATGGGCGATCTGCTGGACGAGCTGGAGAACAATGGCGCATTCTATTGATCCGGCAGCCGGTGCGGTGCGCGGCTTTGTGCCCGCCCGCAATGATGAGGAACGCTACCTCATGCGGCATATCGAGGATCTTGCCGACGCGGCTTTTTCCCGCGGCATAGCCCGGTACTCTGCGTTCCTCAGCGACCGCGAGCAGGATCTTGCCCGGGCGGCACTGGGACGTGCCGGTGTGCGGGACGGCTGGCGTTTTGACGGCGGCTGGCCCGAGGCTGAGCGCCGGGTACTCTGTCTGGAGCCAGAGTACAGCTACGGCGAGTGTCCGGTGCGCTGTGTACAGCTGCAATGCCGGGCACTGCCCGGTGCAGCGCTCCCCGCGCACAAGGACTATCTGGGCAGCCTGATGGGGCTTGCCCTCAAGCGCGAGGCGCTGGGGGATATCCTGCTGCCTGCTGATGCGCCGGGCACAGCCTATGTGTTCGCGCTGGAACCGGCGGCAAAACTTATCTGCCGGGAGCTGTGTCAGGCGGGACGCACAGAGGTGTCCACCCATCTGCTGGAGCCGGAAGAGATCCCGGCTTTCCCGGCACCGGAGCGGCAGCTGCTCACCGCTACTGTGTCCTCCCTGCGGCTGGACGCGGTGCTTTCTGCCATGCTGCACGTCAGCCGCGGCACTGCTGCGGAGTTGATCGAGGCGGGCAGGGTAGAGATCAACCATCTGCCGGTAGAAAAGCCCCATGCCCCCGTATACGAGCAGGATGTGTTCACTGTGCGCGGCAAGGGCCGCTTCCGGCTGACTGCATTGCCCGGGAAAAGTAAAAAAGATCGTTCGATCATTGAGTTCTTTCAATATTAAAAGCTATGGGAGGAAATGACTATGCTGACTCCGCAGGATGTCCGCTCTGTACAATTTGAAAAAAACCTCCGCGGCTACCGTACAGAGGACGTGGATCGTTTTCTGGACAAGGTCGAGGAGCAGCTGCAGCAGAACGATGCGCAGGCAGAGCAGCTGCGCAAGCAGATCGCTGATCTGACCGCAGAGAATCAGAAGCTCAAGGGCGAGCTGCAAAGCTTTGAGGCTGACGGCGATATGCTCAAGAGCGCGCTGATCAACGCCCAGCGCATGGGCGAAAACGTGATCCGCGAAGCAAACCAGAAGGCTGAGGAGATCATCCACCGCGCAAACCTGCGGGGCGATGATATCATCCGCGACGCCAACGAGCTGCTGCAAAAGGCAAGCGACCGCGCAGACGAGATCGAGAACGAGGCCAACGAGAAGCGTCTGGCTGAGGAGCGGGAGTACGACCGCGTCCGTCTGGAGGTCACCCGCTTCAAGGCGGATGTGCTCAATTTGTACCGCAGCCATGTGGAGTCTTTGAGCCGTCTGCCGGAGTTCCAGAAGGAAACCAAGGACGCTGAAAAGGACGCCCCCGCACAGGACGCAGAGCCTGCGCAGGAAGCTGCCGAAGAGCAGCCCGCCGCACAGCCCGAGACTGCCCCCGCAGCCGATGCCGCAGCAGCCCCGGCACAGCAGCCTGCCGAGCCGACCGAAACCACCGAACCTGCCGCCCCTGCCGATGACGACAAGGCGGCTGACAGCAGCGAGGATTTCTGGGCAAAGGACGAAAGCCAGCTCAAGCTGGACCCGCCTCCTGCTGATATGAAGCCGGACGAGCCGGACTACGACGCTTTTCAGGGCGTAAAGTTCAGCGAGTAAGGCACCCAACGCAAAAATAGAGGAGAGTGTAAACCATTGGCTAAGAACAAATCGCAGTACGACAGCACGTTGAATCTGCCCAAGACCCTGTTTGAGATGCGCGCCGGTCTGCCCAAAAAGGAACCGGTCATGCTCAAGGATTGGGACGACAACGACCTGTACAACCAGCTCATGAAGCACAACGAGGGCAAGCCCCAGTTCATTCTGCACGACGGCCCTCCGTATGCAAACGGCAACATCCACATGGGCACCGCCCTGAACAAGATCATCAAGGATATCATCATCCGCGAAAAGAACATGGAGGGCTATCAGGCTCCCTATGTGCCCGGCTTTGATACCCATGGCCTGCCCATTGAGCTGAAGGCTCTGTCCTCGGTGGGTGACAAAAAGAAGGACATCTCCAAGCTGGAGCTGCGCCAGATCTGTGAAAAGTTTGCCACCGAGCATATCGACATCATGAGCGACCAGTTCAAGCGTCTGGGCGTCATCGGTGACTTCGAGCACCCCTACCTGACCCTGAAGCCGGAGTTTGAGGCACGTCAGATCGAGATCTTCGGCGAGATGGCCAAGAAGGGCTACATCTACAAGGGCCTCAAGCCCGTGTACTGGTGCCCGGACTGCCGCACCGCGCTGGCAGAGGCCGAGATCGAGTACGGCGAGGACGACTGCGATTCCATCTTTGTGCGCTTCCACGTCTCGCAGGACCCCAACGGTGTGCTGGCAAAGTACGGCATCCCCATGGATAAGACCTACTTCGTCATCTGGACCACCACCACCTGGACCCTGCCCGCCAACGAGGCTATCTGCCTGAACGGTCAGTTCGAGTACTCCTTCGTCAAGATCGGCGAGGAGTACCACATCATGGCGACCGATCTGGTCAAGAGCGTCATGGACGCCTGCCACATCGAGAACTACGAGATCGTGGGCGAGCCCGTTTCCGGCGCTGAGTTCGAGCTGATGCGCTACAACCACGTCTACCTGCCCAAGGAGGGCTGGGTCATTCTGGGCGACCACGTCACGCTGGAAAGCGGTTCCGGCTGCGTGCATACCGCAGGCGGCCACGGCGTGGACGACTTCAACGTCTGCCAGAAGTATCCGCAGGTGCCCATCACTGTGCCCGTGGACGACGGCGGTTACCTGACCGAGCTGGCCGGTAAGTACGCTGGGCAGCGCGTGTGGGCAGCCAACAAGACCATTCTGGCCGACCTGACTGCCTCCGGCGCTGTGATGGGTCAGGTGCACATCAAGCACCAGTACCCCCACTGCTGGCGCTGCCATCATCCCATCATCTTCCGCGCTACCGAGCAGTGGTTCTGCTCCATTGCCAAGTTCCGCGAGGACGTGTACAAGGCAATTGATACCGTCACTTGGATGCCGGATTGGGGTCATGACCGCATGACCGGCATGGTGCGCGACCGTAACGACTGGTGCATCAGCCGCCAGCGCACTTGGGGCGTGCCCATCCCCGCCTTCTACTGCAAGAAGTGCGGCACCTACCACATCACCGATGCTACCATCAAGGCTGTCAGCGCCCTGTTCCGCAAGGAAGGCTCTGACGCATGGTATAAGTACGATGCCGAGCAGATCATCCCCGCAGGCGAAGTGTGCGAGAAGTGCGGCGCTTCCGAGTGGGAGAAGGACACCGACATCATGGACGTCTGGTTCGACTCCGGCTCCACCCACGCCGCCGTGCTGGACGAGCGTCCCGAGCTGCGTTTCCCCGCCGATATGTATATGGAAGGCGGCGACCAGTTCCGCGGCTGGTTCCAGTCCAGCCTGCTGACCAGCGTTGCAAGCAAGGGCTGCGCACCCTATAAGTCCGTGCTGTGCCACGGCTGGGTGGTGGACGAGCAGGGCAAGCAGATGCACAAGAGCGCCGGCAACGGCGTGGAGCCCAGCGAGATCATCAAAGACTACGGCGCAGATATCATCCGTCTGTGGGTGGCCTCCTCTGACTACACCGTGGACGTGCGTGCCGGTAAGAACATCTTCAAGCAGCTCAGCGAGGCTTACCGCAAGATTCGCAACACCGCCCGCTTCATTCTGGGCAATCTGGACGGCTTTGACCCCAACACCGATTGTGTTGCAGACGACCAGCTGCAGGATATCGACCGCTGGGCACTGGCTGCGCTGGATGACCTGATCGTCAACACCAACGCAGGCTATGCTGTGTACGACTTCAACAAGGTCTACCATGCCGTGTATAACTTCTGCGTGGTGGCTATGTCCAACTTCTATCTGGACGTCACCAAGGATCGCCTGTACTGCACCAACGGCGCAGCCCGCAAGGCCGCCCAGACCACCATGTACAAGATCCTTGTCGCTCTGGATAAGATCATTGCCCCCATCCTGTGCTTCACCAGTCAGGAGATCTGGGACTTCATGCCTAAGACCGAAGGCATGAACAAGTATGTGGTGTTTGAGCAGATGCCCAAGGCTGGCCAGTACGCCGCCGACGATGCCTTCAAGGCAAAGTGGGCACAGCTCATCGCCGTGCGCGACGAGGTCAAGAAGGTGCTGGAGCAGGCCCGTGCCGAAAAGCTGATCGGTGCTTCTCTGGAAGCCTCCGTCACCCTGTACTGCAACGATGCCGTCTATGACCTGCTGAACAGCATCCCCATGGACGAGCTGGCCGACCTGATGATCGTCTCCCATGTGGAGCTGGTCAAGGGTGAGGGCGGCGCTGCCAGCGCTGTCGAGGGCTTGGGCGTTGCAGCTGCACACGCCACCGGCGACAAGTGCGAGCGCTGCTGGAAGTACTCTGCTTCCATCGGCAGCCACCCCGCACACCCCACCCTGTGCGCACGCTGCGCCAGCGTTGTGGAAGCATAAGCGTCCCGCATAAATACAAATCTGTTTTGTAAAAGGGCGGCGCTCCCTTGACCGGGGAGCGCCGTTTTTTATAGCAGAAACGAGGTAGCTAATGGCATTTGTACTCTTCAATCTGGCGGCTGTGGCGGCACTGGTCGGCATCGACCAGCTGATCAAACTGTGGGCGGTGCAGGTTTTGCAGCCGGTAGGCGCTATGCCGCTCATCCCCCATGTGGTGGAGCTGCGGTTCGTGCTCAATCAGGGCATGGCCTTCAGCCTGCTCAGCGGCAAGCAGCTGTTCCTGATCATCGCCACAAGCGCGGCGTTGCTGGCGGTCGCCTACGGCCTGTTTTTCCGCAGCCGCGGCAAGCGCTTGCAGCAGGCAGCGCTGGTACTGGTGCTGGGCGGCGGTATCGGCAACCTGATCGACCGTGTGCTCAACGGCGAGGTAGTGGACTACATCAACCTGCTGTTCATGCGGTTTGCCGTGTTCAATTTTGCGGATATCTGTGTTTGCGTGGGCGTGGCACTGTGGGTGCTGGTGATCTTTTTGGATGAGCTCCACGCCGATGATGTCGCCAAGGAGCAGTAAACAATGGAACAGCGTGAATTTATCGTAGAGCAGGAGACTGCCGGCCAGCGCATCGACCGCTTTCTCAGCGGCGAGGACACCGGCCTGTCCCGCTCGGCGCTGCAGGCGCTGGTGGCCGAGGGGCATGTGCAGTGCAACGGCAAAACCGTTGCCAAAAGCCTGAAGCTCAAGGCAGGGGACACCGTGCTGCTGGAGATCCCGGACGCAAAGCCCATTGAGGCCGTGCCGCAGGATATCCCGCTGGACATCGTCTACGAGGACTCCCATCTGCTGGTGGTCAACAAGCCCAAGGGCATGGTGGTGCACCCCGCGCCCGGCAACCCGGACGGCACGCTGGTCAATGCCCTGCTGTGGCACTGCAAGGGCAGTCTTTCCGGTATTGGCGGCGAGATCCGCCCCGGCATCGTCCACCGCATTGATAAGGACACCAGCGGCCTGCTGGTGGTGGCAAAGGACGACGCCACCCACATCGGGCTTTCCCAGCAGATGGCGGTGCACAGCGTAGAGCGCGCCTACCAGACGGTGGTCTACGGCGGCTTTACGCAGGACGAGGGCTTTGTGGAAGCAAACCTTGGCCGCAGCAAGACCGACCGCAAAAAAATGGCGGTCTACCCGGCCACCGAGCCCCACACCAAGTACGCCTACACCGGCTATAAGGTGCTGGAGCGGCTGGGCGAGTTCACCCTGCTGGAATGTCGCCTAAAGACCGGCCGCACCCATCAGATCCGCGTACACATGGCCTCCATCCACCATCCGGTGGCGGGAGATCCGGTGTACGGCCCTCACAACTGCATCACCAGCCTCCACGGTCAGTGCCTGCACGCCAAAACGCTGGGCTTTATCCACCCCATCACCGGGGAGCAGCTGCGGTTCGATTCTGAGCTGCCGGACTACTTTACCCATTTTCTCGCAACTCTCAGGAGGAAAAACACATGAACGATTCTCTGGCATCCACTCTGGTGCTCTGTGATCTGGATAACCTGCTGCTGGGCGAGGATGGAAACCTGACCCAGGTGGTGCGGGACGTTTTGCAGCTGTTCAGCAGCCGCGGCGGCAGACTGACCGTTTTTTCGCAGCGCTCTCCGCGTGCCGTGCGCTCCATTTTGGGCAGTGTGCGTCTGGCAGCGCCTGCGCTGGTGTGCGGCGGCACCATGGCTTACCACTATGCCGATGGCAACCGGGTACCCCTGTGCAGCTTTGCCCAGCAGCAGGAGCTTTTCAACTGCCTGCCGGACACCCCCGGCGTGGGTGTCGCCGTGCAGATGCAGGATGGCACCACCCGGGTGCTGCGCATGAGCAACGCACTGGAGCGCCATCTGCGGCAGGAGTGGACCCCCTATCTGCTGGCAAACGCCGCTGATATCCACCCCGAGCAGGTGCTGCGGGTGCTGTTGTATCAGGACAGCAAGTCTGTGCCCCTGATCTCGCTGGCGGAAAAGGCCATTGGGGATCGTGTTGCCCTGCTGGGCGAACGTATTGCCCCGGACACCCTTGTCCTTACCCCCAAGCGCATCTCTGGCCGGGAAATGCTGGACACCGTCTGCACCATGGCGCAGGTGGGTGCAGAGCAGGTTCTGGTGCTGGCTGGCAGTCAGCCCATGCTGGAGCTGGTGCAGGCTGTGGAGCACAGCGCAGTGGCCGCCGATGCCCCGGCAGAGTTGCGCCTTGCCGCCGGGCAGGTCACCCTGACGGATGCCGCCGGTGGCGCTGCCGTGGAGGTTTTGTACCGCATGGTGCGTGCTGCTGAAAAATCTGTGTAAAACTTATGCAAGGTCCTCTGCAATTTTTCTGCAGAGGGCTTTCTTTTTAGCAAAAAATCAGGTAGAATGGGAGAAGAAGCCTATGCAAAACAAAAAACGCCGCGAGGAGCTGTTCCTGCTGCTGTGTCTTGCCGCCGCAGGGGTCTGTGCTGTGCTGGCGTTCCGGTTTGCAGTGCCGCTGCAAGCGCAAACGCCGCAGACACTGCCGGACACAAAGGAGCTGGCAGCGTATACGCAGGTGGAACTGAACACAGCCGATGCAGACGCTTTGTGCACCCTGCCCGGTGTCGGCCCCCACAATGCACAGGCCATTCTGGACTACCGGGCGCGGCACGGCCCGTTTGCACAGGTGGAGGATGCGGCACAGGTGCCGGGCATTACCCAAGCAATGGTGGATTCATGGGCAGGGCAGGCGTATGTCCGCTAGAGCGCACCCCGCTTGCTGCCTTGGTCAAAGAGGAAATATGGAGATATATTGTTATGAGTGACGAATCGATCTTTATCAACCGCGAACTGAGCTGGCTGGATTTCAACCGCCGCGTTCTGGCGCTGGGCAAGGACAAGAACGTCCCGCTGGGCGAGCGGATCAAATTTCTGGCAATTTACGGCTCCAATCTGGACGAGTTTTTCATGGTGCGCGTGGGCTCCTTGCAGGAGCGCGCAAACCTTGAGCAGAGCAAGACCAAAAAGGAAAAGCGGGAAAACAAGACCAACATGACCGCCGCCGAGCAGCTTGCCGCCATTATGCCCAAAACGGCGCAGCTGCAGGAAGAATGTGATAAATTCTACGCAAAAGCGCTGGAAAATTTGGCAGAGAACGGCTATCATAAGGTGGATTTCGATCACCTGACCAAGGAAGAGGAGCATCTCTGGAAAAAATACTTCCAGTCCGAGCTGTTCCCCATCCTCAGCCCGCAGATCGTGGATAACCGCCATCCGTTCCCGT
>ERZ1694701.141-NODE-141-length-48637-cov-26.055185_pt1 | contig 48637 bp, 39 predicted proteins | sample MGYA00581721_ERZ1694701 | MGnify/ENA primary metagenome ERZ1694701 (study PRJEB42213, sample SAMN07424528) | human gut metagenome | biome: ENVO:00009003; feature: ENVO:2100002; material: ENVO:00002003 | host: Homo sapiens | place: USA | collected 2014 ...
TCGCCCTGCTCCACGCGGTACTGCTTACCGCCGGTAACAATGATTGCGTACATTTTGTTCATTCCTTTTCGTTGTACTCGCTGGTCGTAAAGGCAGACCCTTACTGCGGGCCATTTCAGGCGCCCACACCATGCGGCTAGAATATTATAGCAAAAACCAAACCGGATTGCAAGAGGAAATTCCCCCTTTTGCGCAGATTTTTACGCTTTTTTCTGCCCGGCCTGTTCTATGGCGGCTTTTACCTGCGCATTATAGGCCTCGGTCTTTTCCAAAAACAGCTTGCGCGGGCTGGAAGCCAGCAGCTGGGTGTCCTTCCCTGCAAAGGAGATGGGACCGTCCAGCTTCTTTTGAGCCGCCTTGTTCTCAGCGTTCAGCGCCAGCGGCACAAACAGGGGCTTGTCCTTGAGCTTGCGGGTAAAGTACGCCTCTGCCGCAATGCCCGCCACCACAGCGATGCCTGCCACCAGCTGGGATACCCGCAGCCCGATGGAGGGCACCAGCATCAGGCTGTCGGTGCGCAGACCCTCGATCCAGAAACGGCCTGCGCCGTACCAGATCAGATACCGCAGGGTGATGTCGCCGTTGAACTTGCGTTTTTTGATGTAGCGGAACAGCAGGAAAAAGCCCACAAAGCACCAGATGCTCTCGTACAAAAAAGTGGGGTGCACCGGCAGGTTGGGGTCGATGACCACACCCTTGGGCACCGTGACCGTGCTGCTCATCAGGTAAGCACGGGTAGCCTCGCTGTACATCCCCCACGGCAGGGTGGTGTTGCAACCAAAGGCCTCCTGATTGAAAAAGTTGCCCCAGCGGCCGCAGCCCTGCCCAAGGAGAAAGCCCATAGCAGTCAGGTCGAACATGGGCAGCACTGGAACGCCCCGCCACTTACAGGCCAGGCCGCCGAACAAAAAGCCGCCGATGACGCCGCCGTAGATGGCAAGGCCGCCATCCCGGATGGCGATCATCTCCCAGATGCTCTCGTATTTAAAAGGTGCCATAGCCACATAATAGGCGCGGGCGCTGATGATGCCCAGCACCACGCCGATGAGGATAACATCCACCATGCTGTCCGGGTCTACGCCAAATTCCAGACTGTGCCGGAAGGCAAAGACCAGCGCCAGACACAGACCCACTGCGATGCACACGCCGTACCAGTAGATGCTGACACCGCCGATGGTAAAGGCCACGCGGTTCAGCTGAAAACTCAGTCCCAGACCCGGGAACTGTACCAGATTTGTCAGATAGTTCATTCTTCTTCCTCCTCGTCCTCTTCTGCCGCCTGCGCCGTGCCATCCGGCAGGATGTACATAGTAGCCATGCGGTCGGTGCACAGGATGTGCTGCAGGGCAGCGTCCGCATCCTCTGCGGTCAGCCCGGCCAGCATGGAGATCTGCTGCGCCACCGTCTGGCCGCTGAGGGCAAAGTCTGCCATCTGGCTGGCCGAGTCTTCCACGTTTTCCAGATTTTCGATCAGCTGGCCGTATTTTTCGTTCTTGCACAGGGTAAACACTTCCCTGTCCACACCGGCGGCGCGTACCCGGGCGATCTCGTCCAGCAGCAGCTGCCGCACAGTATTCGGTACATCGCTCTCTCCGGTGAACAGGATGCAGCAGCAGCCGTCCACCCGCAGCACCTCGCCGCCAAAGCCGGGGTTCACAAGGCCTTCGTCATACAGGCGGCGGTACAGCGGCGACATCCCGCCCACGATGCAGCTGAGCACAAGGTCGTACAGCGCCTCGGTGCGCAGATCGTCCGCAGGCAGCGGCTCTTCCTTAAAGCCTACGCCGAAGCAGGGCTTGGAGACCGGCATGGTCAGCGTTTTTTCCGTAGCGGCAAGGGTCATGGGCTCCGTGGCCCACAGCCGCTGCACCTTTTCTGCCGGGCGGGGCTCCATCAGGCCGTGCCGCTTGCAGGCGGCAAGAATCTGTTCCATAGTGGTGTTGCCGGCCGCAGCCAGCACCATATTGCCCGGGGCATAAAAGGCCTTGCAGCTGTCGTACAGCATGGCGGGCGTGATCTCGGCAATGCTCTCCACCGTGCCCGCGATGTCGCTGCGGATGGGGTGGCTGTGGTACAGGCACTCGAACAGGCCGGTGATGAGCCGCCAGTCCGGGCTGTCGTCGTACATTTTGATTTCCTGTCCGATGATGCCCTGCTCCTTGGCGATGGTCTGCTCGGTAAAGTAGGGGTGGCCTACCATGCCCAGCAGCACGTCCAAGCTTTCGTCCAACTGCTGGGTGGCGGTGAACAGGTAGCAGGTGCGGTCAAAGCTGGTAAAGGCGTTGGCGTTGGCACCGGTCTTTGCGTACTTGGCAAAGGCATCGCCGTCCTCGTCCTCGAACATTTTGTGCTCCAGAAAATGCGCCACACCCGCCGGCAGATGCACCGTTTGCCCGTTCAGGCAGAAATCCCGGTCGATGGAGCCGAACTTGGTAGCATAGATCACATGGGTGCTGGAATAGCCCGGCATGGGGCGCACCAGCACCGTCAGGCCGGAGGGCAGGGTCTGCCACTGGTCGGCCACGGTCTTTTCCAGCAGGGTCTGGTTATTCTGCGGCATGGGCAGCATCCTCCTTTGTAAGCAGATAGCTGACCGAGAGGGTCAGGCGGCGCAGGATATCCCGCACCTCGTCTTTGGTCACGGCGCGTAGAGCATTCCGCGCCTGCTCCGGGCTCTGGATGGGTGCAGCGCTGTTGGCACCGGCGCGCAGCACCTCGATGTAGTACCAGCTTTCGATGCCGCCAAGGCTGTCCTCTATCCCGTTCATGCCGCTGAGCAAGCCCCGGCGGCAGTCCTCAAATTCCTCGTCGGTGATAGGGCCGGTGCACAGGTCTGCAAGTTCCTTCAAAATGGCCTGCTCTGCGCGGGCGGCATCGGCGTGCTCCACACCGCTGTTCACCGCCATGCTGCCGGTAAAGCTTTGGAAGGAGGAGGAGCAGTAGTAGCACAGATGGTCCCGCTCCCGCACATTGAGGAACAGGCGGCTGGTCACGCTGCCGCCGTACAGCGCCATGGCAAGGCGCACTGCTGCCAGCTGCTGCGGCTGCATGGGCTGCCCCAGTGTGAACAGCATACACAGCTTTGCCTGCACCATATCGTAGTTTTCGGTCTTATGCACCGGTGCAATGGCAGGCATGGCCATGTTTTCCACCAGCGGCAGCGGGGCGCGGTCGATGCAGACAAGCTCTGCCAGCAAAGCATCCCGGATGGCGGCGGTCTGGGCGGCGTCGCAGCCCAGCACCAGCAGCTCGATGTTGGCGGTGCGCAGCATCTGCTGATAAGCGGCGGTCAGCATGGCCGGGGTAAGACCGTCCACCTCTTCCAGATAGCCCTCCTGCCGCACGCCTGCCGGGCTGTCACCAAAAAACTCCCGGTTGGCCTGATGCAGACAGTAGATGCGTTTATCGTTGATTTCATCCTCAAGGCCCTTTTTCAGCATCTGCTTTTCAATGCTGACGGCCTGCGGGTCAAAGCAGCCGTCCACAAGATAGGGATGAAAGGCCGCACCCAACGCGATTTTCGTGTACTCGGCGGTCAGCGCCTCGCCCTCCAGCGCAAAGGCATCCTTGATGCCGGTCACGCTGACGCAGAGGTTGTGGTTGCAGCCCATGGGGCGGGCGTCCACGGTCAGGTCTGCGCCGTAGAGCTTTGCCAGCTTTTTGGTCAGCCGGGTCATATCCGGGCAGTCCGCATAGCCGCGCTCCATCACCAGCGGCAAAAGCGCATGGGCAGTGGCCGTTTTACGCTGGGCCGGGAAAGCAAAGTGGATGCTGATGCGGCAGCGGTTGAATTTAGAAGCCGGGTCGCAGGAAAGATGCACGCCCGGTGCAATGAGAGTACGTTCCAATGATAGTTCCCTTCTCTCTGTGCCGCAGCACAGAGCATTTGATTCAGTCTGCCCGCTGCAGGGCGATGAACTCTTCCAGGCTCAGGCCGCTGGCACGGATGGCAAGGGCGTTTTCCACCCCTACATAGCGCCAGTGCCACGGCTCGAACACGATACCAGTGGCAGCCTGCCGGTCCTGCGGGTAGCGCAGGATAAAGCCATATTCCGCCGCGTAGGCCGTAAGCCACTCGTAGGCGCGGGTCTCGGCAAAGCCGGTGTCCTGCTGCGGATTGTCCGCGCTGAGGATATCTGCCGCGTAGCCGGTGCCGTGCTCGTTGGCGTTGGCGACGGGCTGGATGGTAGCCGCCAGACGGGCGGCTTCCTCCTCGCTCTTGCGCTTATCGCGGTAGGTCTGCACCCGGGCCTCGTAGGCGGCCTGACGGGTGTCGGCGTCCTGATAACCGGCCACAAGGATCAGGCTAACCCCATCCGCCTGCGCGGCGGCGGCCATACTGCGATACTGCATGGCAGCTTCCGCTTCCAGCTGCTGGCCAGTGGTTTCATCGGCGGTATCCAGCAGCGGGGCGGGCTCGACAGTATAGGGCAGATTGGCGTTCACCAACGTAAGCCGCGCGTCTGCGGCGTCGAATACATAATCCGTGCCGTCGTACACGCTGGCTGCAAACACCTTTGGCCCGGCCAGAAGGCCGTGCACCTTGGGCAGCAACCACAGGATGCCGCCGGTCAGCAGCGCCACCACTGCCGCGCAGCCGGCCAGAAACAGTACCCAGTTGCGGGCCAGCCGCAGCATTTTGCGGCGCTTCCATTGTTGATAGGTCAGGCGCTTATCGGCAGGCGCTCTGGAGGTACGGGTGGGTTCACTCATGCGGCGGGGCTCCTTTTCGGCATAGTTGCAGCGCCGGTGCGCCGCACAGATTCAAACTATATTATACACCCCTTTGCAATTTGTGTAAACGCCGCCGTGTGTAAAAAAATTATGACCCGCCCTCCCCCGGCAGGGAGCAGACAGGCCATAACCAAAAATTTTACGCAGATCAGTCAAACAGCATATCGTGGATGGCGCTGACAGCCTTGTCGGCGTCTGCACGGTCGATGATGCAGGAGATCTTGATCTCGCTGGTGGAGATCATCTTGATGTTGATATTGTTGTTGGACAGTGCCTCGAACATCTTGGAAGCAACGCCGCTGTGACTCTGCATACCGGCACCCACGATGGAGACCTTGGCGCAGGTGGTGTCCACACTGACATCGCTGAAGTGTGCGCTGTCCTTCAGCACACGCATGGCCACCTCGGCTTCGCCCTCGGCACAGGTAAAGCTGATGTCCTTCTTGCCGTCGCGGCCGGTGGACTGCAGGATGATGTCCACGTTGATGTTCTTCTGTGCCAGCAGACCAAAGATCTTAAAGCTCATGCCCGGCTCATCGGGAACGTTGAGAATCGTGATAACAGCAACATCGGTGTCCTTGGCAACACCCTTGATCAGCATACCTTCCATGTCCTTTGTAACCTCCTTAACCACCGTACCCGGGATGGGGTTCAGGCTGGAGAGCACCTCCAGCTCCACATTGTACTTTTTGGCCAGCTCCACGCTGCGGTTGTTCAGCACCTGTGCGCCCAGAGATGCCAGCTCCAGCATTTCGTCAAAGGTGATCTCTTCCAGCTTGCGGGTGTTGCGCACCTTGCGCGGGTCGGCGGTGTAAACGCCCTCCACATCCGTGTAGATCTGGCAGCGGTCAGCGTGCAGAGCAGCAGCAATGGCCACAGCACTGGTGTCGGAGCCGCCGCGTCCCAGCGTGGTGATATCGTCCAGCTTGTTCAAGCCCTGGAAGCCTGCCACCACAACCACACGGTTGCGCTCCAGCTCGGAGGAGATCCGCTCGGTCTCCAGCCGGGTGATGCGCGCCTTGGTGTAGGCGCGGTCGGTGCGGAAGCCCGCCTGCCAGCCGGTCAGGCTGATGGCATGGCAGCCCAGCTCGTTCAGCGCCATGGCCAGCAGTGCGATGCTGATCTGCTCGCCGGAGGCCAGCAGCATATCCATCTCACGCGCCGAGGGGTTATGGGTGATCTCCCCTGCCTTGGCGATCAGGTCATCGGTGGTGTCGCCCTGTGCGGAGACCACCACCACTACGTCATTGCCCGCGTTGTGGGTGTTGGCCACGATCCGCGCAACGTTGAAGATACGGTCACGGTCCTTTACGGAAGAACCGCCGAATTTCTGTACGATCAACGCCATATCTTGTCACTCTCCTCTTTACGCCCCGCGTTTGCGGGGGCTTGCCGGGCGGAAGCGTTCTTGCACTTCCCTTACCCGTTTATCATTCCACAGTCGCGCCGGTGTTATCGGCATCCAGCTGCAACAGTGTAAATGCTTCACATCCGTCCAGACCTTCCAGCAGCTCCAGACCTTTTTCCAGCTTGGAATAGAACTTTTCGGCTTCGGCCTTTTCTGCCACAGCCATGACCGTGCTGCCCGCACCGGACACATACACGGCCTTTGCGCCGCACAGCCGCGCCATATCGAACACCTCGCGGGAACCGGGCATCAGGGGCATGCGGTACTGCTGGTGCAGCTTATCCTCGGTGGCAATAGCCAGCAGGTCATGCCGACCCTCGCAAAAGGCTGCGGGCACCAGCGCCGCACGGGACAGATTATACACCGCGTCCTTATGGGATACTTCCTTAGGCAGGGCCGCGCGGGCTGCCTCGGTCAGCAGCTTGTAGTCCGGCACGATGGCGGCAAAGCAGAGGCTTTCATCTACATTCCGCTTGACCGAATACACCTTGCCGTCCTCAAACACGCTGCTGGTCAGGCCGCCCAGCAGGGCCGGAGCCACGTTATCGGGGTGTCCCTCGATGGCAGTTGCCAGCGTGAGCAGCTCCTGCGTGTTGAGCACATCGCCCAGCATCCGGTTTGCGCCAAGCAGACCCGCGATGATGCAGGCCGAAGAGGAACCCAGACCCCGCGCCATGGGGATGGGGTTCGTCTGGGTGATCTTGAGGGGCGGGATCTGCTTGCCCACTTTTTCGAACAGACCCTTGGCGGAGCGGTACACGAGATTTGACTCGCCCCGGGGGATGCGGGTGCCATCCGATGCCGAAATCTCCAGCACCTCGCTGTCCTCAAAGGTGACCGTGTTGTACAGGGTTACTGCCAGACCCAGCGCATCGAAGCCGGAGCCTACGTTGGCGCTGGTGGCAGGGACCGAAACCTTGATCTTCATTGCCGCAGTTCCTTTCCGTTACACTTCCTCGGGCAGACGCTTGAGCACCAGCTTCACGCTGCCGCCCACGGCCTCCACCTTGCGCGCGGCTTCTGCCAGCGCACGCTCGTCGGCGCGCTCCACAAAGTAGGCGCAGCCCTCGTACCGCTCATCCACCACCTTGCCGTAGCCGTAGATGGCTTCCACCACAGCGGGTGCAATGCCCGCCACACGCACATAATATGCAGCGGGAGCCGGGTCGGTGAGCATGCCGTCCACCGGGTCCGCAGGCTGCCAGAACAGGCTGTCGTGCACCTGTGCGCCGTTTTTCAGGGCATCTACCACGTCTGCCACCACAGCGCTGGCGGTGGGCAGCTTGCCTGCGCCCTTTCCGTAGAACACCACATCGCCCAGCATATCGCCCTTGACCAGCACCGCGTTGAAAACATCGTCCACGCTGGCCAGCTGGTTTGCCTTGGGCACCAGACACGGCTCTACACCGGCAGCCACGCTGCCATCCTTGCCAAGCTTCATCCATGCGATCAGCTTGATGACGCAGCCCAGCTTTTCGGCACTGGCAACATCGGCGGCGGTAATGGCCCGGATGCCCCGGGTGGGAATGTTCTGGGGGTAGATCTGGTGGCCGCACACCATGGAGGACAGAATGGCGATCTTGCGGCAGGCGTCGCGGCCGTCCACGTCATCGCTGGGGTCCTTGGTCTCGGCGTAGCCCAGCTCCTGCGCAATGTGCAGCGCATCCTCAAAGTCAAGGCCCTCCCGCACCATCTTGGTGAGCATGAAGTTGGTGGTGCCGTTCACGATGCCCTCCACCTCGGTGATGACGTTAGCCGCCAGGCACTGGTGCATGGGGGTGATGATGGGCGTACCGCCGCCCACAGAAGCCTCGAACAGGAAGGCACAGTCGTGCTCCTTGGCCAGTGCCAGCAGCTCTGCGCCGTAGGTAGCCACCATCTCCTTGTTGGAGGTGCACACGCTGCGACCGCTCTCCAGACACGCCTTGACGTAGGGGTAGGCAAAGCGGGTGCCGCCGATGGTCTCCACCACCACCCGGATTTCCGGGTCCTGCAGGATCACATCAATGCTCTTCACCACCAAAGGCTCCACCGGGTTGCCAGTAAAGTCCTTCGGGTCCAGAATGTACTTTACCTCCACCGGTTCGCCAGCCCGGCGGGAGACACTTGCAGCATTGCGGCACAGCACCTCGTATACGCCGCTGCCCACCGTGCCAAAGCCCAGAATTGCAATTTTAGCCATACTCTCTTTCCCTCGTTTCCTGTTTTGTTACAGGTTATACCCACAGCGCACACCCACGACCATGCGCTGGCGCGAAAGCTTTTCGGTCAATTCCTCCGGGGACATCTGCATGGTATCGGTGCGGATGGTGACCGCCACCAGCGCAGCCCCGTTTTCCGGGGTGGACTGGTTGATGGTCACGATGCTGGCACCTGCGGCGCTGATACCAGCCAGAAGGCTTTGCAGCGCGCCAGTCTCGTCCCGCAGGGTTGCCATGACCGTGATGACTTCACGGCCGTTCTCGGAATCAAAGATACAATCCTTATACTTATAAAATGCGCTGCGCGAAAGCTCTACCGCACGGGTCGCAGCCGAAATGCTGCGGGCTTCTCCGCTGGCCAGCAGCTCCTTGGCGCGTACCACCTTGAGAAAGACCTCCGGCAGCACCTGCGCATCCACCAGATAAAAACGGCGTTCCAACTTGTTCACCTCTCAAACACAAGTGTTCTTGCAGAAAATATAATAGCATCCGAACCCTTGCAATGCAAGAGCCCGGATGCTATTTTGTCACTTTGTCCAGTTTTGTCTTGTAAAGTGCGTCCCGTCCTTGCCGGATTTTTCAGCAAAGGGGCGAAAAAGTACGATTTTTACTCTTATTCCGTGTCCAGCGCACTGGTATCGGTGGGGACGACCGGTTGGGTGGGCACAGCATCGTCTGTGTTCTCGGTAGGAGCAGTAGCCTGCGGGGCTGCGTGGGAGTAGGTGCAGGTATCGGGCAGGTCATCGGCGCGGTAGTAGCCCACAGCCGTGCTCGGGCAGCCCGCACCGGCCAGCAGGCCGCTCTGGGTGCAGTAACGGCGCTCCACCACGCCTGCGGAGGTGGGGAATGCCTTATAGGGCAGGTCTGCCTGTGCCTGCTCCATCAGTGCCTTCCACGCGGTCACACAGGTACGGGTCTTGGCCTGCTGCTTGGACAGAGTCTTGGTCATATCGTAAGGTGCATCGTAGCCCCACCACACAGCGGTGACATAGTAGGGCGTGCCGCCCACGAACCACAGATCCTTTTCGTCGCTGGCAGTACCGGTCTTACCAAAGGCTTCCATGCCGTTGGAGTTGGGGTAGCGTCCGCTGGCAGTACCTACGCTGGAGAACAGAACGTTCTTCAGCAGACGATTCATGACATAAGCGGTATCGGGGGTCAGTGCCTGATAGCTGGTGGCGTTGTTTTCCAGATAGATATTGCCGTCCCGGTCCAGCACACGGGTGTACAGGTGCGGGGTGGTGTACTCGCCATCATAGAAGATCTGGAAGGCTGCGGCCAGTGCCATGGGGGTAACGCCCTTGGTCTGGCTGCCCATGACCATCTGCGCCAGACCCACGTCGTTGGTGGGGTCCAGCGTATTCAGCTGCAAGGTGTTGTAGACGAAGTTGAAGATATTGCTTGCGCCCACAAGGTCGCCCACACGCACCGCGATGGTGTTCAGCGAGCGGGCAAGGCCGTTCCACAGCGGGAGATCGCTGCCATCGCCGTAGTTGCCGCCGTAGTTGCGCGGCCAGCTGCGCCATGCGTTGGGGTAAGCGCGGAGCTGCTTGTCGGAGAGACCCATCAGGCCGTTCTTGCGGCAATAATCCTCGTCCCGGATGATCATATCCTGCTTCTGGTACAGGGGGGAGTTGTTGAGCATGGTGGACCAGTTGACCAGACCGTACTCGATGCCCAGTGCATAGGCACCGATGGGCTTGATGGTAGAACCGGTCTGCCGCTCCACGTTGTAAGCACGGTTCAGGGAAAGGCTCTTGGTCTTTTCGCCCAAGCCGCCCGCAATAGCCAGCACGTTGCCGTCATAGTCCAGTGTGACCATGGCAGCCTGCGTGCGCACGTTGCGGTAATAGTAGACGGTGCCGTCCTCGCCTGTGCGGGTCTTGGGGGTGCCGTCCTCGTTGAACACCTGCACATCATCGTCCGAAATGGAGGTGACCTCTTCCTCATGCCAGCCCGCCGGGAAGTAAGCATCATCAGTGTTCAGCATCAGGTTTTCCATCTGGGACTGCAGCTTGGTGTTGACCGTCGCTTCAATAGTAAAGCCGCCGGTGTAGAGCAGCTTCTGCGCCTCGGACTCAGAGATGCCCTCCTTGGCCATGATATCCTGCACGACCTCGTTGAACAGAGCATCGGTAAAGTAAGAGGTGACGGTGCTGGGCTTTTTGCCGCTGTCCTCTTCGGCCAGCACAAGGGGCTGCGCAGCACCGTTGCGGTAGTCCTCCTCGCTGATCACGCCCTGCTGCCACATATTGTACATGATGAAGTTGCGGCGGTTGATCAGGTTTTCGGGGTTCGTGTAGGGGTTATAGTTGGTGGGGTTTTTGGTAATAGAGGCAATGGTGGCGCACTCCCACAGGCTCAGCTGGCTGACGTCCTTGTTGAAGTACTCGTTGGCCGCCGTCTGTACACCCTGAATGGTGCCGGTAAAGCTGATGGTGTTCAGGTAAGCCTCCAAAATGGTCTCCTTGGAGTAGCTGCGGCTCAGGCAGAGGGCGCGGTAGATCTCGCGTACCTTGCGCAGTGCACCATTGATGCCGCTGGCACTGTTGTCATCGGTCAGGTTCTTGATGAGCTGCTGCTCCAGCGTGGATGCGCCCTGCTTGGAGCTGTAGATGGGCAGCAGATACTCGTTGATCATTGCGCCGATGGTACGCTTGAAGTTGACGCCGGGCTCTGAGTAGAAGTCCTTATCCTCGGTGCAGATGAAAGCATACTGCAAGTTGGAAGGGATCTGCTCAAGGTCTGCCCACACGCGGTGGCTGTTGGAGGAGCGCAGGGTGGCATACTCCACCTGTGCGCCGGTATCCGGGTCGGTAGCCACCACCATACTGGACTGACTCAACTGGATGTTGTCCAAGTCCAGCAGGTCGCCGTCGTTGGCAGTAGCCTGCACCACATAGAACACCATGCCCACAGCCACCACGCTGCCCAGCATGATGCCAAGGCAGAGCACCGTAGCAAGGGTGCGGCCAATGAACCGCAGAATGGGATGTTTGCTTTTTTCCTTCGGCGGCTTGGGGCTTTTGGGTGCCTTGGGTGCGCGGGTACGGTTTTCCGCTGCGGAGCGTGCCTCGCGGCGGCTCTGGGAAACATTGACCTTACGTCCCACCGGGCGGGCAGGCTGTTCCTCGCCGCTCCGATGGATCTTTCTCATCTCATTGTTGGAGATAGGGATCGCCTCCTGACATTTCAAGACTGTTGCCGGGCATTGCTGCGCCGGGTTTTATCCACATCGTTTGTGACACGAAACTTCAAACTGCAATACCATATTATAGCACGCACGCCCCAGCCGGGCAAGAACCAATCTTTGTGCGCTGAGCAGATATAAATAGTATAACACACTCTCTTGTGGAAAGTACAGTATCTGCGTGTGAAAATTGTCTGTCTCCCGCCCAAACGGGGCATACTTGCAGAGAAAGGGAGTGTTTTTTATGCGCAAGCTGTCTGTCTGCCTGTTCTACGGGCTTTGCGTATTCACCATTGTATTCAGTCTGTTCTGGATGGCGCTGCCAAAGCTGCCGCTGTCCCAAACCCCTGCCGGGTCCGAGACCGCCCCCGCCTCTCCCCTGAGCCTTGCCGCACAGGCAGTGCCCCAGACGGACGCCGCCCGCTACTGCCTGCGGGACAGCGGCGGACGGGTGGCGGTGTACACCTGCCGCGCCGACGGCACCCCGGGCACTTTGATCCGCGTGACCGGTATCTACACCAATCTTCTGCCGGAAAATGATGCCCTGCGCATCAAGCGCGGGCTTGTGGTCAACAGCCCCCGGGAGCTGGACTTGCTGCTAGAGGATCTGGGGGAATAAGTATAAGAGGCCGCTGCAAGCGATGTGCAGCGGCCTCTGTTATAAATATGACTTACGCTTCCATTTCTTCCAGCGGCACAAGGTATTCCTTGCGGCACTGCTCATATTCCAGCATATAGTCCTTGCTGGGGTTGTGGTGCATAATGCTTTTCAGGGTGTGGGAGTCGTAATCATCGCCGGCCTCCATGCCCACCATGCGCACCGCAATGTTGGAGCAGTGGTCGGAGATACGCTCGGCGTTGTTCAGCACATCCAGGAACACCACGCCGGTGTCGATGGAGCAAATGCCGTCCTTCAGGCGGCGGATGTGCTGGTCGCGCAAGCGCTCCACCATCACATCAATGATCTCCTCCAGCGGCTCCACCTGTGCAGCCTTCTGGACATCATCGTTTTCAAAGGCCTCGTCCGTCAGAACCAGAATGCGCTCCAGTGCGGCATCCAGCAATTGCAGTTCCTTTTGGGCGCTCTCGCTGAAGCTGGCTTCCTTATCGTACAGTTCCTCGGCCTTTTCCATGATGTTCACGGCATAGTCGCCAATGCGCTCGAACTCGGTGACAAAGTTCAGCAGCTCGGTCACCGCGTGGCTCTCATCATCGCCCAGCTCCTGGTCGGTCAGCTTGATCAGGTAGTTGGTGATCTCCACCTCCATGCGGTCGATCAGGTTCTCGCGCACCTTGATGGCGCTCACGGTCTCCTCGTCCATCTTCAAAAGCAGCGGCGCGGCCAGACCCACGTTGCGGGCAGCACGGCGGGACATCTTGATCACCGCGTTCTTAGCCTGCTGCAAAGCCACAGCCGGGCTCTTATACAGACGCTCGTCCAGCACCGGCATGCTCAGCTCCTGTGCTTCCTCCACGCTGCTGGGCACCGTGAGCATCGCCAAGCGGCTCAGCACCCCGCTGCAAGGCAGGAACAACAGCATGGCGCATACGCTGGACAAAGTATGGATGTTTGCAATGGAACTCTTGTTCATCACATCGCCCCACATGGGGATGCCGATGGTAAACTGCACCGCATAGATCAGTGCCAGCAGGATCATGCTGCCGATGACGTTGAAGTACAGGTGGATGAGCGCGGCCCGCTTACCATCCTTGGAAGAGCCGCCGATGGTGAGCAGCGGGGTGAACGCCGTACCGATATGCGCACCCAGAATGATGGGGATGGCAGAACTGAAGGTGACAAGCCCTGTGCTGGACAGTGCCTGCAAAATACCCACGGAGGCAGAAGAGGATTGGATGATCACGGTGACCACCACGCCCACCAGAACACCCAGAATGGGGTTTGTCATAGTGACGAACAGATTCTGAAAGACTGCGCTCTCCCGCAGGGGTGCCACGCCGGTATCCATCAGGCTCATGCCGGTAAACAGGATACCGAAGCCCAGCATGATCTGACCGATATTCTTCTTTTTGGCATTGCGCAGGAACACATAAAAAATGCAGCCAATAAACGCCACCACAGGGGCAAAGGTCTTGGGCTGGATCAAGGTCAGCCACAGGCTGTCGCCTGAGATATCCGCCATGCGGATCAACTGACCTGTTACCGTAGTACCAATATTTGCACCCATGATCACGCCTACCGACTGCGTCAGTGTCATGATACCAGAGTTGACCAGACCGACACAAATAACCACCGTACCAGCCGACGACTGAATGACGCCGGTGATCAGTGTGCCGAAGATCACGCCTTTGATGGTAGAGGAGGTAAGCTTTTGCAATACGCCCTGCATCTTGCCGCCTGCCAGCTTTTCCAGTCCGGCGCCCATGATGGACATACCATACAAGAACAGCGCAATGCCGCCCAGCAGAGAGGTAATGTGTGTGATATCCATAACGATACTCCTAATATGAAACTTCCCTTTTTATCCTTTACAGCACACAGCCGCCGGAACCTTACGCACGCACAGCGCTGCACTGTTCCGGAAGCCGCTTATTTTTATTATACCATCAAAGGGGGCGTCTCAACAAGGTTTATTTTACAGGAAAGTTACTTTTTCCACACATTTCGCAACATGTTTCCGGGTGTAAAACCAAAAGCTTTCTTTTATTTTACATACATTTTACATTGTGCCTTCTCGGGGTGCAGGATATCCCCGCTTACCCGGCCAGCTCCTCCATGGCCTCCCGCACCGTATCGGCTGAAAACAGGAACACACCACTGCCGGTGTATACCTCCACATGACTGCCCACATAACGCAACTCAAAATCCTTCATGGTGTTTCCCTCCTGTGTGTCTGTTTTGTACCCGGGACTTCCCCGGTAAACACAGTATCGCACAATCAGGATACCATAAAAAGGACTTTCAACCGTTTTCGCAGACTTTTTGCGCAAAAAGCAGCGTATGCTCCCCCAGTCTGCTCACACCGTTCGCAGCCACTTTCCTTGGAAATCGGGTCTTTGGCAGTCCCCCGCAGCGCCGCATTTCCGCAGAAAACAGGCGTTGTAGCTGCCATTTTTCATCACGACCCCTTCCCGTGAAAATGGGATAGCGGAGCGTCCGCAGACGCTCCGCTATCCCGAAATTAAAAATAAATTTTCCGCTGATAATGGCTAGAGCAAAGCGGAAGCCATTCCAAATCGTCCCGCCGCGCCGGCATCACTCTGCCGCGTCCGTCACCCGGGCAGGATAACCAGTCCGCACACAACGCACCGCATACCGGGCGTTGCCGCCGGAGGTGCAGGTGAACAGGGTCAGATCCCAGCTGTCCGTCTCGGCGGCGGTGGTCATCTCCTCGATCTGGGTGGGCTGCAAAGTCTCCACACTCTCCACCTCGTAGCTCCAGCGCAGACCGTCCGCATCCGTAAAGTACACCGGGCTGCCGATAGCCAGCCACTTGATGGGGCTGAAATGCTTTGCGTAGTTGTGGCCGCAGATCACCAGATCATCGGCATAGGTGGTGCCGCTGTACCGCCCGGGGGCGACCTTCAGCCCCGCATAGCTCCACTGCGCCATGACCGGCAGCTCCAGCCCCGCCGCCGGGATGGAAAGCACCCCGATGTAGTCACGCCCTTCCACCTCCACGGTGGTCATCTCCTGCGCCGGGTCCAGCACCGGCTGCGGGGCTGCAGTCTCGTTTTCCTGCCGGTGCTCCGTGATGGTCTTTTGCATGGTCTGCTCCAGTTCGCCCAATACTTCCTGCGAAGCCTTTTCTGCCCGGGCGGCATCCCACCGGTTGTAGCCCAGCAGCCCGGCGGCGCATAAGATCAGCACCGCACCCAGCACCATGCACAGCCTACCGATTTTCCGTTTCATTGCATTCCATCCTTTATATATAATAGTATCATCTGCTTCAGTATACCATTCCCCGCTCCGGTTTACAACCGTTCCTTCGGGCGATTTTTATCGGGCAGCAGCGCGCAGACCAGCCGCACCATCTGCCCGGTCAGGGGCAGCCATACCAGCGCACACAGTACGTTGAACAGAGTATGCGCGTTGGCGATTTGCCGGGCGATCACCGTGCACTCTGCCCCCGTAGGCGAGCACAGCCGCACCAGCGCCGCAAAGGGCTGCAGCAGTGCGCAGCACACCGCCGCTCCGCTCAGGTTAAAAATGGCGTGAGCTGCCGCCACCCGCTTGGCGTCTCTTCCCTGCCCGATGGCGGCAAGCACCGCCGTGATGGTGGTGCCGATGTTATCCCCCAGCAGAATGGGGATGGCAGCCGTCAGCCCCAGCAAGCTGTGTACGCCGTCTGCCCCGGGCTGCGCCGCCATGCTTTGCAGCAGCGCCACCGTGGCAGAGCTGCTTTGCACCGTTAAGGTCATGCAGACGCCCGCCAGCAGCCCGTGCAAAGGGCTTTGCTGCACCCGGGCAAGCTCCAACCGGAGCAGCGGGCTTTGCAGCAGCGGTTCCATGGCGCTGCGCATCACCGTGACGCCTTCGAACAGCAGCCCAAAGCCGAACACTGTCTCGCCCACGCAGCGTCCCCGCCAGCCCTTACAGGCCAGGCAGAGCAGTACCCCGCAAAACAGCAGCAGATACCGCCAGCCTTCCACCTGAAACGCCAGCAGCTGTGCCGTGACCGTTGTGCCGATATTTGCCCCGAACACCACCGGAACCGCCTGCCGCAGCTGCAACAGCCCCGCCGCCAGAAAGGCAATGACCATGACCGTAACCGCCGAGCTGCTTTGCAGCACCGCTGTGACCGCCGCCCCGGTCAGCAGTCCCGCCACCGGATTTGCGGTGCACCGCGCCAGCAGGCTGCGCAGCCGCCTGCCCGCCCCCTGCTGTACTGCCCTGCACAGGCTGTCCGTCCCATATAAAAACAGCGCCAATCCGCCGAATACCTGTAACAGCACTTGGAATCCCTGCTCCATCCGCACCCTCCGTTTCTGCCTGTCCTTTATTTCTATGCAGCGAGAGCCGATTTGCGCATTGACAAAGCCTACAAGTTTTTTGTGAATTTTTGTTTAATATTTCCCCATTCTCTTGCAATCCCGCTGCAAAAGGAATATTCTTATCAGGCGTTAATACTTAACAGCTGTTAAGTATTTGAAAAATGCAAACGAGGAGGGACTGTTGTGTCCGAGCCAAGCACCCCCAGCTTTCAGGGGATGTGCCACTATATCGGGCAGCTGAGCAAGGCATTCAAGGCCGGGATGCGGGCGGCGCTGGCCGATTGCCCCAAATGCCACTTTAATATGCTGGAAGGCCTGCTGCATTCCATCAACTGCCACGGAAAGGACGGTGCCATTTATGTCTCCGACCTTGCCCGGGAGATCCGACAGCCGCTGCCGGCGGTCTCGCGCGGGCTGCGGTTGATGGAGCAGGATGGCACCGTGGTGCGGGAGCCGGACCCCGCCGACCGCCGCAAAACGCTGGTGCGCATCACCCCCAAAGGGTATGAGCTGTGCCACCAGTGTGAGCAGGCTCTGCGCGACTACTTTGCCAGCGTGCTGGCACGGTTAGAGCCGGAGCAGGTAGCCCAGATGGACGCGCTGCGCGGCGCGCTGATGGATGCCATTCTTGCGGAAAATGCCGCGCGCAACATTGACCCGAAGGGAGAAACGAACCATGACAAAGATCTTTAAGCAGCTGGCCCGGCACTGGGCGGTCTGCCTTGTGGTGTTCGCGCTGCTGTTCGTGCAGGCGTACTGTGACCTTGCACTGCCGGACTACACCAGCAAGATCGTGGACACCGGCATCCAGCAGGGCGGCATTGAAAGCCCCCTGCCCCAGACGGTGCGCCAGAGTACGCTGGACGCGCTGAGCCTGCTGATGAACGAGGAGGACGCGCAGAAGCTGCAAAACGCCTACCAGTACTATTTGCAGGACGATGGCGTGTTGCAGCTGCGCTCCGACCTGACCGAGGACGAGCGCACCGCACTGGAAGATGCCGTGACCACCCCGGACATCGTGCTGTATATGGCCGCCGCACAGGCCGCCAACACCCCTGCCGGGCAGAACAGCATGGGCATGACCGGCCTTGCCGAGATGCCCTCTGCCGCTGCGGACACCGACACCGAGACCGTCACCCCCACGGCAGCAGATCTGGACACCGTTTGCAGCCAGTTTGCCGCCATGAGCCAGATGCCCGGTTTTGACCGCAGTATGCTGCAAAAGCAGCTGGACAGTGCCATGAGCCAGCTGGACAGCACCCTGCTGGAAAACCTGAAAAGCCAGTCTTTGCTGCTGGTGCAGCTGGAATACGAGGCACAGGGCGTTGCGCGGGATGTGCAGATGGGTTACCTCTTCCGGGTGGGCGGCCAGATGCTGGCGCTCACCCTGCTGATGGTGGCCGTGGCTGTGGCCGTGGGCTTCCTTGCCTCCCGGGTATCCGCCGCCATCGGTCGTGACCTGCGCCGGGAAACCTTCTCCAGTGTCATCGGCTTCTCCAATGCAGAGATCGAGAATTTTTCCACTGCCTCCCTCATCACTCGCACCACCAACGATATCCAGCAGGTGCAGTTCGTCTGCGTCATCCTGCTGCGCATGGTGGCCTACGCGCCCATTCTGGGCATTGGCGGTGTGCTGCACGTTGTGGGCAGCAGCTCCGGCCTTTCCTGGATCGTGGTGCTGGACGTGGCCATCCTGCTGTTGCTCATCATTTTCCTGATGAGCGTTGCCATGCCCAAATTCAAGGTGATGCAGCAGCTGGTGGACCGGCTGAATCTGGTCAGCCGCGAAATTTTGACCGGCATCATGCCGGTGCGCGCCTTCAGCCGCGAAAAGTTTGAGGAGCAGCGCTTTGACAAGGCCAACCGGGAGCTGATGGGCACCCAGCTGTTCACCAACCGCGCCATGGTGGCCATGATGCCCTTTATGACCCTGATCATGAACGGCACCAGCCTGCTCATCGTCTGGTTCGGCGGCAAGGCCATGGATGCCGGCACCATGCAGGTGGGCGAGATGATCGCCTTTATCACCTACACCATGCAGATTGTCATGTCCTTCCTGATGCTGGCCATGGTGGCCGTCATGCTGCCCCGCGCCGGTGTGGCTGCGGATCGTATCGACGAAGTCATCCGCACCAAGGCCACCATCCACGACCCGGACGAAGCCGCCGCAAAAGCTGCACAGGCGCACACCGACTGGCAGGGCGTTGTGCAGTTCGAGGACGTGAGCTTCCGTTACCCCGGTGCAGACAGCGATGCACTGGAGCACATCAGCTTTACCGCAAAGCCCGGCGAGACTACCGCCATCATCGGCTCCACCGGCTGCGGCAAATCCACCCTGCTCAACCTCATCCCCCGTTTTTATGATGTGACCGGCGGCAAGGTGACCGTGGACGGCATTGACGTGCGCGAGATGCCGCAGGCACAGCTGCACGACCTGCTGGGCTATGTGCCCCAGAAGGGTGTGCTGTTCAGCGGCACCATTGACAGCAATCTGAAATTCGGCGGTGAGGATATCACCGACGCACAGGTGCAAAAGGCTGCTGCCATTGCGCAGGCCACTGATTTTATCGAAGCAAAGCCCGAGGGCTACCAAAGTCCCATTGCGCAGGGCGGCTCCAACGTATCCGGCGGCCAGAAGCAGCGGCTTTCCATTGCCCGGGCAATTGCCAAAAATCCCAAGGTCTATCTGTTTGACGACAGCTTCTCGGCGCTGGACTACAAGACCGATGTAACGCTGCGCCGCGCTTTGAAGGCACAGACCGACAACGCCACCGTGATCATTGTGGCACAGCGCATCTCCACCGTGCTGCACGCAAACCAGATCCTTGTGCTGGACGAGGGCAGGCTGGTGGGCAAAGGCACCCATGCCCAGCTGATGGTCAGCTGCCCGGAATATCAGGAGATCGCCCGCAGCCAGCTGAGCCAGAAGGAGCTGGCGCTGGATACCTTGAATACGGAAAAGGAGGGTGAGTGATATGCCCAGACCCGGACGTCCCACCACCGAGCGCGCCAAGGACTTTAAAGGCACGCTGCGGCAGCTCATCCGCACCATGAGCCACTACAAGCTGCCCCTTGCGGCAGCCATGCTGTTTGCTGTTCTTTCCACCATCTTCAACATTGCAGGCCCCAAGGTGCTGGCAAAAGCCACCACCGCCCTTGCCACCGGCTGGATTGCCCGGCTGCGCGGCACCGGCAGCATTGATTTTGTGTATATCGCCCGCATTCTGCTGTTTTTGCTGGGAATGTACCTGCTGAGCAGCGCTTTCAGCTTTATTCAGGGCTGGCTGATGACCGGCCTTTCCCAGAAGGTCTGCTACGACTTCCGCCGCCAGATCAGTGAAAAGATCAACCGCCTGCCGCTGGCGTACTTTGAAAAGCGCACCGTGGGCGAGGTGCTTTCCCGCATCACCAACGATGTGGACACGCTGGGGCAGAGCCTGAACCAGAGCATCACCCAGTTGATCACCAGCGTAACCACTATGATCGGTGTGCTGGTGATGATGCTCTCCATCAGCCCCCGCATGACTCTGATCGCTCTGCTGATTTTACCGGTATCGCTGGCGCTGGTGCTGGTGGTGGTCAAGTTCAGTCAAAAATACTTTAAGGCACAGCAGGCCACGCTGGGCGTGGTCAACGGTCAGGTAGAAGAGGTTTACGCCGGTCACAACGTGGTCAAGGCCTTCAACCGGGAGGCCGTGGTGCTGGCAGACTTCAACGCCGCCAACGATAAGCTGTACGAATCCGCATGGAAGAGCCAGTTCCTCTCCGGCCTGATGATGCCCATCATGAACTTTGTGGGCAACCTGGGCTACGTGGCAGTGGCTATCGTGGGCAGCATTTTTGCCGCAAACGGCGTTATCACCATCGGTGATATTCAGGCCTTTATCCAGTACGTCAAAAACTTCACCCAGCCCATCCAGCAGCTTTCGCAGGTGTCCAATATGCTGCAAAGCATGGCCGCTGCTGCCGAGCGGGTGTTCGAGTTTTTGAACGAGCCGGAGGAAGAGCAGCTGGCAGACCCCGCCCACCGCGCCGACCCCGCCGACATTGACGGACAGGTCACCTTTGACCATGTGCGCTTCGGCTACACCCCGGACAAGACTGTTATCCACGACTTCAGCTGCACGGTGCAGCCCGGCCAGAAGGTAGCCATCGTGGGTCCCACCGGCGCGGGCAAGACCACCATGGTCAAGCTGCTGATGCGCTTTTACGATGTGGACGCCGGTTCCATCACCCTGAACGGCCACAATGTGCGGGACTTTGACCGCAGCGCCCTGCGCGAGGGCTTTGGCATGGTGCTGCAGGACACATGGCTGTTCAAGGGCACCATCATGGAGAACATCCGCTACGGCCGACTGGACGCCACCGATGAAGAGGTGATCGCCGCCGCAAAGGCCGCCAACGCCGACCACTTTATCCGCACCCTGCCCGGCGGCTACCAGATGGAGCTGAACGAGGACGCCTCCAACGTCAGTCAGGGACAGAAGCAGCTGCTTACCATCGCCCGCACCATTCTGGCAGATAACCGCATCCTGATTTTGGACGAGGCTACCAGCAGCGTGGATACCCGCACCGAGCAGCGCATCCAGACTGCTATGGACCGCCTGATGGAGGGCCGTACCAGCTTTGTCATCGCCCACCGCCTTTCCACCATCCGCGATGCCGACCTCATCCTTGTGATGCGGGACGGCGACATTGTGGAGCAGGGCACCCACGACCAGCTGATCGAGGCCGGCGGCTTCTACGCCGATCTGTACAACAGCCAGTTCGAGGATGTCGTGGATTAAAGCACCTGTTATCGCAATATAACTGCAAAAAGAGCACCTGTTGCCTTCCTTTCTGAGGACAGCAGGTGCTCTTGCTTTTTTATTCCTCCACCGGTTCCAGCTTCAGGCCGAACAGCTTTTCCGCAAGGGGCGGCAGCTGCCGCTGCAACGCGCGGACATAAGCCATTACCACCGGGTCCTCGCGCTTTTGCCCCAGCACGATGCCAAACCGGTGTCCCCTGCCCCAGTCCAGTACCCGCACAAAACTGAGGTCCGGTCTACGGTAGTAGAAAGGCGGGACCATCTTGAGCGCCGGGTCGCCGTAGGCTGCACTGCGGATACCGCCCACCGGCGTAAACTCCACTCCTCGGTCCATTCCCTCCTGCAGCAGGCTTGTTTCGTAGACAGTCTGGTACATCTCCTTGATGGGCAGCCAGCGGTATTGCAATGCCTGTTCCAAGGTCAGTCTGCCCTCCGGCATATCAGCGGGCGGGTGGATGGGGATGCAAAGTTCCGGCATATAGAACAGCGGCACAAAGGTAAGCCCCTGCGCGTAGAACTCTGCACTTTCCAGCTGGAAGGAAAGATCCATCTCCCCTTTTTTCAGGCTGCGCCAGACCTCGCTGCGGTTGGCACACCACCCCAGAATGGGGGTATACCGCAGGCACAAGTCACTTGTCAGAGAAAACAGGTCGTATACGAACATCCGCATTGCCTCATGACACCCTGCGATGATCAGATGTCTTTCCGGCGGGTTTTCCTGCTGCTGCACCGCGCGGGCATGGCGCACCGCCTGCTGATACAGGGCTACCAGCTGCTTTGCCTTGGGGTAAAAATCCTGCCCCGCCGGAGTCAACACCACACGGCGCGGTACATGCTGGAACAGCTCAAACTGCAGCTGCCCTTCCAGCGTGCGAATCTGCTGCGAAAGTGCCGACTGCGAAAGATACAGTGCCTCTGCCGCCGCAGAAAAGCTGTTCATTTCCACGATCTTTACAAAGCCTTCCAGTGCGCTCTCGTTCATGCGTTTCTCCCTCCCGCAATACATTAGGTTTTCCTTAATTATAATATTCCAAACTTGAATTGTAAATAGTGCCCTTCTACGCTACAATTGTTAAAGATTCAGCAAAGTGTCTTTTGCTTTGCTGCACGATAAGAAGGAACACAAAGAAGAACAAAAAGAAAGAGAGCGTACCTATGAACAAGATCTCCCGTAAGGGCTTTATCAAGATCGCCGCTGCCGCCGCCATGAGCGGTGTGACCGCCGGTGCTCTGGCTGCCTGCAATGCCGCCTCCGGTTCTGCTTCCGCTTCCACTTCCGGTGCTGCCGGCCAGTACATCCCCGGCACCTACGAGGGCACTGCCGAGGGCATCTCCTCCACCGTTAAGGTCACTATGACCTTCTCCGACAGCGCTGTCACCGACGTAGTGGTGGATACCTCCGGCGAGACCGCTTCCTTCGGCGCTGCCGCTGCCGATGAGCTGCGTGAGCAGCTGCTGGCTGCCGGTTCTGCCGAGATCGACGGCGTTTCCGGTTCTACCATCACCTCCGATGCCGTGATGAAAGCTGCCAAGAGCTGCTACGCACAAGCTAAGGGTGAGGCCGTGGTCTCCAGCGTGCAGCTGCCCACCGGCGATGAGAACGACTGGCTGGGCAAGGAGCCTGACATCGACGAGGCTGCCATCACCGAGACCGTGGACACCGATATCCTGATCGTAGGCGCTGGCAACGGCGGTATGTTCGCTGCCGCCTATGCTGCTGCCAACGGCCTGAACTTCCGTGTTATCGAGCAGAACGCCAACGTGCAGGACACCCGTCACTGGTACGGCGCTGTTGATTCTGCTGCCGCTAAGGAGGCTGGCGAACCCGCCACCGATAAAGCAAAGCTGCTGAGCGAGATCTCCCGCTATGCCTCCGGCAAGTGCGACCAGCGCGTTGTCAAGACCTGGATCAACGAGTCTGCCGCTATGCACGACTTCATGCGCAGCATTCTGGAGGATAAGTACGGCTGGGTGTGCGATTTCACCTCCGGCAGCGAGGCTGCATGGCCCGCAGAGAATGCCGAGCACAACACCGACTACCTCTACCCTGTGCAGGAGCACAACTACATGGCCAGCGAGAGTGCTTCCGGCACACCCCGCAATGAGCTGCTGCTGCAGTACATTCAGGAGCTGGGCTACGATGTGGACTTCAAGACCAGTCTGGCCAAGCTGGAAAAGAACAGCGATGGCCGCATTACCGGCATCATCGCCCAGAGCACCGAGGATGATCACTTCATCCGCTACAACGCCAATCAGGGCGTGCTGCTGGCCTGCGGCGGCTTCCCCGGCAACCCCTACATGATGGAGCAGCTGGACCCGCTGGGCACCAGCGTGACCACCGCCTGCTCCTACTCCCCCGCCGACAAGGGCTACGGCATCCGCGCTGCTGTATGGGCCGGTGCCAATCTGGACAAGGAAGCCGCTCCCATGCTGTTTGACCGCGGCGTTGTTGCCCCCGGTGTGGATGGCGGCTATGTGGACAGCGACACTGCCTTTGGCGGCAAGGCCTTCCCCGGCAAGATCCGCCAGTACAACCCCGGTACCCAGCCCTTCCTGAAGGTGAACCGCAACGGCGAGCGCTTTGCCAACGAGAGCTGCCCCTACAACGATATCGTCTACGCTGCCGCCCACCAGCCGGGCCGCGTCTACGCACAGATCTGCGATGCCAACATTCTGGAGGACGCAAAGCGTTTCCACACCATCGGCTGCTCTGCCCAAACCCGCAACGGCGGTGAGAAGTACATTCAGGGCAAGATGGACGAGGCTATCGAGGCCGGTGCACTGTTCAAGTGCGATACGCTGGACGAGCTGGCCGACAAGATGGGCTTTACCGGTGCTGCCAAGGATACCTTCCTTGCCACCGTGGAGCGCTACAATGAGCTGTACGATAAGCAGAACGATGAGGACTTCGGCAAGCCCGCTTACCGTCTGAGCGCCATCCGCACCGCGCCCTTCTACGGCTGCTGGCTGGGTGCTTCTCTGCTGACCACCGAGCAGGGCATTGCCATCAACGAAAAGGGACAGGCTCTGGACACCAACAACCAGCCCATGGAGGGCCTGTACATCACCGGCGATATGTCCGGCAGCTTCTTTGCCAACAACTACCCCTGCCTGATGGCCGGTGTGGCTATGGGTCGTACCCTGACCTACGCCATGAAGGCTGTCAAGCAGATGGCAGGTCTGGAGAACGCCTGATAAAGCACAGTTCTCCGGCATACTCTAAGCGTTTCTTCTTTTCTTCTTTTTCATGTGAAGAGGGGCAGCCCCATTTGGGGTTGCCCCTCTTTGCTTTTTTGCCCCGCACACCCCCCTACACAAATGCCCGCGATTGTGCTATGATAAGCGTGAAACCGGGCAGTTCATTCCCGCCCGGTCACAAGATCGAGGTGTTTGTACAAATGTCGGATATTCTGGATACCTTACGGCAGGAAGGGGTGGACCCCGCCCTGCTTGCGGCGGTGCAGGAATACCGCGCCGCCCATACGCTCAGCGAGGCGCTGCGCCCGCGCATTCCCGTCCCTGCCTTTACCTACTACGGCAAAGAGGTGTGGGAGCAGGCGCTGGCGGCCCTCCTCTGCGGCGAAAACCTGCTGCTGGCCGGCGGCAAGGCCACTGGCAAAAACGTGCTGGCCGAAAACCTTGCCGCCGCCTTTGGCCGCCCCGCGTGGGACATCTCCTTTCATGTAAACATGGACGCCGCCTCCCTCATCGGCATGGATACCTTTGCGGGCGGGCAGGTGGTGTTCCGTCCCGGGCCGGTGTACCGCTGCGCACAGTGCGGCGGCTTTGGCGTGCTGGACGAGATCAACATGGCAAAAAACGAGGCGCTGGCGGTGCTGCACGCGGTGCTGGACTTCCGCCGCGCCATCGACGTACCCGGTTACGACCGCATCCCGCTGGCCGAGGAGACCCGCTTTATCGCCACCATGAACTACGGCTACGCGGGCACCCGGGAGCTGAACGAGGCGCTGACCTCTCGCTTTGCGGTGGTGCAGATGCCCACCATCACCCAAGATAATCTGGAAAAGCTGCTGCGGGCACAGTTCCCGGATCTTGCCGCAAAGTATGTGCACCAGTTCGCACTGCTGTTTCTGGACCTGCAGAAAAAGTGCGACAGTGCCGAGATCTCCACCAAGGCGCTGGATCTGCGCGGTATGCTGGACGCGCTGCGGCTGATTCGGCGGGGCATCCCCGCCGGGGCGGCGCTGGATATGGGCATCACCAACAAGGCCTTTGACTCCTACGAGCAGGGGCTGATCCGGGACGTGATCGCCGCGCGCATCCCGGCCAAGCTGGATGCCGGAAAGCTGTTTGCCTGATGGACGCCCAGAGCTACACCGCGCAGGAGCGGCGTGCGGCCAATCAGGTCTGGGCCGCTGCTGGTGCTTACGGCTTCGAGCCGCTGTTTCTGGCCCGCAACACGGACGGCACCATTGATTTTTACATGAACTGCATCGTGGGGCTGGTGCACAAATACTACGGTGACGCGCTGATCCGGGACATTTTTTCCGCTTGGGAGGGCGACACACGCCAGCCCATGCTGGACGACATGGCGTGGCTGTACTTAGAAAACGCCGCCTACCGGCTGGAGCTGCCCCGCCGCCCGGTGCTGGAAGCGCTGCGGTTTGCCCACGCGGACTACTTTTTTGCCATTCAGTACAAGCTTTCGCGGCAGGAGTGGATGGCGAAAAACCAGCTGGTGTACACCATGCAGGCTGCACGCTGGCGCAAGGTGCTGGGACGCACCGCCCCGGTCATGACCCCTTACGAGAGCAGCCTTGCCGCAGCACTGGCACCGGAGAGCGCACCGGAACCGGCACAGCTCAAAAAAGACCTGCTGGCGTTGTTTGCAAAGTTCGCCCTGTTTGACGGCAAGGTGCGCCAAAAGCCCGCGCTGCACCTGCGGCTACAGGGCTTTTGGGCAAAGCTGGCTACCAAAGCCATGCCCACCCAGATGATCAAGACCGACCGGGTGACGGTGGAGCATTCCGGCGCGGTGGATGCCGCAGGCAGCGGGCTGGCGGTGGACAAGCGCCGGGCAAACATTACTCTGAAGCAGCGCGCCGCGCAGGATCGCGCCTACATTGAAAGCTGCTTTGGGCGCTGTTTCTACCCGCCGGAGCAGTTGCGCAAGGCCGAGCAGGAGTTGTGCACCGGAGTGCATCTGGGCTGTCATCTGTGGTTCAGCGCCGGGGTTCCCAGCCCGGCACAGGCCCCCACCCCGGAAGCGCGGCAGCTGGCACAACAGGCCGAATTGCAGGCCGAACGCAACCGTGCCTACTATGCAAAAAATCAGGAACTGCATCGAAGTGTTGTGCTGCGCCTTACCGAGCAGATCCGCAACTGTATTCTGGTGCATCAGCAGCCCGACCAGCGGGTGGCACGCAGCGGTGATCTGTGCGCCGGGCGGGTGTGGCGCGCCCCTTATCTGAACGATAACCGGGTGTTTTTGTGCCCGGAGGAGGAAAACTGTCCCTCCTTTACGGTGGATCTGCTGCTGGACGCCTCTGCATCCCGCCTGCACTGTCAGGAGGTGATCGCGGCGCAGGGTGTCATTCTGGCCGAAAGCTTGGCCAACTGCGGCATTCCGGTGCGGGTAAGCGCCTTCAGCAGCCTGCGGGGCTACACGGTGCTGCGGGTATTGAAAAGTTTTACGGACAAGAACCGGCAGAACATTTTCCGCTATTTTGCCTCGGGCTGGAACCGGGACGGTCTGGCGCTGCGGGCGGCGGGCGACCTGATCCGGTATGCCCCCGGCCCCGCCCCGCGCCACCTGATGATCCTGCTGACCGATGCCAGCCCCAACGACAGCCGCCGCATCCCGCCCACGGCGCAGAACCCGCTTGGCTGCGCCTACGAGGACGCCGCCGGTGTAGCCGACACCGCCGCGCAGGTGCGCACCTTGCAGCGGCAAGGCGTGCGGGTGTCTGCTGTTTTTATGGGCGAGGACAGCAGCGCCGGTGCCGCTGCGCAGATCTACGGCAAAAATATGGCACGCATCCGCGGCATGGATCAGCTTGCCCGTACGGCCGGACAGCTGATCCAGAACGAGATCCGGGAACTTGGCGACTGAAAAAACAAAACGGCCCCTGTGGGAGCAGTTCCGGCCTTAGCCGGCATCTCCCGCAGGGATCATTTTTTACAACCGCACATCTCAGTGCACAACCATACTTTGAACTTTTGTTTGCAATGCGCTGTAGATTTTTGCAAAAATTTGTTGTTTTGAAAAACTTACAGTTGTTTTTCATCCAAAAGTATGCTATACTACGTTCAGAGAAGTTTTATGCAGCCTGACGGCCCGATCACCCGGCTGGCGCTTTTACAACGTTTCGCTGTTTGCTTTTATCGCAAGGCAAGAAATTAGTGCAACATTCAAACAGCATATTTGCGATATGCAATTCAACGTTGTTGCTGTTGCATTAAAAAGTTGAATTGCTATAGGAAGGAGATCAATCATGGACGCTTCCCGCTATTTTGACGCCATGCACAACGCCATGTCCACCCAGCACGTCGGTGCACAGTTGCTGCTTACCGTCCGTTTGCAGGATACCTGCGGCAACGATGCCTATCTTGAAGTAAAACAGCTACCCGGGGAGCAAAGCGCCCTTGTGTGCTACTCCACCATGGGGCGGCGCTGCCTGAATTTCCAGCTGTTCCGCAAAGGCTGGCAACTGTGCCACAATGCGGATGGGCAGCTGACCGGGCGTTTTCCGTCCAGCGCCGACAGCCTGCTGAGCCAGACCGACTTCCGCGCCTACTGCCGGGAGGATCGGCTGGATGCTGCCCGCACCCAGCGCCTTATTGAGGAGCTGGGGCAGCGCGCCGGGACCAACTATGTTGGCTCCATCCCGCAGAATGCCCGCACCGGCGCACAGATCACAGTGGAAAGTCACCTTGGCTGCGGTGCACGCTGGAGCTACTGGAATCAGGACGCTTCCCCCTGCCTGCCGCTGGGCGCAATTTTGTACTGGCTGGCTGATTTTCTGGCCGGGAACGAGCGTCGCGCGTTGCAGTCTGACCCGCAGGCCGCCGCACTGGCTGCGCAGTGGCTGGCAAAGGACAGTGCTGTGTTCTTCTGCCCCTCCCCTGCCCTGACGGTATCCTCTGCGACAGGTCATAGTGCCCCTGCTACACGGCGCACCCACCCCGCGCCGGTACCTGCCGCACGCAGCAAGAGTTGGCAGAGCGTTCTGGCCGCCATGGCTGCGGTGTAAGCAAGACATCGTTATTTCAGCATGGTTTACATAAAAAGACGAGTGCATCGGCAAAACCGAGCACTCGTCTTTTTTGCAGGATAACAGTAAAAAAGCACCCCGCCAACCGTTTCCGGTCAGCGGGGTGCTTGGTGCTTAGGGTTTACGGTTCAGCTTACGCTGCACAGCACAGGGAGGAAATCACTCCTCGATGTAGCCGTACTGGAGGTACCAGTAGCCGTAGGGGCTGTGCCAAGTGCCCTTCAGAGAAGAGCTCTGCAGCCAGAAGTCGTTGTTGTAAGCAACGGGGATGCAGCCCATATCCTCCATCAGGATGTCCTCAGCCTTGTGCAGCTGTGCAAAGTGCTCGGCGACATCAGCAACCTTGGAAGCCTCAACAGCAGCATCAAAGTCAGCATTGGAGTACTTACCATCGTTGTTGCCGTTGTCGGTGCAGAACAGCTCGATCATGTTGGAAGGATCGTTGTAGTCCATGACCCAGCCGTTACGGGCAACATCGTACTCGCCTGCACGACGAGCAGCGGTGAAGGCAGACCACTCCATCTTGCTGATGGTCAGGGTAATGCCCAGATCACCCCAAGCCTGCTGCAGGTACTCTGCCAGAGGCACATTGTAGCCGGAATCGTTGGTGCTGTACTCGATGGTGGGGTAGCCCTCGCCATTGGGGTAGCCAGCCTCTTCCAGCAGCTTCTTAGCCTCGGCCAGATTTGCCTCGTAGTCATCAGCAATGTAGGGAGAGCCGCCGTTTGCGTTGTCGTAGAAGTAACCGTTCTCGTCCACGATGCCAGGGCCGACAATGTTGGAAGCAGCAGAGTAGGTGCCCTGCATGATGGTGTTGGCAACGTAGTCGCGGTCGATAGCCAGAGCCAGAGCCTTGCGGACCTTGGCATCCTTGAAGGCATCGTGCTGCAGGTTCATGCTGACGTAGTAGGTGCCCAGAATGGTGTCAACATAGAAGTCGCCGCCGTCCTCTGCCTTGGTCAGGCCGGGGATCTCGTCGGTGGGCACGTCCTTGATCAGGACAGCCTCGCCGCTGTTGTAAGCAGCGTAGGAAGCGGAAGAGTCCTCCAGCAGCAGCAGGGTGATGCTGTCGGAAACGATCTTAGAGCTATCCCAGCCGCCAACGTAGTTGGGGTTCTTGGACAGAACGATACGCTCGGAGGGAGTCCACTCGGTGATCATGTAGGGACCGTTGGAGACGAAGGTCTCAGCGGAGGTGCACCATGCATCACCGTTGGCCTCAACGGTAGCCTGCTGCACAGGGCTCATAGCTGCGAAAGCAGCCATCTTGTCGAAGTAGGAGCAGGGGTAGGACAGCACGATGGTCAGGGTCTTGCCATCGTCGCTTGCCTTGACGTTCAGAGCATCGGTATCACCGGCCTGTGCTGCGTCAAAACCATCGATCATGCCCAGGCAGGTCTCTGCGTAGGGAGCAGCGGTGTCGGGGTTGACCATACGCTTGAAGGTGTACTCAAAGTCCTTAGCGTTCAGCTCGCTGCCGTCGCTCCACTTCAGGCCGTCACGCATGGTGAAGGTCCAGGTCAGGCCGTCCTCGCTTTCTTCCCAGCTCTCAGCCTGGCCGCCAATAACTTCGTTGTTCTCGTTGATGATCAGCAGGGGCTCGAAGATGGTGATGATGGTGTTGGCGCCATCAACAGTGCTGTTCAAAGAGGGATCCAGAGTCTCGGGGTTGGGGCCGTACTGGACGGTAAAGCCAGCGGTGTTGACACTGCCGGTAGAAGAACCAGCAGCGGAAGAAGCAGTGCCGGAGGTTGCGGTAGAACCGGACTTGCTGCCGCCACAGGCTGCCAGACCCAGAGCAGCGGCACCCACGCCTGCAACCTTGAGGAAATTACGACGAGAAATGCGTTTCATAATAATATCCTTCCCTTATATCAAATTTGAGTGTGCCAGGTTCCCCCAGCCGCCTCTATATTCGATCCGGTGCAAATGTACACCGGAGGAACACGAATGATTATAATGCGTTCTCATGCCGGTTACAAGTCCAAAACCTGGACTGTAACCATTTTGTGACAACATTTCAGCGCTAAGTTGAATTGCTTTCACCTTTTACTAGTGTGAAGTGTTCTCACTTCACGCGGTCAAGGTGATGGCAGGCTGCCCAGTGGCCGGTGGAGACCTCCTTGAACTCGGGCACCTCGTTGGCGCACTGCTCGTCTGCATAGGGGCAGCGGGTGCGGAAACGGCAGCCGGACGGCGGGTTCAGGGGGCTGGGCACATCGCCCTGCAGCACGATACGCTTGGACTGGCGAGCCGTAATGGGGTCTGCCACCGGAATTGCGGAGATCAGGCTGCGGGTGTAGGGGTGGATGCTGTGGGTGATCAGCTCGTAGCTGTCGGCCAGCTCCACCATCTTGCCCAGATACATCACGCCGATGCGGTTGGAGATGTGCTTCACAACGCTCAGGTCATGGGCGATGAACAGGTAGGTCAGACCCATCTCCTGCTGCAGATCCTCGAACATATTGACGACCTGAGCCTGAATGGAAACGTCCAGTGCGGAAACAGGCTCGTCACAAACGATGAACTCGGGGTTCACGGCCAGTGCACGGGCAATGCCCACGCGCTGACGCTGACCGCCGGAGAACTCGTGGCAGTAGCGGTTTGCGTGCTCGCTGTTCAGGCCAACGCGCTCCAGCAGAGCGATGATCTTATCGTGGCGGTCCTTTTCGTTCTCAGCCAGATGATGGATATCAATGCCCTCACCCACGATGTCGCCAATGGTCATGCGGGGGTCCAGACTTGCGTAGGGATCCTGAAAAACGATCTGCATCCGGCGGCGATAGGGCAGCATATCCACTGCGATCTTGTTTTCCTTATCAAACAGCAGGTTGCCGTCGTAGTAGATCTTGCCGCCGGTGGGCTCGTACAGGCGCAGCAGGGTGCGGCCGGTAGTGGTCTTGCCACAGCCGGACTCGCCCACCAGACCAAGGGTCTCGCCCTTGCGGATGGCAAAGCTTACGTCATCCACAGCCTGAACATACTTGCGGTTCTTGCCCACACCGCCGGCGGGGAAATACTGCTGCAGGTGCTGGACTTCAACCAGCGTCTTGTGTTCACTCATTCTGCCTTTTCCCCTTTCTCAAATTCAGCCTTCTGCTGCAGCCAGCAGTAGGTATAGTGGGTATCGCTGAGCTCGGTGCGCGGAGGCATCTTGCTCAGACAGATCTTCATGCAGTTCTTGCAGCGGGGCGCAAAGGGGCAGCCGGCCGGCGGATTCAGCAGGTCCACAGGGGTACCCTCGATGGGCACAAGGCGCTCGTGCTCTGCGGTGTTCAGCTTGGGGATGGAGTTGATCAGGCCCTTGGTGTACTCGTGGCCCGGCTGATAGAAGATCTCGTCGGTAGTGCCGTACTCCACAATGTGGCCGGCGTACATCACGGCGATCTTCTCGCACATGGAAGCCACGACACCCAGATCGTGGGTGATCATGATGATGCTCATGCCCAGCTTCTTGCGCAGATCCTGCATCAATTCAAGGATCTGTGCCTGAATGGTCACGTCCAGTGCGGTGGTGGGCTCATCGGCGATCAGCAGCTTGGGCTCACAGGCCAGTGCAATGGCGATCATCACGCGCTGGCGCATACCGCCGGACAGCTCGTGGGGGTACTGCTTCAGGCGCTTTTCAGGCTCATTGATGCCGACCAGCTCCAGCAGTTCCTTGGCGCGTGCCCATGCATCGGCCTTATTCTTATCGGTGTGCAGGCGGATGACCTCCACGATCTGGTTGCCGATGGTGTACACCGGGTTCAGGCTGGTCATGGGGTCCTGGAAGATGATGGAGACCTCGTTGCCGCGGATCTTGCGGAAGTCCTTCTCCTTCATGTTCTCGATCTCGTGGCCGTTGAACCACACCTTACCGCCCACCAGCTTACCGGGGTAAGCGGTCAGGCCCATAACGGAGTAGGCGGTGACCGACTTACCGGAGCCGGACTCACCTACAACGCCCAGAACATCGCCCTGATTCATGGTAAAGGAAACGCCGTTCAGTGCCTTTACTTCGCCCGCGGGGGTGAAGAAAGAAAGGCGCTCATCTTTGATATCAAGAATTTTCTCGCTCATTTCTGTTCACCTCATCAATTCTTCAGCTTCGGGTCAAAGGCATCGCGCAGGCCATCGCCGAACAGGTTGAACACAAGGATCATCACGCTGATCATCAGTGCGGGGGCGATCAGCAGATGGGGATAGGTGTTCATGCCCTTAACAGCATCGGTAGCCAGAGAACCCAGAGAGGGCAGCGGAGCTGCAACACCCAGACCGATGAAGCTCAGGTAGCTCTCGGTGAAGATGGAGGCCGGAATCTGCAGGGTGGTGGTAACGATCAGAGTGCCGATGCAGTTGGTGAGCAGATGCTTTTTGATGATACGGCCGCTGGATGCGCCCAGTGCGCGGGCAGCGGTAACGTACTCGCTCTCCTTCAGGATCAGGATCTGGCTGCGGACGATACGTGCCATGCCCACCCAGTACAGCAGAGCAAAGATGATGAAGATGGAGATCATGTTGGGTCCAAGGGTCTGCATCCACTTAAAGCCAGGCTGTGTGGCCAGCTTATCCAGGGGGTCCTTCAGGGCCATGCCCAGCAGGATGATCAGCAGAATATCGGGGATGGTGTACAGGATATCTGTAATACGCATCATGATATTGTCCACCCAGCCGCCGGCAAAAGCCGCAACCGCACCATAGGTGGCGCCGATGATCAGCACCAGCACAGAAGCGATCAGACCGACGGACAGGCTGACGCGGGTGCCCATCATGATACGCACAGCGAAGTCACGGCCCATACGGTCGGTGCCCAGAATGTGCGGGAACACCTTTTCGCCTGCATCGATACGTGCCTGCTCGGAAGCAGAGTACTCGAAAGGCTTCAGGTTGTTGCTGCCCTTCATCTGCTCGGAGTAGCTGTAAGGCCAGACGGCGGGCAGCAGGTAGGCAAAGATGGCAATGGCAATGATGAACACAAAGCTGACCATGGCGATCTTGTTCTTCTTCAGGCGGCGGATACCGTCCTTCCAGAAGTTGACGCTTTCGCGCATGACCACCAGGCTCTGCTTTTCTTCATTGCTGGCGGGCAGAAAATCCTCCGCGTTGAGCTGCAGGCTGAGCGGATTCTTTTTAATGTTTTCCATGAAAATCGCTCCTTTCTCTTACTGCAGCTTGATGCGCGGGTCGATGATCTTATAAAGGATATCCACGATCACGTTTGCAATGATGACCATGCTGGACAGCAGAATGGTGGTGCCCATGATCATGGTGTAGTCACGGTTGGTGATGGCAGACACGAAGTCGCGGCCCAGACCGGGCACGGAGAAGATTTTTTCCACCACGAAGGAACCGGTCATCAGGCTGGCCAGCATGGGGCCGACGTAGGTGATGACAGGCAGGATGGCGTTGCGCAGTGCGTGCTTGAACAGAATCATGAACTGGGACACGCCCTTTGCGCGGGCAGTGCGCATATAGTCCTGACCCATAACGTCCAGCAGGCTGGAGCGCATCAAACGGGTGATATAAGCCGAGGGATAGATGGCCAGTGCGGTGACCGGCATGATATAGGCGGCTGCGCTGTTCAGACCAACGGTGGGCAGCACCTTCATTTTCATACCAAACTGGTACAATAGCAGCACGCTGGAAATAAAGCTGGGGATCGCAATGCCGCAGGTTGCAAACACGATAATAACGTTATCCAGCCACTTGCCGCGGTTGTAAGCGGAAATGCAGCCCAGCGGGATGCCCACGCACAGAGCCACGACCACTGCAATGCCTGCCAGACGGCAGGACACCGGCAGCTTGCTGGCGATGATCTGGTTCACGGTACGGCCGCGCTGACGCAGGCTCAGACCCAGATCGCCGTGCAAAAGGCTCTGCATGTAGTTGACGTACTGCACACTCAGCGGCTTATCAAGGCCATACTTTTCGGCCAGAGCCTGCTGAGCAGCGGCACTGATGGACTTTTCTGCCACGAACGGGCCACCGGGGACCAGGTTCATGACAAAAAAGGTAACCGTGGCCACAATGAAGATACTGAAGATACCCATTGCGACACGCTTGATGATGTACTTTGCCATCGTTTGATGCCACTCCAATCCTATCAATGAATTACTGTTTTTGCTCTCAGGCCGAGCCACACTTTCCCGCAGTCCGCCAGCCTCACACATAGCGGACGTCTGTCCTTGGCACGCGGACAGAAAAGCGAATAATAAAACGATGGCATCTTGCGGTCGCATAAACACCATCGTCCATACCCGAGAAACACTCTATCTATTATAAGGATAACCACGATTTTTGTCAATTTACATGAAAAGAATTCACTTCATTATAGCAAAGCATGAGTGAAATCTTATACTTTATACAAATTTCCTGTATATTTGTAGGTAAAAGTGCTACTTTTCCGGCCTTTTGGGGAATTGTTCCGTTGGCGCGTACAATCCGCCCTCCCCTGTCGGCGTAAAAGGCAGCGTCTCTGCCGTAGAGTCATCCCTCCATGTCCTTGGCATTTTTCTCCATATTACAGCAAAAAGGCAAAACAAAGCCACCCGCAGCCCCTTTCCGGCACAGTCAGTGCCCGGGAGATGTGCTGCGGATGGTCCGTGGTCGTTTTGCGGGTCAGGAGTACAGTTTTGCGGTCAGCTGTGCGTACATGGCGCTCTTCTGTGCCTTATAGGAGGCCATGGCCTGATCCGCCAGTGCGGTGCTCTGGCCGTTGGCGGTCAGAATGGCGCGCATCTGGCTGACGATGCTCTCCACTTCCTTATCATAGGAGGCCTGCATCGCATACAGTCTGCCGCTTCTGGCCAGCACGATGGAGATCTTGCGCGCCTGTGTCTGCTGAGACTCCGGCAGCGATTTGAACTCTGCCTTTGCTCCGGCAATGCAGCTGTTCAGCTCTGCCTCGGCGCGCGCCTTGACGCTGTACAACTGCCTCAGCAGTGCCTTGACCTCGGCCTCGTAGCCGGCCTCCTGTTTGCCGGAGGAGGACGCCGGTTTTTCTGTACCGGAATTGGCTGTACCGGCAGTCTCCTGCTTGCTGGAGGACGCTGTACTGCTGCTCTCCGTCCGGGAGGCAGATGCCGCCGGAGAAGTATCAGAATTCGCCGGGGAGGAAGCCGCACCTGTCTCCTGCTGCGGAGCGCTGGCGGATGCCTCCTGTTCCCCGCTGCCGGACGCGGCGGCTTCATCTGCCAGTTCCTCCAGCGTGATCTCACCGCTGAGCAGCTTATCGATCTCATCATCCGTCAGGGTGACCTGTGTGCTGTCCGCCGGGGCATCCGGCAGGGTTTCAGGAATACCGGCTGCCATACTGTGGAGGTAGAACAGCACGCCAAGAACAGCTGCTGCCAGCAGAGCCACCAGCGCGCCCAGCACGATCAACACAATTTTCAGGACCTTATTTTTCTTCATACCAAAATCCGCTGCCCGGGCAGAGTAATTCTCTGCCCGGGCAGTTTTCTCCTTACTTTAGGATCAGACCCACATGCCCAAAAACTTTTTGGGCTGATGCAGGGTCACAGCGTCCAGTTCCTGATCGTGGAACAGTTCATCGCCGTTGCGCACGATGTGGGCAGCAGTTTCCCTGCCCAGCAACTTTTCCAGCTGCTGCACTCCCTGTGCCATGCGGGGCGGGCGCTTGTCCGGGGAATGGGTGTCGGTGGAGATGACATGAACCAATCCCCACTGGATGAACTTACACAACTTTTTGCAGAGCTTAGGCTCCAGCAGTGCTCCTGCGTTGATCTGCGCATAGGCACCGGCGGCTACCCAGTCGTACAGCAGGGTGGGATCCTCCAGCACATAGGGGTAGCGCTCGATATGCGCGATCAGCGGCACGATGCCCTGCTGCTGCAGATTGTACAGGGTCTGCCGGATAAAATGCGGCTTGTGGGTGGTGGGGAATTCCAGCAGCAGATAAGCGGTGTCCCCCATGCACAGCGCCCGGGTGTCCAGCTCGCACAGGCCGGGCGAGAAGAACACCTCCGCCCCCAGTTTGAAATCAAACTGCATTGGCTGTCCCTCCAGTGCTGCGGTCAGCTGTTCAAAGGCAGCCTGCCGCTTTGCCGTAAAGGCTTCCACTGTGGTACGCTCGCTGTTGAAGTGGCTGGTGAACGCGATGTTGCGCACACCGTCCTCGTATTCCCCGCGCAGTAGCTCCAGCGAGACTGCTGTATCCTTTGCGCCGTCATCCATGCCGGGCAGAATGTGACAATGCAGATCGGTCATAGCAGTGCTTCCTTATTATTTACCGGCAGTGGCATCCTGCTTGCCGTAGGCATAGTTGTAGTTGTAAGCATAGCTGTATGCGTAGCTGGAGCCCTTGAGTGCCTTCTTCATGTCGTAGCGGGTCAGCACGCTGCCCAGCACCCGGACACCGGCATCCTGCAGCTTTTTCACTGCGCCGCGCACCGCATCGGCGGGGGCGTAGTCCGAGCGCACAACGAAAACCGCGCCGTCCACATAGCGGCCGATGACGGCTGCATCGGTGACCACGGACACCGGGGGTGCATCAAAGATGACCACATCGAACTTTTCCCGCAGGGTGTTGACCATGGCCTGCATCTGCGGCTGGCTCAGCATCTCGGAGGGGTTCGGCGGCGGGGTACCGGCGGGCAGGAAGGTCAGATTCATTTCCTTCAGTTCATGCAGCGCCTCGTCCAGCGTGCACTGGTTGGACAGCACGTTGGAAACGCCCTTTACGTTGTGACCGGCCTTCAGATAGCGGTGCAGCACCGGCTTGCGCAGGTCGCAATCCACCAGAGCCACCTTTTTGCCGCTTTCGGCCATCGTCATCGCCAGATTGACCGCCACATTGCTCTTGGACTCTTCCGGCACGGTACTGGTGATGACCAGCGTGTGCACGTCCATGGAGCCCGCCATAAAGTCCAGATTGGTGCGCAGAGACTTGTAGGCCTCCACATAGCCAAAGGGCATCCCCTTATCGGTGATCAGCTGCAGGGTACGGTGCTCGCCGTCAGTTTTGTTCTTTTTGTTAAACAGATTCCACATCGTCTTACACCTCCGGGATCAGGCCCAGCACGGGCAGGCCGAGCTTCTTCTGAACATCTTCGTCATCCACAATGGTATCGTGCAGCAGGTGTGCCAGCACCAGCACGCCGCACACCACCACAGCGCCCAGCAGACCGGCCAGCACAACGTACTTCTTGGTCTGGGGGAACACCTTGTTGGGGTTGATAGACACATCGCTCACCGTCTTGCAGGAACCGGCTTCCACCTTTTCCACCAGCACGTCGGGCACGATGTCCGCAATGGTCTGTGCGATCTCACCCGCACGCTCTGCATCCGTATCGGTGACCGTGATCTTCATGATCTGGGTAGCGTCCACATCGGCAACATCCACCATGTCGTACAGCTCGGCGTAGGTCATGTCCAGATCCAGCTCATCAATGACCTCGTTCAGCACGGTGTTGCCCTTGATGATGACCGCATAGGTGCTGATCAGGTTCTTAGCCGAGTTGAAGTTATCACTGGTGAAGGTAGTAGTCGTGTCCTGCCGGGTGTTCACGATCATGTTGATGGAAGCCTGATACTTGGGTGTAAGTGCAAACATACACACCAGCAGGCAGATCAGCGCTGCCGCAACAGCTGCTGCCACGATCTGCACAGCATGAGCCCACAGCAGGCGCGCCAGTTCCATCAGATCAATGGTCTCTTCGTCCTCCATGTTCCGGAGCGACTGTCCCATAGTTGTTTTTTCGTCCATAATAGAGAAACTCACCTTTCTTGTTCTTCCGCAGTGCAAGAAATGTACACCGGGTTCCTATAGATACACATTCGTTCTTTAATGATAACATATCTCGTTGTATTTTACAAGCAAAAATGCCATTTTCTACCGGCAAATACATGGATAAAATGTGCCATCTCCCGTACAAAAAAGGCATCCGCAGCACGTTGATGGCTGCGGATGCCCTGATTTTATGGATTTTTAGCAAAAGCGCTTAACGGGAGCCCTTGTCGTAGGGGATACCCTCAGCCTTGGGTGCCATGCTGTTCTTGGAGGTGAAGGCCAGAATGACCATGGAGGCCACGAAGGGCATCATATTATAGATGTTGCTGGACCAGTGCAGCTGCGCGAGGAAGGTGGAGTCTGCAATGTTGGCAAGGCTCTTGAACACGGCAAAGAACATTGCCGCGCCAAAGATGTGGAAGGGCTTCCACTGACCAAAGATCATAACTGCCAGTGCCAGAAAGCCTGCACCGGCCACGCCGACTTCAAAGTTCCAGGTCTGCACCGGGGGCACAATATAAGCTAGACCGCCGATGGCGCCCAGTGCGCCGGAAAGGATCACACCGGCGTAACGCATCTTGTAAACGTTGATGCCCACCGAGTCCGCAGCCTGCGGATGCTCGCCGCAGGCACGCAGACGCAGGCCGAAGCGGGTCTTATACAGCACGATGTAGCTGACCACCAGCAAAATCAGCCCCAACGGCACGAACACGCTGAGCTCCAGCCCGCCGATGCTGAACAGGAAGGGCTTGTTGGAGTAGTTCAGCTTGGCGCTGCCGCTCTCGCTGAAGTACTTGGAGATGACCACGGCAATGGCGGTGGCCAGCAGGTTCAGTGCCGTGCCGCCGATGGTCTGGTCTGCCTTCAGGTTGATGGAGGCAAAGGCCAACAGCAGACTGTAAACCACGCCCGCCAGTGCCGCCACCAGAATGGAAATCAGCACCACAAGGAAGGGCGACAGGCTTGCAGGCAGCATAGTCAGGGTAAGCACACCGGCCACACCGCCGATGACCATGATGCCCTCCAGCGCAATGTTGATGATGCCGGAATGTTCGCTGAACATACCGCCCAGTGCCACCAGCATCAGCACGATACCGTACAGCAGGGTATATTTGATCAGAAGCAGCATATTACTTGCCCTCCTTTTTGGTCTTTTCTGCGGCAGGCGCAGGCTCTGCGTTCACGTTGGTCTTTTCGGCATTCCGGAACAGCAGGCTCTGGATCTTGCCGCGGAACAGCATGGAGAATGCGCACAGGTAGATGATGATGCCGCTGATCAGATCCGAGATCTCAGTGGGGTAAAATTTGGTGGACAGGAAGGAGCCGCCGACCGAGATATGGGAGATGAACAGCGCAGAGAACACGGTACCGATGGGGTTGGAGCTTGCCAGCAGTGCCACCGAGATACCGTTGAAGCCCATGCCCGGCAGGCTGGTGGAGTTCAGCGGGTTCCACTGGGACACGTTGGACAGAAAGAACAGACCCGCGCCGAAACCCGCCAGCGCACCGGCAATGGCCATGGAGAGGATGATGTTCTTCTTCTCGTTGATACCGGCGTAGCGGGCAGCGCTCTTGTTCAGGCCCACGGCCTTGAGCTCGTAGCCGAAGGTGGTCTTGTTCAGCACCACCCAGATCAGAACTGCCACCGCTGCCGCCAGGAAGATGGCAATGGTGGTGCTGTTGGTCTGGAACAGCTTGTTCAGGCCGAAGTCCGGGATCAGTGACTGGGCAAAATCGGCATTCTTGCTCAGGTTCAAGGTACGGGTGTTGCGCACATCGTACATAGGGCCTGTACCGTTCTGGTAGATGAGCTCATTCACCAGATACAGGCCGATCCAGTTGAACATAATGGAGGTAATGACCTCGTTGATGTTGAAGTAGGCCTTGAAGAAACCGGGGATCGCGCCCCACAGGCCGCCCAGCACGGCTGCTGCCAGCAGGCAGACGAACCAAGGCAGCTTGAGCATAATGGCGCAGTACAGCGCACCGTAAGCGCCCAGCGTGTACTGACCGGCTGCACCGATGTTGAACAGGCCGGTCTTGAAGGCAAAGGCCACGGACAGACCGGTCATGATCAGGGGTGCGGCATTGGCCAGCTCCTTGCCCACGCCGTAGGGGGCATCGTGGAAGCCGCCCTTGATGATGCGCACAAAACCATCGCCCCATGCGTGTGCGGGGTTGATGGCCACCAGCACCAGAAAGCCCACCAGCAAACCAATCAGGATGCACAGCAGTGCAGCCAGCACGCTGGTAACAGAACTTTGCAGGCTGCCGCTGTGGGAAAGTTTTTTCTTATTCATGTGTTACTGCTCCTCCTTTCCCTGCTTGCGGGCGCCTGCCATATACAGACCCAGCTCCTGCACGGTGGTGGTCTTGGGGTCAAACTCGCCCACGATCTCGCCCTCGTACATTACAAGGATGCGGTCAGAAAGGTTCATCACCTCGTCCAGCTCCAAGCTGACCAGCAGCACGGCCTTGCCCCTGTCGCGCTCGGCCACGATCTGGCGGTGAATGTACTCAATAGCACCCACATCCAGGCCACGGGTGGGCTGCACTGCCACCAGCAGCTTGGGGTCGCGGTCGATCTCGCGGGCGATGATCGCCTTCTGCTGGTTGCCGCCGGACATACTGCGCACGGTGGTCACACTGCCCTGACCGCTGCGCACGTCGTACTGTTTGATCAGCCGGTCGGAGTACTCGCGCACCTTATCGGCACGGATAAAGCCACCCTTCTGGAACTCCGGCTGCCAGTAGCGCTGCAGCACGATGTTGTTTTCCAGACTGAAATCCAGCACCAGACCGTGCTTGTGGCGGTCCTCCGGGATGTGGCCCATGCCGTCCTTGGAGCGCTGGCGGATGCTCTCGTGGGTGATATCCTTGCCGTCCAGCGTAAGCTTGCCGCTAGACACCTTGCTCAGACCGGTCAGGCCGTAGATGAACTCGGTCTGGCCGTTGCCCTCGATGCCCGCCAGACAGACGATCTCGCCTGCGTGCACCTTGAAGGACACGTCCTTCACCACGTCCTTCTTGCGCTGGTCGTTGTGAATGGTAACGTTCTCCACGTCCAGCACGGTCTCGCCGGGGTGCGCGGGCTGCTTTTCTACCTGCAGCTGCACGTCGCGGCCCACCATGCGGCGGGAAAGCTCTTCCTTGGTAGTGTCCTTGATATCCACCGTGCCCATATATTTGCCCTTGCGCAGCACGGTGCAGCGGTCGGCCACAGCCATGATCTCGTTGAGCTTATGGGTGATGAACAGGATGGACTTGCCCTCCTTCTTGAACCCGCGCATGATCTCCATCAGCTCGTCGATCTCCTGCGGGGTCAGCATAGCGGTGGGCTCATCAAAGATCAGGATCTCGTTGTCGCGGTACAGCATCTTCAGGATCTCCACGCGCTGCTGCATACCCACTGAGATATCGCTGATCAGTGCGTCCGGGTCCACCCGCAGGCCGTACTTTTCGCTCAGCGCCATCACCTTTTTGCGTGCCTCGGCCTTCTGCAAAAAGCCCATCTTGTTGGGCTCCACGCCCAGAATGATGTTATCCAGCACGCTGAAGCATTCCACCAGCTTGAAGTGCTGGTGCACCATGCCGATGCCCAGTGCGTTGGCATCGTTGGGGTTGCGGATGGCAACCTCCTTGCCGTTTTTCAGGATCTTGCCCTGTTCCGGCTGATACAGGCCGAACAGCACGCTCATCAGCGTACTTTTGCCCGCACCGTTCTCGCCCAGAAGGGCGTGTACCTCGCCCTTGCGCAGCTGCAGGGTGATATCATCGTTTGCCTTGATACCGGGGAATTCCTTGGTAATGTGGAGCATCTCGATCACATAATCCTCTGCCAATCTGCTCACTCTCCTTTCGTGCCGTAACGACACCTTTTCTATTCTACAAACCATTATACCTGATTTTTTGCGGTTTGCACACGGCTTTTTGATTTTTTGTCAAAAAGCACAAGCAAAAGTATTACTTTTGTGTAGTCTGCATGATTTCCTGCCTGTTTCTCCTACACAGGCATACAAAAAAGGGCGGGGTGCCCCTGCATGAGCACCCCGCCCCTATTCACGGGAGTAATTCCGGGAAAGCGATTACTGGATGTAGTTGACCTTGGTGAACTCGCTGACGGTGGGCTTGGTAGCGTCGTCGGAGTTGTTGTCCACAATGATCTCACCGGAGGCGATCTTGCCCTTCACGGTCTCGTACTCGTCCTTGGTGAAGGTCTTGAAGTTCCAGCTGCCGTCAGCAGTGGGCAGACCGACGTATTCACCCTCCTGCAGGCCGAAGTTGCCGTTGGTGGCAGCGATCTCGCCCCACTCGCCGGCCTCGATGTCGCCCAGAGCGGTGCTGACAGACTCAGACAGGCCCTTCATGGCGGAGGTGATGAACGGGTTGTATGCGTAGCCGTCCTTCTCAACGCCGTTCACGCCGATGTAGTTCTGGTCAACGTCAACGCCCACAACATAGCCGTTGTTCTTCAGGGCAGCCTCGACAGCGGAGGTGTAGATGCCGCCGCCGCAGGCAAAGACGATCTGGGTGCCGTTGGCATACCAGCCCTCCATACGGGAGGTAATGTTGGCATCGCCGTAGAACTGGCCACCGTAGAAGTAGTTGATGTCAATGTTGGTGCCCAGCTCCTTTGCAGCAGCGTCAGCGCCCTGCACGTAGCCGTAGCCGTAACGGATAACGGCGGGCACAGCCATGCCGCCCAGGAAGCCCAGCTTGGTGTAGCCGTCCTTGACAACGGCGTAGCCTGCCAAATAACCTGCCTGCTCCTCCTTGAAGGTGATGCAGTAGCAGTTGGCGGGGATGCTGTCGGTGCCGATATCGCCCTGGGTCACGTCGACCGCGATGAACTTGATGTCGGGGTACTGCTCGGCAGCCCATGCCAGAGATGCACCGTACAGGTAGCCCACGCAGACGATAACGTCAGCGCCATCGTTGACAGCCTGACGGATCATGGTCTCGCGGTCCTCATCGGAAGCATCGGAATCGGGGATGTAGTTCTGGCAGTTGTCGCCCATGTAGTTGGAGACAGCAGTCCAGCAAGCCTGGTTGAAGCTCTCATCATCGATCGTGCCGGTATCGCAGGCCAGAGCGACCTTGGCGATCTTCTCAGCGCCGTCTGCTGCGCCGGAAGCGGCGGCAGAGCTGGCAGCTGCGGAAGAAGCAGTGCTGGTAGAAGAAGCGGAAGAACCGCCGCAGGCGGTCAGAGCAGCGGCAGCGGCAGCAGCACCGGCCACAGCCAGAAAGTTACGACGAGAAATCTTCATAAGAAACTCTCCTTTTATTTTAAAAAATTGCGTCAAATGAATGGAATGTGCGCTCTGGCACATTTACTGGCTCAAGTATAGCGGGTGGATGTGACAGATGCAAGCAATTTCCGATTACAAATTCTTTACAAATCCCTTGTATAATTTATAAAAAAGCAATGCTTATTCACCAATTTATCCCTGCTTGCGCTGTTTTTCAAAGAAGAACACTTACTCCCCTTCCACGGCGCTGTTGCCCGCCACGTTGGAGGGGCCAAAGCCGAAGGGCAGCAGCTCGTCCATGCTGCGCTCAATGAAATCCTCCGGAGTCTTTGCCATAATGACGTTCAGCTCCGGCCCGCCGAACTCGAACAATGCCTGACGGCACACCCCGCAGGGCGAGGTGATCTGCCGGTTCACCTCGCCCCGGCGGCTGCCCACCACGGCGATATCCGTAAACGCGGTCACGCCCTCCGCCACCGCCTTGAACAGGGCGGTGCGCTCGGCGCAGCTGGTGGGGGTAAAGGCGGCGTTCTCCACGTTGCAGCCGGTAAAGATGCGGCCATCCGCAGCGCGCAGTGCAGCGCCCACCATAAAATCGCTGTAAGGCGCATAGGCTTTTTCCCGCGCGGCCAGTGCCATGCGGATCAGCTGCTGCTTTTCTTCCATGGTCAGTTTTGTCATGCTGTTTCCTCCTTTTATGGGCAAAAACAGCGCGGCTGTGCCTTGGGGCGGCAGCCGCGCTGGAAAATTATGCGATCAGTACTCTGCGCCCAGAGCGACCTTCATCATATCGGTAAAGCTCTTCTGGCGCTCCTCGGCGGTGGTGATGCCGGGGGCCACAAAGCTGTCCGAGATGGTCAGCAGGCAGGCGGCGTTCTTGCCCAGCACCTGCGCGTTGGCAAACAGAGCAAAGCTTTCCATCTCCACGCACAGGCAGCCGTCCTCGTCCCGCAGCTTTTCCCAGTAGGTGGGCTTTGCATCCGAGGGCTGGCGGTAGAACACATCCGAGGAGTGGATGTTGCCCTCGATCAGGGGGATGCCCTGCTTTGCAGCGGAGGCACGCAGCTTTTCGTTCAAAGCTGTGCTGGGCAGGGTGATGTTGCCGGTAAATCCGCTCTGTACTCGGGCGTAGTTGCTCTCGCTCACAGCGCCGGTAGCCAACACGGTGTCGAACAGCTTAGCCTTTTCGGTATAGCTGCCGGCAGAGCCGATGCGGATGATGTTCTCCACGCCGTAGAAGCTGAACAGCTCGTAGGAGTAGATGCCGATGGAGGGCATTCCCATACCGCTGCCCATCACGCTGATGGGACGGCCTTCGTAGGTGCCGGTAAAGCCCAGCATCCCGCGCACACCGGTCACCTGCCGGACATCCTGCAAAAAGGTGTCGGCAATGAACTTGGCACGCAGGGGGTCACCCGGCATAAGGACTGTCTTGGCGAAATCGCCCATTTCTGCGCTGATGTGAGGGGTAGACATAGATGATCTCTCCTTTTTTATTCATGATACAGCAGAGGGGCTTTCCCCTGTGGAAAAGCCCTTGCTGCTATTTACCGATATTTGCTGCGGTTGAACACGTTCTGCGGTGCGATGTAAGAGCCGTTGCGCCGGATCTCGAAGTGACAGTGGTTGCCGCTGGAACGTCCGGTGCTGCCCACATAGCCGATGAGCTGACCCTGCTTGACCGACTGACCGGCGTGCACCACCAGCGACAGGCAGTGGGCGTACAAGGTGGTGTAGCCGTTGCCGTGGCTGATGATGATGGAGTTGCCGTAGCCGTTGCCTGCACCGGCGCGGTTGTAGCCGGCCTTGGTCACCGTACCGCCTGCCGAAGCATAGATAGGCGTACCGGCTGCGGCGCAGATATCCACGCCCTTGTGGCTGCCGCCGTACCAGCGGGAGCAGTTCCGATAGCCGGGCACCGGCCAGATAAACCGTCCGCTGCCGGTGATATAGGATGCACCGGAGGACACCTTTTTGGTGCCCACCGTAACTTTTTCGGTCACAGGCTCCTTGGTCACTACGGTGCTCAGAATCTGCTGGGAAAGCTGATTGCCGTTTGCATCGTACACCCGCTGTGCCGTCACGGTGCGGATGCCGTTCTCACCCTTCTGGGTAACGCGCTTGGTACCGGAGTTCAGCTCCTTGGATTTGGTGGTCTCGGTGGTGTAGGCGATCTCTTCCTCCCAGCTTTCCACCTTGGTGATGCGCACCTCCAGCGTTTCCTCCTCCCGCACCACGGTCAGTGCGTCGCCGGGCAGGATCTTGGAGTTCTGGGTCAGGCCGTTTTCGCCGTTGGCGGTAAAGCCGGTGTTCATTTCGCACAGTTCCTTCACGGTCAGGCCGTTTTTCTGGGCAATGGACCAGATGGTATCGCCGCTCTGCACCGTATAGGATTTTTCTGCCTGCTGCACGCCGGAGAGCAGCTGCTCCACCTCGGCTTCCTCCTGAAAGCTCTCGTTGAAGTAGATGCCGTTTTCCAGCGTGACATCCTTGTTGAAGCCCACAGTGGTGTTGGGGTCGTCAGGGTTCTCGTAGGGCTCCAGCAGGCCGCTGATGTATCGTTGCAGGCTGTTGCCGTCCGCACACACGGCGGTCAGCTCGCCGTCCAGATACAAAGCCGTGCCCTCGCTGATCTGGTCGCTGGAGGTCTTGAGGATAGCGTCAGCCACGTCATTTTCGTCCATCACGTCATGGGCGACGGTCACGGAATAAGTAGGCTCCACGGTAAAGCGCGCCTGTTCTGCACCGGAATAATTGATACGCTGCTGCACGGCCTCCAGCGCAGAGTTGAACACCTCTTCGTTGGCCACATAGCCCACGGTCTTGTCGTCCACCTGCACCTGCAAAGCGTAGGGCTGGCGGATGGTAGTCTGGAACACGGTCACCATAACAGCCAGCGCTGCCACCGGCAGCACATACATGGCCATGCGGGGCACAAGACGGATGTTATCGGCGATGCCATAGGCAAGGAAGTGTCCGCTTGCGCGCAGCGCCGCGCCAAAGCCTTTCTCCTTGCGCACCCGGTGCGCGTGGCGCAGCAGCGCCCCGGTGCCCCGCAGGGCAAGCACTACCGGGCCGAACAGATCCCGCAGCAGCTGCGCCGCCCCGGGAAAGGCCATAGATGCGATATTTTTCAGCAGTTCTCCGACCGTTTGCAGTAGACGCTGGAAGCCGTGCTGCAAGCGGCGTCCTGTGCGAACAACGGCATACTCGGCAGAAAAGCCTACGGCGTACAACGTCTCGCCCACTATGGGCGCTACGGGGTTATGCAGCAGCTTACGCCACAACGTTTCCCGGCGGTGCTGACGCTTGCGCCGCAGCCTGTGCCGCCGCAGCACACCCCGGCACTGGAACTGCGCCCACAGCGAGCGCAGCTTCTGGCGGCGGGGCTGCCGTACCGGCTGCGCAGCGGGCTGCTGCTCCTTTGTTTTATCTTCAGTCAACGGGATTTTTCTCCTTCCTGCGCCGCTGCAGGGCATTTTTTCGGCCCGGAACACAGCAGCTAGATGGTGTACGTTCCCCTGTTCAAAAGGCCAACAGGGCCTGTACACAATACGTTCTCTTTTTATTATACACTTTGCACGGTTTGAAACAAGCGCTTACATAAAATTTGGCTACTTTTTTCACGCAGTTTTCACGAAAAAAGCCCTTCCATATCCGGCGGCAGCGGGCTTTCCACCGTGACGGTGCGCAGCTGCAAGGGCATTTCCACCCGGATACCGTCCGGCAGCGGGGTGTATACAGGCACCGTAAAGCTTTGTCTGGCGCAGTGCAGCGCATGCCGGCCAATGCGCTCCCGGCTGCCGCCGTAAAGGTCGTCTCCGGCAAGCGGATGACCAATAGACGCAAAATGCACCCGGATCTGGTGGGTGCGGCCAGTCACCGGCACGCAGGCCGCAAGGCTAAGGCCGTTTTCTTCCTTTATAATAGTATACTCAGTGCGGCTGGGCTTGCCCTCGGGGGTAACGCAGCGCCCGATGATGCTGTCGCTCCGGCGGCCGATGGGTGCATCGATGACCCCTTCCCCCAGCGGCAGCGCACCCTGCGCAATGGCATAGTACAGCTTTGCCACCCCGCTCGCCAGCAGCGGCGCTGCGTAGGCGTTTTTCGCCGCCAGCACAAGGCCGCTGGTGTCCTTATCAATGCGGTTCACCGGACGGAACACCGGGCTGTGGCCGTGTTCTGCCGCCCACGCGGCGTAGCCGTTTGCCAGCGTACCACCGGGGTAGTTCAGGGTGGGGTGCACCGCCAGCTGCGGCGGCTTTTCCAGCACCACGGCAAAAGCGTCCTCGTAGACCACGTTGACAGGGATCTCCGGCTGCGGGGTCACGCCGTCCCCCTCCGGCGGCAGCGCAAAGGAAAGCACCTGCCCGGGGAAGATGCGCCGGTTTGCCAGCACGGGCACGCCGTCCGCAAAAAAGCCGCCGCCCCGGAACTTGACCGCCCGGGCAAGGTCCGTAGAGACGGCACACTGGCGCAGAAAGCTGCGCACCAGCACACCATCGTGGGTGGTAGCCGTATCTGGCACGGCAAAATACAGCTGCATGGCCTGCCCTCCCCTGCAAAATCCACAAAAAACACAAATGATATTATAACAAAAATCCGTTTCACTTGCAAATCTTACTTTTTTATGGTATCATGAGGAACAGAAAACGAGTGGAACATACGGCGGCGGGGCGGCTTTGACCGCTCTGAGGAAAGTCCGGGCCTCACAGAGCACGGTAACTGCTAACGGCAGCCGAGGGTGACCTTAGGGAAAGTGCAACAGAAAACAAACCGCCGCAGCAATGCGGTAAGGATGAAACGGCGAGGTAAGAGCTCACCAGCGCATGGGTGACCATGCGGCTTTGTAAACCCTACCGGAAGCAACGCCTATATGGGACGTACAGCGCTGCTCGCGTGTCCCGAAGGCGGCACGAGCCTGTCAGCAATGGCAGGCCTAGACAGATCGTCGTTTAATACAGAACCCGGCTTACGGTCTATCTCGTTTTCCCTTTTGTGTTTTTGCGCTGTCTGCTGCGTGCAGGCAGCGTTTTTTGTTGTTGTAACGCAAAAAGACCACCGCACAGGATTTTGAAGTGAACCCCAAAAGTTAGACAAAAATAAGATCAAGCGACTCGAACGGT
>ERZ1694701.147-NODE-147-length-47282-cov-36.223728_pt1 | contig 47282 bp, 42 predicted proteins | sample MGYA00581721_ERZ1694701 | MGnify/ENA primary metagenome ERZ1694701 (study PRJEB42213, sample SAMN07424528) | human gut metagenome | biome: ENVO:00009003; feature: ENVO:2100002; material: ENVO:00002003 | host: Homo sapiens | place: USA | collected 2014 ...
GCTGGGCGGTGCTGGGGTTGATGCCGATGCACACCAGCGGGTGCCTGCCCACCCGCCCCAGAACATAACGGTAGCTTTGGTAGGTGTGGGGCTCGTAATACCAGACGCCGCCGGCGTATTCGCCCGCCTTGAGCACGGGCAGAGAAACGGTCTGCATGATAGTAAACTCCTGTCGGTTTTGAATAGCATTCTTATCGTACCTGAAACCACCGGGAAAATCAACAGTTTTAGCCCTAAAATACTGCCTTATTTCTGTTTTTGTGGTATACTGGGGGTGTTCCGGTGCGGCAGGGGGACTGCGGCACTGCGGTTATGATAAAAAAGGAGTTCTTATGCTGGAAGATTATAAAAGTGCACTGCGCGCAGGGCAGCGCGCCTATCGTGCCCGCATATCCCGCGGCCAGTCGCCCTATCTGGCTGTTCTGGACGATGTGCTCAAGGGCGTGGATATCGTGGCGCAGGAGCCGCTGGGGCTGGTGGAGATCCCGTCGGACAGTCTTGTGGGCACCAAAACCAGCGGACGGCACACTGCCTTTTCGTATGACTTTATGCCCTTGCTGGAGCCGGATACCGAGTTTGCTGCCAAGTGGTCGAACCTGTGCGACGCGCATCTGGAAGAGGGCATCCATACCCCCATCATCGCCTTTGAGTACATGAACCGGTTCTATGTGCAGGAGGGCAACAAGCGGGTCTCGGTGCTCAAGTATTACGGTGCCGTCAAGATCCCGGGCACGGTCACCCGGCTCATCCCCGCCCGCACTGATGACCTTGAGAATAAGATCTACTACGAGTTTCTGGATTTCTATAAGCTGTCCAAAGTGAACTATGTGCATTTCTCCAAGTTGGGCGGCTACAGCAAGCTGCAGACGCTGGTGTGCAAGGCCAGCGGCGAGGCATGGTCGGAGGACGACAGGCTGAACTTTGCCGCCTTCTACACCATGTTCCACCAGCAGTTCGAAGCCTTGGGCGGCACGTCCTTGGGGCTGACCACCGGCGATGCGCTGCTGGTGTACCTGTCGGTGTACCGCTACTCCGACACCTACGACGCCACCCCTGCACAGGTGCGGCAGAATCTCGAAAAATTGTGGAACGAGGTGAAGGTGCTTACCGAACCCCATGGTGTGGAGCTTTCGCTGGACCCGCCCAAGAGCCCTGCAGAGCCGCTGTTGTCCAAGTTGAATATCTTCAGCCCCAGCAAACAGCCCAGTGAGCTGCGGGTGGCATTTATCCACGAGTACAACGCCAAGATCAGCGCATGGGTGCGCGCGCATGACGAGGGGCGCGACGCGCTGGCCAAGGTCTTCCCGGACAAGGTGTATATCAGCTGCTACGAGGATGTGAACCCGGAGGTGGACGCGGAGCAGGTGCTGGAGGAAGTAGCCCACAACAATGCGGACGTGGTGTTCGCCACCAGCGTGCGGATGTACAACGCCTGCCTGAAGGTGGCGGCGCAGCACCCCAAGACCCGCATCCTGAACTGCTCGCTGAACGCGCCGCACCCGCTGGTGCGCACCTACTACCCCCGCACCTATGAAGTGACCTATCTGCTGGGCATGCTGGCCGGGATCATGACCAAGACCGGGCACATCGGCTATGTGGCGGCAAACCCCGTGTACGGCGTGCCCGCGGCGATCAACGCTTTTGCGCAGGGACTGAAGAGTGTACGCCCGGCGGGACGCATCTGGCTGCGCTGGGCCTGCCTGAACGATGCAGCCCACCCGCTGGATTTTGCTGACTGCCCGGAGATCGACATGGTCTACGCCCGGGACAGCCGGGAGCCTGCCAACACCCACCGGGACTATGGTCTGTGCCGCAAGCTGCCGGACGGCAGCCTGCAGCCGCTTGGTCTTCCGATCTGGCGGTGGGATACCTTTTATGTGGAGATCGTGCGCTCTATCTTTGACGGCAGCTGGGACAACGCAGCCACCACTCGTGCGGTAAACTACTGGTGGGGGCTGCGCAGCGGCGCAGAGGATCTGGAGTATCAAGAAACACTGCCTAGCGGTACGCGGCAGTTGCTGGATCTGATGGAAACGCTGCAGGGGTCGGACAATGTGCACATCTTCCCGGAAAAGCTGTATGATAACGAGGACAACCTGCACTCCCCGGAGAATAGAGTTTACAGCCCCAAAGAGCTGATGGAGATGGATTGGCTGGATGCCTGTGTACACGGCAAGCTGCCCCATTACGATGAACTGGACGTCAAGAACCGTACCGTGCTGGCGATCAACGGACTGGACAACGTAAAGGGTCTGGAGAAATGAGCCGGCCTGACCGGAAACAGAATGGAGCATACGAACGTGAAAATTCTTGCCATCTCAGATGTCCCGTCCAAGGCGCTGTGGGACTATGACACCCGTGCCCGGCTGGAAGGCATCGACCTGATCCTCTCCTGCGGGGATCTGCCTAAAAAATATCTGGAATATCTCACAAACTTTACCGCTGCGCCCATCCTGTATGTGCACGGCAACCACGACGGCAGCTACCATACTCAGGGCGAGCCCGGCGGATGCATCTGCGTGGACGATCAGGTGTACACATGGAAGGGCCTGCGCATCATGGGGCTTGGGGGCTGTCAGCGCTATAATAAAGAGGATACCTATCAATACACCGAGAAGGCCATGCGCCGCCGTGTGCACAAGCTGGAGCATCAGGTGCACAAAAGGGGCGGCATCGACCTGCTGCTGACCCACGCCCCGGCCAAGGGGCTGAACGATGGGGACGACTGTGCCCACAGGGGCTTTGAGTGCTTCAACGAGATTTTGGACGAGTACCAGCCTAAATGGTTCATCCACGGGCACGTACACCTGAATTACGATGCAAAGCTGCCCCGGGTATGTACCCGCGGCAACACCACCGTGATCAACGCCACCGAGCGCTATGTATTCGAGATCCCGGACCCGGACCCGGTCGACGAGCGTAAGACCCTTTGGCGGATGCTGGGGTTCTGAGCCGCTGCCTATGCAAAAAAGACACCGCACAGCTGTGCGGTGTCTTTTTTTGTTGATGAAACCTTATTGTGGGAATGGCGGGCGCGGCAGCAGTGCGGTGCTGCCTGCGGCTCTGTGAAAAAATTACAGATCCAGTTTGCCGGAGAATTTGTTGATGACGTAGTAAGCTGCGCCCTCTTCGGGCTTGACGTATACCTTGCAGGACTGCACACCGACCTTGTGGGTGGTGCGGTAGTCTGCCTTGGCGCGGTCAATGATGTCGGTGATGTTGTACTGCTCACCGCCCATCTCTACATACAGCTCGGGTGCCAGCGGCGGGCGGCCACGGCGGGCGGGAGCCTTGGTGGATTTGCGGGTCTTGCCCTCGGCAGCCGGAGCTTCGGCTGCGGGAGCAGAAACTTTCTTTTCAGGCATGATACATAACCTTCCTTCTGTATTTGATCTGGTGCAGCGGGGCTGCACCGGCGGGCTCCAATGATCTATCGTAAGGCAGAAGCGGTGCGGGAAGCACAGACCCAGCTGCCTCATACGAACCGGTACGAAACTATTTGCGTAAAGAAGTTGAACCTATAATTATATAATATGTTTTTGAAATTCATTTGTAAAGCCTTTTTTGCAAAAAACATTGTGAAATCGGTAAGAAACGGCAGAATAAATGGCCGAAGCGGTATTTCAAAGCTTTTTTCCCGGGTATAGTACGACCTTTCGGCAAAACAGGCAGCCATTTTCGGGAAAGCTGGGCGACCCTGCGGGCACAAATACGGCGGGCAAAAACGATCTTCTACGGGGGAAGAATAAGGTGGAATGGAACTGTCGGCACATGCAGGGGGCACAGCAAATAAAAAAGCAGAAGCTGCCGCACAAAAAAAGAACCGCCCCATTTCCTGAGCGGTATACCTGATCTGTACCCCTAATACTGGGTGTCCAGTATTAGGGGTACAGATCACTGGTGGGCGATCTTGTTGGTGCGGTTATAGAAAGCATCGTCATCCACGCTCTCGTTGATGTGCACGCCCCACAGGATGATGCTGGGGTGATTGCGGTTCTGCAAGATCATCTCTTGTAACATTGCACAGGCAGCGTCTTTCCATGCAGCATAACCTCAAAGCTGTGAGCCTTTTTATTTGACTCGTCCCTTTCTCTGTTGTCACTCTGCCTGTATCTCCTCCACCAGCGGCAGATAGTCGGCGCAATGTTTCCGGTATAGCGGCTGCACCAGTTGCCGGAAGTTCTGCATTTCTTCCTCGGGCAGCGGCAGCTCAAAGCAGCCGCCTGCAAGGGCTGCTTTGCGGGCAGCTGTTTCCTCCTGTGCCCAGAGCTGGCGCTCATACTGCGCCGATGCCCGGGCGCACGCTTGCAGGGTCTGCCGGTATTCCTCCGGCAGTGCATCCCATGTGCGGCCGGAAGCCAGCTGCACTTCCGGTACGCGGCTATGCTCATCGGCCATATAGTACCGCGCCACCTTGTAGTGCTCCATGGAATAGTAGGCCGGCCAGTTGTTTTCGGCGGCATCGATCTGCCCAGTCTCAAGCGCCGAGTAAACATCGCTGTACGCCGTGGTCTCCGGCACTGCACCCAGCAGGCGGATCATGTCGATCACGATCTGCGAGTTCTGTACGCGGATGGTCTTGCCCTGTAAATCGTTCAGGCTGCGCACCGGCTGACGGGCATAAAACGAGCGGGCACCCGCGTCGTACCAGCTCAGCCCCACCCGTCCCTGTGCGGTAAAGTCCTGCAAAAACTCTGCCCCGATGCTGCCATCCAGCACGCGCCACATGTGGTCGGCATCCCGGTAGAGATACGGCAGCAGCAGCACGTTGAGTCGGGGCAGATCGTCCGTGGCCACCGAGAGTGACACACGCGCAAAATCTACGCCGCCAATGGAAAGCTGTTCCCACACCTGCTGTTCCGAGCCGTACTCGCCGTTTGCTTTGACCTGAATGACCACCTTGCCTCCGGTCTGCTGCTGTACAAGGTCTGCAAAATACTGTGCGCCCTGTGTGGTGGGGTACCCGGCGGGCTGGTTGTCGGCATAGGTCAGCACATAGTCCGGTGTGGTCTGCGGCTTTGCGGCACAGCCTGCCAGCTGCAAGGCTGCAAAGCCCAGCCCGGCTAAAAAAGTTCGTCTGCGCATGGTGTCTCCCTCCCTTTGCAGATAGTATAGCGCACAAGACTGCCTTTGTGCAAGAGACAAGAAAAGGCGGTGCCTGCCGCAAAGCAGGTACCGCCTTTTTAGGAGAAGAAGAATAAGAACAAGAAGAAGATGTCTCAGTTACATCAGGCCCATTGCCTGCGGCAGTGCGGTAGACACTGCCGGGATAAAGGTGACCAGCAGCAGTCCGCCGATGATGGCCACATAGTACATAAGCATGTACGGCATGACCTTGGAAAGCGAGGTGCGGCCCACCTTGATGCCCACGAACAGTGCGTTGCCCACAGGCGGGGTGATGTTGCCGATGCACAGGTTATACACGAGGATCAGACCGAAATGGATGGTGCTCATACCAAAGCTCTGGCAGATGGGCAGAAACAGCGGGGTGAAGATGAGGATGGCCGGGGTCACATCCATAAAGGTACCGGACACCAGCAGGATCACGTTCATGATGAGCAGGATGATGTACTTATTGCTGGTCAGGCTCAGCAGGGCTGCTGCCACGGCATCCGGGATCTGCAAAAAGGCCATGACCCAGCCCAGAATATTGGAAACACCCACAAGGAACACCACCATGCCGGACATCTTGGCAGAGTCCACGATGATCTTCCACAGGCTCTTCAGGTTGATGGAGCGGTAGCAGAAGGCAAGCACCAGTGCATAGACAACGGCAATGGCAGAGCCTTCGGTGGCAGAGAACACACCGCCGATGATGCCGCCGATGACCACGATGATCAGGGAGAGGGAAGGCAGGGCACGCAGGGTGCAGACGCCGAGGTTTTTCCAGTCAAATTTGCCGGGGGTGCCTTTATAGCCCAGCTTGATCGCCAGCAGCACGCCCACCACGCAGCAGCACAGTGCCCAGATGATGCCGGGGATGTAACCAGCCATGAACAGCGCAGCCACAGAGGTGCCGCCGGACGCCAGCGAGTAGGTGATCAAGGCGTTGGACGGCGGGATTAGCAAACCGGAGCAGGAGGAAGCAGCATTGGTGGCAGCGGTCACGGCGGGGTCGTAGCCCTGCTCGTCGGCACCGTCGCGGATCATGGAGCCAACGGCAGCAGCCGCAGCGGATGCAGAGCCGGAGATGGCGCCGAACAGGGCGTTGGTGCCGATGTTGGTCACCAGCAGTGCGCCGGGCATCTTGCCCAGAATGGCCATGACGAAATCCACCAGACGCTTGGCGATGCCGCCCTGATTCATGATGTTGCCGGCCAGAATAAAGAACGGGATGGCGGTCAGGCTGAACTTGCTCATGCCCACAAAGGTGCGCTGGGCAGCAGTCAGCACGGCCACGTTCAGATCGATGGAAGAAAGGATGGCAGTCAGAGAAGAGACTGCAATGGCGTACGAGATGGGCACGCCGAGGAACAGCAGCACCAGCAGCACTGCCAGAATTACGAGTAATGCTTGAATTGCCACAGCTTAGTCCTCCTTATTTTCCTTGTCGGCATCGGCAGCCATTTCGGCTTCCACCTTTGCAAAGTCTGCATCCTCCGGGGTATCCAGACAGATGGAGCCGTTTGCAATGCCGATAATGTTCAGCACGGAATACACCAGAATGATCACGCCGCAGATGGGCATGACCCAGTAGAACACGCCCACGGCAACGCCCAGCGAGGAGGTCTGCTGTCCCATAGCCAGCTGGGACACCTGAAAACCGCCGAACACCAGAATGGTCGCAGAGAAGAGGAAGGCGATGACCTCGGCAAAGATGTGGAACGCCTTGCGCATGGTGGGGTTGAACCGATCCACCAGCACGGGGATGTTCATGTGGCCGCGCTCGCCGGAGACGATGGTGGCACCCAGCATGGTGCTCCAGCCGAACAGATAACCCACCAGTTCCTCCGACCATGTGGAGGGAGAGTTGAAGATATAACGTACGATGACCTGATAGGTGGTCAGCACCACCATGACCGTCATGCTCAGACCTGCCAGCAGGTTGAGCACCTTGTTCAGGGTATTTCTCAGTTTTTCCATGATGCTCCTCCTCAGTCCGCAGTATGGGCAGCGTTGTGCTGCTGGATCAGGTCATAAATAGGCTGCAACTCCGGGTTTGCTGCCAGCACGGAATCGTGCAGGGGAGCCATAGCCTCCTGAAACGGTGCAGTGTCCGGGTAAATAAAGTTGACATGCTGCTCATTCTCGGCCTTATCTTTCGCCTCAGCCACAGCATCCTCCCAAGCGTCCTGCTCGGTACGCTTCACGATCTGGAAACCCTCTTCAAAGATCGCGCGCTCCTCGTCGCTGAGCTCGTTCAGGAAAGCGTAGTTTGCCACCAGCAGGTCCGGCACCATCTGGTGCATATCATAGGAGTAATACTTGCAGATATCGCCGTGACCGTTATCGGTCAGAGCCAGCTCGTTGTTCTCGGCACCATCCAGAATACCGGCCTGCAGTGCGGTGTACACATCGCCGAAGCCCATGGGGGTCGCGGTGCCGCCCAGCAGACGCATCATTTCCACGTTGGTGGGTGACTGCTGCACGCGGATCTTCAGACCCTTCAGGTCGGAGGGCTGGTTGATGGGGGTCTTGATGGTGTAGAAGTTGCGGGTGCCGGCATCCAGCCATGCCACCGTTTCCAGACCGGCCTTGGAAGTGGTCTTGAAGATGGGGTCCGTCACCTCGGGGTCGTCCATGGCCTCGTGGTAGGCTTCCACGCTGGAGAACAGGTAAGGCAGGTTGAAGATCTGGTATTTGGCGCTGAAGGTCTCCATGATGGCGTTGGACGCCACCACAAAGTCGATGGCACCGGTCTGGGTCAGCTGCACCATTTCGGTCTGGGAGCCCAGCAGCTCGCTGGGGTACACCTCCACACGGTACTTGTCGCCCAGCTTCTCGTTGATGTAGTTGGCGAAGGCTTCCAGTCCCAGATGATCGGGGTGAGTCTGAGACTGCACATGGCCGATGCGCACGATCTTGCGGTCGTCACCGGAACCGGCGCCACAGCCGGTAAGCATCATGCTGCTGGTCAGTGCCGCTGCGCCCATCAGCGACAGAAACGTTCTTCTCTTCATGAATGGCATCCTCTCTTTTCGCGTTTTTTCTATGATTTTATTTTAACAACTCGTTCATTTTTGCGAAACCGGATTATTTTGCGAAACGCAGCACGATTTTGTCTTTGTTGTATCCAAGTACAATTTTTGTGTTTTTTGGACGAAAGAAACTGGCAAAAATAAAAAAGCACCCGTTCCTCTCTTGCTGACAGACAGGAAAGAACAAGTGCTTCTTTTGTGTCGGATTTATCCCTGTACCGCTTTTTCTGCTGCGGCTACGCGGTATTCCGAAGGGGTCTGGCCGGTCAGGCGCTTGAACACCCTTGTAAAATAGTTGGCGTCGCTGTAACCCACAGCAGCGCCGATATCCTTCAGGCTCAGGCGCGGGTCCAAAATCAACTGGCGCGCCTTGTTCACCCGGTATTCGTTCAGGTAGGCCGAAAAGTTCACCTTGAAGCACTGCTTGAACAGCTTGCAGAAGTAGGCATCGGAGTAGCGCAGCGCGGCGGCGGCATCCTGCATGGAGATATCCTCCCCATAGTGGGCGTCGATAAAGCGGCTGATCTCGGCACGGATGATGGCGGTACGCATATCCTCGTCCTCTTCCCGGCGGAGGGGCTCTGCAGGCGCGGGGGGCTGTGCCGGGCGGGCAGGCAGCGGCACCGACACCTGCCGGATGGCATCCTCCACCGCAAATACCAGCTCCTGCTCGTTGTAAGGCTTGAGCAGATAGTCCAGCGCCCGTACAGAGATCGCCTGCCGCGCATAGTCAAACTTATCAAAGCCGGTCAGGAACAGGATGGCGCAATTTCTGTCCGTTTCGCGGATGTTGCGCGCTACTTCCAGCCCGGTGAGACCCGGCATCTCAATGTCCAGTACAGCCACCTGCGGCGCTTCGCGGGCAAAAATTTCCAGAGCCTCTCTGCCGTTTTTGGCTTCATACAGGCTTATCAGGTCTCCCAGATACTTCTGCAAAGTCCGGCACAGCACCTTGCGCTCGATCAATTCATCCTCTGCCACCAGCAATTTGCACTTCACGAGAGCGTCTCCTCCTTTTCTTCCGGCTGCTGCGTCTGCGGGAGCTCAAACCGCACCACAGTACCGTGACCTGCGCGGCTGTACACCTGCATTTTACCGCCCGGATACAGCATCCCGATGCGGCGGGAAATATTGCCAAGGCCAATGCTGCGGCCGGTCTGTTCGCTCTGCGCAATTTTAGTTTGCACAGCGTCCAGCTCCTCTGCGGTCATCCCTTTGCCGTTGTCCGCGACCGTGAGCACCAGCACCTTGTCCTGCATCCATGCCCGCAGCAGGATGCGTCCGCCTTCCTCGCGGGACTTGAGCCCATGCGAGTAAGCGTTTTCCACCACCGGCTGCAGCATAAAGGACGGCACCAAAACCGCCGCAGGCTGCACCTGAATGCTTTTTTCAACAGTAATGCGTCCGTCGAAGCGCATCTGCTGCAAATAAATGTAGTCCTCCAGCCCGTCCAGTTCCTCTTCCAGCGTGATCTGCTGACGCTTGGTGCGCAGGTTGTGCCGGAACAAACTGCCCAGATGCACGATCATCTGGTCGGTGGTGGAAGCATCCTCCAGCCGCGCCATGCAGGAGATCATGTTCAGGGTGTTGAACAGAAAATGCGGATTCACCTGACTTTTAAGCACCTCCAGCCGGGTGTGCTCCAGATCCTTTTCCAGTGCAAGGTTCCGCACCTCTTCCCGGTGCAAAGCCTGCTGGGTGGTCAGCTGCTGCGCCATGGCATGCTTCATCTGGTTAAAGGTTCCCGTCAGCCGCCCCACTTCGTCGCTGCTTTTCACCGGAAGATCCGGGCTGGAAAGATCCCCCTCGGCAATGCTGCGGGAGGCCTGCGCCAGCCGCAGCAGCGGACGCACCACCGCGCGGCTCAGCACCCGGATGAGCAGCAGCATCAGCGCGGCTGCCGTCAGGAACAGCCCCAGATACAGCCACGGCAGATGTCGGATGTGAGCCGCCGTGCTGCTGTAAAGGGCGTTTTCCTGTTCCAGCGTGGCCTGTGTCAGACGCAGCGCATACGCGGCAAGGTAGTCCTGCAGTGCCATCACATGGTACATCTGTTCAATATAGGTATCTGCCGAGGGCGAAAGCTGCAAAAAAGCATCCCGCTCCTGCCGGTAACCCGCGTACCCCTGCAAAAGATTCCATGTGCGGGCATAGCGCTCCTCGCCGATGCGGGCATAATCGAAGGGCAGGGCCGCAAGGCTCTGCTCGGAAGCGGTGCAGGCGGCGGTATAGGCCTGTTCGGTTTCAGAAGTAGGCTGGCGCACATAGCGTGCAAAGGCCTGTGTTTCGTCCTTGAGGGCGCTTTGCACCGTGTAGCAGACGGCGTTGTCGGCCAGTAGCGTATCAAAGGAGCGTACCGTCCACTGACCTGCCATGGTAGCAATGCCGGTGGAAAGCATGGTGACCAGCAAAATCGCGGCAAGCCATGCCGTGACCTTGCGGCGCAGGGAGATACCGCCCTGCGCGGTTTTGTTCTGTGCCATACGCTTTCCCTCCTGTCCTTGCAGCACCCGGCCTTTTTTATAAGTATAATGATCTCCCGGGGAAAGTGCAACTGCAAAAAAGCACCGGTCTTCGTAAGGGAGCCGGTGCTTGAAGGCAATATGCCAGACTGTCAGTGGGTCAACAGCTCAAAATGATTCCGCTTGGTGACCAGCAGCCCTTCCTTTTGCAGTTTGGAAAGCTCCACCGACATGGCGGCGCGTTCCACGCAGAGAAAATCCGCCAGCTGCTGACGGTCAAAGGGAATATCAAAGGAGAGGGAGGACTGCCGGATGGATTCGGCAGACAGGTAGGACAGCAGCTTTTCCCGGGTGGTGCGCTTGCTGACATGGGTGATCTTATCGTTAAAAAGCAGTATTTTGTTTGCCAGAACACTGACCAGATTGCGGATGAGTTTCTGGTGATGGTCGCAGGCGGTGGGGCAGGAGGTGAGCAGCCGCTTGACGTTGAGCAGCAGGATCTCGCAATCTTCCTCTGCCACCACGCTGATGTTCAGGATGGCACCGGGGGTGGCGGCGTAAGGCTCGCCGAAAAAGTCTCCGGTATTGCACTTGGACAGGATATTGCGGTGTCCCCAAAGATCCTCCTGTATCACAAGAGTGGAGCCGGACAACATAAGCCCCATGACCTCTGTGGAATCTCCGGCACGGAAAATGTAGGAGCCCCGGGGCCGGGTGATTTTCGCTGCACTGACACAGTGCAGGATGGACAAAATCTCATCGTCGGTAAGCCCGGTAAAAAAGGGGCAGTTCCGCAGAACAGGCAGATATTTTTGCATAAAAGCCCTCCTTGTTGGAATTCAAACATACAAGTTGCCTTTAGTATACTATAATAGGGGTGCAAATGCAAAAAAACACCCACAACAGGAGAGTATAGATATGATTCGGAAGATCATCCATATTGACGAAGAAAAATGCAACGGCTGCGGCTTGTGCGCAACCGCCTGCCATGAAGGTGCCATTGATATCATCAACGGCAAGGCAAAGCTGGTGCGGGAGAATTTCTGCGATGGCTTTGGCGACTGCCTGCCGGGCTGCCCCACCGGTGCCATCACCTTTGAAGAGCGGGAAGCCCCCGCCTACGACGAGGCAGCGGTGCAGGAAAACAAAAAGAAGAAGGAATTGCAGGAAAAGATGAAGCACCTGCACGAGGGCGGATGCCCCGGCTCCCGGATGCGGACGCTGGAACAGACGGAGACCGCAGAAAGCGCAGCTGCTGCCCCTGTGCAGCCGGTCTCCCGCCTGCGCAACTGGCCGGTGCAGATCAAGTTGGCACCCATCCATGCGCCCTACTTTGCAGGCGCAAAACTCCTGATTGCAGCGGACTGCACGGCATACGCCTACGCCAATTTCCATCAGGAGTTTATGCGCGGCAAGGTGACCCTCATCGGCTGCCCGAAGCTGGATGCTGTGGATTACAGCGAAAAGCTCACCGAGATCCTGCGCAGCAACGACATCCAGAGCGTGACCATCCTCCGCATGGAGGTGCCCTGCTGCGGCGGCTTGGAGATGGCAGCAAAAAAGGCACTGCAGACCAGCGGAAAGTTCATTCCGTGGCAGGTGGTCACCATCTCCATTGACGGAAAAATTCTGGATTAAAAGCACCGGGCAAACGATATGTACCCAGCTTTCTGGACACTGGATCAAAATTGAATAATTAAGAATCCATCATGGATGCTTCTCTGAATTTAGAGGGGAGGCATCCATTTTTTCTGCTGTTATTGTAATAGTCAATATACTCGGCAATCGCCTTGGAGAAGGCTTGAAAGGAGGAATGTGGACGAAAAAAGCCATGAGCCGGAACAGGACGAGGAAGAACAGGAGGATGCACCTCGCCGCCCCTCGGTGCTGGCGGCGTTGGAGAAAAAAACGGACAAAACGGAGCCGGTGAGGCCCTTCCGCAGTTATTACGACAAGGATGGTGATGCCCGGTGAGCGACCACCGCGACCAGCAGCTCCATTTCCGGGTCAGCAAGCCGGAGTTGGAACGGATTCGGAACAAGATGGAAGCCAGCGGCATTCTGAGCATTGGTTCCTATCTGCGTAAAATGGCGCTGGACGGATATTGTCTGCATCTGGATCTGCCGCAGCTGCGCCGTATGGCATATCTTTTGCATTTGAACGCCACAAGTGGCTCAAGTGTTCGTTAGCAAAGTGGCTCAAGTATTGGCTGTCACACGGGGGTGATTCAGAATGGCTGCAACACGTTTGATCGCGCTGCACAAGAACAAGGGCAAGTCGGTTGCGGCCTGCCTGAAAAGCCGCACGGACTACGCAAAGAATCCTGACAAGACGAACAGGAGAGAACTGGTCAGCAGCTATGAGTGCAGCCCTTTGACCGCAGACGAAGAATTTATGCTGTCCAAGCGGCAATACGAACTTGCCACAGGGCGCAGACAGAAAAATGATGTGATCGCCTATCAGATTCGGCAGTCTTTTCGCCCCGGTGAGATCACCGCCGAGGAAGCCAACAAGGTGGGCTACGAACTGGCAATGCGCTTCACCAAGGGCAAATACGCTTTTATTGTTGCCACCCACACGGACAGGGAACACATCCACAACCACATTATTTATAACTCCACCGCGCTGGATGGGACACGAAAATTCCGGGATTTTTTCTTTTCAGCGTTGGCAGTGCAGCGGTTGAGTGACCTGATCTGCTTAGAGCATCAGCTCTCCGTCATTGAGATAAAGCCTTACCGGGAGCGGCAGAAGCGTACACTTTACCCGCCAAGGGAGAGCAATCGTGACCGGCTATGCAGTGTGATCGATAGTATTCTGGCTGAAAAGCCCAAGGACTACGAGGATTTTCTGCAAAAGCTGGAGCAGCAGGGCTATGAAGTCAAGCGCGGAAAGTACACCTCCGTCAAGGGCGCACGGCAGAAACGATTCATTCGGTTCCGCACTCTGGGAGCAGGGTACAGCGAGGAAGAACTGAAGGCTGTCCTTGCCGGAGAAGCGGAGCATCGACCGCGGCAAAAGAGTCTGGCACCGGAGCAGAAATTTCAGATGCTGGTGGACATTCAGGCAAAACTAGCCGAGGGAAAAGGCGCGGGCTTTGCCCGATGGGCAAAGCAGCACAATTTAAAAGAGATGTCCCGGACGCTGGTTTTCTTACAGGAAAATAAAATCGGCAGCATCGAGGAAATGCAGGAACGCGTGGACGCTGCTACTGCTCGCTATCATGAACTGGGCGATTCCATTAAAGCATCAGAGAAGCGGCTGGCAGAAATCGCGGTGCTGAAAGCGCACATCATCAACTACGCCAAGACGCGACCGGTCTATGACGCCTACCGCAAGACCGGATACAGCAAGCGCTTTCTGGAAACGCACCGCACAGAGATCACGCTGCACAAGGCAGCGAAAGCGGCGTTTGATGAATCCAATTTGAAAACGCTCCCCAAGGTCAAAGAGTTGGATGCAGAATATTCCAAGCTGCTGACAGAAAAGAAAGCACGCTACCCGGATTATCGCAAAGCGAAAGAAGAAATGCAGGAGTTTCTTCGAGCGCAGAAAAATATTGAGCTTTTCTTCGATGAGGAAAAGAAGCCAGAGCAAACCGAACATTCCAGATAAACAATACGACCCTGAGAACTTTGCCGCTTTTCCGGCAGGGTTCTCAGGGCCTTTTTGCTTATTGTTCAGTCTGTACTCAGAACAGCATTTCCGGTGCTTTCAATTTGTTTAGCAATCATGCTTTCCAGTTCCTGCGTAATCGTTGCGCAATTTGCAACACGGTAATTCCAGAAATAAGAAACACCTTCGCACTCTTCCACGGACAAATCGCTGTTGACCAAAAGCAAGCTTTCTGGTGTCACGTTCAGCTTTTCGCACAGAGAAGCATATTTTCCATAATCAATGCTTCGGCTGGAAGATTTGGCTTCTACCCAGAAAAATTTTCCATTGACGGAGAACACGACATCCAGCTCATGCGTGTTCCCTACGGATGCCGTTTCTGAAAGAACCACATTGGAGCAAACCGAAACTTCTGCGCCCTGCTCCTCTTGATAGCGGTTCAGGATCTGCTGAACCTGATGTTCTACAAAAAGCTCCAGCCACTTTCCGCTCAAAAAATGCCGGACGGTTTCATTTTGCGCAAGTTCATAGACGATATTCTGCGGATAAATCACAATGGCTGCAAAAAGTCCCATTTTGTCCCACGTCTGAGCGATCTCTGAAAGTGTGGTAAACGATTTTTTGGGCGCACCCTTTGGGATACGGAACGAAAAAGAGCCGTCGCTCTGCATATGTGTTCGGATAAACTGCAGGAAATCCACCACCACCGGGTCGCAAAGAGCCTCGCCTGTTTTCCATGCCATCCGCTGAACAGCAATCGGTGGGAGTTTTTCCGGCACGACCTGCTGAACGATTTTATACCCACAGCGTTCCAGATGCTCCAATGCGGTCAAAGGCTTCTGGATTTTTGCTTTGACTTCGGGCTTTTCTGCTCCGGGTGTATTCTCGGCCAGATAGTTGAACTTCCATCCGTATTCCCAAGCAGGCGAACGGGTCAGTACTCCGACCGCATGAAATCCGCTGTCATGCTCTTCCATCGGAAATGTGAACTTGTTCTTATGAACATTGGTTTGGAGCGTTTTGTTTTTCAGCGCTTTCTGATAAGCGGCAAGAAAAAATTCCTTTCCCTTATACGCCAGCTCACTGGAATTATTTGCAGAAAGACCAGCATTTTTTGCCAAAGAAAGGAGCAGACAGGTCGCTTTGGGCAGCTCAAGGATATGTTCCATCTGCGCACCGTCCGGAATATTTGCATTATCGGACTGCGACGATTCGTCTACCGGAATCTCCTTTGCTGGTGCAGAAACCTCGGGTGCCTTTTTTGAAGCAATCTCAGACTTTCCAGACTTGGGCAAAGGCTTTGGCTCCGTGTAAACTTCCGCAATGAATGATTCATAGGAATCGATGCACGGAAGCTTTCCTGCGGCTGCAAGTCCTACATAGATCGCAGCCGCCCGCGAGGAATCGCCATAATACTTTTTAGAATCCGCTGCGGCAGCAATATCAGAAAAGGCATTATATCTGCTCAGCTGCGCAGCCTTTTCCGGGAGTCGCTTCAACGCACGGCAGTAGAGCCACTCAAAAAATGAATCCGGGTGCGGCTCTATCGGATACTCACTTCCTTCCAAAGAGTAGCGCAGCAGCTTTCCATTGGTTCGCAGCCGAGCGTCCTTATGGACTTTGGATGGCGCACAGGTCAGAAGGTCAGCGAATGGACCACCATGTTCAAATACCTTGGCAGCTTCAAAAACCGTGCTGATGGGCACATCCTGCGCAAAAGAATCCAGATGCAGCAGAAGCCGCAGAGAAGAAACAGCCTCACCCTCCGGCTGAACGGATGCAGAACTGACTTCCAGAATTGAAACATCCGGGTCTGTTGTATGGACGGCATCATGGACGGCACGGATATTCTGCCGCTTGCTACCGTTTATCCATGTGAACGTCACCGGCTGCTCTTTGCAATAGGGGTGGCCGGATATGGGAAAACAAATGGTTCGTGTAGCCATGAACACCTCCAACTTTTTAGGACGAACAGGTTTATGTAAATCAAGTATAGCACAATCCCGGATGTGCTGCATAGCACTATTTTCTGCTTCCGGGAATCTATCTGTGCAAAAAGTGCCGATACCACAGGCATCGGCACTCAGATCAAAAAAGCATTTTGCAAAAATGCGCAGCCTGCATCCATCGGATGCAGAACACAAGGGGTTTGGGCACAGCCCAACAAGCATTTTGAATTTGGATTTTGAAATCCGATTCAAAAATCGCAAGTTGGTACCAAGTTGCACTGCTTGCGACGTAGATGTTTCCGTCAACTACTGCATCAGAAATTTTCAGATTACTTCAGCTTTGCGAGGATATCGTCTGCACTCACGCCGCTTGCCAGCAGCTTTTTCAGCACATCCTCTGCTTCCGCTTTCTTTGCGGATTCCGCTGCTTTGGTTTCAGCTTTGACCTTTTTGGCCTCGATTCTGGCGATTTCCTTGTCGATAGATTTCAGCGCTGCCTTCTTGGTTTTCAGGTCAGCTTTCAGCGCATCGATATTCGCAGTGATGGATGCGATTTCGGCGGCAGCGGCTTCCTTTGCAGACTGCTTTTCAGCAATCTGTGCAGCAAAGTCAACGGTTGCTTTTACGGTCTTGGTCTTGTTCTTGCTTCCTTTGGGACGGGGCATAGGGGACACCTCCAATGTTTTTTGATGGTTTCAGTATAACACTCGTTTTTTATGTTCGCAAGAGGTGCAGTTTGTAGAATAAAAATATTTTTCGATTGAAACAATAAATCAATTTTGGAATATGCACCGGCGCGGGACGTCAACTCGTTGAGATATATCTCCCGCTGGTCGTAGAGCTGTTCAAAGCATTTGGCAACGGCATCTTTTCCAGTCGTGATGAAGTTCACCTTACTATGATGTTACAGAAATCCGTGCAGCTATGCATACGCATCTGCGTATGCTGCAAAAGTATTTTATGATACAGAGAATGTGTGACCGCGTAATTGCAAAGAATGTATTTAACAAAAAAGTATCCTCCATAGTGATAATGGAGGAACGACGTATAAATCGTGCGCTATTACGTTGTATTTAGCGCATCCCTGCCCCTCATGGACACCTGATGGGAGAAAATTCGGTTCATCTCCCGGCGCTTTCGGGTCAGGTCAGAGTGCACATAGCGCTGCAAGGTGATGTTGGCGTTAGCGTGTCCTAACAATTCGCTGAGGGTCTTTACATCGCACCCCGCCTGCAGACAGGTCGTTGCAAAGGTATGGCGCAACGCGTGCGGACGTACCTGCCGGACAGTTGCCTGTTTCAGATATGATTTGATGCTTTTTCGGTAGCAGCGGGGCTCGGTGGGCTTGGACTCGTTGCCGGACAGAAACCATGCAGCATTGCTGACACATCCGCGCAGTTTTTTCAGCATAATAAGCAGCTGTTTTGGGATTGGAATTTCCCGGCGGGAGGTGCGGGTTTTAGGCGTTTGGATGACCACCTTTGTATGCCCATTTTCACAGGAAATTCGGCAGACCGTCCGGTTGATTTTCAGCGTTCCGAGTTTCAGGTCAAAATCACCCCATTGCAGGCCGCAGATTTCGCCAATACGTAGCCCCAATTCCACCCCTAGTAATAAGCCAATTTTGCGGGGCGTGGGGTTCTCCAGTACATACTGATAAAGCCGCTGCTGCTCCGCCGGGGAGAGGGGCACAGAAATTTTGTCGGTAGCTTTTGGCAGCGCTACTTCCAGTTCCATCGGGCGGATCAGGCGCAAGTGCGCGGCATATTTGCAGATGCGCCGCAGCATGGAGAGGCATTCCCGGGCAGAGGAGTTTCCCAGCGGCTTGTGTGTGGCATCTATCGGCGCGATGATCTGCTGCATAGCTTGTTCCAGAAAGCTTTCCTCAAGGGATGCGACTGGCACTTTACTCAAAACCGGAAGAAGATATTTGTGCAGCGTGTACGAGTAATGCGCATAGGTGGATTCTTTTACGGCATTCCGCTGAGAGTGCAGCCATACCTCAGCCAATGCTTCAAAGGTCAGGTCGGTTCTTTTCAGGTTGTAGAACTCTGCCTCCGCTTTTTTCTGAATTAGCACACGTTTGACCTCTGCGTAGACCGTGCCATAGACGTAGCCCCACTGGATTTTCCCCTCCGGTGTGCGCGCTTTGATATAGCGGCCTTCCCACCGACCGTCTTTGCGTTTGCGTATATTTTCTCCCCGTCGTGCCATTTCTGTTTCCTCCTGCGGTTTGGACACCCATTTGACCACTTATTTTGTCCACCTTCGTTTTTAGCTGGATTTTTCATGCAGAAATAGGCAATGTGCAAAAAACTTTCAGCTTCTGCGAGGTTTTTTCTAAGGTCAGGTGGGATACATTTGTAAGGATTTCTATTGATTCCCAGATATAACCATGATAAAATAAGAGAAGAATTCAAACAACGATGTCGAAAGATCGGTATCCTCCATTATCACTGTAGAGGATACCCCTTTATTGCGGGAAGGGGTGAACAGAGTGGCATTGCGTCTGTTTGAGCACAACGAGAAAGCATATCATGCGGCAGTCCGGATGATGGAGCAGTACGGCAAAGCCGCCATTGTTCATCCGACCGGCACCGGAAAGAGCTATATTGCGTTCAAGCTGATCGAGGACAACCCAGAGAAGGTCGTAATCTGGCTTTCTCCCAGTGAATATATCTTCAAGACCCAGCTGGAGAGCCTGAAAAGGAACGACCCGGATTTTCCGTTGGCAAACGTTCACTTTTATACCTATGCCAAACTGATGTGCTGCACGCAGGCGCAGCTGGACGAAATAGCAGCGCAGAAGCCTGCCTATATTATACTCGATGAATTCCACCGTGCCGGTGCTGAATGTTGGGGCGAAAGCACGGTGGCTTTATTAAAGTTATGCCCGGATGCAAAGCTTCTGGGGCTGACGGCAACAAACATCCGATATCTGGATAATAACCGCGACATGGCCGAAGAACTTTTCGATAGCCGTGTTGCGAGTGACATGACCCTTGGCGAAGCAGTCGTCAGGGGCATTTTGCCTACCCCGAAATATGTGACCACGGTTTACCAGTACCAGAAAACGCTTGCGAAGTATCAGGCGCGGGTGGATAACCTGCGAGCACCGGGCATTCAGGATGTGAACCAGAAATATCTGGACGCCCTGCGCCGCGCTTTGGAACAAGCGGATGGTCTGGATAGGGTCTTTGCACATCATATCACGAATAAGGCTGGCAAGTACATTGTGTTCTGCGCCAACAAGGAGCACATGGACGAGATGGTGTCCCATGTGCCGGAATGGTTTGCAGGGGTCAACCCGGATGTGGTGGTGTACGAAGCCTACTCGGATGACCCGAACACCGACAAGGCTTTTGCGGACTTCAAAACGGACACAAGCAACCGGCTGAAGCTGCTGTTCTGCATCGATATGCTCAACGAGGGCGTCCATGTGGAGGATATTTCGGGGGTCATTCTATTCCGACCAACGATTTCGCCCATCATTTACAAGCAGCAGATCGGTCGCGCCCTGACCGCCGGAGATACCGCAGCTCCGCTGATTCTCGATGTGGTCAACAATTTCGAGGGCTTGACCAGTATTTCTGGTTTGCAAAGTGAGATGCAGGAGGCCGTTCATCGTCTGTATGCCAACGGTGAGGGTGATAAGATCGTCACCGAGCGGTTCGAGGTCATCGAGCAAGTGCACGACTGCCGGGTGCTGTTCGAGCAGCTACAGGCAAGTCTCTCTTCCGGTTGGGAGCACTATTTCTCTGAGGCGAGCATCTACTATGCGGAACACGGCAACCTGAACGTCCCGAAACTGTATACCACGCCCGGCGGTCTGAGCCTTGGGGTGTGGCTGGTGACCCAGCGCCGGGTGCGCGAGGGACAGATCCAAGGCAATCTGACCGAGCAGCAGATCGCACGGCTGGACAGCATCGGGATGGTCTGGGGCAACCGAAAAGAAATCGCGTGGCAGCACGGGTTTGAGGTCGCAAAGAAATACCACGACACCTACGGAAATCTGATGGTGCCCGGAAAATACACCGACCCGGACGGCTACCCCTTGGGACAGTGGATCATCAAGACCCGGCAGCAAAAGCTGAACGGCCGCTTGAAGGAAGAACGCATCGCACAGCTTGATGAGCTCGGTATGGTGTGGAACATTTTCGATGCCAAGTGGGAAAAGGCTTATGCGCTGGCTGCCGCCTACTATGAGGAAAACGGCAACCTGAATATCCCGCGTTCCTATGTGACAGCGGCTGGTGAACGGCTGGGACAGTGGGTTGCAAGCCAGCAATGGGCGTACCCGAAAGGAAAACTGACGGACGAACAGGTTGAACGGCTGAATCGGATCGGAATGTACTGGGGCAACCGCAATGACCGTCAGTGGAACGAAGGCTATCAGGAAGCCAAGCGCTACTTTGATGCCCACGGCAATCTGAACGTCCCGGCAGAATATGTGTCACCGAATGGATATAATCTCGGAAATTGGGTCAAGCGGCAGCGGTACACCCGCCAGAATCCTGAAAAAAGCTGCGCTGTTCTGACAGAGGAACGCATTGCAAAGCTGGATGCCATCGGGATGAGGTGGGGGAAAAGCAACCCGAAGCGCTCGTCTAGGCAGGCGGTACAAGCCGAAACCGTTACGGCAAAAGCAGGCTAAAACAAGAAATCTATAAACAAACGCGAATTTATGTGAGGAGAAAAAATGGCTACGAATACTGTCGGAATCGATAAGGAAGTTGAAGTTGACCGAAAGGAAAATCTGCGCGACCATCGCCTGTACTGGATTGGGCGTCGGACGCAGGACGTGATCCTGTCATCTTTGGCATTGGTGGTACTGTCGCCGGTCATGCTGGCTACGGCTATTGCAATTGTTGTGGACGATCCGTCTGCTGGCCCTGTCTTCAGTCAGGAGCGCATTGGCCGCAACGGAAAGCCCTTCAAGTTCTATAAGTTCCGCTCCATGTGCCCCAACGCAGAGGCGAAACTGGACGACCTGCTGGACCAGAATGAAATGGATGGTCCGGTGTTCAAGATCAAGGACGACCCACGCATTACCCGTGTGGGCAAGTTTATCCGCAAGACCAGCCTCGATGAGCTGCCTCAGTTGTGGAACATCCTGAAGGGCGATATGAGCATCGTTGGCCCCCGCCCGGCACTTCCCCGCGAGGTGGAGCAGTACGGCGACTATGAAAAGCAGCGGTTGTATGTGACCCCCGGCCTGAGCTGCTATTGGCAGATTGCCCCGCACCGCAATGACCTCTCCTTTGAAGAGTGGATGGATCTGGACGTGAAGTATGTCAAGGAGCGCAGCTTCTGGGTGGATTGGAAGATCATTTTTAAGACCTTCAAGGTGTGTCTGCTGGGGCGTGGGGAGTAAAAAATAGTACATGGAAGGAAAACGGTTGGAGAGACGAGATGGAGAGAGACCTTAGAATTGCGGTATTTGGACAGAAGCGGTTGTCAAGAGAGGGCGGCGTGGAGATCGTTGTAAAGGAGCTATGCACGCGGATGGCACAGCAAGGCTGTCAGGTGACCTGCTATAACCGGTCAGGACATCATGTAAGCGGCGCAGAGTATGACGATATCGATAACACGAACTATGAGGGAATCCGGCAGAAGTGCGTTCCGACGATAGAGAAAAAAGGGGCTAGAGATATAATAGGGTCAACCAAGAAAACATACGATAACTAAAGGATTTTGACGGCTCGACTTGTTCAACAAAAGTGTTTATTTGCTGATAGGAAGCGGAGAAGCTGAAATCCAAAGGTTATATGTGGGAGGTTTTGGCGTAGCTCTGTTTTGACCCACAAAATGAGCAGCAAGTAAAAAATTAAGGAGAACGAATCGAGCCTACGGTGGATTGCCATTGAGTGATCCGCCGTGGGCTTGTTTGCGCAAAAAAGATTTAGGATGGGATAGAGGAGTGGAATCAAAGAAAGCTGTACAACACGTTTACTTAGTAGGTGCTAAATCTATGGGGGCCTACGGTGGGTACGAAACGTTTGTATATAAACTTACAGAGTATCACCAGAAGATTGTGCTTTGAAGTAAGTTGAGGGGTAAAAAGAATACGATTGGCAAGAAATACCATCCTTCGGGATGTGTACATGGATAATCTAGCCCAATACACACATAAAAAGGTAAATGAATTAAAATGAACGCAGTTGTGTTTGAAATTGATAAGCCGGTCGAGATTGACCGAAAAGAAAATCTGAGAGATCACCACTTATACTGGATTGGCCGCCGAACTCAGGATGTGATTTTGTCCTTTGGCGCACTGGTGGTGCTGTCACCGGTCATGCTAGCTACGGCCATCGCAATTGTGGTGGATGATCCGTCTGCTGGTCCGATTTTTAGTCAGGAGCGTATCGGACGCAATGGAAAGCCCTTCAAGTTCTATAAGTTCCGCTCCATGTGCCCCAACGCAGAGGCAAAACTGGACGACCTGCTGGATCAGAACGAGATGGACGGCCCTGTGTTCAAGATCAAGGACGACCCCCGCATTACCCGTGTGGGTAGGTTCATCCGCAAGACCAGTATTGATGAGCTGCCGCAGCTGTGGAACATCCTGAAGGGCGACATGAGCATCGTTGGTCCCCGCCCGGCACTTCCCCGCGAGGTGGAGCAGTACGGCGACTACGAAAAGCAGCGTCTGTATGTAACTCCCGGCCTGAGCTGTTATTGGCAGATCGCACCACACCGGAACGACCTCTCTTTTGAAGAGTGGATGGACTTGGATGTGAAGTATGTCAAGGAGCGCAGTTTCTGGGTGGATTGGAAGATTATTTTTAAGACCTTCAAGGTGTGCCTGTTGGGGCATGGAGAATAGAAACTAGAAATACAATCCTGCACAGGATGTGCACATAAATAAAATCACCTTTCAAATGGGTTGGTCCGAGAAGGACTGGAGGAGTAAATGAACTATGGATATTAAAAAGGAATACGAACGCTGGCTGGCAAATGCCACCGCAGATGCCGATGTAGCGGCAGAGCTGAAAACGCTGGACGATGCCAAAATCGAAGACGCATTCTATCGTGACCTCGCCTTTGGCACGGGCGGTCTGCGTGGCGTCATCGGCGCAGGCACCAACCGGATGAACGTCTATACCGTGGCAAAGGCTTCGCAGGGTCTGGCTGACTATCTGAAGAAGAACTATGCCGAGCCGTCCGTGACCATCGGTTATGACAGCCGCATCAAGAGCGATGTGTTTGCAAAAGTCGCCGCAGGGGTGTTTGCTGCCAATGGCGTCAAGGTCAACATCTGGCCTGTCCTGATGCCGGTTCCTACCGTGTCCTTTGCGACCCGCTATTTGCACACTTCTGCCGGTGTCATGGTGACGGCGTCCCACAACCCCAGCAAGTACAACGGCTATAAGGTCTACGGCGCGGACGGCTGTCAGATCACCACCGAGGCCGCAGCAGAAATTCTGGCTGAGATCGAGAAGCTGGACATCTTTGCCGACGTCAAGACCGGCGATTTTGAGGCAGGTGTGGCAGACGGCAGTATCCAGTACATCCCGGATGAGGTCTACACCGCATTCGTGGAGCAGGTCAAGAATCAGTCTGTTCTGTTTGGCGAAGAAGTCAATAAGAATGTAGCCATCGTGTACAGCCCGCTGAACGGCACCGGCTTGAAGCCTGTGACCCGCACCCTGAAGGAGATGGGCTACACCAACATCACGGTGGTCAAGGAGCAGGAGCAGCCGGACGGGAAGTTCCCGACCTGCCCGTACCCCAACCCGGAGATCAAGGAAGCCATGGCACTGGGCATGGAGTATGCCAAGAAGTGCAATGCTGACCTGCTGCTGGCAACCGACCCTGACTGCGACCGTGTGGGCATTGCAGTCAAGAACAAAGCAGGCGAGTATGAACTCTTGACCGGAAACCAGACTGGTATGCTGCTGCTGGATTATATTTGCAGCCAGCGCGTAAAACATGGCAAGATGCCCACTGACCCGGTTATGGTCAAGACAATTGTTACCATGGATATGGGCGAGCAGATTGCTACCCATTATGGCCTGCGTACCATCAATGTATTGACTGGTTTTAAGTTTATCGGTGAGCAGATCGGCAAGCTGGAAAAGCAGGGTAAGGCGGACAGCTATGTGTTTGGCTTTGAGGAAAGTTATGGTTACCTGACCGGTTCCTACGTTCGCGATAAGGATGGTGTGGACGGTGCCTATATGATCTGCGAGATGTTCAGCTACTATGCCACTCAAGGTATCAGCCTGTTGGACAAATTGGACGAGCTGTACAAGACCTACGGCTACTGCCTGAACACTCTGCACAGCTATGAGTTTGATGGCAGTGCCGGTTTTGCTAAGATGCAGAGCATCATGCAGGCATTCCGGGGCGGCATCAAGGAATTTGGCGGAAAGAAGGTCGTGAAGTTGCTGGATTATGCGCCGGGTCTGGATGGTCTGCCCCAGTCCGATGTGCTCAAGTTCCTGCTGGAAGATAACTGCTCCATCGTGGTGCGCCCCTCCGGTACGGAGCCGAAGCTCAAGACCTATATTTCTGTCAGTGCAGAGAACAAGGAAGCCGCAGAAAAGATTGAAACAGAAATTTGCGAGAGTGCTGAAGAGTACTTGAAGTAATAGATGGGAGAAAAAACAATGAATATTATTTTACTGTCCGGTGGCTCTGGCAAACGTCTCTGGCCCCTTTCTAATGATGTTCGTAGCAAGCAGTTTATCAAACTGTTCAAAGATGGCAATAAATATGAGTCTATGGTGCAGCGTGTCTATCGCCAGATTACTACCGTAGATTCAAATGCAAAGATTACGATTGCAACGAGCAAATCCCAGGCAAGCGCCATTAAGAATCAGCTTGGCGAAAAGGCTTCTATTTGTGTAGAACCCTGCCGTCGTGATACGTTCCCTGCAATCGCACTTGCGGCAGCGTATCTTCATGATGAATTGAATGTCGGAACGGATGAGGCAGTTGTTGTCTGCCCAGTTGACCCTTATGTAGATAATACCTATTACGAAGCTGTTAAGACTCTGCAGGAGCTGGCAGCGCAGGGTGGCGCAAATCTGACGCTGATGGGCATTGAGCCGACTTATCCGAGCGAAAAGTATGGTTATATCATTCCTGAAAGCGGAGATAATGTCAGCAAAGTTAAGGGGTTTAAGGAAAAGCCGGACGTAGAAACGGCAAAGAAGTATCTGGCTCAGAGCGCATTGTGGAATGCAGGCATCTTTGCATTTAAGCTGGGATATCTGCTGGACAAGGCTCACAGTATGATCGACTTTGAGGATTATCGTGATCTTTTCAATAAATATGATACTTTGACAAAAATCAGCTTCGACTATGCAGTGGTTGAAAAGGAAGCCAGCATTCAGGTGTTGCGCTATAGCGGTGACTGGAAGGATGTTGGCACTTGGAACATGATGGCTGAAGTCATGGCAGATAAGACTAAGGGCAAAGTAATTCTGGACGAAACCTGTGAAAATACCAATGTGGTCAATGAACTGAATATACCCATTCTGTGCATGGGTTGCAAAGATATGATTGTTGCAGCAAGTGGTGACGGTATTTTGATTTCGGATAAAGAGCGTAGTGGCTATATGAAGCCGTATGTTGAGAAAATTGAAACCGAGGCTATGTATGCTGAGAAATCTTGGGGCACCTATACGGTCATCGATGTACAGCCAGGCTCTATGACAGTCAAAATCTCTATGAAAGCTGGAGAAAAGATGAGCTACCATATGCACAACGAGCGCGAGGAAGTATGGACAGTTGTTTCTGGTAAGGGCAAGGCAATTGTCGATGGAATGGAGCAGGTTCTTCGTACTGGCGATGTGATTACCATTGCAGCTGGCTGTAAGCATACGGTTGAGGCTATCACTCCGCTGGATATGATTGAAGTTCAGCTGGGCGATGAGATCAGTGTCAGCGATAAAATCAAGTTTGAACTTGATTGAGGAATAGTGCGATGGAGATCATGAAACTGGTGCCAACCGGAAAGGATTATCTCTGGGGTGGCACAAGGCTGAGAGAAGAATACGGCAAGAAAATTGATTTGACTCCGTTGGCAGAAACATGGGAGTGTTCTGTCCATCCTGATGGACCGAGCTATATTGCGAACGGCGAATTCAAAGGTCTGGAACTGGCAGAGGTATTAAAACGGCATCCTGAATACATTGGAACGAAAGTAGAAGATGGAAAACTGCCGGTACTGGTGAAATTTATTGACGCGAAAAAGGACTTATCTGTGCAGGTTCATCCAAGCGATGCGTATGCAAGAGACCATGAGGGTGACAATGGCAAGACAGAGATGTGGTATGTCATTGATGCTGAGGAAGGCGCGCACCTGATTTATGGTTTCCAGCATGAGGTGACGGAAGAAATTCTGCGTAAGGCAGTGGAAACCGGTACTCTGGATAAGCACTTGCAGAAAGTGGAAGTCCATAAAGGTGATACCTATTTTGTGCCAGCAGGTACAGTTCACGGAATCGGAAAAGGCATTCTGGTTGCAGAAATTCAGGAAAGCTCTAATGTGACTTATCGGGTCTATGACTACAACCGTGTGGACAAAAATGGAAAAAAGCGTGAATTGCACTTTGATAAGGCGGTTCAGGTTATGGATATGAGCGTTGCACCGGATGTAAGCCAGAAACCCCGAATGGTGAAGCATTATCCGGGGTGTTCTCGTGAGATTCTGTGCCGATGCAAGTATTTTGAGACAGAGAAAATTCAGGTTACGAAGGGATTCGCGTTTTCGGTAATGGATACCTCCTTTCAGGTGCTTATGTGTCTGGACGGCTATGGTGAGGTTCAGACAATGGATGCTGAACAGAAACCGATGCGTTTCAGCAAGGGGGAAACTTTGTTCTTGCCTGCTGGGCTGGGACGGTGCTTGGTTGTTGGCGATGCTGAACTTATTAAGGTGAGATGTTAAACAGTAGTGGGGAGAAGAATGAAAAGAGTATTACATATATCAAAATATTATTATCCCTTTTCGGGTGGTACAGAACAAATAGCAAGAGATGTTGTATTGGCACTTAAGGATAAATGCGAGCAAAAGATTATTGCTTTCAATGATGGGAAAGAAGATAAAATCGAAGTTGTTGATGGAATTGAAGTGACAAAATGCGGATGCTTTGCAAAAGTATCTGCGCAGTCTCTTTCGACTACCTATAAAAATCATTTGCATCAAATTATAGCAAAATTTTCGCCAGATATTGTGATCTTTCATTATCCAAATCCATTTGTGGCAGCATTATTGCTAAATGAACTTAAAAAATGTAAGGCGAAGCTAATTGTATATTGGCACCTTGATATTATAAGGCAGAGATTCCTGAAGATATTTTTTGCACCACAAAACAGAAAGCTACTGAATCGAGCTGACAAGGTAATTGCAACATCTCCTAATTATATTGAGGGAAGTCCTTGGCTGCAATCCGTAAAAGAAAAATGCGTTGTTATTCCGAATTGTATTAATGTGGAACGAATGGAAATCACGCCAGCTATAGAGAAACGTGCAGGAGAGATTCGGAAAGAGAATAAAGATAAAACTATCTGTGTTGCAGTTGGGCGACACACTGAGTATAAAGGATTCATATATTTGGTACAAGCAAGCAAACTTTTAGGAGACAACTTCCGCATTTACATCACTGGAAAAGGTGAACTTACTGAAAAACTTCACGAGGAAGCTAAAGGTGATAACAAAATAACCTTTACTGGTCGGATTGATGATACTGAATTAAAAGCATTGCTCCTTGCATGTGATATTTTTTGCTTTCCTTCTATTACAAAGAATGAAGCTTTCGGATTGGCTCTTGCAGAAGGAATGTACTATGCAAAGCCAGCGGTTACATTCACGATACCAGGATCTGGTGTTAACTATGTTAGTCTTAATGGAGTAACAGGAATTGAAGTCGAAAACCGCAACGTAAGAGAATATGCAGACGCAATGATTCGTTTATCTAAAAACAGCGACGAAAGACAAGAATATGGAAAAAATGCTCGGGAACGAGTGCTTGACAACTTTTTAAGCACACAATTTTCAAAAAAAATAAAGAACATTGTAGACGGTATTTAAAATACAATTTCGATAAATCAAAATGATTGCTTAGGAGAGAATATGTTTTATGAAAGAAAATGATGTGAAAGTTTTAGCAATGTATTTGCCTCAGTATCACGAAGTTGAAGAAAACTCCCGCTTTTGGGGAAAAGGGTTCACTGATTGGGTGTCTGTAAAAAAGGCTACCCCTTTATATGAAGGACACTATCAGCCGGAGGTTCCGCTTAACAATAATTACTATGATTTGTCTCGGAAAGAATCAATCAAATGGCAGATTGATCTGGCAAAGAAATATGGTGTATATGGGTTTGGAATTTATCATTACTGGTTCTCCGATGAAAAGCAGTTACTGACAAAACCAGCAGAGCTTATTCTTGAAAACAAAGATCTTGACATTCCGTTCTTTTTTGCTTGGGATAATGCAAGCTGGAGACGTACATGGAGCAAATTTCGTGGTAATGCATGGGCACCGATGGAGGACGCTGCAAACAAAGAAGAAAAAAAGGGACCGTCTATTCTAATTGAGTACAAATTGGGCGGAAAAGCTGAATGGAAACATCACTTTGATTATTTGTTAGAATATTTTCGGGATGAGCGATATATAAAAGTGGATGGAAAACCATTGTTTGAAATTTTCAATTATTCCGATGATATATATAAAATGCATCAATATTGGGATGAGCTGGCGAAAGAAAATGGATTCAATGGAATTTATATTGTTTACAAAAAAAGCGCGTTGTATCGTCTGCCAGAAGAAAGTACTAATTTCTGCTATGAACCTCAAAACTCTGGTTGGGGTGCGGGTTGGAAACTATGGAGTTTTAAAGCTTTAAGCCTTCTTGGACTGGCAGGAAAGAATGGGCCACTCAAGTATTCCTACGATAAAGTTTGGAAAACAATAATTAAAAACGCTCATTCTCGGCAAAAATCAAATGAGTGGCATGGTGCATTTGTTTGTTACGATGACACTCCACGTCGAGGCAAACAAGGACGAGTTGTAACAGGATGTTCTCCAGAAAAGTTTGGAAAGTATATGAGCGAGCTCTTAAGCATTGCAAAGTCGCAGAATAAAGAGTTTATATTGTTAACTGCATGGAATGAGTGGGGTGAGGGCGCAATGCTCGAACCATCGGAAAAGGAAGGGTATAGATATTTAACTGAATTGAAGAAAGCGGTAGAGTCTCAATGAAACGGTATTACAAAAATCTTATAAAAAGTACATTATTGGGACAGTTGTTTCAGACGGTCAAGCTGAATTCATTTAGAAGAAAATGGATAAAGAAAAATAAATGCACACAGCTATTTCCAATGAATATGTTTGATTCCAGTATTGTAAAAGCAGGAAAGCATTCTTATGGAGAATTAAATGTAGTTTCGTTTGGAAATGAGGCCACATTGACCATTGGAAATTATGTTTCAATCGCTGAAAATGTATATTTCTTGTTGGATGTAGAACATTATATTGATCATATCTCAACATACCCGTTTCGGGTAAAACTGCTTCAGGAATGCAAAAGTGAATCTTTTGCTAAGGGAAACATCGTTGTAGAAGATGATGTATGGATAGGTTTTGGAGCAGTGATTATGTCTGGCGTAACAATCGGGAAAGGTGCCATTGTAGGGGCAGGAGCACTTGTTACAAAGAATGTTCCACCTTATGCTATTGTTGTGGGAACGCCGGCTAAAGTGATTCGTTATAGATTCCCTGATACAGTGCAAAAAGAAATCCAAAAAATAGATTATGCATCGCTTACAGAAGAAAAAGTTGAGAAGCACAAGGAATTACTATATTCGCCCGTGACGGAGGATAATGCAAAGAAATTTATAGAATTATTGATGCAGTAGAAGAAAGGAGAAAAAATGGTATGGAGAATCAACCGATTTTGTCAATTTGTATTCCGACGTATAAACGTGAATATTTAATTGAAAAGCTTATAAATGGGATTTATGCTCAGAATTGTGATCGCTCCTTGTTTGAAGTTTGCATCACCGATAATTCTGAAACAGACGAGACACAGAAATTGATTCAGGATAAATTTTCTGGCATCGAGAATCTGCATTACAAAAAGGTAGAATGCGAAGGTTATAGAAATTCGATCGAAGCGTTAAAACTTGGAAATGGGCAATTTTTAAAACTGCACAATGATTACACCATGTTTCATGATGGGTGCCTGGCAAAATTGATTGATAATGTTGCGGCACTGGCCAAGGATAAACCGGTTGTTTTTTATACATTGCGAGGAAAGGATGAGGTTCGTTCTTTCCGTGATTTTGATAAGTTTATGTATGATATCAATTACTTATCCACATGGAGTTCATCCTTTTCAATCTGGAAAGAGGATTTTGATAGGCTGATGACAGATGGTATAAACTGTAATAGTATGTATCCTCATACATCGCTGTTATTTGCAGAGTCATGGAAAAATAATTTCCTTGTGGACGAGTATGGCTATTTTTATAATGATCAGCCGAAGAAAAAAGGCGGAATCAAAGGTAAGAGTGGTTATAACTTGGTGGATAATTTTGTGCGAATCTATCTGGGCATGGTAAATGACGATTTGGTAAGTAAGAATTTGATTTCGCCCAAAACTTATGCAAGAATTGAAACCAACATCCTTCGGTTTTGCGCTAACAGCTATGTAAGATATAATAACCGACCGGGCTATACATATTCTTTTGACGATAAAAAAGGTATTATTACGAAACAGTGTGGGACGAGAGCATACATGCAATATTGCTTTTTTGAGTCGCTCTATCGCATAAGGAAACTGGTAAAGCCGGGAGATATTAGCTAAGGAATAAGGTAAAAAGATGGATAGAATTGGTTTGCTGACAATTCACGATACGATTAACTTTGGCTCGCAATTACAGACGTACGGTTTATATAAGGCGGTTGAATCGCTTGGATGTAATGTAAAGTTGATCGATTATAAATGTGACGCAATTGCAGCCCGAGAAAGTACGCTTCCACTTAGAGAAGCAAAAAATATTAAAGATGTTGTGAAATCACTGATTTTACACGGGAATCTTGAAAAACGGAAAGAAAACTTTCATCAATTCATGGTTTCTCATATGTCGATATCGCAAGAATATAACAAAAACACGATTGCGGATGCCAATGACAACTTCGATACGTTTCTTGTTGGAAGCGATATTGTATGGGGACTGAATATAACGGGTAGCGATTTTAATTATATGTTAGAGTTTGCTGATGACGAAAAAAAGAAAGTGTCTTTCTCGTCGTCAGTAGGCACAAAATGGAGTACCGAGGACGAATGGAAGGTACAAGAATGCTTGTCAAGGTTTGACCAAATTGCAGTTCGAGAGTCAGAGGCAGCAGAATGGATAAAGCCTCTTGTTACTACTGAAGTAGAAGTGACCTGCGATCCGACGATGCTATGGAATCGGGATTTTTGGGGGAAATTAGTACATAAGTCGAATAAACTCGAAAAATATGTTCTGGTTTATATGAGCGACCCAGAAAATGTATGTGTTAAGAAAGCCATTGAATATGGAAAGCGCCATAAAATGCCGGTCTATTATATCAATTATCGCGCTCCGGTATATGGAACTGTAGATAAGCGCCCTGTAAGTTTGGAAGAATGGGTATCGTTGTTTTATTATGCAGATGTGGTTTTTTCAGCATCATATCATGGGTTGCTTTATTCTCTTTACTTTGAGAAAAAAGTATTTTATTTTAACTGGACAAATAAGTCTCGGATGAATTCACTCGCAAATAAACTGTCCATAGAGAACCGAGAAGGAACATTGGAAAATATAGAGAAGGATGAACCATTACATTACGATGTGGTCAATCAACGGCTTGATGCAATGCGGAGCAGTTCGTGGGAAATCCTTAAGAGGATGTTGATATGAGTAAAGTTATTACAGCGGGCGCATTGTGTACTGGATGCGGCGCGTGCGAGAATATATGTCCTAAATCCTGTGTGATACGCATTAAAGAAGATACGGGTTTTCAGATGCAAAAAGGTGATGGATGCGTTGATTGCGGTTTGTGCAGTAAAGTGTGCCCGGTTTTGAATATGCCTGAGTTTGCATATCCACAAAAAGCATATGCCGCGTGGGCGACAGATACGACCATTAGAAAAACTTCCGCAAGCGGTGGTGTGGCAGCCACATTGTATAGATATGCCTTGAAACAAGGATATTATTTTGTCGGAGCATATTTGAACGATTCGTTTGAATGCCATTTAGCAATTGGCAGTACAGAGGAGGACATTAGAAAATTTCAAAATTCAAAATACACATTTAGTTTTCCTGATGAAATTTACAAGCAGGTAGGCCAGTTAGTAAAGCAGGGAAAAGATGTATTGTTTGTAGGTCTTCCTTGTCAGGTGGCTGCGGTAAAAAAATATTTTCAGACGAGTAATCTGTCGTTTGAAAAACTTATATTAGTTGACATTATTTGTCATGGAACGCCTAATCCAGATTATTTGAAGAGTCATGTTGCCGCAGTGGCAGGAGGAGAGAAGGTTGAGAAATGCTTCTTCCGTGATGCAAACTTCGACACGTCGAAGTTTGCTTATACATTGTATAAGCATGCTTCGAACGATCCTTTTTATAAGAAATACGTTGATGAAGATGATCTTTATCAAATTGGTTATCATGGTGCGTTGATATACCGCGATTCGTGTTATGCATGTCAATATGCACAGACAAATAGATGCAGCGATTTAACCATAGGAGACTTTCATGTATGGGATGTGGAATCCTGCGATATTGATATTGAAAATGTGTCTACGATTCTGATAAATTCGGAAAAGGGCATGAAGTTGTTAGAGGATATAAAGAGTAATAATGCTCTGATAGCAATCGAGCGTCCCTTGGACGAACCAATTCGGGGAGAAAAACAGCTACGCCATCCGTCAACTGCCGGCCCAGAACGCAAACAATTTTTGGTAGAGTATCAAAAATCTCATGATTATGAGCTGGCTGCAAACATAGCGTTTCGTGGAATCGTGAGGCGTAGAAAACTAAAAATTGAAAAAATCAAAATGCAGGTTAAAAAGACAATTAAAATATTTGTGCCAAGGAAACTATGGTTGTTGATGAAAAAAAGTGTGAAAAAGGATTAGGTTTGGTGAGGGGTATGAAAGTTCTATACATTGCGAAAAGAGGTCCGAATAATATTGCCGCTAAAACGCATTTAAGTGTGATAAAGGCAATTTATGGAGCGGACAATGTTATCGAAATTGATCTTCTGAAGGCTTTGCCTGAACATAAAGATAGATATATTGCATATGGATATAATTCTAAAAATCTGGGTGAACGTATTATACGTTTTTTACAGGGGAATTCTCCGTTTATCAGCAATAAAATCATTGGTGACTTGTGTTCTATTATTCGAGAAAATCGAATTTCGCTGGTATTCAGTGAAGAGTCTGATTTGGGAAACCTTTACAAAAAAATCAAAGATACTTTCCATAATGTAAGAATCATTTGCTTCTTCCATGATATATCGGCCGATTTGTTTGCAAAAAGAATTGATGATGCGCCGAAATGGAAGCAACATTATATTCTGGAATGCAAGAACATTATCAAACAGGAAAAAGTCACACAGAAATACGTTGATGAAAAGTGGGTTTTTAATCAGGCAGACGCTGAACGTTTTATGGCACACTATGGCTATGCCCCAGATGAAATTATTCCAATGGGTGCGCCAATACCGAAAACCAGTGAAGAATATAAAAAAATTGTTACAGATAAAGAAGATAAAAAACAGATGCTTTTTGTGTGCTCAAGCTATTATGTGAATATTGATGGCTTCAAATGGTTCTATCAAAATGTTATTCCGAATTTGAAAAAGAAGTATCATATCATAATTGTAGGTACTGGCGCACAGCAATTGAAATCTTTGATAACAAATGAAGATATCGAAATTCTTGGAAGAGTCGAATCTATGGCAGCTTATTATGAGTCAGCTGATGTCATAATTGAACCAGTGTTTGACGGTGGTGGAATGAAGGTTAAAACCATCGAAGCTTTATCTTTTGGAAAGGTAATCATTAGTACAACAGAAAGTCTAAATGGATATTGGGAAGCCGTACCTGAAGCACTAAGAGGAAAAAAAATATTCAGATGCAATACAGCCGATGAATGGATTGTTGCATGCAACAGTATTCTTGACAGTGAAATTAGACGATACAATTCGGATGTGTTTAATGTTTTCGTTGAAGCGTTTTCTGAAGATGTGCTGCAAAAAAGATTCAGTCATTCTTTAAGAAATTTATGCAAGGATTAAGCAGAATAGTACGGAGGGAAAAATAGCTTGAAGGTTAAAGTGAATTCTATCATTTATATGCTACTAATAATGCTTATTCTGATAGATACTCGTTTACTATATTTTAATAATGTGAATCAGCTTTTGGAATTGAGTCTTGCTGTTTTGGCACTGTTTTTTGCATTTATAACGTCTTCGAGGGAAAAAAAATCGACATTGCAAGTGTTTCCATATTTGAGGAAAGTGTGCGTTTCAACGATAATTAGCTTTATGATCGTTTATGCATACAGCCTTTTTAAATATCACAATCAAACCCTGATGGGGACTTTTGTTGGCGACTCATCTCACTATAAGATGTTATTGATTGTGCTACTTGTACCTCTGGCGAAGCTTTGTTTAGATAATGGAGGGACAAAATGGCTGTTCAAAATGATGAATGTGTTCGCTGCCCTGCTGTATTTTCTGGTAGCAGTTCAGTTTGTTATATATAATTTAAACAAAACGGTATTCTTGCACGCTATGTCAGCAGGCAGCGATATACCGCTTTTGAATGGAACGTTGAGAATTAGCTTATCGTGGATTGGCAATCTAATGATCCTTTACAATTTCCATATGTTTTACAAAGACACTAAAGACAAACAGACGAACAAAGTAAAGCACTTCGTTTTGTTTGCTATTGGCTTTGTTGAATTGATTGTAATTTCACGTGTACGTGGTACTACGCTTGCTGTTACAATTGGAATTCTTGTGTTGATATTTGCAGACAGAAGCACCCAAAAAACAATGATGAAAAAAATGTTAATTGTGGTTATCTTGCTCTGTGGATTTTTTGGAACGGATATTGTGTCAAATTTTTTGGATTCTTTCTCGCTTGACGCAACAAGAGCATATAGCACAACTGCCAGATTATATGCGATAGATTTTTATTGGAGTGCCTTTTTGAAAAACCCTCTTTTTGGAATAGGATTTGCTGATGGAACTGTTAATGCTACAGTTGTTCATGGAGATGGCCGTGCAAATGTTTCTGATGTCGGAATATTTGCACAGATAGCGAAATACGGCATATTTATTCTTCCGGTTTACATCTTGCCCTTGATTCATTCTGGTAAAAGGATCGCAATTATATGGAAGATGAACTATGTCGAAAATAGACAACTGTATTTGGCCTTGTTCATGTATGTTTTAGTTTCATCAATTTCCTTGGTGTCGATTGACCATTTTAGAATGCTTCAGTGGCCCATTTTTCTTGTGACCATTGAGATGGCTTATTGGTCGTCTATTAACAGAATTAAAATAGAGGAAGTATAGGAAGGAGATACTAATGGAGCCTAAAGTTAGTGTAGTACTAGTGAACTATAATGGATACAAAGACACAGTTGATTGCTTGAAGAGTCTTTCTCGTGTTGATTATGATAATTTTGATGTAATAGTTGTTGACAATGCATCAACTGAACTACCCACGAAAGACGAGATGGCTTACATAAAATCGCAGGCGCTATTTCTTCCGGTGCAACACAATCTAGGCTTTTCAGGAGGAAACAACATCGGCATAGAACAGGCAATTAAGAATGGAGCGGCTTATGTTTTGCTGCTGAACAATGATACAACAGTTGAACCTGATTTCCTTAAAAATATGGTGGAAGCCGCAAAAAACGGCAGGGATGTCGGAATTGTTACTGGAAAAATACGCTTTTTCTCACGACCGGATTACATATGGTTTGGCGGAGGATACTTTGATAATCGCGATGGCAAGATAGGTCATGAAAGGTATAATATAAAAGATAATGAGCAATTCAATTCCCCGGTAAGGAATATCTCCTTTGCTAGCGGATGTTTGATGCTTATTCCAATTGGTGCGGTCCAAAAAGTTGGACTACTTGAAGAAAAATACTTTCTTTACTCTGAAGATACGGATTATTGTTGCCGCATTCGGAAAGCTGGTCTGAATATTCTATTTTGTGAAAAAGCAGTTATTTATCATAAAGTTAGCGCATCTACAGGAAAAAACAGTGATTCGATGACATATTACACTACAAGAAATAAACTGTATATTGCGAGAGATTTTACCACAAATCGATATAGTGCGTATGCGAGGATTACTCTTCAACTTTTAAAGGATGTTATAAGAGGGAGGAAGAGACTTTCCCCGATTGTTGGAGGATACAGAAGTTTCTTCAAGAATGAAGTTGGTATGATGCCGAAGAACTGATAGTGATAATGGAGGATGAGAGCGTGCTTAGGGTGGTATTGGCTATTCTCTTACTGGCATATTTATTTTGTAGTGTTTATTGCCGGATTAAGAAAATAAAGAGCGACTTTAGAGGTGTAGAGTCTGTTAGAAAAAATGTGAATTGTGATAAGGTGGAAGAAAATCAGGAAAACACTGTAGCGGAACTGTCAATCCGGAATCGAGTGGTAACAGTTCTTTATCGTATATCGGATAATGTAATTAGGGTGATGTTGTTTATTACGGGCTACATTCCATCCCATCATATCAGAAATTTCTTGTATCGCCATATTTTTATGGTCTCTTTTGGAAAAAAAGTAGTAATGTATTATGGCGCAGAAATTAGAGCTCCGTGGAATCTTTATATTGATGATGGAGCAATCATTGGCGATAAGGCAATACTTGATGCTCGGCGCGGTATCTATATTGGCAAAAATGTAAACCTTTCAACAGGTGTTTGGATTTGGACGCTACAGCATAAGGTGAATTCTCCTATCTTTGAAACGGAGGGAGCACCCGTTTATGTCGAAGATAGTGCTTGGATTAGTTGCCGTGCAACTGTACTTCCGGGCGTAACCATTGCGCGGGGGGGGGGTGATTGCAGCAAATGGCGTGTGTGCAAAGAACACAGATGAATTTGGTGTATACGGTGGTGTCCCGTGTAAAAAAATTGGTGAAAGAAATCAGAATTTGACATATGAATTCCAAGGTTGTCATATGCATATGCTGTAATAAATAGAAGAGGTGAACTCCATGAATCTTTTGATTTTTAGTGCAAATTGGTATAATCGGGGCGATGAATCCGCCATACGGGCGATGATAGATGAAATAAGAATTGTTTTTCCCGATTCCCATATAAAAATTCATTTTAATCAGCCGGTAAAGGAAATTCCATATGATGATATTGAAATACTGAATCCCTTCATTCGTTGTGCAGGAAGGAATATTTTTAAGAATATTTTTTATAATCTGGCGCTTCGAACTAATGGAAAAATTCCCTATATTGGGGCAGATGCGGCAAACTTTAGAGCCTTTGTAGATGCTGTAAAGTGGGCGGATTATGCAATCTATGCACCGGGGGGACCCTGCATAGGTGACTACTATAACGTAAGAAGGCTACTGCTTGATATTATCGAGATGATTCTTAGAAACGGTGTTCCGTATTCATTATTTGCACCATCAGTCGGGCCCTTCAGTGTGGATGAAAAACGGGTGAAGTATTTGATCGATCAGGCAAAAGTAGTCTGTTTCCGAGAATCGATTTCACAGGGGTATTACGCAGCTCTTTCTCCAGAGAAAAAAACGACCGTTACATTGGATTCTGCTTTTCAACACGAAATTGACTTGAAAGAAAACAGAAGCAAGCTGGACGGCTACAAGGAATTATCGGATTTTCTCAAAAAGTCAGAGAAGGTAATCGGAATTACCGTCACCGATTTAAAATGGCACAGGAAATACAGAGAGAGTGATATAAATATCACTATTGCTAACACGTTCCATGAGTTTTTGCAATACATCGAGGAAAAGGGGTATAGTGTACTTTTTATTCCACAACTGTTTGGAGCAAATAATGACGCAGAATATATGTCTTCTTTTGCGGGTAACAATAGCTTTGTGATGTCGGATCGGTATGACTGCTATTTTCAGCAGTTTGTGATTTCCCAGCTATATGCAGTTGTTGGGATGCGTTACCACTCCAATATATTTTCTGCAAAAATGGGTACCCCTTTTGTGTCTGTTGCCTACGAGCAAAAAATGCAAGGATTTATGGAAAAAGTTGGACTGGCAGAATACTGCTTGGATATCCATAGCCTTTCTTTTGACAGTTTGAAAACTGTGTTTGATAAGATGACGAAAAACTATGATTCCTACAAGGAAATGCTGGATAGGGAAAAAGATACTTTTCGACAGATGTCTTACAGTACAACACAAATGATCGTAGAGAGCATTCTTGACGAGGTAAGATAAACGATAGCTATGTGATATTTAGAGATTCTACTTTATGGAGTACTGATAAATGAAAGTAAATATGGGAAAAAAACAAAGCTATAAAAATATTGCCATGAATGTTTTTGCGTTTGTTGTGCAATTTTTTATTAGTTTTTATATTTCTCCGCTCATTGTTAGTAAGGTTGGAGCATCGGCATATGGATTTATTGGCCTGGCTAATGATTTCGTATCGTATGCTGCGATTATTGCAACAGTGTTTAACTCGGTAGCATCAAGGTTTATTGCAAATTCTTTTTACAAAAAGGATTATGAAACAGCAAACTATTATTTTAATAGCTTGATTGCTGCCAATATTGCGATTTCAGCGGTCTTAGGACTTGCAGGAGTTTTGCTTGTTCCTAATCTGGATAAGGTGCTGTCGATACCTGCATCACTCGTTTTTGATGTAAAACTGACGTTCGCCCTGATTTTTGGCTCCTATATTATTTCGTTGTTGACACTTGTTTTTACAACATCGACATTTGTTACAAACAGAACTGATATCCAGGGAATTCGAAATATCATTCAGTATTTAATACGATTTGCTTTAGTTGTTATTTTCCTGAATTTTATCTCTGTTCGTATTTATTGGGTAGCATTAGCGACATTGATCGCAACGGCTGTTATCTCAATTATGAACATGAGTCTCACAAAAAGACTGACACCGGAACTCAAAATAGATCCAAGCAAGGCAAAAAGAAAGTATGCTGTTGAGTTGGCAAAATCAGGATCATGGATGGCATTAACAAGCATCAGTACTGTTTTGCTGAGAGGTCTGGATTTGACGGTTGCAAATATTTTTGTTGGCGACTATGAAATGGGATTGCTTTCAATCGCACGTACAATTCCCAATAATGTTACAAGTGTTATTGCGACGATTGCACCGATTTTTACACCGGTATTTATTGCGTACTATGCACAGGATGATATTGCTGGGTTGACAAGCAATGTTAAGAAAACAATTAATACAATGGCCTTAATACTTTTTGTGCCGATTAGTGGCTTTATTGTTTTCTCGTATGATTTCTATGCACTTTGGCAAAAGAGTCTTTCAAGCGATGAGTTAATGCTGATAACTATGCTTTCGACCTTGACTGTCGTGCAGGCATATTTTAATTCGGTTACTTCTACAATGGCTCAGCTTAGTGTTGTAGTGAATAAACTGAAGCTTCCAGTGTTTGTTAGTTTGGGCTGTGGCATCGTTAGCATTGCTGCAGAAATTGTGCTAATCAAGTGTTTTGGACTGGGACTATATGCGATTGTTTTGTCTACAACGGTCGTAATGATTGTCCGATATGTCATTTTTAACTCGTTTTATGCAGCGTGGTGTCTAAAACAACCAATGACATGTTTTCTTCCGGCAGCATTAAAGACATGGTTGAGCATTCCTTTTTTGATAATAATTATGATTCTGATTCGTACAGTATTGCCGATTCACTCGTGGATGGGATTGGGTTTGGATGCTGTACTTGCCGGCGGATTGGGATATGCGTTTATGATGGTCATTTATGGCAGAGATGAATTGAATGCAATATTGGGTAAGTTGAAGAAATAATATGTGATATCGGAGGTGAAAATATGAACATTGAAGAAGTGGTACGAAGCAGAAAATGTAGATCATGTGGATATTGTTTTTCTGTATGTCCAGCTAATGCAATTAATATGGCGTATGTTGATGGTTTCTTTAGACCGGAAGTAAATGAAAATCAATGTGTTCAGTGCGGGAAATGCGTAAAGTGTTGTCCTGCTGAGAATGAGTTCACAGAAACTGGATTGCTGGGGCATTACATAAAGATGCAATTAGCACATTCTTCTGATTGCAAAGTGAGACATAATGCAACATCAGGAGGAGTAATCAATTCTCTTGTGCGATTTCTTTTGCAGAAACAGGTCGTTGGCGGAGTTTTGATGGCTGGGTATGATTCAAAAAGCGTAAACGAAACTAGCGCACAATTAATCACCCTGTCAGAAACACATTCTCTGGAAGAACAAACAAGGGATTATGCATCCAGATATGTTTTGACTCCCGTGTTAATCGGAATGCAAAATATCCCTGCAAAAATTAAAAGACTGGCTGTTGTAGGAACTCCATGCCAAATTCAGGCAGTGAAACTGGGGGGGGGTAAGGCAAACTTAGATATTTTTACGATTGGCTTAACTTGTAGCGGAGGAATGAGCTACAAAGCAACCGAACAGTATAAAAAGCTTCAGAATATGCCGGTATCGAAGATGCTTTACCGTGGAGATGGTTGGCCAGGAAAGAACTGCTTGATTTCTTCTGAGGGAAATAAGATTGAGTGTGTTCATAATGGTTCGCTTTTTGAGAGAATGTTTAGTTCTCAGATATTCAAAAATCCGGGATGCAGAAATTGCAAAGACCACTTTGCGGAGCAGGCAGAAATTAGTTTTTGCGATTTTTGGAACGCTGAAGAACGCAAAACAGAATCTGAAGGTAACAGCTGTGTGATAATCCGCAGTGCGCGTGCTGATGAGTACTTTAATAAAATGCAGGAATTAGGATATGTTGAAGTGGTTCGCAACTTGGATGAAAAGGAAGTTGTAGAGACACAGATGCACGTCTTAAAAGCAAAAAAGGGAAAACTACACAGCTCAATCAGATATCGTGTATTCACCAAGGCGATAGATTATATCTTTGCACATAATCTATATGAACGGTTTGGAATAAAAGAATATAATTATTTCTGTAAGTTTTATGCAAAACTGTGTAAGAAGCAAAAATTATAGACTTGTAAAGGTTGCTTATTTCTCCGCCGATAATCTATAGGAGAATAGAAGCAATGAACATAATAGATTTTTTGAATGAACAGAAAAAATGGACAGAAAGCAAGTACAATTTGTGGAAGGCGTATCATTCTGATTATGAAGAATATAAGCACTGGCAGTATCACAATCCAAATGTCAAAACGCAGAATGCATTAGAGGCCAAGATTTTGAGACAGACACATGTTATTGAAAAAGGTATGTCGTTGTCTCATCCAAGAGAAAAGTTCGGCGTACAAAAAGCTATGGAACTTTTGGATTTTATTGGAGAATTTGTCGAGTGCGGATATAACATTAAAGATAGTGCTCCTGTTATGAATGCACTTGGTGTACTAAGGGCATACTTGGCATACCATGAAGAGCGCGGATTCAAACCAGAGGAGGTGTTGAAAAAATTCGAGAAGTATTCAATGTATCTTCTAGAAAAGGAACAATACGGCATTGTCGAAGTAAATAAAGCTGAGATGGAAAAGAAAGTCCGTGGTTCATTTCCTGATTTTTTTATGAGTCGTCATTCAGTGCGCCAATACTCGGAGCGAACGATTGATGTTGAGGATATAGAAAAGGCGGTTAAACTTGCGATGAAAGCGCCGTCTGCTTGTAATCGCCAGTCCTGCAAGGTTTATTTTTACAAAGATAAAGATGTAAACAAAGAACTCGGAAACTTGATTGCAGGTAATACAGGGTTTGACGGTGAAGTACAGAACTATATTGTGGTTACCAGTGATATGTCTGCCTTCTATGATTCTTTTGAAAGAAATCAGGTTTATGTGGATGGTGGTATTTTTACAATGGCTCTGGTTGAAGCTCTCCACTATTATGGTATAGCAAGCTGCATTTTGCAGAACGGAGAGTATAAGGAGAGAAATCTTAAGTTCAAAGAAATCTGTAAGAATATACCGGAAAATGAAAAAATCATCTTGTTCATTGCAATTGGATACTATAAGGATAATTTTACATATGCTGTGTCACACAGAAAAAATTTGGAGGATGTTTTGATTATTCGATAAAAGGGAACCAAATATTTGATCCCGACCTTCATCGGTGAGTTGCTGGAGCATGGAAAAATGTCTGTAAAGGTTCTGAAGACCGATGACACCTGATATGGTATGACCTACCACGAAGATGTGGCTTCCGTAAAGGACAGCTGTTAAGGAAAATGCCAATTTGATGGTATGATAGATATTGCTCGTAGACCCGCAGAGTGATATACTTTAGTTATTATAATTGGAAAGAGGTTTGTATCCTATGCCCAGAACAAAAGGTAGCAAGAATAAGCCCAAAACTGTGACTGCTGATTTCGCAACGCAGATTGCAGAAAAGCAGTCCGCAAAGGAAGCGCTCACAGCGGAAATCGCATCTATCACCGCAAACATTGACACTTTGAAGGCTGACCTGAAAGTGAAGAAGACTGCTCTGAAGAAGGCCGAAAAAGAAGTGGCAATGCTGGAAACGAAGAAGGCAAAGGCAGACGCCAAAGCTGCAGAAGAAGCAAAAAAGACAGAAGCGGAGTCCGTTCTGAAAAAGCTGCTGGCCGAAGGCATGAGTGCCGATGAAATCCTCGCAAAACTGAAATAACACGAAAAACCCGTGATGGACAGGCATAACGCACCGTCCATCACGGGTTTTAGGGTTATAAGAACATAAGTTCATCCGGCGGCCACATCAAACTGAAAATGTGCCGGAAGATTGAACTGCTTGATAAACGCATGGTGCTGGGCGTGATAGTGCTGTAGATCGTATCCCAGATGATGCAGCTCAAGAAGTTTTACCAGCACCAGATTGAGGTGAATCCGTTTGGCTGCAGAGATTTGCGCAGCGTCTAACCCACGTTTCGTCATCTGGTAGACCTCGTCGCTGTCCAGCATCAAGTGGGATGTGAAAGCGTTATGCTCGTAAAGAAGGATGTGCTTGTCCTTAATGGTCAGAAACTTGTTCAGAGTATTAAGGCAACCTATTCCGAAATTTCAGGTGCATGGAACATTTCGGGTAAGTCGCTGGATCGCGGCAATCCGCTTGTTACCAACACTTACGGAACCCTGCGCGTCAACGGCTATAAGCTGCTGGAAGATGCGCTGAACCTCCGGGATACCAAAATCTACGATACGATTCACGATGCGGATGGCGACCACCGTGTGCTGAATAAGCAGGAAACCATGCTTGCACAGCAGGCGCAGGAATCCATTCGGGAAGCGTTTAAGCAGTGGATTTTCAAGGATTTAGACCGCCGCGAGGATTTATGTGCGACCTATAATCGGATTTTCAATGCGATTCGTCCCCGTGAGTACGATGGCAGTCATATTCGTTTTGAGGGCATGACCCCGGAAATCTCCCTGATGCCGCACCAGAAAAATGCGGTGGCGCACATCCTGTACGGCAACAATACGCTGCTGGCGCATTGCGTGGGCGCAGGCAAGACCTTCCAGATGATCGCTGCCGGCATGGAAAGCCGCAGGCTGGGCCTGTCGCAGAAAAACCTCTATGTGGTGCCGAACCACCTCACAGAGCAGTGGGGCGCAGACTTCCTGCGGCTCTATCCCAATGCCAATGTGCTGGTGGCAACAAAAAAGGACTTTGAACCCAGCAATCGAAAGCAGTTCTGCTCCCGTATCGCAACCGGCGATTACGATGCCATCGTGATCGGTCATTCGCAGTTTGAGCGAGTGCCGCTCTCCCCGGAACGGCAGAAAGCCATTGTAGAACGTCAGATTGACGATATTACGCTGGCTCTGGCCGATGCCCGGAGTGAGGATAGCCGCAGTTTTACGGTCAAGCAGATGGAAAAAACAAAGAAAACGCTGGAAGCAAAGCTGCAAAAGCTGAACGACCAGACGAGAAAGGATGATGTGGTTACATTTGAGGAACTGGGGGTTGACCGCCTGTTTGTGGACGAGTCGCATTTCTATAAAAATATGTTCCTCTACACAAAAATGCGAAATATCGCAGGTATCGCCCAGACCGATGCACAGAAATCCAGCGATATGTTTGCAAAGTGTCAGTATCTGGACGAACTGACAGGCGGCAAGGGTGTGACCTTTGCAACCGGAACCCCGGTTAGCAACTCGATGGTGGAGCTGTACACCATTATGCGGTATCTCCAGTATGACACCCTGCAGAAGATGGGACTGAGCCACTTTGATGATTGGGCGGCGTCCTTTGGTGAAACCGTTACGGCAATCGAGCTTTCCCCGGAAGGCTATACTTAATCAGGACAATAAAATTGATTGTCCTAAATTGAAAGATTCCATAAGAAAGGAGGTAGAACAAATGCCGAAAACACCAAGAAGTACCGCACTCTATGAGCGTTTGTCAAGAGATGATGATCTTGCTGGTGAATCGAATTCCATCACCAACCAAAAGAAATATCTGGAAGATTACGCCAAAAAGAACGGCTTCAAGAACATCCGACATTTTACAGATGATGGCTTTTCAGGTGTGAATTTCAATCGTCCCGGCTTTCAATCGCTGATAAAAGAAGTAGAAGCAGGAAATGTCGAAACGCTGATTGTGAAGGATATGAGCCGCTTAGGACGAAATTATCTGCAAGTCGGTTTTTATACGGAAGTTCTGTTCCCACAGAAAAACGTCCGATTCCTTGCAATCAACAACAGCATCGACAGCAACAATGCTTCAGACAATGATTTTGCTCCGTTTTTGAATATTATGAACGAATGGTATGCCAAAGACACGAGCAATAAAATCAAGGCTGTGTTCGATGCCCGGATGAAAGATGGAAAACGTTGCAGCGGCTCTATTCCGTATGGATATAACCGTTTGCCGAACGACAAGCAGACACTTGTTGTTGATCCGGTGGCATCCGAAGTCGTAAAGCGCATTTTTCTTCTTGCGAACGAAGGAAAAAGCCCACGGACAATCGCAGAACTGTTGACAGAGGAAAAAGTCCTGATTCCTGCTGCATACGCAAAGAAATATCACCCAGAGCAGTACAATGGGACAAAGTTCTCCAATCCGTACCTGTGGGGCACCTCCTCCGTAAGAACAATTTTAGGTCGGCAGGAATATCTGGGACACACTGTTTTACGAAAATCTGTAAGCACAAATTTCAAACTTCACAAGAGAAAAGAAACAGATGAAGATGAACAGTACGTTTTCCAGGACACGCATGAACCGATTATATCGCAAGAACTTTGGGATAGTGTTCAGAAACGCAGAAGCCGAGTGAATCGTGCTTCTGCTTGGGGAACGCACACCAACCGTTTAAGCGGGTATCTGTATTGTGCCGACTGCGGCAGAAGATTGACCTTGCAAACACACTACAGTAAAAAGGATGGGTCTACTCAATATTCTTATCGTTGTGGTGGATATGCAAGTCGGGTGAATGGCTGTACTGCCCATTCAATCAGTGCCGATAATGTTGAAGCCCTGATATTGACATCGGTCAAACGCTTTTCGAGATTTGTCCTAAAAGATGAAGAAACCTTCGCTTTGGAACTGCAATCACTTTGGAAAGAGAAACGTGAAGAAAAGCCGAAGCAGAACCAATCGGAATTGAAACGTTGTCAAAAACGCTATGATGAGCTTTCTGCCCTTATTCGTAGCCTGTACGAAAATCTTATGGCTGGACTGTTGCCCGAACGACAGTACAAGCAGCTGATGGCACAGTATGATAGCGAGCAGGCAGAATTGGAATCGAAGATGGAAACGATGAAATCCGAAATTGCCGAAGATAAGTCAAGTTCTGTTGATATTCAACATTTCATTTCGCTGATTCGTAAGTGCAAAAATCCAACAGAAATCTCCGATTCAATGTTTAACGAACTTGTCGATAAAATCGTTGTTTATGAAGCCGAGGGTGCAGGCAATGCCCGCACACAAAAGGTTGACATTTATTTCAACTATGTCGGCCAAGTCGATATTGCTTATACCGAGGAAGAACTTGCCGAACTGAAAGCGCAGAAGGAGCAGGAAGAACGGCAGCGCATGGAAAAGCAGCGCAAACGTGAAAAAGCCTACCGAGAAAAGCGAAAGGCAAAGAAAATCGCTGAAAACGGTGGCGAGATCATTAAAACCAAAACGTGTCCGCACTGCGGGAAGGTGTTTACACCTACGAGCAACCGACAGCTTTTCTGCTCAAGGGAATGCTGGAATCAGGCAAGACTGGAGCAAAAGAAAGCGGATAGAGAAGCCGAGAGAGGAACTCACTACTACCGGCAGCGCACCTGTGCCGTGTGCGGTCACTCCTACTGGCCTACACACAGCCAGCAGGAATTTTGTTCCGATGAGTGCAGAAGAATCAACCACAACAAGAAAACCTTGGAATTCTATCACAAGAAAAAAGGAAATCTAAAACCAGACCCAGAAGCAGTCCCAACGCCGAAACCAAAGGAGGATAACGCAGCATGACTACCTTAAAGAACACGCTCCACGACAGCAACAATGGTCTGGACTACACCCTTGTCAATGACCACTATCTGCCGAACCTGACCGCAGCAGCCCCGACAGAGCAGCACCCCACCGGGCGGTGGGGCCGCTTACATAAAAGGTATCTGAAAGAACATCATCCCATCCGGTACAATCAACTGCTCCTGTCCGGGGAGCTGGGTAGCTACCTTGCCAAGCTGGACAAGCAAGTCGAGGAGCAGCTTGCATTGACCGTCCGGCAGATGCGGGACAGTGCGGTTGGGTGACTTAAGAGAAAGAAAAAAGATACCACATATCGTTGAAAATTAAATTTCAAAATCATTAAAGGAGCGATTCAAATGAAACGAAATCAGAATTTCGACCATAATCACTCTCAAAAAGTGCTTTCCTGTCGCTACAACATGGACACCAACCGGGCGGAAGCCCGATTCGAGGATGGAACCATTCTTTCCATCGACTGCATCGTCATTGAG